>Ga0302320_10012582_pt1 | contig 17749 bp, 13 predicted proteins | sample Bog_T0_3_FD_202130 | JGI IMG/M metagenome (GOLD analysis project Ga0302320, IMG submission 202130) | Peat permafrost microbial communities from Stordalen Mire near Abisko, Sweden - Bog_T0_3 | ecosystem: Environmental > Terrestrial > Soil > Wetlands > Peat | place: Sweden: Abisko, Stordalen Mire...
TATCGCCGCCGATCTCATCGGCATGGGGCACTCTGAGAAGCCCGACATCGCATACCGGGTGGAGGATCATGCCCGCTACTTCGAAGCTTTTGTCGAAAAGCTCAACCTGGGAGACGTCGTGCTCGTCTTACACGACTGGGGCTCTGCGCTCGGCCTCGACTGGGCGCGGCGGCATGAAGGCCGGGTCCGCGGGCTGGCATTGATGGAGTTCATCTGGCCGATACCGACTTGGCTTGACGTCAACCCGAGGGGTGCCGAAGCTTTTCGAGGTTTCAGGTCTGACCAGGGCCGCAAGCTCCTCATAGACGAGAACCGTTTTATCGAACAGGTGCTCCCAGGTGGGGTTATGCGCAAGCTCACGGAGGAGGAGATGGCTGCGTATCGCGAACCATTTCTCGATCCGGCCTCTCGCGAACCTGTCTATCGTTTCCCCAACGAGCTTCCGATCGCCGGCGCTCCAGTCGATGTCTGGGCCATGGCCGAGGCCTATCACGCGTGGCTGCTGGACACGGAGATACCAAAGCTTTTCTTCTGGGCAGAACCTGGGTCGATCATCTCAACCGGGCGGGCCGATTGGTTAAGGGCACGGCTGAAAGCGTGCAGGTCCGTACCGCTTGGACCGGGGTACCACTTTGTCCAAGAGGACCACGCTGACATCATCGGGCGTCAAATCTCCGATTGGCTACTCACGCTCCGCTAGGGCATGGGAACTGTGGGGCAAAGTCGAGGCGGCTTTCTATAGCGTAGATGTTTTCAAAAGAGGTGAGTGACAAATGTACAACCATGTAATTTGGCCTGCACAATATGACCCGAAAATCTCGCCGATTTACGCGCTCAACGACGTTGACGTGAACGCACCCTCCGAGGTGGTTTGGAAGCTGCTTGTCGACGCCGAGAATTGGTCCAGCTACTTTCCTGCTGAAAGTCAGGTCGGGATCCTAACCGGTGAGCCGGAACTGGCCCTCGGAACCAAATTTAGCCGGGTGACCATTGGTTTCTTAATGTTTCCAATCGTGACGGAATACCTGTTCGGCCGCCGGCTCGCGTGGTCAACGACAGTCAATGGCGATAAAACCGGTTCGACCGCTTACCACGGCTGGGTGATTACCCCTACTGACGAGGGTTGCCATGTGCTATCGGAGGAGACGCAGCAAGGCCCGTTTTTTCTCGAAGAGCTCGGGCACAAGAGTCCCGGTGGACTTTACCGCTACCACCAGGAGTGGGTAGAAGGATTGAAGCGGGCAGCAGAAGCGGAAGCTGCTAAGTCGAAGGGCTGATTCAGCGATTGTGAGGCCGGACATCGGGTTCAGCAAATGCAGGCGAAGCCGCCTGCACCACCTAAGCAGAGCAATGCCTTGCGAAGCAGGTGGGGCAGGCATTCAGCCTGCCGGGATTCCTGCCATAGGCTGGTAGTCATCATGCCTGCGGCCGGACCGGGAGCGCTGTCCACAGGAGAAAGAGTCATGGAAAACACCAATATTGCGAAAGTACTTGCAGTGTTCGAGGCGATGAGTGCTCAGGACGCAGATAGGGCCATTCAGTACGTCGGCCCGCACTTTGAGCAGCACTATCCAAACATGGCTGCCGGCGTTGAAGGATTCAAGCAGTACATCGTCGGCTCTACGCCCGAACAACTGAAACTGAGGGTGGTGCGCGCATTCGAGGACGGCCCTTACGTCGTCACGCAAGTGATAGCGGAGTCGTCTGGTCAAAACATGTTCGCCGTCTACCGTTTTGAGGGTGGGCTGATTGCCGAACACTGGGCATTCTCCACGCCGCACGCTCCACCCAACAAGAGCGGGCACACTCAACTCGATGGACCGGCCGATGCAAAGCATTTGGAAGACTCGGAAAAGAACAAAACCTTCGCGCGTAGATATTACGAGACCTTTCACATCGCCGGGGACCACAGTCGGAAGAACGGCTTCTTCACCGGTGATCTTATGATCCGGCATGAACCCGGCGTACTTGACGGTCTCGGGGAGTTCCTGCGCGATGTTGAAGTTCTCATGCAGCATCGGACCATCGATGAAATAAAACTTCTGTTGGGACAAGGAGACCTGGTCTTCATCGCTGCAAAGGGCACACATGAAGGCAAGCCGTGCGCCTACGTGGACCTGTACCGGGTAGAAGGCGAGAAGATCGTCGAACATTGGGGGTTTACGGAAATGGTTCCGCCGAAATCTGCGTGGAACAACGACAACGGGATGCTCTAAAAAGGATCAGAGACAAGATGAACAGATTTCTAGACAAGGTAGTCATTGTTACAGGAGCCGGCTCCGGGATCGGTGCTGCTACAGCGCGCCGCTTTTTACAGGAAGGTGCGTTCGTCGTGCTCAATGGACGACGTGAAAATAAGCTGCGAGAAACCATTGCAGGCTTTGATGCCGCGAAGGCGCTTATTCATCCCGGAGATGTGTCGGATGAGGCGTACGTGAAGCGCCTTGTGGCAGACACAGTCGCCAGTTTTGGGAAGCTGGATGTCTTGGTCAACAATGCGGGCATCGCCATCTTTGGATCTTTCGAGAAGACCACAACGCAGGACTGGCGGAAGATCATGGGAACTGACCTGGACAGTGTCTTTTTCGGCGCCCGCGAAGCATTACCGCATCTCTTGAAGACGAAGGGTTGCATTGTGAATCTCTCTTCCGCATCAGGTCTTGGCGGAGATTGGGGACTGAGTTCCTATAATGCAGCGAAGGGCGCCGTCACAAACTTCACGCGTGCCTTGGCGCTGGAGTACGGCTCGCGTGGCGTACGCATCAACGCTGTGGCACCCAGTTTCACATCCACGGACGCCACTGTCGATTTAGAGAAAAGTGAAGCAGTGGTCGCAGCTTTCCGTGACCGCCTCCCACTCGGAAGGAGCGCCAAACCAGAAGAGATTGCGGGGGTGATTGCATTTCTCGCAAGCGAAGACGCCAGTTTTATCAATGGCGTGATTCTGCCGGTCGACGGTGGTCTCGGCGCATCAAACGGGCAACCGAATTTCCTCTCGCTCCTCGGGCAAGGCTAAAGTTTCGCCAGGATCAAAGCTGGCTCATTACCTCTGAGCAGGCTCGGTCATTTCAACCGAAAAGTTCCGATTCTCCCACTGCTGCGAATCGGGCCATAGAAAAGTAAAGGAGAGAGGCGTTCCTTGTTCATTTGGAACGCGAATATCCGCAAAATAGATTCCGACGCTAGTGGTCACAGCCTTACATGTCTCAACTTGACTCCAGCTATCGAGAGAATATTTGAGTTCAAAATCTGCCTTCGCCATGATTCGAAGCGTATGTCCCCGGCCAATCCGCGTCGCAGGGGCCGCAAAAGTCCAGTACTGAATAAGGGGATCGCCCGGGCGTTTCTGAATGTAGCGCTCGGCGACTTCCGGGATGAGGTCAAAGACCCGGCCATCGCGCGCAGAGCGGAGCAGCCGGATGTACTCCGCATGTGCCCAGAGTAAGGGCGTAGCGGAACCCGTCGGTCGCCCAAAACGCAGGCCGGATTCTGGGCGATCAGGTTCGTCCCAGCACTGCTCAGGTATAAGAAAGGTGGGAGTGGCCAACCCCTCCATCCAGCGGATGTAGCTGGACGCATCTCTTCCTGCCGCTACCTCGTAGTGTCCGCGTTCCCCTGTCAGCAGCGGCCAAGCTCGTCCTTTGCCAAACCCCTCGTAGGGGCCGCCGTCATCGCGCTGGCCGTATCCATCGTGGTTGTAGCGATGCCATGAAGTGCCGATCGGAGTCTCCACCTTCAGCACGGCGTCTACAACCTTAAGAGTGTTGAGAATGATAGGATCGTCCGGACGCCGAATCCCGTATCGCACAAGTTCGAGAAAGCCGCCATCGACAATCTCTTTGGCCGGATAAGCCAGCGGCATTCCAGGCGGTTGACTGCTTAGGCTAAGAACCGCGTCATCAGCGCCACCGTCTGGCAGCGGATCGCCGGGCTGGGAAGGAACAATTCGCACGAAATGATCGGTGATACCTGGAACCAGCGTGCCTTTACGCGTTACCGTCCACTGCTCAAGGTTGTGTTCGATCCAATCCGCATACTGCTCTACAAAAACGGCAGCCTCTTCTTTCCCATCATCGCGAGCAAAATTAGCCGCGCAGATCAGGGCGGCAATCATGACAGCCAAAGTTGAGGGGGAATAGCCACCCACCTCCTCCCAGCGCTCCTGTCTGGTGGCGGGGCCTTCCCGTAGGAGATAGCCAGCCGCTTTCTTTACCATCGGCCGAGGATCGAAAGAGCGCAGGCCGTTCGCGCGCCATAGCCGGTGCGCAAGAAGAATAGGGAAGGCTACTTCATCGAGCTGACTACCCGTCCAGAAAGCATCACCTTCCACCCAGAAGTTCTGGGCGAAGCCGCCATCTTCGCTCTGGCAGGTGGCAAGGTAAATCAAGGCCCGCAGCGGTGTTTCCGTATTACCGGCGGCCAGTAGGCCCATGGCGCTTTGCACCATATCCCGCGTCCAGATCAGGTGATATCCGCCTTCTCCTGCCTCATCATCCTTGGCTTCCCCCCAAGGTATGGCCAACGAAGCCACCATCGCGCCTGGATAGAGCTTGTCTTCATGAGCGAGCAGCAGTTTCACGCTTGTGCGGTACAGCTTTCCGCCGTCACCGGAATTCTTTTCCAGCGGTTCGCGTGTTTGATCGGCACGCGTCCACTGCTCAAGGAATCTTTCGCGCTTTTCGGAAAATGGGAAAGCCAGACTCTGGGCAAGAGCGGCGATCGCACGGTGCCGGCTCTCACCGAAAGCAAGGCCCAGAACAAACTCCTGCGTTTGAGAGAGATCTATCTCGCCGGTAAGAACGATATTCCCGTCCGGAGCGCGATCGAACTGCCAATCCATTTGGAAGCCTTGCGCCAAGTCCGTGCCACCGTCGCTAACGCCAACATAGCCGACGGAGGCCTTTGAGAAAGGAACGGAGGCGATCATCGCGAGCCACATGCCGCCGCGTTGTGCCACCAGAAAATCGCGCCCGCTGAAGGACATGACTTCGCCCGTATTATTCGCGCCGCCCACGTTGAGGTGTGGCGAACAGAGCACATACACCTTCAGCTTCTTCACCATGTCGGGAGACGCGGAGATCTTGGTGCGCTGCAGCAGGCAAGAACCGTGCGGGTCGGAAATGATCTCCTTCTCGTAGCTGTATCTACCCTCTTTATCTTCTCCGCGGACCACGAAGCCAAGTGACTCTCCCAGCGGTTCGATGCTGGTGTCCAAGTCCGTTTCATCGTGGCAAAATGTTTGGCCGTCTGAGAAAAGGTACCGGAGATCGCGGGTCTGCGGGCGATCAATCGTAGGGTAATAAATCTCCGTTACGATTCCGTTCCAAATCGTAAACCAGATTCTGCTGGCAGCGGAGTATGCGGTGCCTACGCCGTCCTTATCGCCAGGCGCCCACCTTGGCGGGAGCCCAGGCTGCCCGAACGCCTGATGATCACCGCGCCGTGCGGACATGCAAAATGCCTCCGTTCGGGGTCAAGTGACGTTGCGATCCCTTAACGTTCATCTCGGGGATACTCGCCCACGCAAACAGTTTGGCATTCTTGGTAGCGAGATGTCTGTGCCTTTAGGCTCACACCCGAGACTAAATAACCAACCCATTCTCTTCACCGAATCGAAGAGAGCGCACTCTCGCACCGCTCCAAATTTTTGGCGACTGCGGCAGGCTCGCCGAAATCGAGAGCCAGCGGAGTCTCGCGGTTCGGAAAGCCGATGCGTTTCCAGGCAGCCAAGCTCTTGCGATACCACGCTTCTGCCGCTACCCAGCTACCGCGCCTGCTCTCTTGGCTTGCCGTCAAGCGTTGCGCACGCCGGGCCTCCATGTTTCCCAGTCCGGCGTATGCGGCTGCTGCGGTGAAAAGGGCGTCGCGGTCCTTAGACTGCGCTACGCGCGGTTCCACTGAGACAAGGGAACGCCTAAAGTAAGTCTCAGCTAATACTGGCTTGCCCATTTGGCCGGCCGCCTCCCCCATTTTGACCAAACAAATAGCCGCCTGGATTGAAGAAGCCGTTGCATTAGAGTCCACATTGGAAGTTTCATAGAGCGCTCGGGCCTCATCCAGTGGGCCGAGGGCATCCTTTGGTTTGCGGGCGAGCAAAAGCACTTGGCCGGTGAAACTAAGAGTGTCGGCCAACACGCCTCGATTTGGAACGTTCTGTGTGTCCGCTTTCATCAGCGCCCGAACGACCGTCTGACCCGTCTTAAGGCCCGCAAGGCTTTGCGAGAGCCGCCCGGTTTTCGAATCGACTTCAGCAAGATACAGGTATTGGACAGCAAGGATTCTCTGAAGCATTTGGTTCCTTGGGTCCAGACGAACAGCTTGTTGACCTTCTACGAGCTCTCGCTCCGCATAGAACCTTGCACTCGCATAGTCGAGAATGTCCTTAAAGAACAAGTCGACTAGTACAGAGTACGCAAAAGCCATACCCCCCGCTAATTGAGTCTTCGGGGACTCCTGCTGAAGCTTTGTCTCAATCTGCAGTACCTTTTGACCATACGTCAGTGCCAATGTCGGATCAGATCGTCCAAGTTGCGCGGCGAGATAGCCCAAATTCAAAGCATATCGATGCAACGTAGGTGCATCATTCGGCCGCAAACGTAACAGGACTTCATCAACTTGCACCGCTCTGCGACGGTCCTCGGCGATTCGCTCTTCTTCATCTGCAACTCCGTTGTACCCGATAGCAGTCGACCACTGATGCTCGGTCGCCGCCTCGGAAGCTATAGACCATTCGTCGGGACGCTCCTTGCTGAGTCGCTCTGAAAGCAGAATGGCGGCTTCTATATCGTGCCTGGCACGACTTCCGTCCCCCATCGCAAAGTCCTGAATCGCCACCAGGCGGTATGCCTTCGCCACCTCCAATCGGTCGCGCCAGTCAGCGGAAGTGGACGCTATTTCCTGACAAAGCTGGAGCGCTTTTTGATAGCTCTGAAGGCTTCCTTTGGTATCGCCCAAGCTGGGTGCCAGATATTGGCCCTCTACCTCTCCCACGCGCTTGTACGCAGTGGCGAGTTCCCGCTGAAGTGCGAGATCACCGCTAGATTCAGGTGACAAGCGATTGAGATACTCCAGCGCCCGTTGAACAATAACCTTTCGAGCTGGCGTAGACCCAGGCAGGTCCCTGATTGAATCGTGTACCTCAAAGATCAGCGAGTTGGCCAACCGGCGAACTTCGTTGAAGTGGCGTTCCGCGCGCGCGCGTTCCATGTTTGCCCGATGCGCCTCCCAACTGGTTGCCACCAGGCCAATGATTAAGGAAAATGCCACCAGGAGGGCTGCCGCGGTTGCGGCCCGATGGCGAACAACGAACTTCGACGCGCGGTAAGCGAAGGTGTCTTTGTGCGCCAGGACGGGAAGTCCGGCAAGGTATCGGCGTATATCCTCGGAAAGGTGCGCCGCGGAGGCGTAGCGGCGTGCCGGATCTTTGTGCATCGCTTGGAGGACGACATGATTCAGATCCCGGCCAAGAGGGCGAAGCTTTGGCGGATCGGTTTCACAAACGATGCGCGCTATCTCTTCAGGCGATCTGACCTCGAACTCGTAGGGCCTTTGGCTGGTCAGGATCTGGTAAAGCAGAACGCCGAGCGAGTAAACATCCGCCACCGTTGTGACCGGCTTACCGAGAAGCTGTTCCGGGCTGGCATATTCCGGAGTCATGGCCCGGAACCCGGTGGCAGTCACCTCCGCCTCCCCTTCGAGTATCCTGGCAATCCCAAAGTCCAACAGTTTGGGTGCGCCGTTCTCCGTTACCAAAATGTTCGATGGCTTGAGATCACGATGCACCACCAGGTTCTGATGCGCATATTGCACTCCGGAACAGACCTGGCGAAAAAGTTCCAGCCGTTCTCGCGTGTTCAAGCGATGCTGTTCGACATACTCCGTGATACGCGAGCCTTCGATGTACTCCATCACCAGATATGGGCGTCCATCGCTGGTGGCGCCGCCATCGAGTAACTGCGCGATGTTCGGGTGCTCAAGCCCAGCCAGAATTTGGCGTTCCTGCCGGAAGCGCTTCAGGATGTACCCCGTATCCATGCCTCGCTTGACCAGCTTGATGGCGACTTGCTTTCCGTAGTCGTTCAGGCGGACTGCGCGATAGACAGTACCCATTCCGCCTTCGGCAATTAGCTCACACAGCTCGTACGGGCCAATCTGGCGCCCGGTCAGATGCTCTTCAGAATCTGTATCAAGAGCGGGTGTATCGAGAAAGCGGCCCATTTCGGCATAACTGCGAATGAGGCTCTCGACTTCGGCGGCGAGGTCCGCATCTTCACCGCACAAATCATGAACAGAAGACGCGCGCTGTTCCGGGGGAAGAGTGAGGCAGGCGTTTGCAATCCTCTTGACTTCACCCCATCGGTCGGCTTGCATGATCGTGCCTTGTGACGAGCTGGCGCTCGACACTGCTCCCGCCGGCGGCGCTCTCCCTTAGGGTAAAGGAACCTGCCAGCCGAGTCAATGAAAACGCTGGCATCGCTAGCATCCCGAGTTTGCGCTCCGCCTCAGTTCGCGATAGAGCCACGCGCGCGCCAAGTTCCATTCGCGGTTCACGGTGGAAGAGGAAACGCCCAGAATGCGCGCGGTGGCCTCAATGGAAAGACCGCCAAAAAAGCGCAGCTCGATGATTCGGGCCTGTTGAGGGTCGATTTGAGAAAGGGCTTCAAGGGCGTTGTCGAGTTCAACCAAATTAAGATCGCGGTCTTGTTGGGGGGCAAGCGCCTCATCAAGAGTGATCATGGTATGGTGTCCTCCGCGTCTTTGCGCATGGAGCCGCCGTGCGTAATCCACTAGAATGCGGCGCATGATCTGCGAGGCCATCGCGAAGAAATGCTCCCGATCTCTCCACTGAACCCGCTTTTGATCGATTAGCTTCAAGTACAACTCGTTAGTTAGAGCCGTGCTCTGCAACGTATGGTTCGGCCTTTCGCGGCTCAAAGCGCGGGCGGCTAGTTGCCGCAACTCCGCATAGATCATGGGCAACAGCTCGTCTAGCGCTGCGCGATTCCCGCCGCTCCACTCTACTAACAGTGTTGTTATGTCCTTCTGCATTCGACAGGAAAGCCTTGCTCGTTATTTTGCGAGGGCGTGGAGCCCAGAAACTCATGCGCGCCGTGAATCAGTTCGCATCAATTTTGCGCGTAGATTAGCGACGGAAAAACCCAAATGGAACAAAGTTCGTACTCATGATCTTCCCACGGGACTCAGTTGGTTCTGCATCGGTCGGAGCCCAGAGCCAACACAGGAGAGACTTTATGAGCCCGAACAAATTCGAACTTGTCCAGACTGCAAAAGGCAGCATGCGCGTCTATGCCCGAAAACAATGAAAACCCGTTTGATTTACTCGCGTTCCTTAGTCAACCAGGAATGGGACGACGGGTTCTGCAATTGAAGCCAGGAACCGCCATGTTTTCGCAGGGCGACAAGGCAGACGCGGTCTTTTATATCCAAAAAGGACGAGCGAAGCTAACCGTCGTTTCGGAATCGGGAAAACAAGCCACCATCACACTCCTTTGCACGGGAGACTTCGTGGGAGAAGAGTCCCTTACTGCGATCCTTAGCCTTCATCTCGCCGCAGCGACAGCCATCACCGCGTGCACCGTCATCGAGATCACTCGAACAGAGATGATCCGTATGCTCCGCGCCGAGCCGTCATTCTCCCTTTATTTTTTGAACTACGTGCTCTCCCGAAGCTTACGAACTCAGGCCGACCTGGTGGACCAACTTTTCAACTCTACTGAGAAGCGCTTGGCTAGAATTCTCCTTCTGATGGCAGATTTCGGCGAGCCCGGCGAACCTCACATGCTGATACCCAAGATTTCCCAAGAAGCGCTCGGAAACATCATCGGTGCTACTCGATCAAAAGTAAGCTTTTTTATGAACCGCTTTCGAAAGCTGGGATTAATCGAATATAACGATCGCATCCTGGTAAAGCGGGCCCTCCTGCACGTTCTCTTGCATGATGGACTGCCCGAGCGAAACGCAAAAACTCCCGACTTCTCGATGCATCCTAAGGCGATGTCCTCAGCGATGGACTGAAGCAAGGTGAAGGGGGCGATTTGCCCCCCATGACCGTTCGCACAAATGACCGCCGAGTGTCAAGTGACGGCAAGCGGTCAAAGCGCAAAGGGCGCGCTGCGCGCCGCCAACAGCGGAGGAACTCCGTACTTCTCTTAGTTAGGGCGAGCGCTGGACACCCCACCCGTCTTGCGCGAGTTCCTCCAAATACGAGCACACCGGCGCTCACCATTTTGTAAATCCCTAAGCGCCGACGTTTTCTTAATTAACGAATCTCAACCTTAAAGAGCGCGCTATCCGGGTGTTGATGACGCCAGCCCCAGTAGTTATCGCGCTCGCCGCGGCCCACCCGGCCGAAGTCGCGGTACGGGCGATGGTGCTCATCAAGATACGCACGGTAGGCGCGATCCTCATTACCATTCCACGTATGGTAATCATGGCCTCTTCTGTCGTAATAGCGCCTTTCGTGATGATCGCGGTCGTCAGCTTTTGCGGAAACGGGCACCATCATAGCGCTGCTGAGCACAAGAGCACTGAATAAAAAGAAACGAGACATGTGTGTTGAATTCTCCGCAGGACAAGGGGCACGTTGTTGGCCGTTCAGGCGGCCTTACGCTGGGCTACAGATCTTTGCGGAAGATACCCAGCTTGCGCATCATCGCGTTTAGCGTAGTGCGTTGCAATCCGAGCCGGGCCGCCGCCGTCGTGACCACGCCGCCGCTTTCTCTCAACACGCGAAGAATGTGTTCCCGTTCCACCTGCTTGAGTGTCGCGCTGCCCGAGCCTAGTGAGGCTTCTTCGCGTATCTCGGCTAACGGCGCCCGCAGGTTGGGCCCACGCGAAAGAATAACCGCCCGTTCAATAAAGTTTTCCAGTTCCCGCACATTGCCGGGCCAGCGAAAATGGATTAAAGCCTGCATAGTGTCCGCCGGAATTTTTTCGATCTGGCGGTCCATTTTCGCCGCATACTTCTTGGTGAAGTGGCGCGCCAGCGCGGGAATGTCCTCCGGGTGATCGCGCAGCGGCGGGGTCGTGATCGGAAACACCTTTAAGCGATAGTAAAGATCGCTGCGAAATAGCTTATCTCCCATCATCTGCGTCAGATTTCGATTCGTGGCGGCTACCAGCCGAACATCAATGGGAATCGTTTTAGTGCCGCCCAACCTCTCGAAAGACTTTTCCTGCAGCGCCCGCAGCAGTTTCGGCTGAAGATCCAAAGGAATATCGCCCACCTCATCAAGAAACAACGTGCCACGGTGCGCCATCTCGAAGCGTCCAATTTTTTGCGCTAAGGCTCCCGTAAACGCGCCCCGCTCATAGCCGAACAGCTCACTTTCCAACAGCCCGGTAGGAATCGCGGCGCAGTTCAAACTAATAAACGGAAAGTTGCGGCGCGGACTCATTCGGTGCACCGCGCGCGCCACCAATTCCTTGCCTGTCCCGGTTTCGCCCAGAATCAAGACCGTCGCATCTGTAGGCGCCACAACGTCGATTTGCGCCGTCACCCGCTTCATCGGCGCGCTGTCGCCGATCATTTCTTCAAAGTTGTTTTGTCCTGCTGCGCCTGGGCCTTCCACCGCCTCCAGCCGTTCGCGTTCTCGAAGATCCTGCACGAAAGCGATCCAGCGAAACGGAGACAGTTTCAGAACTGCCATGGCAATCAGCACGGGCACGCGCGCGCCTTCTTTTCCGATCAGCTCTTTTTCGAACGGCGTGCAAGCGCCAAAACGCAGACCCTCTTCATATGCCAATTCATCCGTTGCCAGCGATTCAGACGCTCCGAGATCAGTCCAACGCAGCAGTCCCGCCTGGAGATCTTCACGGCTGTATCCAACCAGTTCAAGAAACACATCATTGGCCTCGGCAATCCGGTCGAATTCTCCGGAAACGATACCGGCAATCGCGGATTTTGTAGGCGAAGACCGCTGCCGCGCGTTCCTTTGCAATTTCTCGTCTTGTTTATGCCGTTGGCTAAAATCGCGAACCAGGCTGGAAAAACCAATCAATGTCCCAATATCGTCTTTGAGGGCCGCTACCAGCGAATTGGTCCAAAATTTCGAGCCGATCTTCTTGCATTGCCATCCCTCCGAACACGTGTGTCCTTGCGTGACGGCCCGCTCTAGTTGCTCTTTGAAATTCACTGCGGGAACGTCTTCAGAAAGGTGGAACAGAGCAGAAGATTGACCAAGAATTTCGGAGCGTTGATACCCGTAAACCCGTTCGGCCCCTTCATACCAGGCGACAATTCGGCCCTCCCTATCCAACACAGAAAGCGCGTAGTCCGGCGCTTGTGGGTGCTCGTGCTGGCCGTCTTCGCGTAAAACCAGCAGAGTCCAGCCTGGCAGTACCGGCGCTCTTGCCGTGTAAAGTAACCTGCTCTCCGCCGTTTCCAGGCCCAAGCGCGTAAACGTTGCGACGCTCTCGCGGCCGAATTCGATTCTTCCGCCAACAATTTCCTGCCGCGACAAACGGAGCAGCTTGGTGGCGCCCGCACTGGCTTCTTGGCACTCCCCACCATCGTTCACAATCAACAGACACGCCGAAGCCTGCTGGACGAGAGTCCGCAAGAGAACTGCCAATTCCTTGGTTCCGGTTTCTATCAGCCGGTTCGCTGCTCTTAATTCAGAGGTTGCGGATTTCAGTTGGCGTCCCCCCCTTTTGCCCCGTCCATCCAGGCAGCCAGCAGCCTGGGGAACGCAGTTGCGCGCTCAGCAAACAGTGAGAAGCCAAGAATGCCGGACAATTCTAGGTTAGCACCGAAAAACGCTTCAATCAATCCGGCTTGACCATATACGGTCATTTGACACTCGACAGCCGGCAATCTAACCAATTTGCTGCAAAAAGATGACCCAAAGCTCGCTCAATTCGGCCAGTGACGTGCTGTAGTGGCGTTATTTGCCGTCCGGTTAGGACCATTTCCAGGTGGCAAACATCGCGCAACTAGCCAAAGTCATAACGGCCACCGTCACCCATCCAAGTGTACTCAGCCAGCGCGGATTCGCTCGCGAGCCCATCACCGCGGGGTTACTCGTGAGAAGAACTACGATCACAATCAGAGGCGGCGCGAGTACGCCGTTTAGAACCGCCGACCAGAACAGCATGGATACGGCGTTGAAGCCCGCGTAGTCCAATGCCAGACCCAATACCAAACCAACGGCGATGACGCCATAGAATTCGCGAGCGAGACCTGCCTTATCGGCCAGTGACCCGCGCCACACTGCCCCTTCGGCAACGGCGTAGGCGCTTGATCCGGCCAGCACCGGCACGCCAATCATACCCGCACCAATCAAACCCAGACTGAAGAGCCAGTACGCACCCTTGCCCGCGAGTGGCCGCAACGCTTCAGCCGCATCCCGCGCTGTGGAAATGGTAGTCTTGCCGTGCGCATGAAGTGTGGCTGCGGTCGTCAGGATGATGAAGTACATGATGAAGTTCGAAAAGAACATGCCCGTCACGACATCGTTTCGAGATCTGCGCAATTCAAAGTCGGTGGCGCCGATTCGCGACTCACGGGTCAACGCACCGTGTTCGCGCTCTTCTTCCACTTCCTGAGCTGCTTGCCAAAAGAACAAGTACGGGGAAATGGTGGTTCCGAAGATTCCTACCAGCGTCGCCCAATAGAGGCCAGTCCATTCAACATGAGGAATGAACGTCGCCCGAAGTACAGCGGCCCAATCCGGCTTAGCGAAGAACGCCGCCAGCACGTAGGAGAACAGTACCAGAGTCAGCCACTTGAAAATGTGGACGATCCGATAGTAAGACGACCAGATCAGGAAAGAACCAATCGTTATGGCATAAAGGGGGGTCCAATAAACGCTGCCAACACCTGTCAGCATTTCTGTAACCTGGCCCATGCCGCCTAGATCGGCGCCAATATTGACCGTGTTCGCCACGATGAGAAGAGTGCAAGCCCCCCACAAAATCCATTTAGAGTAGCGCCGGCGAATCATACTGGCAAGTCCTTCGCCAGTCACCAGGCCGAGCCGCGCACACATTAACTGCACGGCAACCATCAGGGGAAACGAGAAGAGCGCCGTCCAAAGCGGAACGTAACCGAATCCCGCTCCGGTCACCGAATAGGTTGAAATACCCGACGGATCGTCGTCAGCGGCGCCGGTAATTAGACCCGGACCCAATTGACCGAAAAACCTCCGCACGCGGCGCGGCACAATTCGGTGCTTCTTGCCTTTCATTTTTTCAGGATGGTCCGTCGAAGGCACATCACCAAGTTGATCACACTAACTACGTAGCCAAGCCAGCAGAGTAGGCCCGCATCCGGCTAAACTCCCCTCACCGAGACCAACCTCTAGCAGTGCCACGCACGAAGTAAGTGGTTGGTCCCACCGTCCGATCAACCACTCCAACCACCGATACCGCCGAACATTAATTGTAGAGGCTGCGAGCGCACAGGTTGTTAACATCGAATCTTGGTAACGCGGCGAGAGTTTTTAAAAACGTGTGCAATCGGCGCCTCAGTCGGCGGTTATGCCCGTGGCCGTGAGGCGACAGCGCCGGACTACACGATTGACATTGCCCCATACTCGCTGGAGTTTTCTCACCGCCGTGAAATCAAGACCATTGCCTACAACGGACAGGTGCCTGGCCCACTACTGCGTTTTCAGGAAGGCAAACTGGTAACCATCAACATTAACAATAAAACAGACATTCCTGAAGTTGTCCACTGGCATGGAATGTTTCTGGGCTCCAGTGTGGACGGCGCAATGGAAGAAGGCACGCCCATGATTGCTCCGGGAGGCGCCAGCCAAATTAGCTTCATCCCGCAGCCGGCAGGGTTTCGTTGGTATCACACGCACACATTCGCCGGCCATAACCTGAATCGCGGCCAATATACGGGCCAGCATGGATTTTTGTGGATTGAGCCACGCGAGAATCCAGCACGTTATGACGCCGAGTTTTTCTTGGCTTTGCACGATTGGCGGGGCCAGTTGCTCGGAAGTGGAGACGGTTCTATGAATCCGTCTTATGACGTCTCTACCGTTAATGGGCGCGTGCTGGGATTCGGTGCGCCGCTGCGCGTGAAGGCCGGGCAACGCATGCTGCTTCATATCTTGAATTCCAGCGCTACGGATTGTCACTGGATCGCGCTAGCCGGCCATCAATTTACAGTCGTGGCGCTCGATGGTAATCGGGTGCCAAACCCTGCGGCGGTACCGATGCTCAGCATCGCTCCCGCCGAGCGGGTCAGTGCGATTGTCGAGTTGAACAATCCGGGCGTTTGGGTTTTAGGGGAAGTTCGCAAACACATCAAGCAGGCTGGCATGGGAATCGTCGTGGAGTACGCAAATAAAAGCGGAGAGCCGCAATGGCAGCAGCCCGAGACTCTCACTTGGGATTACCTCAAATTTGCGGACACGGGCACAGATGTATCGGGCAGCAACAAAGCGCTAGAGATTCCCCTCGTGTTCAAATCCAAGTTCACCGGTCACGGCGATATGGACCACTGGACCATCAACGGCAAGTCGTATCCGAATACGGAAATCATTGGCCTGAAGGAGGGCGAACGCTACCGTTTGCAGTTTAGGAACGAAAGTACAGATCATCATCCTCTCCATCTGCACCGTCATACTTTTGAGTTGCGGCAGATGGGAGACCGAAAGACCCGGGGCATTATGAAGGACGTAGTCCTTGTGCCATCGAACACGCCGGTCGACGTGGAATTTACCGCCAATCATCCGGGTTCGACCTTGTTTCATTGCCATCAGCAGGATCATATGGATATGGGTTTTATGCTGCTGTTCCGTTATATCTGACCTCCGATGCTACGAATCTTTTTATCGATACTCCTGCTCGGTTTTCTCGTCCCGCCGGCCATCCGGGCGCAGGGCAATTATGAAATTCAGGTCTACGGCGCCGACACCATTGCGCCTAACAGCACCATGGTCGAGTTGCATTCGAATTACACTGCGCTCGGGCAGCGCTATGTCATCGATGGAATTTACCCCACCTACCATCAAGAACATGAAACCCTGGAAATCACCCAGGGCGTTACGGATTGGATGGAGGTCGGGTTTTACATCTTCACTAGCGAACAGAACGGACATGGAGCGCAGTGGGTGGGCGATCACATTCGGCCGCGCGTGCGTGTGCCGGATAAGTGGCATTGGCCGGTCGGAGTCAGCATTTCCACCGAAATTGGCTACCAGCGCCCGGTTTATTCACTCGACACTTGGACTTGGGAAATCCGCCCGATTATCGATAAGACGATCAAGCGCTGGTATTTCGCATTCAATCCTGCCTTGGAGCGCACTCTCCATGGGCCGGACGTACATCAGGGCTTAGGCTTCGCGCCCGGCGCAAAAGTCGGCTACGACTTTACTAAGAAGATCAGCGGCGGCGTGGAGTATTACGCCGACTATGGCGGCTTTGCGCAGTTCGATTCGTTCCACTACCAGCAGCAACAATTCTTCGCCGTTACAGACTTAAACGTTTCCCCCGCATGGGAGATTAACATCGGCGTAGGCGTGGGGGTGACGGGGTCCACAGATCACTTGCTCATTAAGGGAATCTTAGGTCGCCATTTCGACTGGAAAAAGAAATCGCCCGTAGACTGACAAGCAAAAAGCAAAACGGGGACATTGCGGGGTTGCGTCCGGCGGCGCCCGTAGCATTTTCCAATCCGTAAATGAGCCTGAAAGTCAAGCCTGAAAGGTGAGTTTGACTGACGCGCGTTACGCGTGGTAGCATTACAGGCTCAGGTGCCCATTCGGGCGTAACAGGGAAGTCCGGTGCAAAACCGGCGCGGTCCCGCCACTGTAAAGAGGGTTGCCGTTTCAACAAGCCACTCGGCAGAAGTTGCCGGGGAAGGCGAAACGGTTCGGTAGATTCGTTTACCTCCCTCCTAGCCAGGAGACCTACCTGAAATTAAAACGACTGACTTTCTGCGGAGAACGGAAAGAATGCAAATCACACACTCGACAATTCGACCACCAACGTCAAGGCTGATTCCATTTTTCTTGAAAGTCTGTCGCCATTTTGAAGGGGACATACGTGTTGGGAATGAATCGAAAGCTAACTTCGCTTGCCTGTTCTGCCGCTTTGTTTTTGACGAGTAGCGCAGCTTGCCTTTGGGCGCAGGGAACGGTGCGTGGAACGGTGTCAGATCCGCTCGGAGCCGTCGTTAAAGATGCCAAAGTAACCCTCGAGCGCGGCGGCCATGCCGAAGGCGACGCCGTTACCAAAAGCAATGGCGAATTTTTATTTCAGTCTGTGAGTAGTGGCCGCTACCACATTCGTGCCACCTCCCCCGGCTTTGCTCCTTACATAGGGCAAGATTTCTTCGTCCCTTCCAGCGGAGCCGCCATCGCCGATGTGTCCCTCGAGATTTCTACTCTCAAGAACGAAATCGTCGTTTCCGCAACAGGCTCAGAGATGCCTGTCTCGCAAGTCGGCGCGTCGGTCGGCCTGCTTGATTCAGCGGAAATTCAAGCCGAAAACAAGCTCGATGTTCTGGAAGATATTCGCCAAATTTCGGGCGCGCAGATTGTGCAAACAGGCCAGCGCGGCGGGGCCACCTCACTATTCATCCGAGGCGGCGAATCTTCCTTTAACAAAATCATGATCGATGGTGTCCCGGCCAACGAAATCGGCGGCAGTTTTGACTTCGCCCAACTCTCTAACAGCGGCGTGCAAAGCGTCGAAGTGTTGAAAGGCGCAAATAGCGTGCTCTACGGCGCCGACGGCCTGGCGGGAGTGGTTAACGTCACCACGGAACGCG
>Ga0302320_10012583_pt1 | contig 17749 bp, 8 predicted proteins | sample Bog_T0_3_FD_202130 | JGI IMG/M metagenome (GOLD analysis project Ga0302320, IMG submission 202130) | Peat permafrost microbial communities from Stordalen Mire near Abisko, Sweden - Bog_T0_3 | ecosystem: Environmental > Terrestrial > Soil > Wetlands > Peat | place: Sweden: Abisko, Stordalen Mire...
CCTGCTTGTCAACATCGACGCCGCTCACTATAAGAAATAAACGCCACGCCGCGAACCCCCGAAACGAGTGGCGCGATATTAAATCGACAGACCGCTTGCCGGATGGGGTCGCTCAGCGACTTGTGTATAAACGACAGGGGAAGCCCGGAAGCTAACGCTTCCGGCTCGCCTTCGCATCGACACCCGGAAGAGCCACAAAACACGGAGTTGTTGCTGGACGGGTACCAAGCCCCCTGTTCCCTACTACAATAGGACGTATGAACCGAGGAGCAAGAAGTTAGCCGTATGGGACGAAAGCGCGATCGCGATGCAGCCGCCGCCCGCAAGTGGGTGCCCGGGTCCGCCCGGAACCGCCCTGCGGAGCGGCCTGCGCGGGAATGGCGAAAATCAAATGACGAATGCCGAAGCCCCTCCTCGTCATTCGACATTTGGATTTCGTCATTTGCCCGCTCCGGCATCCTCGCGGCCGCCTGTGCGGTACTGGTGCTCAGCACGCTGCTGGCTTTTCGGCCCGCACTGGACAAGGATTTCGGTTTCGTCAATCTGGACGACAACCACTACGTCTATGACAACAGCCACGTCACCCAGGGGCTTACCCGCGAATCGGTGGCCTGGGCATTCACCAGCCTGGAATTCGACAACTGGCACCCGCTGACTTGGCTCTCGCACATGGTCGACCGCCAGTACTTCGGCGAGGAAAGTCTTCAGAATCCCTGGGGTTATCATCTCACGAGCATCCTCCTGCACACTATCAGCGTAGTCGTGCTCTTCCTGGTTCTCGTGCGAATGACTTCCCAGCCGTGGCCCAGTTTCGCGGTGGCCGTGCTCTTCGGCATCCATCCCCTGCGGGCGGAATCGGTGGCCTGGATCTCCGAACGCAAAGACGTGCTCAGCGGGTTGTTTTTTATGCTCACGCTCTGGGCCTACGCCGCCTATGCGATGCATCGCCCGGGCGGAAAAGGGGACAGTCCCCATTTGTGCGCAGCACCCTACGGGCCGTTCCGGCAAATGGGGACTGTCCCCTTTTCCGCCTGGGTTCGATATGGTTTGGTGATCGGCTTGTTCGCCCTCGGGTTGATGGCCAAACCGATGCTCGTCACGCTGCCGGTGCTGTTGTTGCTGCTGGACTATTGGCCGCTTCGCAGATTACCGGGAGCAGGGAGCAGGGCACAGGGAGCAGCGAAGGGTCGAGAGTTGAGAGACGAGAGTCCAGGTGCGCGCAAACTCTCAACCCTTAACCGTCAACTCTCAACTCTCAACTCTCCCCGCTCCGCGCTCGGTGCGCCCCGCTCCATCTTCCTTCCGCTGATAGTGGAAAAGCTGCCATTGTTCGTCCTTTCGGCGGCCAGTTGCGCGGTCACGATCATTGCCCAGCGGGGTGCGATGAAGGTAATTGATACGATTACCTTTCGCCTGCGTTGGCAGAATGCCCTGGCGTCGTGCGCAACGTACATCGGCCAGATTTTTTGCCCGATCCATCTCTATCCGCTGTACCCCTTTCCAGAGCATGGCATACCGTGGCCGGAACTCGTGCTTGCCGTGGTTTCGCTGGCGACGATTACGGGCATCATCGTGTGGCTGCGAGCCTGGCGCTGGCTCACGGTCGGCTGGTTATGGTATCTTGTGACCTTATTGCCGGTCATCGGGTTGGTCCAAGTCGGCGTGCAGGCGCGGGCCGATCGCTATACCTATCTGTCGCACATCGGGCTCTACATCATGCTTGCCTGGACCGCGGAAAAACTCCTGGCCGGCCTGTCCATCCGGTCGTGGGTGTGGGCCGCGGCGTTGACGCTGCTGGTTCCAATTCTCGTGGAGAGCACCGCAGCCCAGACGCGCAACTGGAAAGACAGCGAGGCCCTCTGGACTAGCACGCTTCGGGCCAACCCCGATGTGGCCCTGGCCCATAATAACCTGGGCTACATCCGGGAGTCGCAACAGAAATTCGATGAGGCATTCGAGCATTACCGGCGGGCCGTCGAGATTCGTCCCCGCTATGTCGAAGGTCACATCAATCTGGGCAACATATACATGCGCAGAAAAGAGATCGACAAGGCCATGGAACACTATGCCACGGCGATCGATATTCGCTCTGACTTCGAGTTGAGCTACGTGCGCATGGCCGACGCCTTGATGAGCCGCGGCAACTGGACGGGGGCAGAAGCCAACTTGCGCCGCGCGTTGAGTATCGATCCTCAGTACGTCGTTGCCCATTGGATGTTAGGCGAGGCCCTTTGCCAGCAGCGCAAGTTCGAAGACGGCATCGCGGAGTATCGTCTGGCGGTCCGCTTGTCGCCCGGATTTTCATCCGGCTGGACATCGCTGGCCCAGACGCTAAGCTACCTGGGCCGTAACGCCGAGGCGCAGGAATGCTATAACAGGAGTCGTTAATCATGTCCTCAGCGAATATCTCCCCCGCGCGGCATCCCCGACTGGCGCCGCTTCCGATCGCCCGTTGGGCGAATTGGTTTGTCGGCCTGGCCGCACTGGCCCTGATCGGCATGTCGCTGGGTGCATATTTCTACCATCGCCGGCAGATGGATTCGATCGCTGCCCGGCACATGCGCCTCGTGCTCGCGGGACCTGGCCGGTTGCAGACCGGTGCGCCGAGCGTCTACAGCCTGCTGACGACACGCGTCACCGGCGAGCCCTGGCCGGCGCCGGTCGAATGGTCGCTCTCCACGCCCGACGGAAAACGGCTCGTCGATCACAAAGAAACGAGCGAGCAGGGCCGTCTGGTCATGGTCGTGCCGGCCGACATGGCTCTTCCCGCGCGGCTGCACGCGGCACTGCAACTGAACGTGACTGCCGACCACGACCACGGGTACATGGTGTCCGGCGAGAGCCATGCGGTAAGCATGACGTTGCCGCTAGCCATTCGCCCGGCACAATACACCACGCATCTCGAAATCGACCGCGACCATGGAGTACATGGTGCCCGTTACCGGCCCGGCGAAACGGTCTACTACCGCTCGCTAACTGTTTCGCGTTACAGCCTGGCCGCCGACCGCACGCTGCCGCTGGAATTCGAGATCCTCGATCCAAAGTCGGCGCCGCTTGCGGATTCGCAATGGATCGGGCTCACCGATCATGGCGCTGGAAACGGTTCGTTCGCGCTGCCGGTGTCGCTCTCCGCCGGCACCTACGCGCTCGTGGCGCGCGGCGCGGACGACGCATTTCCGCCGCAACGGCTTGCGTTCGAGGTGACGGGGGCCGCCACACCGCCTGCTCCCGCGGAGAAGCCGGCGGCGAAGAAACCCGCCGGCAAAGACGCCGTCCGGATCGACTTCTTTCCTGAGGGCGGAACCCTGGCCGCGGGGCTTGAAAACCGCGTGTTCTTTTCCGCGCGCAACGCCCAAGGTCAACCGCTGGATCTCCGCGGCGACGTCGTCAATTCCCGAGGCGATCGAGTGGCGCGGCTGGAAACTTCCGCTAGTGGCCGCGGAACGTTCGACTTTGTGCCCAACGCCGCTGACTCCTATCGCGTGAAGATCGAACAGCCTGCGGACCTGGACGTTTCGCCCTTGCTGCCGCAAGCGTCGTCCGAGCAGAACGTCGTGATTACCGCCGAACATGGCGTTCTTGCCCCGGGCTCGCCGCTGGAACTTTCCGTCCGCGCGACCCGGAAGGACATTCCGCTCGTCGTAACCGCCCGCGCCGGCGGCTTGCTGATCGGCCAACAACCGCTTGTAACTTCCGCAGAGGCGGCCAAGGGCATGTCGGTGACGATTCCGCTCGATGACGCAATTGCCGGCGCGATCCGCGTGACGGTTTATGACGACTCGAAATGCCCGCCCAAGGTCGTTGCGGAGCGGCTCGTCTATCGGCAGCCGCGACGACTGATCGTGCGTGTGGCAGAAGCCACGAAGCCTTCTGGCGAGTTGGTACTATCGGTCCAAGACGAAAAGGGCCGGCCTGTCGCGGCGGCGCTGAGCGTGACAGCTTTGGGCCGCGCTCCGGCCAATGCGCCCGAAGCCCGCCGTCCGCAGGCCGATCTGTTGCACTCTCTGCTGCTGGATGCCGACGTGCCCAACAAGGCCGCTTTGGAGAGCCTCGATCTTCAATCTCCCGACGCCGACGCCCAGCGCAACGCAATCGACCTCGCCCTGGGATGCCAGAAATTGCATCCGCCACTCGGGTCCCAACCGGGCGAACCAGACACTGGCGAAGCGGAGGGAACTCCGTTGGCGGTTTACGACAACCTGGGCGAGTTGCGAGACCAGTACGAAGCAATGCTCAGCGAATACCGCGCGCAGCGGACGCAGGTCGTCAACGCCTTGATCATGCTTAGTTTCTTCGGTGGACTGGCGTTGGCGCTCTTGGTGACTATGCTGGCCCTCTTGCGAATCGTTTGGGGCAGCCAACTCTGGCTGCCCACCATTATCGCGACGCTCTGCTGCGTGATCGTTACGGGCGTATCGAACGACCCGAGCCGCATGAAGCCGGTGGAGGTGGCCGCCGTCGGATTCGCGCCATGTTCTAGCCCGCAGACTGGAACCGCGGCACAAACGCCGGCCGCGCCGGCCGCCGCACCATCGTCCGAGAGCAAGCTCCGCAGCCTGGCTGAAAAACTGGCCAAGTCCGAAGGCGACCCGGAAGAATTGAAAGTCGATCGCTTCCCGGTGCAACACTATGCTTCGCCCGACATGGCCCGTCCTCTAACAGCCGACAATGGCGGAAAACCGCTTGCCTGGTATCCGCTCTTGATAACCGCTCCCGACGGCCGTGTGACCGTTCCCGGTATCACGGTTGCAACCGGCAAGACCCTTCGCCTGATGATCGAGGCCCACGGTAACGGCCGGATCGAATCGTGCGAGTTGTCGCCATAACCCTAGCAACACGCCAAGATGTGCCACGCTATCCTGCTTGCCGTCTTCATTCTCCCCGCCGCGCCCACCGCGACGCAATCCGACGTCGTCGTTTACGGTGGAACGTCCGCGGGCGTCACCGCGGCCATACAAGCCGCTCGCATGCAGAAGAGCGTCGTGCTCATCGAACCGGGCGGGCATATCGGCGGCCTGACCTCCGGCGGCTTGGGACGCACAGACATCGGCAACAAACAGGCCATCGGCGGGATCGCCCGCGAGTTCTACCAGCGCGTGCATCGCCATTACCGTGCTCCCGGCGCGTGGGACCGCGAAACGCGCGACGGTTACATCGCGCGGGCGCACGGCATGGTGGATCGCGATACGATGTGGGGCTTCGAGCCGCACGTCGCCGAGAAAATCTTCCGCGAGATGCTTGCCGAGTCCGGCGTCAAGGTCTTCTGCCGGGAGCGGCTCGATCTGCACGGCGGTGTCCGTAAACGAGGGCCGCGAATTGTCGAGATCGTGATGGTATCCGGCCATGTATATGCGGGCCGCGTCTTCATCGACGCGACGTATGAAGGCGACCTCATGGCCAGGGCCGGAGTCCGCTACACGGTCGGCCGTGAGGCCAACTCGCAGTACGGCGAAAGCCTCAACGGCGTCGAAACCCGGCACGCCGTCAAGCACCAGTTCGATTTACCGGTTGATCCGTTCGTGGTTCCCGGCGATCCGCTCAGCGGTCTCCTGCCGGGACTGCACGCCGGCGGTCCCAACGTGGATGGCCGGGCCGATCGTCGCGTCCAGGCGTACAACTATCGCATGTGCCTGACCGACGTGCCGGAGAACCGCATCGCCTTTGTGCGCCCCGCGGGCTATGACCGGCGGCGTTATGAGATTCTTTTGCGCTACATTGAGGCCGGTTGGCAGGACGTTCTCGGAAATCATGCGCCGATGCCCAATCGTAAGTCGGACACGAATAACCACGGCGCGTTTTCGACCGACGATATCGGCATGAACTACGACTATCCCGAGGCCGATTACGCGACGCGCGAAAAAATCGCCGCCGAGCATCGCGACTATCAACTGGGCCTGATGTGGACGATCACCAACGATCCGCGCGTGCCGGCCGGCCTGCGGCAGAAGTTCTCCGCCTGGGGTCTGGCCAAGGACGAATTTGCCGACAACGGCCACTGGCCCCACCAGCTTTATGTCCGCGAGGCCCGGCGGATGGTCGCCGATTACGTGATGACGGAGCATGAATGCCGCGGCACCCGAACAGTAGCCGATTCGATCGCCTTGGCTGCCTACGGCATGGATTCGCACAACACGCAACGTTATGTCGCGGCACCGAGCGGCGGCTTGGTGGCGGGCCACGTCCGCAACGAGGGCGACGTCGAGGTCGCCGTCGCCGGGCCCTACCCGATCAGCTATCGGGCGATCGTGCCCAAGGTGGCCGAGTGTACGAACCTGCTCGTGCCCGTCTGCCTGTCGGCCACGCACATCGCCTACGGATCGATCCGCATGGAACCGGTATTCATGGTGCTCGGCCAGTCGGCGGCCACCGCGGCAGTGCAGGCGGCCGGTGACGATGTCGATGTGCAACAGGTCGATTATCCGCGGCTCCGCGCACGCTTGCTCCGCGACAACCAGATTCTCGCCTGGCAGCACAAACGGAAGTGAATTTGCTTGCCGGTTCCACGCTACGGCTTAGCGATGGCCACGCGGGGGCCTTTGCGCCGGGCCGGTGAGCGGGTATAGTGTTCGGTTTTCATCGTTCGGTGTCTTACTGAACACACTGAAAACCGAACACTATCACAGTAAAGGAATGCACCCCTTGGCCAAGCCAGCAAAGGATAAAGCCCCAGCAAAGGACAAGAGCCCTGCAAAGGACGCGACCCGTGCAAAGGATAGGGACCCGACGGACCAGTATCGCGCCCGGCTGCTCGACTTGCGGGCACGTTTGCGCGGGGAAATGGGACGCATGGCCGACGCAGCCTTGAGCCAAGGCCGCTCGGAGACGAGCAGTCTGCCCATCCACTTGGCCGATTTGGGCAGCGACAATTTCGAGCAGGAACTTACACTGAGCCTTGTCGGCAACGAAAAAGTGGCCCTCGAGAAGATCGAGTTCGCACTGGATCGTATTGCCGATGGCGAATACGGCAAGTGCGAGGAATGCGGCAAGAAGATTCCCGAGTCGCGGCTGGAGGCCATTCCCTACACCACGGTCTGCGTACAGTGCGCCGAGATTCAGGAACAGCAACGGGACGAGGAGGAGTAGTGTTCAGTATTCAGCGCGGACAGGTCCCTTCTTTGCTGAACACTGAAAACTGAACTCAACTCCGCGGGTTCGCCCGGATCAGTTCTTCGGCGTCGGCCCGCGGCGCGTCGCGCTGTTGGTCCCAATAGGGCGACATACGGCGCAGATTGGCCACGACTTGTGGGAATACCGTCGTGATGTGGTCGATGTCCGCATCGGTGTTGTAGCGGCTGAGGCTGAACCGCACGGAACCGTGTACGGCCGTGAAAGGTACCTTCATGGCCCGCAATACGTGGGAAGGTTCCAACGATCCCGAGGTGCATGCCGAACCGCTCGACGCGCAGATGCCCACGTCGCTCAATTGGTAGAGCATGCCCTCGCCCTCGATGAAGTGGCAGGAAATGTTCAACGTGTTGGGCAGTCGCGGCGCAGCGCGGCCGTTGACCTGCACATGGGGGATTGTCGCCACGAGCGTCTGTTCCAGCCGGTCGCGCAGGCCCCGCACGCGCGTCTCCTCGTCGGCAAAGTGCGATTCGGCCAGTTCCAATGCCCGCGCGAGCCCCACGATGTACGGCATGTTCTCCGTTCCGGCCCGCCGCCCGGCTTCCTGGTGCCCGCCGATCAATAACGGCCGGCAGGGTGTGCCCGGACGGATGAAGAGCACGCCGATCCCTTTCGGCGCGTGCAACTTGTGCCCCGAAAACGACAGCAAATCGACGTGCCGGTATTCCTGCGCGAGGTCAATCCGCATCTTGCCCACCGATTGCGTCGCGTCGCAATGGAATACGATCGCCGGGTCCGTTTCCTTGGTCACGCGGGCGAGTTGCTCGATAGGAAAGATGATGCCGGTTTCGTTGTTGGCATGCATGATGCTTACCAGCAGCGTATCGGGCCGCAGGGCACGGACGAATTGGCCCACGTCGAGCCGTCCGTCGCCGTCCACTTCCAACCAGGTGACCTCGCAGCCGTTGCGCTCAAGGTCCTTGCACACCTCCAGCACGGCTGGGTGCTCGACCGTGGTGGTAATGACGTGCCGTCGCCGGGGATTGGCCTTGGCCGAGCCCAGAATTGCCGCATTATTGCTCTCCGATGCGCAGCCCGTAAAGACGATCGCGCCGGCATCGGCCAGGCCGAAATGCCGCGCGACCGTTTCGCGTGCTCGCACCAGTGCCTCTTGGACCTTCTGTGCCGGCTCGTACATCGAGCTGGGGTTATAGAACTTCTCGGTGAAAAACGGCCCCATCGCCTCGACCACTTCCGGGGCCACGGCCGTGGTCGCATTGTTATCGGCGTAAACGATCTTCATCGGCAACTAGACCTCAATCACGCGCACGTGCTCGTCAACCATTTCCTTCAACGTTTGCTCGACGAGCATTCGCAGCGTTTGCCCCGCGCCGCTGCATCCCTGACAACGGCCGATGAGCCGGCAGTAAACCAGCATCTCCTTGACATCGACGACCTCCAGGTCGCCGCCATCGCGGCGGAGCATCGGCCGGACGTACTCCTCGACGACCTTGTCGACCTTCTTGGCGAACTGGTAGGGCGACATGGCCCCGGCCTCCGACTGGGCCGACTGCCGGGCCTGGACGGGCGCGGTGTCGGGCAGCGTAATCTGTGTGAGGATCTTCAATTCCCGCTTGCCGCCGCCCCAGGTCTCGTCAAGCAGGTCTTGCAGGCCGCCGGGAACATGGTGGCAGGCCATGCAGGCGCCGCCCGCCTTGATGGCATTGGTGATCTCGGGAATGGTGCGAAGGTTGAGTTCCTTGATCTTGCGGCGGATATAGGGTTCCGTCAGCGTGAAGCACTTGCAGACGATGCGACCCTCATCCTTTTCGTCGGCGTGCAGATCGACACCCAATTGCGCCAGGTCGACGCCGCGTTTCTGGGCCCAGTTGAACACGGCCGCTTCCAGGGCCTCGGCCCCCATCACGGAACAGTGGATCTTCTGCTGCGGCAACCCGCCGAGAAAATCGACGATGTCGTGATTGCTGATCTTCAATGCCTGGATCGGCGTGTAGCTGCCTTGCTCGATCAAGGTGCATAACGCCTCCGAAGCGGCGATCGCCGAAGTGCAACCGAAGGTCAAATAGCGGGCGTCCGTGATCACGTCTTCCAGCGGATTTGTCGCATGGCGGCGGACGCGGAAGGTGAACCGCATGGCGTCGCCGCAAGCGATCGAGCCGTGTTCGCCCACGCCGTCCGGATCGTCGATCTCGCCCATGTGCGTGCCCGGCTTGCCGTGGACCGCATCCATGAAAAGCTGCTTCGTCTTCTCGCTATATTCCCACGCCATTTTGCCTATCTGCCTCGTGCGAAACGTTAAGAACAATTCCGTCCCAATTCACTGACACTGCGGAAATGCCGCGTCGCGCGAATCGAACTCTCTATCAGTCTATTCGCTTCCGTCGCAAAATGCGAGTGCCCTGCGAAGCGTACTGCCATTTCTTGTCGGTAAAGCTTACAATTATGTCTCGTTTGCCCGCTGCCTGCGCTGCATGTCCCGAGGTTTGACATTTTCATGGCCGCAGAATCGTCGCACAAGAACCGCATGTTCCTCAGCATGGTGCCGCTGGATACGCCGTCTCTGCCGCAACCCGGGGAACTTTTCGCCACACTATCGTCGCTGGGCGAAAAACCAGTCGATCCCGCGACGGTCGAGGCGACTGAGAACACGCTGGCATTCCGTCTGGGTTCGGACACGGCCGCCCTGGCACTGATGCCCGGTCCCATTCCCTGGTCCAATCTGGAAGGGCCATGCGAAACGGCCTGGTGGTGGCCCGAGGCCGGTGCCAGGCTGCAAGGTCACGGCAGCCATTTGCTGGTGGCCCTGATGGGCGACGGCGGCGATGCCGTCCAGCGATCGATTACATTGACGCGATTGACCGCGGCGACTGCCGCCCACGTCGACGCCGCCGGGATCTTTTGGGGTGGCGGATCGCTCGTTCACGATCCGGCCGTGTTTCTGGAAGAGGTCCGTAACGTGTCGATCGAGAACCTGCCCCTGCACCTCTGGATCGATTTTCGCATCGAGCGGAACGAGGACGGCACTTTTCGGCTCTTCACGACGGGCATGAAGGCGTTGGGCAAGATGGAAATCGAGATCCCCCACAGCCACCACGAACCGAGCGCGATGTTCGACTTCGCCTACTCGATTGCCGACTACATCCTCGCCCGCGGCGCGGAGGTCCGCGACGGCCACACCGTCGGCCGGTCGCAGGACGAAAAGGTCCTGGCAGTCCATGCCCCATCGATGTGGGACAGCCAAATGACCGTGCTGCGGTTGGATTTCTGACCCTACGGCGCCGTAATCACGAACCATCTAACACCTCGGGCGGGTACGGCCACCGGGAGGTCGATCTTGTAATCGCGGTTGAGCGGGTACGATTTGGCCGCGCCGTCCGCTTCTTGCACGTTCGCCGCCGTGGTCAATCCCGTGTAGTACAACGGCACGGAGAGCGTCTTCCGCACTTCGCGATCCAACGGATTATAGACCATCAATAGGCCCTTCTCCTGCAAAGCCGGGTTGACGTGCAGGATGTAATCCAGATCGCGGCCGTCGGCGCGGCGAAGGTGGATGATGTCGGAATCGAGAATGGCGCGGTGTTGCTTGTAGAAGCCGACCCACGTCTTCACCACCTCGCGGGTGTCCGCCGCGTCGTACAGCCGAGGACCGCGATAGCAGGCCTGCACTCCGGCGCCGAACAGGTTCGCCATGCGCTGGCCGTAGTGCGGCAAATGGTCCTTCAACGGCTCGATGGTGGCCGCCGCGCCGCCGCCCTGGTATTCAGTCAGAGGCACGAACATCCAACCCATGCTGGGCGTCTTCTCCCAGGTGCCGTCAAAGATGTTCTGCCGCTCGATGATCTCCTGGTACTCGCGGGGCAGCGACCAATTGGCCTCGCGGTATCCCATTGCCGTCTTGCTGCCGCCGTTGAGGAAGTACCAGTCGGGGATGTTCAAGTAAACGCCCTGCCCGCGGCACCATTCATAGAGGCCCGTGATGGCCTTCCAATTGACCCACTGCGAATCGTCCAGTCCGCGATGGTAGGGGTGGGTCGTGGCGGCGCACATGTCGCCCGGATAGGAACCGTCATGTTCCAGCACGCCCAAGCCGGCGACCTCCATGAAATGCTTCAGTTGGGCGAGATACTCCACGCCCCACTTGGCGCCGAGGCAAGGCATGACGCCGTAACGCGGCGGCGAGCCTTGCGTATTGTCGGCCCCCGTGGCTGCGCCGCGGCTGGCCAGCAGCGAATAGCCGCCCAGGGCGATGCCTTTGGACCGGGCATAATCGGCCAACTCCTTGATCTGTTGTTGGTACTTGGGGTCTCGGTTCTCAAAATCGAAGCCGCTCCAAAAGGTCATAATGACCATTTCAAAGCCCACATCCGCGCATTGATCGACTGCCAGGCGCACCGAAGCGGGATCGGCGCTGCGTACGTGCATGAGGACGGGGTTCTCGGTGACCCAGGGCGCCAGCGTGCGATACATCCGCCGCACGGCCAGTCCGCGGCGTTCCCGATCGGATGAGTCCAGCGGCAATTCGAACGTGCGGAAGGAAGCTAAACTCTCCCCGGCGGGGATGATCTGGTCGGGGCCGCGCGGCGCGCGGCATTCCAGCAGGCAGGGCGTGCGGCGGTTGTAGTTGACTTGCGTGCCGTACAAGGGATCGGCTTCCCAATGCACCGCGGCGCCGTGATTCGGCGGAGACATACCGCCGAACGTGTAGTCCGTTTCTACGAACAGGCTCGGCAGTTCCCAACGCGGCGTGTCGTCCACGATCGACTCCGGCTCGACAACCGCCAGGATTTCGCTCGTAAAAGTGTTCAACCGCAGCGGCGTCTTGCCGCCGTTTCGCACCGTGATCCATTTGCTCAGCAGCGGAACGCCGTCGTACATTTCATAATGCACATCTACCGTGACGCGGCCGGAAAGCCCGCCCTGCGGCGCGCGGAAATGGAGCGTGAGCGACACGCCGGGCGGCGGCCAAGGCAGCTCCCGCGGCATCCACTCCGGATGCTTCTTCCAGGGGAAGCGTTCCTTGGTCGCCCCCGTTTCCAGCGATTCCAGTTCGAACGCTCCCGGCACGGCCGTCATCTTCGCCAGCCATTTCGGATCGAGGTAATTGTGGACCGGCTGGCCCGCAAGTCCGCCCACCGGGTATTTCACGCCGTCGAGTTCCACGATTGCTTCCGGGCGCACCGATCGCAGCAATTGCTCGCCGGTCGTCAGGTTCTCCAGGCTCACCGTGGCGGCATTGGGGGCCGTCCGCCAGGTGCGCGACACCAGCCCGTTGGTCATCACGATTTCATGCTCTCCGCGGCGATAGACGCCCGACTTGCGCTCTACAGGGATGATGAGCCAATCGCCCGCCACGGGCGCCGCCAGGCTAGCGGTGAGTTCGGGCAGTTTGGCCACCGAAAGCGCGACCGGCTCGGTACGGCCCCCGGCGACGTCTAGTCCGCCGATCGACAGACAAGACAACAGGGTGCAGACTTTCAACAGGGCAGCGGTGCGCTTTGGCATGGCGGAAGACTCGCAGAGGCTGGGGCAAAGGTGTAACAGTGGCATGTGGCGGGCGCTTCGCAACGTTCCACCGCCCCGATTATGGCATGCGAACCGAAGAAATGCAATTTTCCAGGGGTCTCATGCCGAGCGAAATGTACACCTCCGGCGAAACCGGCGATAAACCACCGCACTGCAAAGGCCAAAGGCCAAGAGCGCCAGCGTTCCCGGTTCCGGCACGGGCGTGATCGATGGCGAAGCCGCAAGCGGCTCGTTTAGACCGAAGCTAACAGCTCCGGGGTTTGCGCCATTGGCTCCGCCGACAAACGCCGAGGCGTCGCCGATGGTCAAGCTCGAACCACCGGCGAGCGCCTCGTTGTTCGTCAGAACCAATGTGCCATTGGTAACTACTGTACCGCCTGTGAAGCCGTTGCTGCCGCCAAGAATCAGTGTGCCAGCGTCGGTCAGCGCCAGTATCCCGGCGCCGGAACTACTTTCGCTCATGTTACCGTCGATCTCCAGCGTCGAACCGGCCGTGGGAGCGATACTGAGACTGCCTGTGAGCGTCACGTTGGCCTCGATGAAGTGGCTGCCGCTGGCGACGGTGATTTGCGCCGGGTTTGCGTCCGAGCTGGCCATCGTCAAGCTGCCCGAACCGCTCGGCGTCAGCGTATAACCGGAATCGCTGCTGCTGGCGAAGGTCAGCGTGCCGAGCGTCTGGGCCGTGTCCAGCGTGATCGTCACCGGCGAGGAAGTCGCCGCGCCGACGACGGCAACGGCTCCCGGCGCGTTAGCCAGCCCACTGCTGCCAACCCAGTTCCCGGTGCTCCAAATTCCGCTTCCGCCGTTGCTCCACGTGGGCGGCGTCGGTGGACCGATCGAGACGATCTCCAAAGCGTTGCGAGTGACCTCCACGCTGAGATTACTGGGAATCCGGCTGCCATTGACGTCCACGGTAGCGAAGGTGCCGGAACCCAAGGCATATGTCATCAGGGTTCCGGAACTGAGTTGGCTATCGATCACATTGAGTGTTCCGGCGAATGTGGCTGTGCCCGAGCTTTGCAGCAGATTGCCGAGAGCGAGGTTCAACCCCGCGCTGCTGGTCATGGTGAGCGAACCGATCATCTGCGGATAGCTGCTGGCGTCCAGCGTGCCGTTATTGATGGTGATGGCCGAGTTGGCCGAGAGCGCATTGGCCGCGCCGGCATGAAGTGTGCCGGCGTTGATGGTCGTAGGACCGCTGTAGGTGTTCGCGCCCGCCAGGGTCAGCGTGCCGCTGCCCGTCTTGGTCAAGCTTGATGTTGCGCCGAGGAAGCTGTTTTGCAGCACGCCCGAGAAGATGCTCGACACGTTGTTGTTGCCTGCGACGATCGTGCCGTTGCCGGTCGAACAGTCAATGATCCCAGAACCCCACAGGCCGTTGACCTTGGCCGACTGCCCATTGAGGTCCAGCAGGCCCGAACCGTTGACCGTGACATCGCCCGCATTGGCGCCCGAGGGCAAGGCGTTGGCGGCGCCCATCTGTAACGTGCCGTTGCTGACGGTCGTCGCGCCGCTATAGCTGTTGGCGCCGGCCAAGTTCAGCAATCCGCCGCTCACCGACAGTCCGCCCGCGCCGGCGATCGTGCCGCCGAATGTGCTCGCGGTGCTGCTGTTGTAATTCAGCGCCGCGCCCAGCGTGGCGGTTCCCGTACCGGAAAGTTGCCCCGCGCTAGTGATGTTCATGGTGCCCGCCGTAAGCTGGCCGCCGAGTTGGAGTGTGCCCGCGCTGACGTTTACGCCGTTTACGTTGCCGCTGTTGGCGAGGACGAACGTGCCCTGGCCCGTAAGATTCAGACTGCCCGTGCCGGAGATGACGCCGGCATTCGTATAGGTCTGGCCGGCATCGACCTGGATCGTCGCATTGGGACTCGTCAGGCCGATGTTTCGCGTCTCGGAGAAGCCGTTGGCGACCTCCATCGTAGCCGCATTGATCGAGAGCGCGCCGGCCGCATTGCCGAGGCTGGCCGGGTTGGTCGCCACGAGCCAGCCGCTGGAAAGGGTCGTCCCGCCGGAGTAGGTGTTCGTTCCGGTCAGCCAGAGCGCACTGCCGCCGCTGCCGTTGGCGACCAAAGCCAGCGTGCCCGCGCCATTTTGCAGCGTGCCGCTGAAGCTGGTGACGGTAGACTGGTTGACGCTCAACGTGACGGCGTTGCTGCCGCTGTTGGTGATCGTCCCCGCAAGGCCGCCGAGGCTGCCGATGGTCGGGCTGTTGCCGACTAGGTCGATGACGCCGCCGTTCGCCGAGACGGCGCCGATTCCCAAGGCGTTGTTGCTGCCCAGTTGCAGGGTGCCGCTGCTCAGCTCGGTGCCGCCGCTGTAGGTGTTCGAGCCGCCCAAGGTCAACAGGCCGCTGCCGGCCATCGTCAAGCCGGTCGGATACGCCCCGTCCTTGATCACGCCGGAGTAGGAGCCGCCGCCGCCGACGGTCAACGCGGCGCTGCTGTTCGGGGCGATCTGGTTCGTGCCCGAGTTCGTGATCGTACCGCCGCCGTTGGGACCATTGAAGAGGCCCGTGATCGTGGCGTTGCAGCCGCCCAGGTCGAGCGTGCTGTTGTGGAGTGCGTCGATGTAGACGTTCGTCGTCACAGGCAGGGCCGAGGTGGACTGTAAGAGGATGGTGCCCGAATTGATGGTCGTGTTGCCTTGGTAGGTGTTGGTTCCACCCAGGGCCAAAATGCCCTTGGAATCATGGAAGAAACTGGTTTCGCCCCAGCGTCCCCCGGGCAGGGCGCTGAGATAGTCCTTGATCAAACCGCCGGTACCACTGATATTGCCGTTGAGTTCCAATCGGTAGACATAACTGGTCGAATCGTCAACGACAACCGAGGAGTCGGTCTGCAACACCACGTTGTTGCTCACAATCGCTATCCCTTGTGCATTACTTTGCGGGGTATACACCAGCGCGCCGCCTGCGCCTGCATAACCCGTGCCGCTGAGCGTCACGACCGCGCCGGTGGCGATATTGAAGGTCGCGTTGACGGCATCATCCACGATCTCCCACTGTCCGCCGCTCTGGACCGTGAGCGCGGTGACGTTGGGGATCCGCGAACTGGTTTCCATGAAGGTGCCTTGGGCGACAACGATCGCTTGGGTCGTGCCGCTTCCACCGCTGCCGAACTGCAACTCGCCCAAACCCATCTTGGTCAACGTGCCATTGCCGGTGATATTGGTCGTTTCGAATTGGAAGTCGTCCGACGAATTGCTGACAGTGATCGTGCCATTGCCGGCGAAGTTCAAAGGATAGTTGGTCTGCGGGCTGAGGCTGGCCGGGCTCGAACAAAGCAAGTTTCCACCGTTTTGAAAGGTGATTGTACTAGTTGTCGCGCCGAGATTGGCGAGTGCCGTGAAATTGAGCGTTCCACCGTTCAGCGAAATTCCGCCGGTAAAGGTGTTGTTTCCCGAGAGCGTCTGGCCGGTGCCCGTCACGCTGAGCCCGCCGCTGCCGCTCAACACGCCGCTGTAGGTAGTTTGGTTGTTGCCTGCCAGCGTGAGGGCGAGCGCCGCGGAACTGGCGTTTTGCAGGGAAAGTGCGCCGGTGCCGCTCAAACCGCCCACGGTGACGGCCGTGTTTGCCCCGGCGTTCAGGAAGCCTCCCATCAGGTTCAGCGTGCTGTTGGCGATAGCGTTTGGATTGCCAAGGGTTAATGTCCCGGCGGAGAGGTTCGTGTTGCCGCTATAGGTGTTGTTGCCGGTAAGCGTGATCGCGCCGCCAGCCACATTCAATCCGCCGCCGAGACCATTGTCGCTCAAGACGCCACTATACGTGGTGGCCTGTCCGTTGCCGCCGACACTTAGAGTCACCGGCGCCGAGAGGCTGTTGACCAGGGTCAGCGACTGGCTGCCGCTGAGGCCGCCCAGCAGGGTCGAGGAGATCGGCCCGAAGCTCAATTGGCCGCCGTTGCAGACGACCGTGCTGCTGGCAAGGGCATTCGTGCTGGCCAGAGTCAGGTTACCGGCCGAGATGAGCGTCTGGCCGTTATAGGAACTGAAGCCGGTGAGCGTCAGCGTGCCGGTGCCCACCTTGGTCAATGCGCCGCCAGGGCCGATCAACGCGCCGGCGTAGGTAGTGTTCTGGTTGTTGCCGCCCACGCTGAGAGTGAGCGCCTGGATATTGAGTTGGGCCGTCGGGTAGCTGCCGCTCAGGCCGCCAAAGGAATAACTGGTTGCGCCAAGGAAGTTCACCGAGCCGCCCTCGTAGTTCAGCGTGCTGTTAGCCAAGGCCGCGGTGTTACTCAGGTCGAGCATCCCGTTCACGAGGTAGGTGGTCCCCGAGTAGGTATTTGCCGCCTCGAGATTAGTAATCCCCGATCCTGCAAGAGTCAATGACGTGCTCACGCCGTTGTCGGCGATCACTGAAAAGATTTGCAATTGAGCAGGACTGTCCTGGATGATCGCAAACTCGCCTGCCGGGGCGGAAAGTGACCCGCCGCTGATCTGCGAAACGCTGAATACGTTAGGCGTCAGGAGGATGCCGCCGGTGCTCAGCAGGTTGCCGTTCAGGTTGATCGTGGTCGCCTGGTTCTGGTTGAAACGCAGGCTGCTGAGGGCCGTGTTCGAGCCGAGTGTCGTAGTGGTGACGCCGTTTTGCACGTCCGCGTTGCCGCTCAAGCTGCTGGCGGTGGAAAGCGTATAAAAGCCGGTCAGGGACTGGCCCGCAACGACGTACTGATTGTTGGCGTCCTTGGCCGCCCAGTCGCTGCCGCCGTTGACCGTGGCGTAAGCCACGCCGTTGGCGTCTGTCAACAGTGTCGAGGCGGTGCCCGAGGTCGTCGAAATTCCCCCGGTGGCGGGCGGGGTGAAATCGATCGCGCTGCCGGGCGCGCGGGTGATGCCGTGCAGCGACAGCGTTAGTCCCGTCCCCGACGCGCCCGCCCGAATGGCGGAGCTTCCGGGGTTGAGTGTCAAGCTCGCCACAGTTTGGCTGGCGGAGCCGGAGGCCGGCCCGACCAACTGCAAGGCGCCGCCGTCGAGCGTCAAATTCGTGGCGCCGGGGAGGATGTTCGCCGTCGGGGCGTTCTTCTGGTTGAAGCCCAACACGAGCGTGCCGACAGCGACCGTCGTGCTTCCGGTATAGGTATTCGCGCCGCCCAAGACCCAGCTCCCCGACCCTGTCTTGTCGATGCTCCCGATGGCCCCGCTG
>Ga0302320_10012585_pt1 | contig 17748 bp, 12 predicted proteins | sample Bog_T0_3_FD_202130 | JGI IMG/M metagenome (GOLD analysis project Ga0302320, IMG submission 202130) | Peat permafrost microbial communities from Stordalen Mire near Abisko, Sweden - Bog_T0_3 | ecosystem: Environmental > Terrestrial > Soil > Wetlands > Peat | place: Sweden: Abisko, Stordalen Mire...
TCGCACGAAAAGGCCCTTTGTGCTAACCCCTGAAGGGCAAGCATGTTACGAAGGCTTCCGCGAAGTGCTGGAGCTCTACGATTCGGTGGAGGCCCGTCTCCGCTCCTTGCGGATGGACATCAGCGGACTGGTCCGCGTGGCGGCCATCTATTCCGTGGGGTTGCACGACATGCGGCGTTGCATGCAGGAATTCATGCGCTGCTATCCCAAAGCCAAGGTCCGGTTGGAATACCAGCGTCCGAATAAGGTCTTCGACGCGGTGAACAATGCCGAGGTTGACTTGGGCATCATCTCCTATCCGATCGCATCGCCCGACATCGACGTGATCCCCTTGCGGAGCGAGCGGATGGTGATGGTCTGCAGCCCTCAACACCGCTTGGCCCAGGAGAGTGCGGTCACGGCCGAACATCTGCAAGGCGAAGACTTCATCGCCTTCGATCGCGACCTGAGCATTCGCAAGGAAGTCGACCGCTACTTGCGGCAGCGATCGGTAAGCATCAGAATCGTGATGGAGTTCGACAACATCGAAACGATCAAACAGGCGGTGGAAATCGGCGCGGGGATCAGTATTCTCCCGGAGCCGCCGGTTCGCGACGCCTGCAAAAACGGGAGCCTCGTGGCAGTGCGCCTGATCGCGCCGGAACTGTACCGTCCGATCGGCATCATCCACCGGCAGCGCAAGGTGTTTACGCCTACCGCGGCCAAGTTTGTGGAACTGTTGAAAGAGGTCCAATTGCGCGGACCGGAGGAATCATGACAAGAAAGGCGAAAGGCGAAGGGTGGAAGGCGGAAGGCGAAGCGCGAAAGGCCGAAGGCGAAAGACTTCTTCCGCCTTCCGACTTTCGCCTTCCGCCTTCCGCCTGTCGTCCTGGGGAGTTTCCCGTCACGTTCCAGCCTGGCGACAAGACGGTCTACGTGCTGGCGGGAACCCGTCTGCAAGAAGCGGCCACGGCGGCCGACCTGATACTCGACGCCCCCTGTGGCGGCGAGGGCACCTGCGGCAAGTGCCGGGTGATCGTCAGCGAGGGCGCGCCGCCGGCGACGCCCGAAGAGCAGAGCCTGCTCACCGGCGAGGAACTGCGCGCCGGTTGCCGCCTGGCCTGCCAGGCGGTCGTCGAGGGGCCGATGGGCGTGCTGGTCCCGGCCACGTCGCTGGTGAATCGGCCCTACCAGATCCTGGTCGATTCGCAAACCGCGGTGCAGGCCGACGGACCGCCGGTGGTTTCCAAGCATTACCTTGACCTGCCCGCGCCGGATCGGGGCGACGATGCGCCGGACCTGGAGCGACTGGAACATAGTCTCGGCCCGCTGGATGCCGACCTTAGCCTGATTCGCGAGTTGCCGCAACGCTTGCGAACGGCCAGCTTCCAGGGCACGGCGGTGCTCGATGCCGGGCGGTTCGACGGCGGGGCACCCGGCGGGTACCCACTGGTGGGTGCGGGTCGGCGGCTGATCGACTTCGAGTCGGGAAATACCGAGTGGGACTCCTACGGCGTGGCGATCGACCTGGGCACGACGACCCTCGTGGCCGCCCTGCTCGATCTGGCGACCGGCCGCGAGGTCCGTATCGCATCGCGATTGAACCCGCAAACGCGATTCGGCGACGACGTGCTCTCTCGCATCCTGTTGGCAAGGACGAAGCCCGACGGATTGGAGCAACTTCGCCGCGCGGTCGTGCAGGACCTTGACGCCATGATCGGCGAACTGTGCGATGCCTCGGGCATATTACGGCGGCGGGTCTACACGGTGACCCTGGCCGGCAATACGACCATGCAGCAACTGTTTTGCGGCATCGATCCTTCGCCGTTGGGCGAGGTGCCCTTTGTGCCCGCGATGCGGCGCGGGTTCTGCTTCGCGGCAGCGGACGTCGGCCTGGAGGTCCATCCCCGCGGCAGCGTCTACGTGTTGCCGATTATCGGCGCGTTCGTGGGCGGCGACATCGCGGCGGGCATACTCGCCACCGGCCTGGGCGAATCGGGCGGACCCACGCTACTGATCGATATTGGCACCAACGGGGAGATCGTGCTGGCTAGCGAGGGCCGGCTCACGGCCACCTCGACCGCCGCCGGCCCGGCCTTCGAGGGCGCCAGGATCGCACAGGGCATGCGGGCCAGCCACGGGGCCATCGAAAAAGTGGTTATCGACGATCGCGTGCGGATCCACATCATCGGCCACGTTCCGCCGACTGGCCTCTGCGGTTCGGCCCTGATTGACGCCACCGCCGAACTCCTGCGGCACGGCGTGCTTTCGCCGCAAGGCCGGTTTTGCACACGTGACGAATTGCCGGCGGAGGTCCCGCCGGAGGTCGCCGGACGGATCGAGCAATGCGGTCAGCACGCGGCGTTCGTGCTGGCGGACGGCGTGTCGCATGGCGGCGGCAAGAAGGTCGCGTTGACCCAGCGCGACGTGCGCGAGGTCCAGTTGGCCTCCGGGGCCATCCGTGCGGGAATCGAATTGCTGCTGAAACAGCACGGCCTGCGACCCGCGGATCTCGATCGGGTGCTGCTTGCGGGCGGTTTCGGCAACTACATCCGCCGCAGCAATGCGCAACGGATCGGCCTGTTGCCGCCCGAGATCGCGCATCACAAAATCCGTTATCAAGGCAATACGTCGTTGGCCGGGGCGCGCCTGGCATCCTTGTCGCTGCGTTGCCGTGAGGCATGCGAGGCGCTGGCCGCGCGGACCGAACACGTCGATCTCTCGCTCGATCCGCTTTTTTCCACGGCTTTTGCCGAGGCGATGATCTTTCCGGAACGCTGAAGACCGCCGCGGCGTGATCTTCGTTTTTTTCCTGTCCCGTGCGGCGGCGGTAGTGGATCTCGCTAGCTTGGAATTAAGTCAGGCGGGGATTGTTCTAACAGGGCCACTTCCGGAATAATCCGGATAACTCTACACGCTTTGCTTAGGTGTTGTCCATGAATCGTTTCGCGGCAACTCGGCAGAGGGGGGGTACAAATCTGACCTGGAAAATATTTTCCGACAGACTCCCGTGGACTTATCGCATGCCGCCGCTTTCCGAAACCACACGTTTTTGGCGGAAACGCATAGCACGAAGGCATTTCGCCAAGAAGGCGCGTCGGTGTACTTGCGTAGAATCCGACGCGATAAAATATTTTTCATTGTTTTCACGAAAAATTTATTGCTTGCTTACTTCACTATTTCCTCGCAGTTTACTATATTTACTATTGTTTCGCAATTTACCGCCTTTACCATTAACGCGATCTTTGCTGACTTTACTATTACTACGCCGCTGCGTATGAATTTTGCACTCTGGATTTGATTCAGTTTGATGATCAGCAGAAGTCCTTTATCGCAACAGCACACACGAGGTCGGCCATGACCAACAACACGCCAGCATTCGGATTACAGGATATCGGACGGGCGGTCCGGCGTCACAAGAAGAAGTCGACCGTAACCTTTCTGTTGGTGGTCATCGCGGCCGTTACGGCGGCGATCTTCATTCCCAAGAGTTACCACGCGGAAGGCATGCTGCTGATCCGGCTGGGCAAGGAGAATGCCACGCTCGACCCGACCGTCACGGCAGGCCCGGAAACGGTCATCACGGTGCCGATGTCGCGAGAAAACGAGTTGAATTCCGTGGTTGAGATTCTCAAGAGCCAGGCGATTGCGGAAAAAGTCGTCGCGTCGCTGGGACCGGACTATATCCTTGGCTCGACGACGAGCCACGGAAAAACGGGGCTTACAACCGGCGCGGACGATCAGCAAAAGCAGTCGTGGCAGCAGTCGCTGGCCAATGTACTTGAAAAGGGCAAGAAGTGGCTTGCCGAATTCGAGAAACGCCCGCCGATGACGGAGCAGCAATTGGCCGTCGCAGTGCTCATGCCTCGGTGCAGCATAAGTTCGACGAAGCACTCCGATTTGATTGAGATCGAATGCAAAGGCCCGTCGCCCGAATGGGCACAAGCGGTGGTCGGGGAATTGATGAAGGCCTATCAGACGGAGCACTTCAAGCTGAACCGGCCCAGGCGGTCGGTGGAGTTCTTTGCCGAGCAGATGGACCGTTCCCTACGCGAGCTTACGGCCAAGCAAGAGGCGATCCGCGACCTGAAGACCGCCGGAAACGTCGTCTCGCCCGCCGATCAACGGCAGGCGTTCGCCCTGCGGGTCAGCCGGCTGGAAGAGGAGTTGCAGCAGGCGCAAGCGGCAGGGACCGTTTCCGGCCGCCGCATCCAAGTGATGCGGGGCCAACTCAAGGAACTGCCGGCGGAACTGGTCGAGTCGGTCACGACGGGCATCGGCAACGAGGGCACGGATCAGATGCGGTCGCAATTGTTCCAGTTGGAGGTTCGCAAGCAGGAAGCCGCCGCCAAGTACACCAGCGACCATCCGGCCATGCAGGCCCTCGAGACGCAATCGCAGGCCAGCCGCAATGTGGCCGTCCGCGAAGAGCCGACGCGGACCCACGTTGTCAAGGCGCCAAGCCGGCTGTACCAGGAGATCGACGCCTCGCTGTTGCAAGAGGAAGTCCAGCTTGCCGGCAGCCAGGCCAAGCAAAGTGCTTTGAACGAGCAATTGGCCGTGTTGCACGGCCAGATGAAAGCGTTGAACCAGCAAGATTTGTTGCTTGCCGGCCTGGAGCGCGACATCGACGTCTGCCAGGGCGCGTACCGTCGCTTCGCCGCCGGTTACGAGCAGGCCAAGATCGACGAGGCCCGCGAACTACAACAAATTTCCAACATCGCGGTGGCGCAGCCGGCCACGTTCGAGCCCGAGGCGGTGTTTCCGAGGAAGGCGACTTTTTTGGGCATCGGGGTGATGAGCGGGCTTTTGGCGGCCATCGCCGTGGCTTTGCTGGCGGAAGCGCGCGACCGTTCCTTCCGCGATCCGGAAGACGTGGAGCGGCGACTGGGAGTAAGCGTTTTGGCGACAATTCCACATTTTGCCGGACGACACCTGTCGACCTCCGGCCAAAGGAGGGTGTAAAACGTGATTACGGGAACTTCCGAAAAGATCGGCACGAAGAAACCACTTGCCACATGGAGTCCAGCGGGAACGCTCGACGACTACTGCCAGCAAGTGCTCGGGCAACTGGGCTGGCCGGGCCGCGAGAACCAGCGCGCCCTGCGGACGCTGGGCATTACGAGTTGCCGCAGCGGTGAAGGCGTGAGCACGCTGGCGGCGCACATGGCCGCGGCCGCCGCCGCGCGGCAAGAGGGAAAGGTCGTGCTCGTCGACGCCAACCTGACGGCCCCAGCCGCCATGAAGATCTTCGGAATCCAGGGCGCGCCGGGCTTCGTCGAATGCGTTAACGGTGGCGAGAACGTGGCGGATGCCCTCCAAGCCACGACGATGGAAAACCTGCACGTGCTGACTGCGGGCAAGATTCAGGGCAGTCCGGCGCGGACCTTTGACGCCGACGGGCTGGCCGAGGTCGTTTCCGAACTGGCCGACCTGTCGGCGTTGACGATTTTCGATCTGCCCCCGGTCCGCCAGGCAAGCTGCGTACACCGCCTGACCGCGGCGCTGGACGGCATCTTGCTCGTCGTGGAGGCCCGGGCGGTGACGTGGGACGCCGCCGCCAAGGTCAAGGATATCCTTGCCCACGCCGGTGCGCACATCGTGGGCGTGGTCCTCAACAATCGCCGCCCGTCGTAAGCGGCAGTCGTCAAGTTTCCTCGTATCGCAATCGTATGGCAGTGAGGGAATTGTAATTCCAACGGAGTAACGCCTTATGAGGTTCAGCAATCTGTTCGGGAAGACGCATGAGCCGCGAGAGTTCCGCCGCCTGTATTCGCCGGAGCGGCTCCGCGAAGCGATGCAGCGCGAGCGTGCCCGCAGCGATCGCTGGGGCCAGCCGCTTTCCCTGTTGTCGTTCGGTGTCGCCGACGAGGCCGGGAGCCGGGGAACCCTGCTCGAGGTGGCGCGGCTGCTGCGGCGGCGAATGCGCACCACCGACGAGGCGGGTTGGCTCGATCGCCGCCACATCGGCGTTCTCATGCCCAATACGCCGGGCTGGGGCGCATGGACGCTGGCCGACGAGATCTGCCTGAAATTCCCCGAGGCCGTGCCCTTGCCGCAGTGCAGCGTCTATTGCTATCCGTCGGACTGGTTTGTCAGCGGACGCGGCCGCCTGGGCCGCTTGGGCGCCGAGCCCGCGGAGCATGGGGCCACCGCCGCCTTGGAACCGTTCTTCTTCCAGCCCTTGCCGGTCTGGAAACGGACGCTCGACCTCCTCGGCGCCGGCCTGTTCGTACTGGTCCATTCGCCGCTGTACTTACTGCTCGTGGTGTTGATCAAGCTGACGTCGCGCGGGCCGGTGCTGTTCCGGCAGACCCGCGTCGGGCTGGGCGGACGGCACTTCACCATGTACAAATTCCGTACGATGGTCGAAAACGCCGAAGCCTTGAAGGAGCAACTCGCCGCGCGCAACGAACAGGAAGGCCCCGTTTTCAAGATCCGCAACGATCCGCGGATCACCTTTGTCGGGCGGTTCCTCCGCAAATTGAGCCTCGACGAGTTCCCGCAGATGTTCAACGTGCTCAAAGGCGACATGTCGCTCGTCGGTCCGCGTCCGCCGTTGCCCAAGGAGGTTGTGGAGTATGAGCAATGGCAGCTTGGCCGTTTGTATGTCACGCCGGGACTGACGTGCATCTGGCAGGTGAGCGGGCGGTCCAAGTTGTCGTTCACGCAGTGGATGCGGCTGGATCTGCGGTACATCGCGGTGCGTTCGCCGTGGGTCGATGCCAAACTCTTGGCCGAGACCCTGCCGGCGATCGTTAGCGGCCGCGGGGCGTGTTGACCTTTTGACATTCTCGACCAACAACCGTGGACACTACAAGGCAAGCTCAATGGATTCGGACAGGGCAGCATCGACAGTGGCGAGCCAGCCGGTGTGGCCGTGGGCGGTCGCGACCCGGAGTACCGGGTGCCCCGCTGTCCCTGCCGGCCGACTGGCCGCGAGCCATTGGATCGCCAAGGCCGCCGCGGTGGCGCCGACGGTCGCTTCAGCCTTTCTGATCACGGCCGTCAACATGGTGCAGGCGATACTCTTGGCGCACGCCTTGGGTCCCGTCGGTCGCGGTGAGTTGGCGGCCTCGCTCTCCTATACTCGTCTCTTGACCTATATCGGTCTTTGCGGCGTCAACTATGTCATCGTCCGCCGCGTCGCGCAGGCGAGGGTGTCCGATTCGGCCATATCCCGTGCGGCCGTCTGGACCGGCGGAATGACCGGATTGGCTACAATGTGCGTCGTGGTCGTGCTCTCGCTGGTGGGCTTGCCTCCGGAAAAAAGGTACCTGGCCTGGCTCTCGATCCTCTGCGCGGCGACGTTGCCTTTGGATCACATGCGACTGAATCTCAACGCGGTTGACCAGGGGCGCGGCCACATGACGCGGTTCAATGCGGGCCGTATCGTCGCGGCCGCTGTGTGGCCCGCGTTGCTGGCCGTCGCGTGGTGCATGGGCGGAATCTCGGTCGCCCGGGCGGTGGTTCTGTTGGTGCCGGCGGCGCTCTTGGGGCTTGCGTTCCGGCTTGTGTGGAGCGACGATCGCAGTTACTGGCGGACCGGTTCGCCGCGTGTCCGCGAGTTGCTGCGCGAAGGGCGGCCATTTGCGCTGTCGATGGTGGTCAACGAAATCTTCAACAACCTCGACTGGTTGCTGATGCTGTGGCTCGTCAATTTCGCCCAGCAGGGACTTTACGCGGCGGCGCTGCCGGCGGTCCGCATGCTCTGCGTCGCCCCGGAGGCGTTGGCCGTCTTCGCTTTCAATGCCGGCGCCAAGCATGACCGCTCACCCCGCGTGGGACACCTCGTTGCGCTGGCCGCGGGCACGCTCGCGGTCCAGGCGGTCGCCGCGCTGCTTTATTGGACCGTCTTGGGCAGTTTGATTCTCCTGGTCTACAAGCAGCCGTTTGCCGGCGCGACAGTCTTTGCCGTTGCGCTGTTGCCGGCAATGGTCTTCCAGGGCAGCGCGATCATTGCCGACGGATACATGCGCGGCCGAGGCAAGGCCAATGTGGGCATCGCCGCGCGCCTTGCCGGCGCCATTTGCATGGCCCTGGCCGCCTTGCTCCTTTACCGCGCCTGCGGTGCGATGGCTGTTCCCTGGGCGGCCTCGATCGGCAACGGCGTGGCGACCCTGTGGCTGGCCGCGGCCATGATACGCGATGCCAGAGATCCGCAAGGGCCTGTCGTGGCCCCCGCGGAAATGATCCAAACCAACGAATTGCCGGACTGAAAACGTGATGCGACCATGAATTCCCTTGACCTGACGGATCATGTTGGCCGAACAGGCTTGCCGGCTGCGGCGCAAGCGAACGTCTCGCTGCATGCGAAGAAGATCGGTCTGCAGGCATTGATTGCAGTGCTCCTCTTCGTCTATTTGGCCGACTTTCCCGGTCGCGAACGCAGCTCAGGGTTCGACGCGCAGATCGTGGTCCGACTGGCGATTGCCGCAGCATGTGGCCTGGTGGGGCTTTGGAGGTTGTCACGCTCGGTGGAACTGATCAACTGGTTTCCCGGAGCACTTAGCGTCGGCTTGGGACTGTGGGCAACAATGATTCTCCCCGCTTCGATTGACCCTGCCCGCTCAATCGTTGCTACGTGCATTATCTGGTGTGTGATCTTGTTCGTCCCGGCCGTGATGCAGCAATTGAGCGCCAAGGAATTTATCGCTGCGGTACTTGTCTCTCAGTTCGTGTTCTTCGTGGCTTGTTGGATCACCTATCTGATCGCCCCCGAGTTTGGAGGCTACGAATTCGTCGGACGCGACGGCGAACTGTACTACCGTTTCGGCGGGTTGGTCCATCCCAATGGTTTAGGGCACGAGGCAGCCATATTCCTCATCTTGTTGCTTGCCACAGGGCTGAATCGCTGGACGCACTGGAAGGTCCTGGCTGCGCCTGCGCTGTTTGCGCTCGTTACCCTCATCCGTACGGAGAGTCGGACGTCGATTATTGCGGCCGCGTTGGCCGCGTTGCTGCTCCTCTGTTGCTATGGCATTTTGCGCCTGCCCAAGGCCCCCGTGGCCTGGTTCCTGGCCGCGGTTCTCATCGTCGTCTTGGGCACAGCGGAATGGAACCAGGAATCGCTCTTACGCAACTTCAGCCGGTCGGGCGATCTTGAGGAAGTGATTGGCGCCAATGGTCGCGCTGACGTGTGGGAATTTGCGGTAAGCAAGATCGCGGATTCGCCCCTGACGGGCTATGGCTGCGGATGCGGATATACCGTTACCTTCGAAAAGTATGACCAGGCTGCGCCGCACGCGCACAACCAATTTTTGGGCATCATGATGGACATGGGCGTTCCCGGCGGCCTGCTGTTGGCAGGAATGGTTGCGGCACTGCTCTGGTCGATGGTTACCCGTCCGGACGCGATGCCCGATGGGATTTTCTTGCTGCTGGTCATTTCCGGTATCACCGAGATTCCGGTCTTTAGCGCACATCCATTGACGGCGACGCTGCTATGGATCGCCGCCTTGCATTGGCGGAAAGTGTACCCCGCGACGCAAGAGTCACGCGAACCGGCGGTCGCCATAGAGGGAACGTGCCCATGAACATTCGCGTTCTCTCCCCTGACCGCCTGACAGACCGACAAATCGAACTCTGGTCGCTATTTCAGGAGTCAAATCCGGAGTTGCAAAGCCCCTTTTTCCATCCCTTCTATACGCGCGAGGCGGCGAAGTCCTTCGCGGGCGTGGAAGTGGCGGTTTTCGAAGACGCAGGCGAAACGCTGGCCTTCTTTCCTTTCCAGCGTACCGCGGGCAACCGCGGCATTCCCGTGGCCGGCTCGCTCAATGATCTCCAAGGGGTTGTCTCGCCGCGCGGCTTTGTCTTCGACGCGGCCGAGTTGGTCCGTGCCTGCCGCCTTTCCGGCCTGCGGTTCAGCCAGTTGCTTGCCGCGCAGCAGCCGTTTCATTCCTACCACTGGCACGTGGCCGACTCGCCGTCGATGGATCTGCGCGAGGGCTTCGATGCCTTCGCGCGGCAGCGGCGTGACGAGGGCAGCACGTTGATCTCGCGGACCCGCAAGAAGGTCCGCATGGCCGTGCGGGAAGTCGGGCCGATGCGATTCGAGGCCGATTCGCGCGATTCGCGGATCTTCGATCTGCTGATGGAATGGAAGTCGCAACATTTCAGGCGGATACGCGTCCCAAATCCGCTGGCCGCGCCAGGAGTGCTCGATTTTCTCAAACGCCTGCTGGCGCTTCGCGACGACGCGTTCCGCGGCATGGTCTCCGTGCTCTACTACGGCGATCGCCCGGCCGCCGCGCACGTCGGAATCCGGTGCCGCAACGTCTTGCACAGTTCCGTTACGGCCTACAACGGGGAACTGGCCAGGTACTCTCCCGGGATCGCTCTGGCTGTCGAACTGGCGAGGGCGGCCGAGAAGATCGGCATTTGCCGCATCGACCTGGGCGCCGGCAACGAATGCTTCAAGACCAGTTTCCGCTCGTTTGGCACACAAGTGGCCGCGGGGGGCGTAGGCCTCGGATCGCTGGCAACCTCGATGCAACGCTCGTGGCTCTGCACGAAACGATGGTTGCAGGCATCCCGGTTACACCGCCCGGCGAGGTACGTGTTTCGGACAATTCGCGGGCTTTTCCTTCACGAGCCGCAACATGATTGCTAAAACACAGGTGATTGCCGCGAGGAATGTCGTTGGCGTCTATGATGCCCGGCATTTTGCCGTCGAAAGACCGACATGGCGTTTGGCCGCGAACGTCGTGGCCATGCGGACGGCGGGGCGCATTGCGGTGGGCCTCAACCGCGTGTGCGGTTCGCGTGCGGGCGATCGTATCGGCATCGTGACGTACCATCGCGTGAGTCCCGTGGTGCGCGGCTTCGCGCGGCCGTCGCACAACGTCACGCCCGATCGCTTTCGCGCCCACGTCGCCGGACTGCTGGATCGCGGCTACGTGATCAGGCCGCTGGCCGAGTTGCTGGACGCTAGTGCATGCGGGACGCCCCTGCCGCCGCGTACGATTGCCTTGACGTTCGACGACGGATTCCAGTCGGTCTATACCGAAGCCTGGCCGGTGCTACACGAGCTCCGCGTGCCGGCGACGGTTTTTTTGGTCACGGGCTTCCTCGACGCAACGGCGCCGTTTCCCTTCGACACTTGGGGCCAGACCCATGCGGCCAGCCTGCCGCCGGCCATGTATCGCCCATTAACGTCCGAGCAATGTCGCGAGATGGCCGCGGACGGCCTGATCGAGTTCGGCGCGCACACGCACACGCATCGCGACCTCCGCGGCCGGCCCGAGGAGTTTCGCGAAGACGTGCAGACGTCCGTCGATATCGTGCGGGCGATGTTCGGCTGCAAGGAGGTCATGTTCGCGTTTCCGACCGGCTCGCGGCGATTCGGCTTTGCCGGTCCCGAACTGGTCGCCGCGGCGAAGCTCACGGGCGTGGCGTGCGGCCTGACCACAGAGTGCTCGCTGGTCGAACCCGGCAGCGATCCCTTCACCTGGGGACGCTTCAACGCGTTCTCCTGGGACACGGCGGAAACGCTGGCCGCAAAGCTCAATGGCTGGTACACCTGGGCGGCCCAGGTCAAGTGGCGATTCGCACGGGGGGGGCCATGTGCCGAATCGGCTGGAGCGAGTGCTTCACAAATCTCGCCTGCGGCGCCGCGGAGTTGTCCGCGGCTTCGTACCGGCCTGCCCCGGAATGCCTGCGGCGCGCCGGAGTCGTCCGGCCGCGACATGTTTCAATTCCCGCGCGCAGGAGTCGTACCGCCCCGACAAGAAAAGGTTTCGCCCGGCGCGGAAATGGCCGAGTTGGGTCGGAAACTCCATGTCGTCAAGCTCGTGAACATCGTCCACCCGGCCGACCGCCAGATCTACCTTCGGCTCGCCGAACGCGTGGGCAAGTTGACGATCCTGGTTTCGTCGCCCTTGGGTCTTCACGGTATCGAGCCGAGCGATTGGCAGTCGCTCGACGTTCGGCTGCAACGCACCGTTACGCTTCACCATCCGCAACGGCATCCATTGGACTTTCGCGAGATGATCGACGTTCATATCCCGTGGGACACGGCGTCGCAGTTGAAGTCGCTTCGCCCGGACGTGGTGTTGACTAGCGAACTGGGGTTCCGCAGCTTGTTCAGCGCGTTCTACACGATGCGCCATCCTCAGGTTCCGCTGATTGTCTGGGTGAACATGACCGATCACACGGAGCGGGGGCGCGGATGGGCGCGATACCTGCTTCGTCAATGGCTGTGTCGCCGCGCCGATGCCGTGCTCGTCAATGGCGATGGCGCGCGGCGATGCGTATCCCGGTTCGGCGTTCCCGAGGACCGCACGTACTACGCTCCCTACGCGACGTTGCCCGAGTCGTCCTACGCGGGGCTGCCCACGCGGGATGCGTCCGCCGCGCATCACTTGCTTTACGTCGGCCAGTTCGTCCAGCGCAAGGGCTTGCTGCCGTTTCTCGATGTCTTGGCGCGATGGTCCGCCGCTCACAAGGACCGGCAGGTGGAGTTCTCCCTGATCGGCTCCGGTCCGCAGGAAGACGCCATCCGGAACTTCCCCTTGCCCCAGAATCTGCGCGTGCATCTGTTTGGCCGACGCAAGCCGGCGGAGATTGCGGAGTTTCATGCCACCACGGGCATTTTCGTCCTGCCCACTCTGGCCGACGAGTGGGGATTGGTTGTCAACGAGGCCATGGCGTCAGGGCTGCCGGTGCTGGGCAGTCTCTACAGCCAGGCCGTCGAGCAACTCTGTGAGAACGGCAGGACCGGCTGGACATTCCGCCCCGACCGGCCGGAGGAAATGGCCGGCGCGATCGATGCGGCGTTGAACACACCCGCGGAGGCGCTTGATGTCATGCGCATCGCCGCGCGGCAGCAGGTTGCGCACCTGACCGCGGATTTTGTCGCAGACCAACTTGTCGATGCCATCGGCCGTACCGTGACCAGGAAGCAGAAGTAAGACAGCCGCGGAGCATGCCTTCCATGCGAGTCCTTTTGTGCCACAACTTTTACCGGCAGCCGGGCGGCGAAGACCAGGTCTTTGCCGACGAAGGCGATTTGCTGGAATCGCAAGGCCACGAGGTGATTCGCTTCACTCGCCACAATGACGACATCGAGTCGATGCGCAAGTGGAAGGCCGCCGGGGCGACGCTCTGGAATCGCGAGACATACGCCGCAGCGTGCGATCTGATCCGGCGACGACGGCCGGACGTCATGCACTGCCACAACACCTTCCCGCTGCTTTCTCCTTCGATCTATGCCGCGGCCGGCGCGTACGGCGTGCCGGTCGTGCAGACCCTGCACAACTACCGCTTGCTCTGCCCTGCCGCGCTCTTCTTGCGCGACGGACGGGTGTGCGAAGACTGCATGGGCAAGTTGCTGGCCTGGCCGGCGGTCGTACACGCTTGCTACCGCGAAAACCGTGCGGCAACGGCCGTCGTTGCCGGCATGCTGGCTTTCCACCGTCTCCGCGGCACCTGGCTGCATCGCGTGGACCAATTCATCGCCCTGTCCGAGTTTTCCCGCCGCAAGTTCATCGAAGGGGGCTTGCCGGCCGAGGGAATCGTCGTCAAGTCGAATTTCATGCGCAACGATCCGCTGCCCGGCCGCGGTGCAGGCGGATACGCGATCTTCGTCGGCCGGCTCGCGCCGGAGAAAGGCATCTCCAGCCTGCTGGACGCATGGCAAAAACACGGGGCCGCGTTGCCGCTGAAGATCGTCGGTGACGGCCCCTTGCTCGAACAGGTGCGGGCGGCTGCCGCCGCCGATTCGCGCATCGAGTGTCTGGGCCGCCGCCCCAACGCCGAAATCCTCGATCTTATCGGCGATGCTGTGTGCCTGGTGTTGCCCTCGGTGTGCTACGAAAGCTGTCCCAAGACGTTGATCGAGGCATTTGCCAAGGGCACGCCCGTCATCGCCGCGGCAGCCGGGGCGATGGCTGAAATGGTGGCCGACGGGCGGACCGGTTTTCACTTCCGGCCGGGCGATTCTCAAGATCTGGCCAATAAAGTCGCCGCGCTGCTTGCCGAGCCGGCCGGCTTGCCGGCCATGCGCAACGCAGCCCGCTGCGAATTCGAAGCCAAGTACCGGCCCGCGGAAAACGCCCTCCGCCTGACGGCCATCTACCGTCGCTCGATCGAGCGATCGGCGAATAAAAGGGGACAGTCCCCATTTGCCGGAACGGCCCGGAGGGTGCTGCGCACAAATGGGGACTGTCCCCTTTTATTCGCCCGGGCAATGGCCGATTCACGTTCGCTCGACAGGAAACGCGCAGCACGCAGAGGCGAGGTACTTCCATGAGTCATGCGTCACGGGAGGGGAGAGTTGAGAGGGGAGAGTTGAGAGCTAAGAGCGCGAGTGCTCGACTCTCGACTCTCGACCCGCCGGCCGCAGCGGTCGGACAACTCTCAACTTCCCTCGAACGGTCGGCCGTTGGCTCGGTCTGCATTGCGTTTGCCAGCGGCTGCCCCCAGGCCGAGATGGACACGTCCGTGCTGTTCCGGTACTTTCGCACGAACGGTTGGCGAATCGAGGAAGCGGTTCACCGAGCGGACCTGGTCGTGGTTTCCGCTTGTGGCGTCGATCCACATGCGGAAAAGCGCAATTTGCACCTGCTGAAGATCGCCGACAAGCGGCGCAAGGCCGGTTCGCGGCTGATCGTGCTGGGGTGCCTGGCGGGCATCAGCGCCTCGCGCCTGCTGGACCAGTTGGACGCGGAACTCGTCCCGCCATCGAAACTCGACACCTTGGACGCGATGATCGGCGCCGGCGTGCCCATTCGACAGATCGCGGATGTCAATCAGATCGATGCGGACCTTCGGCGTGCCCGGCGGTGTTTCGGCATGTGGACCCGCCTGAAAACGCAGGTCGCTTTTTCCTGGGGGTTCCGCCAGAAAGCCGCATGGGCGCTGAGACGCTTGGCGCACCTCGCCTTGCAACCGGTTCGGGGCGAGCCATCCTTCAGGCTCCGCATCGCCGCGGGGTGTCTCGGGCAGTGCAGCTATTGCGGCATACGGCTCGCCACCGGATCGCTCCGCTCCAAGCCGCTGGAGACGGTTGTGCAGGAATTCGAGGCCGGACTCCAGCACGGCTTCCGCAAGTTCGAACTGGTGGCCAACGATTCGGGAGCCTACGGGCAAGACCTCGGCACGAACATCGTGGAGCTTCTCCGCCGGCTTTTCGACCGCGACGACGAGTTCCTGCTGGAAATGACCGATCTCAACCCCCGCTGGGTCGTGCAGTACGGCGACCAGCTTGCGGAGCTTTGGGCCGACCGCCGCCACCGCGTCGGGCGACTGCTGGTCCCGCTGCAATCGGGCAGCGAGAAGATATTGCGGTTGATGCACCGCTGCTACACCGCGGCTGATGCCCAAAGGCACTTGCTGCGTCTGCAAGCGGCCTCGCCCGAGATCCGGCTGGCAACGCATGTGATTGTCGGGTTTCCCGGCGAAACCGACGAAGACTTCGACGACACCGAGCGGTTGCTGGAGAGTCTGCCGTTGCGGGAGATCGGGGTCTTCGAGTACGGCGATCGGCCGGGCACCGAGGCCGCGCAACTGCCGGAGCATGTGCCCGCGGACGTGGTCCGCAAGCGGATTCGCGGTCTCATGGCGAAGTTCCCCGGCATCACCAGGCACTTTTGTTGACCCCACGGGGCCGCGAAGGACGAAATCCAAATGACGAATGACAAAACAGGGAGCAGGGAGCCAGAGTTGCATACTCCCTGCTCCGAACTTCCTGCTCCGAGCTTCCTACTTCGAGCTTGTCCGCGTAAGTACGATGTTTTCGGCGTGCAGGTGAGCGCGACGACCTACGATGAGGCCACCGAGTTCATCCTTGCCGCCGCGCGCCGGCGGCAGTCCGCGGTGGTCTCCGCCCATGCGGTGCATGCCCTGGTCACGTGCAGCGATGATCCCGATCTGTTGGCCAAAGTCAACCGTTTCGACATCATCACGCCCGACGGTCAGCCGGTGCGCTGGGCCTTGAATACTCTGCACCGTGTGGGGCTGCGGGATCGCGTGCGGGGTACAGACCTGATGCTCCGCGTGTGCCGCGCGGCGGCCGTGCGCGGCATGCCGATCTTTCTGTACGGCAGCTCTCCCGACGTGCTCGCGCGTCTGGAGGCCAACCTCTCTGCCTGCTGCGCGGGGATTCGGATTGCAGGGAGTTACTCGCCCCCGTTCCGCCCGCTGACCGGCGAGGAGGAGGCCGACGTGATTGACCGGATCGGGTCCAGCGGCGCCGGCATTGTGTTCGTGGGCCTCGGATTTCCCAAGCAGGATCATTTTGCCGACGCCATGCGCGATCGGCTGCAAGCCGTGCTTGTCAACGTGGGCGCCGCCTTCGATTTTCACGCCGGCTTGAAACGCAGCGCGCCGCGCTGGATGCAATCCTGCGGCCTGGAATGGTTCCATCGGCTGTGTCACGAGCCCGGCCGGCTCTGGCGGCGCTACCTCGACACCAATTCACGGTTTCTGGCCAAGTTCGCCGCCGCGGTCCTCCGCCGCGCCTTGCGGCGCGGGAGCCAAAGGAACGAGTCATGAAACACGCCGAAGCCAAGCTCTCGGATACGCGAATCGCGATGCCCCATGCCCCGCAACTCGACGGCATTCGAGCGATCGCGGTGATGCTCGTGTTCGCAGCGCATGCCGGCTACGCACACATCGTGCCCGGAGGGTTCGGCGTCACAATCTTCTTTTTTCTCAGCGGGTACCTGATCACTTCGCTGTTGCGGTCCGAGGCGGGACTCACCGGCGATATCAGCTTTCGCAACTTCTACCTGAGGCGAACGTTGCGGATCATCCCCCCGCTGATAATCACCTATTTCGTGGTGATGCTCCTTTGCTGGAGCGGGCTGATCATCGACCCCATCCACTGGTCTCGCGTCCCCTCGCAATTCTTGTTCTACGCGAACTATCTCACCGACCCCCAGGGGCTGCCGCACCTGGCCGTCTGGTCCCTGGCCGTCGAGGAGCACTTCTACTTGCTGTTTCCCCTGATTTTCGCGATGGTCCTCCGCAAGCGGACGGGTCGCGAGGCTGCCCTGCTGTGCGCTGTGGTGTGCGCGGCAGCCCTGTTCGTGCGAGTGTACAATGTCTGCACGCTCGCGGACTTCCACATGAATTACCAGTACACCCACACCCGCATCGATTCCATCCTCTTCGGCTGCTGCCTGGCCGTCTGGAACAATCCCATCCTGGACCGTGGCCAGGCCTACAAGCCGAAGCCTTCACATGTCGCGGTCGCCCTGGCGGTAATCCTGTTCTGTCTCTTTTATCGCAACGAACGCTTTCGCGAGTCGCTTCGTTACACCCTCCAAGGCGGCGCGCTATTCGTCCTCTTCTCCTTCGCGCTCCAAGGCAAAGGCCTCGTGAAGAAGATGCTCTCCTCGAAGCCGGCGCAACTCCTGGGCCTCTACTCCTATTCGATCTACCTGATCCATCCGAGTGCGATCAAGGTCTTCGAGTATGGATTTCCGGCCATGCCGTCCTTGATCCGCATCGCGCTGGCTTTTGCCGCCACGATCCTATACGCCATGGCCATGTATTACTGCGTGGAGCGTCCCTGCGCGAATCTCCGCCGAGCACTCCAGCCCAAAGTCCAGAAAAAGCGGCGCAGCGACCGAAGCGAGGCGCCTGTGGCTGCGGGCGTTGAGCTTTGAGCGGTGAGCGATGAGCGATGAGCTATGAGCTTTGAGCGGCTCACTGCTCATTGCTCATTGTAACGGTTCACACCCCGGGGAGTAACGAGACGGCAGCATGACCGGCGAAGTGAGCATGGACGGCATCGGCGACGAACGTGAAAGTGTTGCGACCTTG
>Ga0302320_10012589_pt1 | contig 17744 bp, 12 predicted proteins | sample Bog_T0_3_FD_202130 | JGI IMG/M metagenome (GOLD analysis project Ga0302320, IMG submission 202130) | Peat permafrost microbial communities from Stordalen Mire near Abisko, Sweden - Bog_T0_3 | ecosystem: Environmental > Terrestrial > Soil > Wetlands > Peat | place: Sweden: Abisko, Stordalen Mire...
CGATCGGGACCGGGCAATGGTCCCCTGCAGGTCAATGCCCGCGGCGAACAGCCGTTGAATGACGTGGTCATGCAGATCGTGCCCGATCCGCTCACGGTCGGCCAGCACGGTCAGGTCGCGGGCGTCTTCCAGGGCGCCGGCCAACGTGAGCGCCATTGCGGCGTGGTCGGCGAAGTCGCTTATCAGGTTGAGGTGTTCGGTGTCGAACGGAGGCTGGTCGCTGTTGCGGACGACGGCGATGACGCCGAGAAGGGTGTGTTCGGATCGAAGCGGTATCACGATCGCGGGCCGCCGGCCGATGTCGGTGAGGGCCTTTAGCGGGTGGCCAAACGCCGCGGTGATCACCGGCTCGCCGGAGCGGAACACTGCGCCCGTCGTGGACCCTTCAACCGGAACCCGTTGGCCCAGAACCTCATCGGAGTAGAGACCAACGGCGGTGGAAACCACCAGGGTGTCAACTTCATCGACGGCCAGGTCAGCCTCGCTGGGAACGAGGACGATGGCCTGTTCTGCCTCGCTCAGTTCACAGGCGCGGGCGGCGATCAGTTGCAGCCGGGCGTGCAGGTCGACAGCCGACAGCAGTGCCGTGGTGATCATCCGACTCGCCTCCGTCCACTGCGCGGTCGAGCGGACCCGGTCGAACAGTCGCGCATTGTCGATCGCGACGGCCGCGGCTGAGGCCAACTCGCGTACGGCGATCTCGTCAGCTTCGCTGAACGCCGCTCGCCACGTCGGTTCGGTCAGGTACAGGCTGCCGAACACGTTCTGCCGAATGATGATCGGCACGCCCAGCAGAGCGTCCATCGAGGGGTGGTGCTCAGGAAACCCGACCGCCGCGAGGTGAGCGGTCAGATCATCGAGCCACAGCGAGCCAGAGCGGCTGAGCAGCAGACCGAGGACTCCATTGCTAACGGGGTGGTGGCCGATCGTGTTCACGGCAACCTCGTCGATTCCCGCATACACGAACGAGAGGCTGTCGTCGGGTCCGCGGACGCCCAGCGCGCCGAACCGTGCACCGGTTAATTCCATGGCTGCGGTCACGATCCGCTGCAATGTCGCATCGAGATCGAGATCGGAAGCGATGTCGACGATCACACGGAGGAGGATCTTCCTCCGATCCCGGTCGGCGAGCACTTCGGCGCGTTGTTCGCCCGTCCCGCCAACCAGTGTCGGCAGTCCCAGCGCAGTCAACGCAGGCCCGGTCTCATCGGTGACGGACGCGACCCCTAACACTGCAGATACCGGGATCCGTTGCGATGCAGCGCTTTCAAGATGAGTGCCCTGGGGTAGCCGAAGGCGCGGACCCCGGCCTGTGTGTTGTCGGGCTCGATGTGGGCAAACGGATACCGGGCGCCCTGGAGGACGATCACGCTTTTGACGGGGTGCTCCGCCATATCAGTAGCCGATCGCTTCCGAGCAGCATCGATCCGGGCAGTCATGCCCGGGCCAGCGGAGAGCGGAACCGAGGGTGAACACCGGTGCGGGAACATGAGTGGGGTTGAGCACGGTGGGTGCGTTCATGGTGATTCCCGGTGTGTGCGGTTATCACCGGAGCGTTCGGCGCGAGCATGGCGCTCAGCGAGGGCAGCAGCGGACGGCTGCCCTCATCCCGGACTGGCTGGGGTTCTCAACGTCATTTACGTTACACCCCGAAGCTCCCCGACGTCATCGCTCCACGGGCGCGATGGACTCCCGTGCAGGGTCGCTGCCAGCACTACCGCGGTGTCAACAAGAACTCCAGTGAATGACTGAGGTTGTGTTGTGCGGGGCTGGTCAGTCCCTCCTGGAGTTCCCATTCGTAGCCGCGGATAGCCAGCAGGTAGGCGTCGGGGACGTGTTCGAAGCACTGCTGGGTGGTCGCCAGGATTGACGGCACTGAAATTGCGTGCGAGGTGAAGCTGAAGTCCAACTTCGGCTCCGGACGGCTCACGGTGAACGATTCGACCGCGGGGTCTTTCGTAGCATCCACGAACAACACTCGCGTGTATCGGCTGATCAGATCGGCGTCTTCGAGGCTCAGCTGATAGGTACGGCGCAGGTGCGCGCGAGGCAAAGGACGGATTTGTTCGAGCCGGTCGATAAAGGCCCAGCCCAATCCGTCGTCCTGACGTCCGGAGTTGCCGATGCCGTAGATCAGCGACGTCGGGTCGTCCAGGAGCTCAACAGGGACACGGTGCGGTTCAGCGCGCGCGCTCATCGACCACCCGCCCCTGCGCGTCCACAACGGTGACGGTCAACGGCATCTGCCCCAGGGCGTGGGTGGCACAGCTCAGGCAGGGGTCGTAGGCGCGGATCCCCACCTCGATGGCATTCATCATGCCCTCGGTGACCTCAGCCTGGCCGCCGAGATAGTCCTCGGCGACGCTCCGTACCGTCCGGTTGAGCACCTGGTTGTTCTGGGTGGTGGCCACAATCAGGTTGGCGAAGGTGACATTGCCCTCGCGATCGGCGCGGTAGTGGTGCAACAGGGTTCCCCGGGGCGCTTCCACCACACCGACCCCTTCCCCGATCCAGGCGTCCGCACCGGGTGACACCACGAGGTCATCCTTTTGCAGGTCGGGGTCGTTGAGCAGGTCCTTGACAACCTCGGCGGCGTGGATGATTTCGATGGTGCGCGCCCAGTTGGTGTGCAGCGTCATGTTGTTGGCGCGTCCGCCGGTGTAAGCGTGGAACCTCTCCAGCGCTTCGGCGGCGATTGGGGTCGACAGCGCCCGTGTGACGTTGAGTCGGGCCAGCGGGCCCACCCGCACCGACCCCGCGTCGCGCCCGAGGTCGGTGAGGAACGGGAACTTCATGTAGGTCCACTTCTCGACACCCTCGGAGAAGTGGTCGAGATAGTCGCGGTAATCAAACTCACGGACGAGCTTCTTGTCCTCGTCGACGACTCTGAGCCGCCCGTCGTAGTAATCGACGTTGCCGTCCTCGTCCACCAGACACATGTTCAGCGCCGACACATTGGCGAAGCCGTCGACCTGGCCGCGGTGCTCCTCGTGGAAGTCGTAGAACATCTGCAGACCCAGCTGAGCGTCGTCGATGACCTCGTCGATGGAGGACAATCCGTCCTCGCCGTGCAGGAAGCGGTCCACGTCGGCCGCGGTGAGGCTCTTGTTCACGCCGCCGGGCACCGAGGAGACGCCATGCATGCGCCTTCCGAAGACGGCCTCGATGACCTCCTGGCCCCACTTACGCAGCCGAACAACACGTTTGACGAGACCAGGGTTGGCTTCGATCAGCCCGATAAAGTTGCGCTGCTCGGGTGCGGCGTCGATCCCGAACAACATTTCGGGCACCACCAGGTAAAAATAGGACGTGACGTGTGATTGCAGCATCTGTGCGTAATGACCCAGCCGGCGCATCTTGACTGCGGTCGGGGTCAGACAAGTGCCTGATGCCGGCCCTACCCCGATCATGTCGTCGAGGGCCTTGGCCCCGCCAAGGTGGTGGCTGACGAAGCAGATCCCACAGATCCGCTGCATGAGAACTGGCGCTTCCCAGTAGGGGTGTCCCTGGATGAACTTCTCATAGCCGCGAAACTCCACCACGTGCAGCTTGGCGTCGGTGACGTTGCGGTCGTCATCGAGTTCGATGACCACCCTTCCGTGTCCCTCGATTCGGGTGACCGGGTCGATTACCAGTGTTTTCGCCATACCGGCCATTCCCCGATCAGTCGAACTGGTTAAGAGATTTGGGCAGATTCACGGGACGTCCGTTGACCAGGTCCTCCAGGACGTCGAGGATTGCCTCCGCCTTCGGCGGGCAGCCCGGAACGAAGTAGTCCATCTGCACGACCTCGTGGCACGGGTAGACGTTGTTGGTGAGGATGGGGATCCGACGGTCGTAGGGCACCACCGGGCTGGAGGCGGGCGGCAACGTCGGGGAGTTCGTGTAGGCCTCCGCCAGACAATCCTTGAGCCCGACCAGGTTGCGCAGCGATGGGACACCACCCCAGATCGCGCAGGCGCCAACCGAGATCAGAACGTCGCAGTTGTCCCTGAAGTGCCGCAGGGTCTCGATATTGTCCTCGTTGGCGACCCCGCCCTCGATGAATCCAATCGCGCACCGCTCCGGAATGCGCTTGATGTCCGTGAACGACGATCGCAGTATGGTGATTTTGTCCAACAGGTCGACCATCCGCTCGTCGATGTCGAGCAACGACAAGCTACATCCCCAACAGCCGCATAGGCTGATCATCGAGACCTTGATCTTCGCGGCACGGCTGGCGGCCAGTTCCGGGTCGAGCGGGGTGGCCGGAAGTTCGTGCGATGCAACCTCATTGGTGTCCGACTGGGAATGGATACCTTTGGTCACTTTCCATGCCTCCGTGATGGTTCGAGTGCGCGGTCCTTCACCGATTCGACCTCGTAGCGCCGCTCGCCGATGGGCTCGTCGTAACCCGCCCCTTTTTCGAGGATCGTTCCAACGGGGCAGATGTCGACGGCCTCGCGGACCTGTTCGGGGGACATTTTGTTGGCGAGTTCAACATCGATCTCGATGCGGGCATCCGCGCCGCGGCCGCTGATGCTGAAGATCTTCTTGCCGGTCTCGCGATCCCGGACGAACTCCACACAACGCTGGCAGAAGATGCAGCGGTCGCGCTCCAGCCAGATCGCGTCCGCCGCATGGTCGGCGACCCGCTGAGGGAACTGGTACGGGAAACGCGACACCACCATGTCCACCTCGTATCCGACCGCCTGCAGCGTGCACCGGCCGGCCTTCTCACAGCTGGGGCAGTTGTGGTTGCCCTCGGAGAACAGCATCTCCACCAGCGCCTTACGCGTGTCGGCGGTCTCCGGTTCGTCGACCTCCACCCGCATCCCGTCGCTGACCTCGACCGCACAGGCGGCGGCGACCGCACCGTTGACCTTGACCGAACACACCCGGCAGGTACCCAGGGCAGGATGTTCGGGCAGATAGCACAAGGTCGGGATGTAGACGCCCGCCTCGGCGGCGACATCGACCAGCGTCCTGCCCTCCTCGGAGGTGACGGTTTTGCCGTCGATCTCGATCCGGATGGTCATAGCGACTCCTGTGCTGCGAGCTCGGCGACGGCTTGGGCATAACCGGTCAGCTCAGCTTCCGCGTCGAACGACGGCAGCAGGTCGCCGTTGCGCTCACGAAGCCGGGCCGAATAGATGTCCGGGAACTTCGTCAGCGTGGTCAGAATCGGATTGGGCGAGGTGGCCCCCAGCCCGCATCGGCTGGTTTGAGCGACGATCCCACCCCAGGCAACCATGTCGTCGAGATCGGATCGGACCGCCCGACCCGCGGCTACCAGGCCGACCTTCTGTCGCAGCAGCACGTTGCCCGCTCGACAAGGCACACAGATGCCGCAGGACTCGTCGACAAAGAACTGCATGAAGTCGCCAACGATGTCGATCAGGTCACGTTCGTGGTTGAACACCATGAAGGAACCGTTGCAGGACAGATCGTCATAGGCGAGCCTGCGGTCGGCGTCGGCGGCAACCGAGAGCATCTCGCCGGAGGGACCGCTGATCTGCACGGCTCGGGGGTTGTCGGCGGCGACCACGTCGAGCACGTCACGCAACGTAACCCCCCATTCCACCTCATAGATCCCGGGGGCGGCGCAGTCGCCGGCGACGCTGATCAGCCGGGTGCCGGTTGACCCTGGTACCCCCAGTGCCGCGAACCACCCGGCACCCTCCTGCATGATCCGGCTCACCGCGGCGAATGTCTCGACGTTGTTGACCACCGTCGGCTTGCCCAGAAATCCGTGCTCGACCGGGAACGGCGGCTTGAGTCGCGGCGTTCCCCGCTTGCCCTCACAGGACTCGATGAGCGCGGTTTCGTCGCCGCAGATGTAGGCCCCGGCGCCCAACTGGATACGGATGTCGAACCCGTCGCCAAGTACTCCATCCTCGCGCAGCTCCACCAGCTGCCGTGCGAGGTAGTCGCGCAGATATGCGTACTCCGCGCGAAGGTAGAGGATGCCCTGCCGGGCGCCAACGCCGTGGGCCGCGATCGCCATGCCCACGAATACCTGCTTCGGGGAGTAGGTCAGCAATGCCCGGTCCTTGAAGGTCCCCGGCTCGCCCTCATCGGCGTTGCAGATGATGTACTTCTCGTCGCCGGTGGCTGCGCGGCAGAACTTCCACTTGTTGCCGGTGGGGAAACCCGCGCCGCCTAGCCCCCGCAGGCCGGACTCGGAGATGGTGGCGATCACGTCCTCGGGTGTCATCGCCAGGCAGCGGTGCAACAACGCGCTGTAATCGGTGTCACCGCAGAAGAACACCGGCCCCGCCGTATGCACGGTGGTACGTGTCAGCGCATCGACATACGCCACATCGTCGCGTGGCAGGCCAGCCGGATTGGCGATCTGCGCCGGAGAATCACCCCTTTTCAGTCCCTTAATGATCGCGCCGACCGAAGCCGGTGTCAGGTCTGTGAAGACGACATCGTCGATGAGCATTGCCGGTTCGTGGTCGCTCAACCCGACGCACGCGGTTTCAAACAGCCCGAAATCGGCCGAGCCGGGCCCGCCGAATCGTGTCCCGGTGTAGCCTTCCAGGGCCTCATACACTTCGCGGTAGCCGTGCATTTTCGCGATGACGGTGTTGCTCAGGTAAATCCGGTGACGGCCCGACGGCGTGGTGTGGAAGAAATGGTAGAACGTCGCGGTCTCTAGAACATCCTCGACGGACATCCCGAGCCAATCGGCTATCCCGGCGGCGGCTTCAGCGGAAATGTAGCCGGATTCGCGTTGCACATCCCACAAGATGTCGATGAGCTTAGTGCGGTCTGGCTCATGCCCAATGAGAATCGTCGCGATACCGGAAGTCATCGTTGCTGCACCACCCAGTCACTCAGAGTATCGGGTTCGTCTCAATCAGAACGGGGGAATTACGGCGGCAGCGATGGCGCATCATTTGAGATCTTCTCACCCGCCCGGCTTGGGCCCGCGGCCACGTCCTGCGCAACCGTCGTTGTTCCGGGGTGTCGTAATGGGGCCGATCGAGCCGAGAATCTTTGTGGAGCAGTCACGGCGATCCTGATGCGCCGACGATCACCGTTGCGTAAGGGCCTCGGAGCCGATGCTCCTCATGTTCGGCAGCGCACAACTCAACTCGTCTCGAACCAGCTGACATTCTCAACACCTCGAAGGCTACACCCGTGGGTTCTGAGCCGCCGATCCCGTTCGGGGCGGCCCCTTTGCAAGGCTTGGCAGCGTTGCTGGTGGTCGACGGATTCAGGCGCGAGGTCGCGTTCCCAGAGCCCGGCACGCGGTCCAGAACTGCCCGCGGCGGCGCTCTTGGTGTGACAAATCGTCTGATGGCGGTTTCGCCGCGAGCAAGTCAGCGAATTCCGTTGAGGAATAAGGGTTCCGGGCTACTCGAGTGAGCGCAGTTAACAGTGCTGCCCCAATAGTTATCTGGTCTGGATGCAGCATCGCTTGCCCGCCACCTCGAGTCCGACGCCGCCTCGGGCCGAGCAAACGCCGCGAACTGGGTCCAACCGTATCGGGGATCGGGGACCAATTCCTCTAGATGCCCTTGCCGGGGTCTCCGTAACGTCGGGCTAGACAAAGGACCGGACGCCATCGGAGTCGGCGCAGCCTCCCACTGGCGAGGTCACCACGCGCACCACCGTCGCGACCGCCGGGGAGTCTCACGGGTTTAAGCCCCCCACTAGCTACCGTCGCCGGATGTCGGCGCTATCGAATACTTTGGAGCGCCAGTGCCGAATACGAAGATCGACGTTGAACCCGCGAGCCGGCAGTTGGGCCGATTGCGCGACGACGTGGACGACCTCCTGGCGCGATTGTCCACAGCTGAGTCACTGTGGTCCTGGTGGCTCACCGGTGTGGCGACCCAGAACCGATCGAGTGCTCGGAACATGTTGCACTATTGGGCAATTCGGCAACGCGATCTGCGTGACCTGCAGGCAGGGCTCGCCGCCTACGGGCTGTCCTCGTTGGGCCGTAGCGAGCCCCATGTCGAGGCCACCTTGCTCTTGGTGAGGTCGGCGATCTGTGCCATGCTCGGTGACACCTGGCAACAGCCGCCGCTGACCGGCCCCGGCGTCGAGAACGGCCCCGAACTGCTCCGCCACCGAACTCAGCAGCTGCTGGGCCCGGAGCCCGTCGATCGCGTAACCCGCATCATGGTCACACTGCCCTCTTCGGCTGCGACCGACCGCGACTTGGTTCGCCAGTTGGTGGAACGCGGCGTGAACATCGCACGCATCAACTGTGCGCACGACGATGCCGAGGCATGGCGCGCCATGGCACAGCATGTCAAGCAAGCGGCCGAAGCGACTGGCCGAACCTGTTTGGTCGCTATGGACCTTGGGGGACCAAAGCTGCGGACTGGACCGCTAGAACCCGGGCCGCGCATCGTGAAACTCAAGCCATCCAGGAACGCACTTGGGCAGGAAACCGCCCCGGCGCGGGCATGGTTGACTGCGGCGGAAGATCCGATCGACCCGCCCGAAACCGGCATGCTTTCACTGCCGGTGTCCGGGCAATGGCTCAGCCGCCGCCATGACGATGACGTCCTGCACCTGCACGATACCCGCGGCTCGAAGCGCAGGCTGGTGCTGAAAGCCGTCGGTCAGAAACCAGGCGCCCCCAGTGGATTCGTCGTGACTGCCGACAAGACCACCTACCTCGCCACCGGCACCCTGTTGCACGTCCACGGCATCGAGGATTCGACACACCTCGGAGAACTCCCGCAAACCGAACAGAGCCTGGTCCTGCACCGCGGAGACATCCTCGAACTGACCAGAGATTGCTCGCCGGCGCCGCTGGCCGCCGAGGGCGTAGCGCGCATTGGTTGCACGCTGCCTGAGATCTTCGATCATGCTCACATTGGGCACAAGGTGCACCTCGATGACGGTCGGATCAGCGGCGAGGTAGTCAGCGTAGGTGCTGGCGTGCTGAGGTTGCGGATCGAGCACGCCGCAGACACGGGGTCCCGCCTCCGCGCCGGCAAGGGGATCAATGTGCCCGATGCCAACCTCCCGATTTCCGCACTGACCGAGAAGGACCTGTCTGACCTGTCAACGGTCGTCGAGCTGGCCGATCTGGTCGAGATGTCTTTCGTGCGAGACCCTTCCGATGTAGAGCAGTTGCTGGACGTGTTGAGCCGCCGCGGCGGCGACTCATTGGGCATCGTGCTGAAAATTGAGACCCGGCAAGCATTCGAACACCTTCCGCAACTGCTGCTTACGGCGATGCGGCATCCGCGCGTCGGTGTGATGATCGCGCGGGGGGACCTTGCCGTCGAGTGCGGATACGAACGCCTGGCCGAGTTGCAGGAAGAGATTCTGTGGCTGTGCGAGGCGGCGCACCTGCCGGTGATCTGGGCTACCCAAGTACTCGAACAGCTCACCAAGACGGGCAATCCCTCGCGCTCAGAGATCAGCGATGCGGCAATGAGCGAACGGGCCGAATGCGCGATGCTCAACAAGGGGCCCTATATCAACGAGGCGGTCGTCGTCCTCGACAGCATCCTTCGGCGAATGACGGATCACCACTACAAGAAGAACGCACTGTTCGGGTCCCTGCACTCCTGGCACTCCGGCTCGCACCCTGACCAGCGGTGAAGAACGTGACCTCATTGCAATCAATCGCTTCTTAGGGTCGAAATCCTCTGGTGACCGGTGCCGTGGCGCCCCATCCTGGGAAAGCGAAGGAGGTCGACGAATGCCCAAGAACTGGCTGGTGATGGAGGGTGACGGACCCCCGGCGCCGCATCGCGCCCGGCTGGCCGGGGCTGGGCGGCATCTGCCTCCCACCCATCTCACAACCGATGAACTGATGGCGACCACGCGTCATCACACGCACATAGATCTGGAACGCCTGACCGGCATCCATGAACGCCGGGTCTCGATTGGCGACGAAGACTCCTACAGTCTTGCCACCGCGGCCGCACAGGATTGCCTGACCAAGGCAGACCAGGATGCGGCGTCGCTCGATGTGGTGATCAGCTGCAGTATCACCAAGTTTCGCGGCGGCCTGACGCAGTGGGTGGAGCCGACGATGAGCAGTGCGGTCGCCCACGCGCTTGGGGCAACGAAGGCGATGACCTTTGACCTCTCGAACGCCTGTGCCGGAATGCTGACCGGTGTCACGGTGCTCAACAATTGGATCCGGCAGGGAACCGTCGAGCGAGGGTTGGTGGTCAGCGGCGAGTACATCTCCCAACTCGGCCAGAATGCGGCCCGGCACGTTCGCAACATCATGAGCAAAGAACTCGCGTGCCTGACACTCGGCGATGCGGGAGCCGCGCTTCTGCTCGAACGTGCCACTCCCGGGTCTGGCGGCATCAGCCTTGCAGGCTTTACCACGGTTGCCGACTACAGCCGGCTGTGTCTTGCCTATCCGAAGGGGCATGATCCCGGTGCCCGGATGTTCACCGATTCTCGCGGGATCCAACGCGCAGCCATTGCCGACACCCCGCTATTGCTCCACGAAGTCCTCGATGCAGCCGGCATCGCGATGCACGACATCGATCACGTGATCACCCATCAGACCTCGGCCCGCGCAATACGCAAGGGGATGGCCGCGGTGTCGGCTTCATTCGGTGACAGTCCGCAACACGACGCCGTGATCACCGTCGATCGCTACGGAAACACGGCGTCGACGACCCACACGGTGGCCCTGGTCGAAGAACTCGAAGCCGGGCGGATCCGGCCGGGCGAAACCATCGCCTTGATTGCCCTGGCATCAGGTCTGGAGATCGGCGTCGTTCTCCTGACCGTGGACGAGGATTTGGTGGGCCGCTATGGGCACAGTAATTGAGCGCCTCGACGTCACGCGAGGAGGTTGGCGCACCCGTCATAGCGCACTGCATCTGGCGGTCGCGGCGGCCAAGAGCTGTCTGGAAGGAGCGAGCCGAGAGGCCGACGACGTTGACCTTCTGATCAACACCGGCGTCTATCGTGACAAGAATCTGGCCGAGCCTGCCCTCGCGGCGCTTATCCAGGAGGACGTCGGGGCTAACCCCGAGGATCCACACGACGACGCGCACGGCACATTCTCTTTCGACATAGCGAACGGAACCTGCGGAATCCTCACCGCATTGCAGATCGTCGACGGTTTTCTGCGGTCACACACCATCGATTGCGCCCTTGTCGTCGCCAGTGATGCCAACCCGGGGCGCGGAATGAGCGAGCACTTTCCGTTCTCCCCCGTCGGGGCGGCAATGTTGTGCGACTGGACCGAGGACGACTCCGGACTCGGCCGTGTGCACTGGGTGAACATCCCCGACGACGGTGAGAATTTCCGCGCCACCGTCGGGCTCGAAGACTCGCGCAATGTGCTTCGATTCAGCGCGTCGGCCGCGATGGACGAGCAATACGCCGCTGCCGGCGCCCAGGTGGCCCACAACTGCCTCGAGGAAGCCTCGCTCGGCCTTTCCGACATCGACGTCATCGTCGCCGCGCCGGCCCGGCACGGCTATCGCGCGGCACTGGCCGCCCAACTCGCGGTACCGGTGGAACGGATCGTCGTCGCCGACGACGAGAGCATGCATACCGCCTCGCTGGTGGCGGCACTCCGTGATGCGGCCGAAGAACTCTCGCCAGGCGCCCGCGTTCTGCTCATCGCCGCCAGCGCGGGAGTCACCGCCGGTGCCGCTCTCTACCGCCAGGCGCCTCATCCGGTGTAGCGGTCAAAATAAGGAGAATGTCGTGTCCAAACTCAATACGGACCCGGGGGTCGTCGTCGGCGTCGACGGCTCGCCGGGCTCTAAGGCCGCGGTCCAGTGGGCCGCTCGCGACGCCGAGTTACGCAATGTTCCGCTGACGTTGGTGCATGTTGTTCCGGCGACCGCGGGGACATGGCTGGAATCGTCATTGGTCCCGGCGTGGATGCGTGGGCAGCGCGAGCGAGGGCGGCAAGTGGTTGACGAAGCGCTCAAGATCGCGGGCGAAAGCTGTCAGCGTGGCTCAGTAAAGATCAACTGCGAAATGCCTTCTGCTATGACCGTTCCAGCTCTAGTCGACCTGTCTAAAGACGCCGACTTGGTCGTGGTGGGCTGCCTCGGTGCCGGCACGTTGCGGGGTCGTCACATGGGTTCGGTGAGCTCCGGGCTGGTCCATCACGCGCATTGTCCGGTCGCGGTCATCCATGATGGCGTCCAATTGAATACCGATGCCGCACGGGCCCCGGTGGTGGTGGGAATTGACGGGTCGCGGGAGTCGGAGTTGGCGACCGCGATCGCGTTCGATGAAGCTTCGCGCCGGAAGGTAGGGCTGACGGCCTTGCACGCGTGGAGCGACGTGAGTGTGTTCGACACCATCGTCAGTTTGCCCGGTCCCGGCTGGCCGGCGCTGAGGGCGGTAGAGGACGAGATACTGGCCGAGCGTCTGGCCGGCTGGGGCGAGCGCTACCCCGATGTGCCCGTTTGCCGACTGATCGCGCGCGATGAGCCGGCAAGTGGAATCGTGCATGCATCCAAGTCGGCTCAGCTTGTGGTGGTCGGCGGTCATGGCCGCGGCGGATTCGCCGGAATGTTGTTGGGCTCGGTCAGCGCGGCAGTGGTGCTGTTGGCCCGCGTGCCGGTCATTGTTGCCCGCGAACCGCTGGGCTAAGCGTGCTGACCTGGACGGCCGCCGAGTTCAAAGCCGACGAACGGCCCACGCGGCGGGGGACTTCCGTCCCTACCGTCGGCGTCCGTCAAATGGTCGGATTCAGGTGTCGCTCGAGACAACCCCGAGAGAGTTGAGCCAATAGCAATGACGCCACCGACGAGGTCGGGAACCACGATTGTGACCCTGACGATGAATCCGGCGCTCGACATCACCACGGACACCGATCGGGTCATTCCGACCGATAAAATGCGGTGCGGGCTGCCCCGTTACGATCCCGGCGGAGGCGGAATCAACGTCGCGCGAATCGCCCATGTGCTCGGGGCGTCTGTTACGGCGCTCTTTCCCGCGGGTGGCCACACCGGCGGGAAGGTGACTGATCTTGTCGCCGACTCAGGGGTTGCGGTGCAGCGGATCACCGTGGCTCGCTCCACCAGGGAAAGCTTCACCGTGGACGAGTGCAGCACCGGGAAGCAGTACCGGTTCGTGCTCCCGGGTCCGCGGCTCACCGACGCCGAGCAGACCGAGTGCCTCGAACAACTCAGCGCCGCGGCAGGATCCGCGGAATTCGTCGTGGCGAGTGGCAGCCTGCCGCCCGGGGTGCCTGCCGACTTCTATCAGCGGGTCGCCGACATCTGTCGCGAGAGCGGTGCGCCGCTGATTCTCGACACGTCCGGGGCTGCTCTGCGGCATATCTCTTCCGGCGTCTTTCTGCTCAAGCCGAGCGTGCGAGAACTACGCGAATGTGTCGGACGGGAACTCATCAGCGAGTCCGAGCAGCTCGCCGCCGCCCACGAACTCATCGACCGCGGCTGCGCTCAGTTCGTCGTCGTGTCGCTTGGCTCCGAGGGGGCTCTGCTTGCTACACCGCATGGAAGCCAACGCTATTCGCCCGTAAGGGTGCCTTCCGGCAGTGGCGTGGGCGCCGGGGACGCCATGACCGCAGGCATCACCGTGGGTCTTAGCCGTGGTTGGCAACTCGACAAGGCGGTGCGGCTGGGCATCGCTGCCGGTTCGGCCATGCTGCTGACTCCCGGCACCGCGCCCTGCGCCCGTGAACATATCGAGCGGCATTTCGAGATGGCCGCCGAACCAATAGATGTCGACGGAGATCAATGGTCGTCCACTCAAGCAGAGATATCGTCATGACGCTGCCCGTCACCGTCGACCCGCGCTACCACGACGCCGTGATCTTCAACCTCGACAATGTCTTGACCGACACTGATGGTGTTCAGCTGTTCGAATCGACGATCAACCTTGTCCGAAAATTACTCGACGTCGGGATCGCCACGGCGGTCCACTCGTTGCTCCCGGGCGGCCAACAGCTCTTGAAATCCGCTGGGATTGACCAGCTTTTCGGCATCTGTCTCGATGGCTTACCCGCCGCTGTTCTCGTCGAAGCCGCCCGCCGACTCGGTGTGCGTCCCCAACGGTCTGTCGTCGTCGATGACGCCGGTGCCACGATAACCGCAGCCCGGGACGGCGGTTTCGCACTTGCCATCGGTGTCGACGGCTCGGGCCATACCGACCGACTTCTGGGTTGTGGCGCCGACGTCGTGGTTACGGATCTGGAGGACGTCGCTGTACGCACAGGCGCCAGGCGGATCTCGGAGCTCCCCGATGCGGTGGAGTCATACGGTCAGATCATCGGTGTTCTGGGCGCTCGAGAACCGGTGTTGTTCATCGACTACGACGGAACCTTGTCCCCAATCGTTGCCGATCCCAGCGCCGCCAAACTGGTTGACGGAGCGGACACGGCGCTGCAAAGCCTGGCGTCGCAATGCCCCGTCGTCATACTGAGCGGCCGCGACCTCGCCGATATCCGTACCCGGGTGGCGATTCCGGGTATTTGGTACGCGGGCAGCCACGGCTTCGAGCTGACCGAACCGGACGGCACCTATCACCAAAACGAAGCGGCCGCCGCCGCCGTCGGTGTCCTCGAGCGCGCGGCGGCTGAGTTAGGCGAGATCCTGGCGGAGGTTCCCGGAGTGCGGGTAGAACATAAGCGCTTCGCCGTCGCGGTTCACTACCGCGAGGTCCCACCAGAGCACGTCGGCGAGATTGTCTCTGCCACACACAAACTCGGACAGCGAGATGGCCTACGCGTGACGAGCGGGCGCATGCTCGTCGAGCTGAGGCCTGACATCGACTGGGACAAAGGGACCACGCTGACCTGGATTCGTGATCGCATCGACGCCAGAGGTTGCCTGTTACCGATATACATCGGCGACGACCTCACTGACGAAGACGCTTTCGACGCAATCCGATTCGACGGCATCGGGATTATTGTCCACCATGACGAGGATAGCGACCGTAAAACGGGCGCCCATTTCAATCTGCAGAGTCCCGATCAGGTCCGGGAGTTCGTCCAGCGCGGATCGAATTGGCTTGTGAACAAGCACGAGACATCCTCTAAGGCTTGGGATTTCAGGTATGAAGGGTATGACCCGCAGAGCGAGAAGCTTCGTGAATCGTTGTGCACTTTAGGAAATGGCTACTTCGCCACCCGGGGCGCGGCGCCCGAATCGAAGGCCGACCAGATGCACTATCCGGGCACTTATGCCGCCGGTGTTTACAACCGTCTCGTCGACGACGTGTCGGGCACCGCGATCGACAACGAGAGTTTGGTCAACCTGCCCAACTGGCTTGCCCTGACCTTCCGGGTCGACGGCGGCAGCTGGTTCGACATCGACGCGGTCACAGTGCTCTCCTACGGGCAAACCCTCGACCTTCGCGGCGCGGTACTGACGCGAGAGGTGCGCTTCCGTGACGACGCCGGACGCACCAGTTCGCTGACCCAGCAACGATTCGTCGCGATGCACATGCCCCACGTCGGTGCCCTTCAGACGACGATCGTCGCCGAGGATTGGTCAGGGAAAATCGAGATTCGATCGACGCTGGACGGCAATGTCACGAACTCGCTCGTCGAGCGGTATCGGGATCTGGCCAGCGATCATCTTGGGTTGGTGGAAAAGCGGGAGATCAATGACCACTCGGTGGTGCTGACGGTTCAGACGACCCAATCGCGCATTCCCATTGCCATGGCGGCGCGAAGCATCGTGTGGCGTGACGGGACTCCGGTGCCGGCCACCTATCGCCTGGTCGACCAGGCAGCAGAAATCGGGCACGATATCGCCGTCGAGCTGTCACTCGGTGATGCGTTGACGATAGAGAAGGTCGTGACTCTCTTCACCGGCCGCGATGCCGCGACGTCCGAACCGGCTGTCGATGCTGAGCGCTCGCTGAGCCGGCTCGGCCGGTTCGCCGAGTTGCGTGACGGGCACGAAACTGAATGGGCACATCTGTGGGAGCGCCTGTCCATTGAATTCGACGACTTCACAGACGAATTACGCGTCCTCCGACTGCATCTCCTGCACCTGCTGCAGACGGTTTCACCCAACACTTCCGATCTCGACGTCGGGCTGCCCGCCCGCGGTCTGAATGGTGAGGCATATCGCGGGCACATCTTCTGGGACGAGTTGTTCATCTTCCCGGTACTCAACTTACGGCTGCCCATGATCACCCGGTCGCTGCTGGGATACCGCTACCGGCGCCTGCCGGAGGCACGTCACGCCGCGAAGGCGGCGGGTTACCGCGGTGCGATGTTCCCGTGGCAATCCGGCAGCGATGGACGCGAGGAAAGCCAACGCCTGCACCTCAATCCGCGCAGCGGCCGCTGGAACCCCGACTCGAGCGCTCGTGCGCACCACATCGGCATCGCCGTCGCCTATAGCGCATGGAAGTTTTATCAGGTCACCGGAGATCTCGCCTACCTGATCGACTATGGCGCGGAAATGCTGGCCGAGGTCGCACGCTTCTGGGTGAGTAGGTCCACCTACGACCAAGAGCGCAACCGCTACAGCATCCGAGGGGTCATCGGGCCCGACGAATTCCACTCGGGCTATCCCGACGCGCCTTACGACGGCATCGACAACAACGCCTACACCAATGTGATGGCAGTCTGGGTGATCATGCGGGCTCTGGATGCACTGAGTCTGCTACCCCTACCGAACCGACTTGACCTGTTGGAGAAACTCGGGCTGCACAATGCGGAACTGGCGCACTGGGATGACGTGAGCCGACGCATGTTCGTCCCGTTCCATGACGGGGTCATCAGCCAATTCGAGGGATACAGCGAGTTGGCAGAACTGGACTGGGACCGGTACCGGCGGCAATACGGCAACATCCAACGCCTGGACCGCATCTTGGAGGCCGAGAGCGACGACGTCAACCGGTACAAGGCCTCCAAGCAGGCCGACGCCCTCATGCTTCTCTACCTGCTGTCAGCCGATGAGTTGCGCGAATTGCTCGACCGGCTCGGCTACCGATTCACGCCCGACCAGATCCCGAGGACCGTCGACTACTACCTGGCGCGCACCTCGCATGGGTCGACGCTGAGCGGCGTGGTGCATACCTGGGTGCTTGCCCGCGCCAACCGGGATCGCGCATTGGAGTTCTTCAAGCAGGCACTGAACTCGGACGTTTCCGACATCCAGGGTGGCACCACGTCGGAAGGCATTCACCTGGCGGCCATGGCCGGCAGCGTCGACCTCATGCAGCGGTGCTTCACCGGGATGGAAACCCGATCCAACCGGATCATCCTTTCCCCGCACTGGCCGGAAGCACTTGGCGTGCTGGCATTCCCGATCCGCTACCGTGGTCTGCACCTGCACCTGCGGGTCAGCGGAAAGGGCGTGATCATCAGTGTGGATCCACGCGATGCCGCCGGCGTCGAAGTGGAATGCCGTGGTCAAGTCGTTCAACTGATGCCCGGGACCACTGTCCGCTTCCCCGGCTGACCGTTACCATCGACTGTTGCGTCATGTCACCAGGCCCAGGAACACATCGCTGAATCGAGCGTCGGAAAGAACACATACGTGTCATCATGCCCGGCCGTGGTGAACGGCCACGTCGACCGGTGATCGTTCGTGCGGTTAAATCCACCGACTGGCTGACCCGCAATGTCTGGGTGTTATCCGCTGTGTCGTTCCTCCAAGACGCCGCCAGCGAATTGCTGTACCCGCTGTTACCGATCTACCTGACCGCAGTTCTGGGTGCACCCCCGGCCGTCGTAGGAGCCATAGAAGGCGCGGCCGAGGGAGCGGCGTCGCTGACAAAACTGACGGCTGGACCACTCGGGGATAGGTTTGCCCGGCGTCCTCTGATCACGGCGGGCTACGGTATGGCCGCGCTCG
>Ga0302320_10012590_pt1 | contig 17744 bp, 14 predicted proteins | sample Bog_T0_3_FD_202130 | JGI IMG/M metagenome (GOLD analysis project Ga0302320, IMG submission 202130) | Peat permafrost microbial communities from Stordalen Mire near Abisko, Sweden - Bog_T0_3 | ecosystem: Environmental > Terrestrial > Soil > Wetlands > Peat | place: Sweden: Abisko, Stordalen Mire...
GTCCATCCGGGATTCTCCTTGAAGTGTGCTTGGCGGCTCACCTCTCGGAGTCTCTTGGATGGACTCCCGCAAATGTCAAACTGCTACTGCCACCCCGGCAGAGCCGGGGGAACTCCCGGTTGATTAGCTAATTGCGCCACGGGCTGCTAAGACATATCCGGATGAAGGGACTTTGGTAAGCATTCCCTCTTGCGCTATTGGAGCTTGGCGAAGCGGAGGGTTTTGATCTCCCAGGGCTTCATGTGGAACTTGATTGTCGTTCCCTCACCGACGGGGCCGACCAGGACATCTTCAAGCAAGGTGGTTTCAATGGCCTTTGCAGGGTGCGCGAGGTGGATGGTTACGTCTGCCTCGCGGCCTTCGGTCTCAACAAAGCGGGCGATGGCGTCGGTGTCGTAGAAGCCCTCCATCTGCTTGAGGGCGTAGAGGACGACATGGTCGCTATCGGTTTTGATGAAGGAGTAGGCATCGGGCAGGCCGCCTTTTTTGCCGGCCCACTGTTCCTGCGAGCTGGCGTGGTGCGGCTCCTGCATGGAGAGCAAAGGCGAGTTGAAGGCCATGGCCTGGAACGGCACTTTGCCCTCGCGCCAATCTCCACGATGGGGATAGATGGAGTAGCCGAAGGTGTGCTCGCCCTCATCGGCGCGCGGGTCGGGGTCCCAGGGACCGCGAATGACGGAAAGGTGAATCGCGTTGCCCTTGGCATCGTAGCCGTTGCGGCCGTTGTTGAGGATGGCCACGCCGTAGCCTGAGCTGGAGATATCGACCCATTTGCCCATCACGGATTCTTCGCCGGTCTGGTCGCGCTGGATGACGCCGTAGGGGATTTCAGCCGATACTTTGGCGGACTCGGCGTTGACGGCGAAGTTGGCCTTGAGCATGGTGGCGCGCTCATACCAGTCCAACTTCATGGAGACATCGACGCGGGGCACGCCGGGCATGAGGCTGATGTCCTGGGTGAACTCGGAGTCGCGGAAGCGGCGGACGACACGAATGGTGGCGCGGGCCGGGCCTTGTTCCGTGATTTCGACGCGAGCTTTCTCCACTTCCCAATGCTTGCCGGTGATACCGGTGTCCCACGCCGGGCCGCCGTATTCCTTTGAGGTGCGAGCGGCCTGCTCGGCGGTGTCTTCCCAGGCGGTGAGCGAGTTCCCTTCCCCTTTGAGCGCCTCGCGCTGGTTGGCCTTGTCATAGAGGCGGGCGATGTTGCCAGTCTCGGGATCGATTTCGACGCGGAAGAACTCGTTTTCGAGGAACGGGCGGGGCTTGGAGCCCGACTGAAGAGTGGACGGCGCCGGGCCGGCGGTTTCCGCGACCAGGCGATAGAGCTTGAGGCCCATCTGCGGAACGTTCTGCGCGACGAAGGCGACGGTGGCGGTTTCGCGGGCTCCATTCTTGGCGGGAGCTTTGAGAATCTGCACTGGCACTTTTTCATTGTCGTGGACCGCGACCAGTTTCGCGGGCAGCGAGAAGGCGGCGATCTCTGCTGTCACAAGATCCGTGCGATCGAAGGATTGCGGGTTGTAGACCACCAGCGGCACACCGTCGCCGGTGGTGTCGAGCTGGAGGCCGAGGTTCTCGAGCGAGAAATTCAAGGCGCGATTGCCGCGCAGGAATATCTCTTTGTATTGCAGCGCCGCATCGGCATAGATGGGACCGATGCCCGAGCCTGCGGCCAGGTCGTGGGCCTGGTTCAGCAGGACCAGCTTCCAGGCCTCGCTGAAGTCGCGGACGGGATAGTAGTCGCGGTAATTGAAAAAGACGGCAAGCTCGGACATCTTCTCAGCGTCGAGCAGAAGCTGCTCGGACTGCCGGTTGTGGCGCTTCATCTCAACCTGCGTCGTGTAGCAGCCGGGGAAGACTCCCTCGAGTTCTTTATCGAAGACCGGGAAGTCTTTCTTCTCCGTGAGCAGCAGATCGATGTAATTGGCCACATTGGTGGGCTTGACGCGGACATCGGTGGGCGAGGCGTTCATTTTGGCGATGGCGGCGACGTCGTCGGGATTGGGGCCTCCGCCGTGATCGCCGGCGCCGTAGAGGACGAGGATGTTCTTGACTCCGGACTGCTGGCCGCTTTGCATCACGGGAACCGTCACGCGCTCGGTGTTGATGGTGCCGGCGTATTCGCTCGGCGTGGAGTAGCCGAGGACGCGCGTTCCGTCCAGACCCTGCCACCAGATAATGCGGGGGCGCGCCGGGTCGTGGGGGCGGTCGAAAAGGTAGAGCTCAATGCCGGCCTTGCTGGCGATCTGCGGCATGGTCTCGGGATGGCCGAAGACGTCGGGCTGCCAGGCGAAGCGGATGTAGTGGCCGAACTTCGCCTTGCTGTACTTCTGGCCGTAGAGGAACTGGCGGACCATGGATTCGCCGTCGCTGACGTTCTCGTCCATCTGCACCCAGCCGGAGGTGGCGGGGACAAAGTTGCCGGTGCGGGCTTTCTCCTGGAGGCCTTTGAAGACGTCGGGATAGAAGTGCTCCATGGAGTCGAGGACCACGGCCTGGTCCTGCGAGAAGGTGTAGTCGGGGTTCTGGTTCATCAGGCGGATCTGGTTGGTGAAGGTGTTGTACATGACGTCGTGGATGGACTCTTCCCAGCGCCAGAGCCAGGCCATGTCCATGTGAGCGTAACCGACCACGTGGGCGGTGTAGTCCTTGGGATTGGGCGCGGGTTGCGGCGCCTGCGCGCGGGCGAGCGAAGCAAGGCAAGAAGCGGCAAGGGCGATGAGAAAAAGCTTGCGCAAGGGTGTTCCCCTTTCCTGGAGATTCCTGTTGCCGGGGTGCAATTGGGCAGAGGAGGATTCGCCGGATTATAACGCTGGGGGGGATGCGTGCGGCGGTTGGGGGTGTGAGGCGGGCCCTTCATGGTTCCAGCGCCTTCTGCGGCGGGGTGAAAAGCGGCGGCTCCGCCAAGTCCTGGGAGGCCATTTTCAGGAATGGGCGCGTTTTAGTATCTTTTGTGCTACCATTCATTCGTGGTCCAGATTCGCCAGTACGTGGATCGTTTGGGGCGCAATCCCTTTGAACGATGGTTCGACAAGTTGGATGACGGCACGCAGGCGCGGGTTACCGTGTCCCTCGACCGGCTGGAGCGAGGCAATCTCTCGGCGGCGAAGGGTGTGGGGGCGGGCGTTCTGGAGTTGCGGCTTGATTTCGGTCCCGGTTACCGGGTCTATTTCGGCAAAGACGGAGAGCGGCTTGTGATTCTGCTCGGCGGGGGCTCAAAGAAGCGCCAACAGGCAGACATTGCGACAGCGCAGGCTCTGTGGCAGGAATACAAGGAACGCAAGCGGGAGGAATGATGGCGCTTACCAAGAGCTTCAATGAAACCGTGAAAAGTCAGCTCCAGCAGAGCGAAGGGTTTCGCAAGGCGCTGCTGCGCGAAGCCGTGAGCTGCATGATCGCCGGCGATGTGGAGACGGGGAAGTCCGTGCTCCGCAAATACATCAACGGGACGATCGGGTTTGTGAAGTTGGGGGCCGATCTGGGCCGCTCGCCGAAGGTGCTGATGCGGATGTTCAGCGCATCGGGAAATCCGCAGGCGAAGAATCTCTTCGAGATTGTGGCTTATCTGCAGAAGATCGAGGGGACGGTGCTGGAAGTGGTGGATCGGGCGGCGGCTTAGTGTTGCATCGAGGCGTGCCATGCTCCACTCGGGGACTATGGTCCTGTTTCCCATTCGCCGGGCAACCGCGAGAAATGACCGTTATCGCCTGGGAAACGCATAATACCCAGAACGCGAAGTAATCCTTGCTCCTTTGATTGAACATCCGAGTTTGATGCTGTGGAACTCTCCATTGGCCTTGAATGTCGAGGGCCTATAAACGAGGCGATATTGGTTCCTCTGTTCTGCCTCAATAAGTTGCAGGTCCTCCCATATGCGATCGCCATGCGGGTTATAGAAGACCCGACCACCTGTCTTGCTCGCCAGCTCTTCCAACGTCCTCTGCCCCTCAGAGAACGGCGATTTGCGGCTGTTCCCGAATGCATAAATGGCGGTTCGTGTCCTCTGGCACATGTCCACGGCTTCGCTCAGGTACGCGTGGCTGTCGTCGTCCACGCCGTCGCTGAAAAGAAGAATGAAGTTCCCTGTCGAATTGCTGCTGTCCCGTGGCCACTGATCCCGGCAGGCAGTGTAAATGGAATCGAAGATCGAAGTGATGGGTAGATGGTCATAGCGCATTTTCACGGCAGCCGCTCCGGCAGCAATGCGCGCATCGTCGTCCGTCCAGGCCTGGGTTACGAGGGTCTCCGTGTCGAATTGCATCACGAAGGCGCGATCTACTCCCTTGCGAAGCAGGCGCGACGCGTAGAGGTGAAGTATGGAGCGGTTGGTCGCAAGGTCATCCATCATGGATGCACTGGTATCGAACAGGAAACCAGCGCGGATCGGAAGGTCCTGGAGCGACTCGAGCAGGACAATACGGCTCTGCGGCTTTCCATTGTCGGACAGGTGCAAGTCGGTCGCCGTCAAATGGGTCAGAGGCGCGCCGGAGCCGTCAGATGCGTGGAAAGTCAGACTGATTTCGTCAACCGGAACCCGCAGCGTGTAGGAGTATGCATTGTCTGGAGTTGTTTGGGCAGACTGAGCTGCTCCGCTAACCAGCAACAGACAGCATTGGAGAGTGCACAGAGTTAAGAGTGCGATACCCGTTCTTCTGAACATACGTACCAAGGGTACAGCTTCTCGGATAACGCTTAACCCTCGACAGTGCGCTTCAACTGCCCGCAGGCAGCGTAGATGTCGCGGCCTCGGGGCTTGCGAACATAGGCCGGAATGCCTTGATCGGCCAAGATGCGCCGAAAGGCTTCTACCGCCTCGGGCTGCGGCATAGTGTAGGCGATGCCGGGGCCGGGGTTCCAGGCGATGAGGTTGACCTTGGCGGGCAGGCCCGTGCGGCGGACGAGGCGGGCTACTTCGCGGGCGTGTTGGGGGCGGTCGGTGACGCCGCCGAGCAGCACGTACTCGAAGGTGACGCGTTCGCGGTGGCGGAGCTGGACCTGGCGGACGGCTTCGATGACCGCATCAATGGACCACTTGCGGTTGATCGGCATGAGTTCGGAGCGGATTTGGTCGTTAGGCGCGTTGAGGCTGATGGCGAGCTTGGGGCGGAATTCGGGAGGCTCCTGGGCAAAGCGCTTGATGCCGGGCACAATTCCTGAAGTCGAGACGGTCATGCGCTGCGGGCTGAGGCCGACTTCAGTGACCAGGAGGTGGACGGCGGCGCTGAAGCTGTCGTAGTTGAGAAAGGGCTCGCCCATGCCCATAAAAACCAGATTGATGCGGTCGCGGCCTACCTGGACGCCGTGACGGGCGAAGACGGCGACGACCTGGCCGGCGATTTCACCGGCAGTAAGGTTGCGCTGGAGGCCGAGTTTGGCGGTGAGGCAGAACTGGCAGTTGACGGCGCAGCCGACCTGGCTAGAGACGCAGATGGTGGCTCGTCGGACGGGGTCTGAAGTGCCCGGTGCTGGAGGCTGATCGGCGTCGGTGCCGTCGCCGGACTCGCCGTTGTCGCCTTCGGGCATCCAGACCGTCTCCACGGTTTGCGCCACACCGGCTTTTTCGTCCTGGCATTGGACTAGGTAGCGCTCGGTTCCGTCGACGGATTGGAAGACCTGGATCATCGAGGGGCGGCCAACGCGCCAGCCTTCAGAGACGAGACGGGTTCGGAGGGATTTGGGGAGGGTGGTGATCTCGTCCAGATTCTCAACCCGTTGACGGTAGAGGCCTTCAGCCAACTGGCGGCCGCGCCAGGCGGGCTCGCCGGCCTTCGCTATGCGGGCCGAGAGCGCGGCGGTATCGAGGCCAAAGAGCGGCGGAAGCGATTCGGCGGCGGGCACTGCGGCATCCAACTGGACGAGTTGGCCGGGGGCGGACTGGCCAGGATCGGATTGGGTGGGTTCGGGCGGCACGGCTGGGGTCAGGATAGTGCATCTGCCCCGTTCATACGCCGGTAACCTACAATCGAGACTGAATCGATGACAAGCACAGAGAGAAACCTTCGCCGCACCGTATTGCCCAACGGGCTGATCGTTCTGACCGAACGGATGGACTACATGCGCTCGGTCGCCATGGGCGTTTGGATCAAATCCGGCTCGCGGTGCGAGGAAGCGGCGAGCAACGGAATCTCGCATTTTGTGGAGCACATGCTCTTCAAGGGGACCCACTCTCGGACGGCGCAGCACATTGCGCGGGAGATGGACTCGATTGGTGGCAATCTTGACGCGTTCACGGGCAAGGAGACCATCTGCTTCAACGTGAAGTCGCTGGCCGAGCATGTACCGATCGCGCTGGACGTGCTGACGGACCTGGTGATGCATCCGGTGTTTGCCTCCGGGGACATTGAGCGGGAGCGGGGCGTGATTCTGGAAGAGATCAAGATGGACGAGGACAACCCGGACCTGCTGGTGCACGAGTTGTTTACGCAGAGCTACTGGAAAGACCATCCGCTGGGCAAGCCGATTCTGGGCACGAAAAAGACGGTGGCCGGACTGGACCAGGCGACGCTGCTGGCTTACCACGGCGACCGTTTTCACGCCGGCAACATGGTGTTTTCCGCGGCAGGTAACCTGGAGCATGACGAGTTTGTGGAGGCGGTTGCGGCCAAGTTCAGCACGCTGGCGGCCGGTTCCACGCTGCACGAGCTGCCCGCGCCGGAGGCCAGCGCGCGGATTGTGCTGCGGAACAAGAAATCCCTGGAACAGGTGCAGATTTGCCTCGGCGTCCCGGCGCCGCGGGTGACCGACGAAAGCCGCTATGTGGCGCTGATTCTGAATACGGTTCTGGGCGGAGGGATGAGCTCGCGGCTGTTCCAGACCATCCGCGAAGAGCGCGGAATGGCGTATAGCATCTACTCCGACTTGAACCCGTACCGCGATACGGGAACGCTGCTGATCTTTGCCGGGACCTCTGCCGGCAAGGCCGTGGACGTGATCGATTTGACCCTGGCTGAGTTCCGCAACCTGAAGGAGCACGCGCTGAACGCAGAAGAGCTGACGCGGGCCAAGGACCAACTGAAGGGCAACATCCTGATGGGGCTGGAAAGCTCGAATGCGCGCATGGCGAACCTGGCGCGGCAGGAAATGTACTTCGGGAAGTTTTTCAGCGTGGACGAGGTGATTGCGCGGGTGGATGAAGTGGATGCGGCGCAGGTGCAGGCGATGGCGCAACAACTCTTCAGCGAAGAGCGCATTGCCGTGACGCTGCTGGGGCGGCTGGACGGGGTGAAGCTGGACCGGGCCCGGCTGGTGTGTTGAAAGGCAGCTTACAGTCAACAGCTTATAGCTAACAGTTCGAGACTGGTTCGAGAAAACTGTGAGCTGTTTGCTGTCAACTGTCAGCTATTGTGAGCGGCCGATTTGTTTCCAGAGTAGAATCTGCGCTGGACATTCCGGCGATCTGTCTTATACTAATCTTCATGAATCAGTCGCACATTGCCGCCAGGCATCTTGTTTGTACACTCTGTTGTCGCTAATGCGACCCTGTCTCCGCGACTGAAAATCCACTCTCTTTAGGTCATCCCATGAGGATCGCTATTTGTGTCTCCGCATACGGCGGAGCATAGCCGGCTCTCCACATGCGACTGCACCAGCGAGATTGTTTCGTCGCAAGATCTTTCCTTCATTCCAATCCCGATTTCATCAAGGAGAACGAGCTATGCGTGTATCTTTGCCGTCTTTTCAACCGCCAGTGTTCAAGCTGCAATGGGTAAGCTTGCTGCTTCTGATTGCATTCATCTTTGCAACCCGCAACGCGCACGCGCAGAGCCTGGGCTATGAAGGCCCGACGGGCGTGTTTGTGACGCCTCTTGCCTACACCTCCGCTTCTCCGGCCAACGGGCTGGGAAAGCCGTCGGTTTCCTATCACTTTCTGGCCGGCGGCCCGGTGATCGGCGACTTCAGCACCATCTCAGTGACCGAGGGCTTTGGCAAGCGCTTTGAGGCGGGCTTTACCAGCGAGATTCATGCCGGCGCAGACCCCACGGGCCTGTGGGCTTCCGACTTCGGCATCGTTCACGGCAAAGCGACGCTGGTGGCCGAAAACGCAGGAAAGACCAAGTGGGTTCCGGCGATCGCGGTGGGCGGGATCTTCCGTTTCAACGACAACGATGCGTACGACGGAACGAACGCCACGACCGCGAGTTTGAAGCTGGGGCAGACCACCCGGAACGGCGACCTCTACGTGGTGGCGACCAAGGTGATCACGCAGATTGACAAGAAGGTTCCCGTGCTGGTGAACGCGGGGCTGCGCGGCACCAATTCCTCGCTGTGGGGCCTGGGCGGCAACGCGCCCAACTTTTCGGCGCGGGGCTTTGGCGCGCTGGCCCTAGTGTTCACCGGTCCCAACAAGAGCGCCATCATTGTCGGTTCGGAGATCTCGCAGCAACCGCAGCAGATCAAGGCCGGGCCGGGGTCGGCGCTGGATATTCCCACCTCCGAGGTGTATGCGGTGCGCATTGTCCCCTCGCCCAAGTACAAACTCAACCTGGATGCGGGGATTCTGCATGCGGGCGGGAATGTGAGCGGCGGCGGAGCCGCCGTGAACCTGAATGCCCGCGCCCGCGTGGCTTTCGGGCTCTCCTGGGGCTTCTGAAGCAGATGACAGATTGCAGATGACAGATGACAGAAGACGGTTTGGAACCGCCGCCGCCTGTCATCTGTAATCTGTCATCTGTAACCTGTTCCGAGCGTCCGATTTCCCTTCCGCGTCCATACGTTGTAGCATTTTGACGAACGGGCCGGGGTGTTTCTGGCCGCTCCACGAGGCACTGGAATCCGATGAATTGCAAGATCTCGCTTTGCCGCGGCCGCCGCGGCGCCCACGAAGGAAGACAAACGAACGGCTTCACTCTGATGGAATTGCTGATCGTGATCGCCATCATTTTGATTCTGATGCTCATGGCGATCCCGACCATCGGCAGCTTGAAGAAACAGGCTAACGAGACTTCGGCCATTCGATCCGTGCAGGCCATTACCCAGGCGCAACTGCAATACGAGTCCACGTTCCCGGCCAACGGATACGCCACCTCGCTTTCGGCCTTGGGCGGCGATCCCAAGTCCGGCCCGCCCACCACTTCCGGGGCACAGTTTCTGCAAGTCGATCTGGCAACCGGCGTCAAGTCAGGCTATATCTTCTCGATCGGTAACATCACCAAAGTGAACCTGAACGGGGTTGACCGGGTTACGGGCTACCAGGTCAATGCCATTCCGCAGACCGTGGGCCAGACGGGAAACCGGGGATTCTGCAGCGATCAGTTTGGCACCATCAAGGCCGACCCGGCGGGTGGCACCAACTGCACCCAAAACCTGCAATGAGCGGGGCCAAGGCGTTGCGGCTGGGCGGCTTGCTGCTGGCCGGCAGCGCCTTCGCGCTCTCGACTTTTGGACAAGACGCGTCTGTCAGCGCTATCGAACTGGCCAAGCGCGTGGACCAGCACTATAACCAGTTGCAATCGCTCAAGGCGGGCTTTACCCAGAGCTATGAAGGTTTGGGGATGAAGCGCGAGGAGAGCGGGACGCTGTTGCTGCTGAAGCCGGGGCGGATGAAGTGGGAGTACAGTTCGCCGGCAGGCAAGGTGTTTGTGCTGGACGGCGAGTTCGGCTGGTTCTATAGCCGCGGCGACTCGCAGGTGCAGCGGGTGCGGGCCAAGGAACTGGACGACCTGCGCTCACCGCTGCGCTTTCTGCTGGGACACACACGACTGGAAAAGGAACTGAACAGCCTGACGCTGGGGAATGCGCCGGGTGGACGGTTCACGCTGAGCGGGCAGCCGAAGGGTCTGGAAGAGCGCATGACGCGGCTGACCCTGACCGTCACCGCCGACGGGACGATTGAAGGCATCGAGATGGAAGAGACCGACGGCGCGTTGACGCACTTTACGTTCAGCGGGGAGACACCGAATGCGGCGATTCCGGCGGGGACGTTCCACTTCAGTCCTCCGGCGGGCGTGCCGGTGGTGGATGCGCTGCCGCCGGTGTGAGAACAGTGGTCAGTGAACAGTGGTCAGTTTCTTCTCGGCTGATCGAGTCGATGTGCCCGTCAGAAGAATTGCTTGACTTGCAGCAAAAAATCCGAAACATTTCACATTTCACTGTTCACTGTTCACTGTTCACTGTTCACTGTTCACTGTTCACTGTTCACTGTTCACTGTTCACTGTTCACTGTTCACTGACCACTGACCACTGTCACTCGTAGCGCAGCGCTTCAATGGGGTCGAGGTTGGCGGCGCGGATGGCGGGGATCATGCCACTGACGAGGCCGGTGATGGCCAGGATTACCGTGGCGACAAGGACGGAAGTGGGCGAGATGATGAGGCGGATATCGCCGTCCGAAGCGTTTTTGGCGATGGCGCTGTAGAAGGTGATGTGGCCGACGAGCGCTGAGACCGCGTAAGCCAGCGCAATGCCGCCGATGCCGCCGACGCCGGTGATGGCGAGAGCTTCAGCAAGAAACTGCAACAGGATATGGTGCCTGCGCGCGCCGAGAGCCTTCTCGATGCCGATTTCGCGTGTGCGTTGCTGCACGGCCACCAGCATGATGTTCATGAGGCCGATGCCGGCGATGCCGAGCGTGAGCGCGCCGACCATGGTGAGCAGAACCGAAAGGGCAATCGAGAGAAGGCGGAAGACCATGACTTGTGTCATGAGGTTGGCCACGCCCATCGCATTGTGATCGGATGGGCGAAAGTGATGGGCTGCGGCCATGGTTTCGCGGAGGGATTTCTCGACCAGCTGGTGATCTCCGCGATAGTTGAACCAGACGCTGTCGAGGTATTTTGTGTCTTTGATATCGCTCATGGTGTTGAAGGGGATATAGATGTTGCGGTTGCTGTCGTCGTTATCGCCCTCCTGCATTTTGGCTTTCATGACGCCGACGACGGTGAAGAGTACGCCGTTGAGGCGGATGGTTTCACCGACAGCCCATGCGCCGGAGAAGAGCTTGGTCTTGGATTCAGCGCCGATGACACAGACGTGGGCTCTCTGCTCGTCCTCTGCCCCGTTGAAGAAGCGGCCCTGGTCTACATCGATCTTCCATATGTCCTGGTAGGATGGACGGACTCCGTTGACGGTCCAGGTGTAGGTGTGGAGATCGTTCTGCACGGGGACATCTTTGGAGACCATGGGCGAGATGTGGAAGATGCCGGGGACGCCGCTGGAGACGCGATCGACGTCGTCGAGGGTGAAGCGGACCTTGACGCCCGCCTTGTCTCCGCCGGCTTGCTCACTGGTGCGGCCGGACCAGAAGATGATGGTGGTAGTGCCAAACTTGGCGAAGATGTTCTCGACGGCGCGGCTGAAGCCTGCTCCATAGGCAACCAGCAGGACGACCGTGGCGATGCCCCAGGCCATACCAATCATGGTGATGGCGGTGCGGCGGCGGTTGTAGACCATCGCCTCCCAGGCCTGGCCGAGAATGTCTTTCAACATGGTGCTGGCTCCCGAGTTGCAGCTCTTAGCTTTTAGCTCTTAGGTATTAGCTTTCTCTTTCTGCTTGCTGGCCTTGGCTGTGAACCACGGCAGTTCAATTTCGCTCGAACAGCTAAGAGCTAGAAGCTAAAAGCTGGAAGCTGTTTTTCTCACTCTCTGCGCAAGGCTTCGATCGGATCGAGCGCCGCAGCCTTGCTGGCTGGATAAAGGCCGGCGACCACGCCGGAGACGACTAACGAACCAAGAGCAAGGGCGGCAGACCATGGCACGAGACGCGGAGGATCGAAACCCGGGACCTTGCCGGTCAAAAGGCTTTGCAACAGGCTCATGAATCCGGCAGAGACGGCAATGCCGATGAGGCCGCTGATGCCGGTGAGCAGAAGGCCCTCCCAGAAGAACTGGGCGAGTATGCTGCGTCTGGTGGCGCCAAGGGCCTTGAGCAGGCCGATCTCCCGGGTGCGTTCGCTGACCGAGACCAGCATGATGTTGACGATGCCCACGGCGCCGAGGGCGAGGGTGACGATGCCGACGCCGCCGAGAAAGACGTCCATGGCGTTGAAAATGGCGCCGATCATCTGCTCTTCTTCGATAGTGTCCCACTCTTCAAAGGCGTCTTTGAGCGCGGGATCGAAGCCGTGGCGCTGGGCAATGACGCGGTGGACGGCGACTTTGGCGGCCACGGCGTCGCCCTTGGTGGTGGGCTGGTACTGGATGGAGCTGAGGGCGTCGCGCGCGACGTTGTCGCCCTTCATGGCGAAGAGCTCCTGCATGATGCTGAGGGGAATGTAGACCTTTTGATTGTCGCCGTCGTTGTTCCCGCGGCTGATGGACTGAACGCGGCCGATGACGGTGAAACGGGCATCGTTGATGGTGATGGTTTCGCCCAGCATGGGATGGCCTGGAAACAGCAGGGTGGCGCTTTTGTAGCCGAGCACGGCGACGCGGCGGCGGTCGGCCATATCTGCCGCGTCGATGAAGCGGCCTTCGGCGATGGGCATGAAGCGCACAGCGGCGTAGTTGGGCTCGACGCCGAGCACCTGGCCGGAGGAGTTGGAGTAAGCGCTGACCTCATAGAGGTCGTTGCGGTTGAGGAAGGCGGTGACCGCCCTGAGTTCCGGCAGGGCACGCAAGGCGTCTTCGTCGCCAAGAGTGAGTTGGTAAGGGCGCATTCCCGTATGCTGGTTGGCGAGCGCGGGAATGGTTCCGTTCCACATCATGACGAGGTCGTTGCCGAAGGTGGCCAGTTGACGGTGTTGGCCGCTGCGGAAGCCTTCACCCAGGCCAACCAGCACCAGCAGCGAGCCAACGCCCCAGGCAATTCCGAACATGGTGAGGAAGCTGCGCAGCTTGTTGGCCGCGATGGCGCGAAAGACCTGGCCGAGCGTGTCAGAGAATGTCTGCATGGCCCCTGGACGCCGAGGGAGGGCGACTGGAGAATGATACGCGGCGCGGGAAGCTCCGGTTCCCGCAGATGGCAGCGGCTCAAAAAGACGCACATGGAGGCGCGCCTGCTTGTCAAAAAGAACCTCGCAGCGACGAATGAATGGCGGGCTAGTTTCCGTTGAAATTTGCCCGGCTGAGGAAGAGCGGCTCAGTAAGCGTGAGCTGGAGCGCTGTGCCCGATTCAAGCGTGGCCTGGGGATGGTCGGCCAGCAGATGGACAGTGACAAGACCCGCGCCGACAAGACTGCCGGTCAAAGCGCCCACCGGACCGCCCAACACGGCGCCGGCCACAGCGCCGCTACCCACCGCGGCGCCATATTCAATGCCATCGCGCCCGGCGCGCGATCCCGGCCGGATGGCGCCTTCGCTGCCCACCCGGTTGTTGGAACCCGGCACTCCGGTCACCTCGGCATAGAGATCGTACCGCGTACCGTCGGGCAGGATGACCCGTTCCGGCAGCAGGCGCATGGCGCCATGGCCGCCGGCGTGCCCTCTGGATACCTGCACCACGCGGCCATCGATCTCAGCGCCGGCGGGAATCAGCACTTCGCCGCCCCGCACCACATCGGAGCCAACCCTGGTCCGAAAGGCTTCACCCCTTTCGGTGTCGGCGGTGGAAAGGCGGTCCATGAGCCGGACACGGATGGTGGTTCCGGCACCGAGTTCGCCGGAGGGCGCTGCCTCCGGATGAACGATGTCGCCGTCGGGGTCGGCAGCATAAGGCCGCTCAGACAAAGCCGGCGACCGGTAGTCTTGCGCAGGCCGATAGGGGGCATCTCTTGCAGGATCGGGGTAGTTGATCGAGGGATCCTGGGATGTGGGCGCGGCATCGCTACGCCACCGGTCAGCGGCTGGGTCACCCGGGGCGGTTTGGAGATTCGACCGGCCCTGGCCGACATAGGGGTCCGAAGTGTCCGCCTGGCCGGTCGTGCCGTACTGCATGGAATTGGAGGACGGAATGGTCAACTGCCGGGCTGGCGCAGGCTGGTTCGGAGCTGGGAGGTTGATGACGATCGTCTCATCCGGCGGGGGATTGGACGTGCCCTCGTAGGGGGCGGACTGGCTCGCCTCCTGGGCTCCCAGAGCCGCCGCGGTAGCTGCCAACAGCGCGCACAACAGAATCGGCCGGTTCATCCAGATCTCCTTTTTTCCAGGGGCACTCCGCTTGGCTGTTGCAACCCGGCGCGGCGATGAAAGTTGCGCAAACGCCCGACGGACAGACAGATTGCATCACAACATTGCCCAATGTAAGGCTATCGCGCGCGGCAATAGCCAGAAGCGGCAGGTAACCTGCCAGGTTCCTTCGGCGGCAAGAATCAACAAAGGTAACCCGATGTCCATTGCCTGGCAGGGCATAGCTGCCTGTGACCGAAGCCACCGGCCGGCACTCCCCGGGTTTGTTAGAATCTGGACGGTAGATATACGCATTTTTTGTCGCTGGACAGAAAGAAGATCCACAACGTGCATGAGTTTTTGACCACAATTCAAAGTGCCGCCGGAGAGACTCTCGCCGTGGATCGCCGTCCCCAACTGAATGACCGGCTGCAGCACCGCATCATGAGGACCGATATGACTGAGATCGTTGCTATTCGCGCGCGCGAAGTTCTTGACTCGCGCGGCAATCCTACCGTGGAAGCGGACGTAATCCTGGAAAGCGGCGCATTGGGCCGCGCCATTGTGCCCTCGGGCGCTTCCACCGGCGAGCATGAGGCCGTGGAGCTGCGCGACGGCGACAAGAGCCACTACCTGGGCAAGGGCGTGCTTGAGGCCGTGGCCAACATTGAAACCGTGATTGCACCCGAGTTGGAGGGGATGGACGCCAGCAACCAGCGCCTGCTGGACCAGACCATGATCGCGCTGGACGGCACGGCCAACAAGGGCAAACTGGGCGCCAACGCCATTCTGGCCGTCTCCATGGCCGCCACCCGCGCCGTGGCCCAGACGCTGGAGATTCCGCTCTATCGCTACCTGGGCGGCGTGAACGCGTCTGTGCTGCCGACGCCGATGCTGAACGTGCTGAATGGCGGGGCTCATGCCGACTCGAATGTGGACTTTCAGGAGTTCATGATCATGCCGGTGGGCGCGGAGCGGTTCTCCGATGCGCTGCGTTGGGCCGCGGAGACCTTCCACACGCTGAAGGGCGTGCTGAAGAAGAAGGGCTACAACACGGCGGTGGGCGACGAGGGCGGCTTTGCACCCTCGCTGAAATCGAATGCCGAAGCCATCGAGCTGATCCTGGAAGCGATTGAGCTGGCGGGTTACAAGCCCGGCGAGCAGATTGCCATTGCGCTGGATCCGGCGTCGAGCGAGTTCTACGACACGGAAAAGAAGAAGTATGTCTTCAAGAAGGGCGACAAGAGCGAATTGACGAGCGAGGAGATGGTGGCGTTCTACGACAATTGGATTCGCCAGTACCCGATCGTCTCGCTGGAAGACGGCTTGGCCGAGGAGGACTGGGCAGGCTGGAAGATTCTCACCGACAAGCTGGGCGGCCGCATTCAACTAGTGGGCGACGACATCTTCTGCACCAACATCAAGTTGTTGCAGCGCGGCATTGAAGAGGGCGTGGCCAACTCCATCCTCATCAAGCTGAACCAGATCGGCACCGTGACCGAAACGCTGGAAGCGATCGACCTGGGCCGCCGCTACGGCTACACGTCGGTCATCTCGCATCGTTCGGGCGAGACCGAGGACACCTTCATCGCCGACCTGGCCGTGGCCACCGGCGTAGGCCAGATCAAGACCGGCTCAGTGAGCCGCACCGACCGCATTGCCAAGTACAACCAGTTGCTTCGCATTGAAGAGGAACTGGGCGGCGGGGCGGTGTTTCTTGGGCTCGAAGGGCTGAACTACAACGACTAACCACCTGCGGTGAGGCAGACGCTCGCTAATCGCTCGCACAGGCTTTGTCGTACCCCAGGTCCCAAAGGCGGGACCTGGGATGCGAGATCCTGCTGCAAATCCCCTCAAACCTGAATCTCCAAGGAAACCGACTGTGTCCAAGCATCCCCTGCTTCTGACCATCCTCGACGGATGGGGCTATCGTGCCGAAACGGCCAACAATGCGATTGCGCTGGCCAAAAAGCCTACCTACGACAAGCTGTTGCGCGAGTATCCCAACACGCTGATCCAGGCCTCGGACCACTTTGTGGGCCTGCCGGACGGGCAGATGGGCAACAGCGAAGTGGGTCACCTGAATATCGGCGCGGGCCGGATTGTGCAGATGGACATTACGCGCATCGATGCGGCGATTGCTTCGGGCGAGTTTGTGAAGATCCCGGCAATTGTACAGGCTATGAAGCACGCGCGCGAAGGCGGACGGCAACTGCATCTGCTGGGATTGTGCTCGGATGGCGGGGTTCACTCGCAACTGGAGCATCTCTACGCGCTGCTGCGCACCGCGCGAGAGTATGGGCTGCACCGGGTCTTTGTGCACTGCTTCATGGATGGGCGCGACACGCCGCCCTGCTCCGGCGCAACCTACATTGCGCAACTGGAACAGAAGATGCGCGAGTACGGCGTGGGCAAAATCGCCAGCGTAAGCGGCCGCTACTATGCCATGGACCGCGACAAGCGCTGGGAGCGGGAGCGCAAGGCATTCGACGCCATGGTGGCAGGCAAGGCGGAGGGCGGCGCCTACGCCAACCCGGTGGCGCGCATGACCGAGTGCTATAACAACGGGGTCACCGACGAGTTCATCATTCCCTTTGTGGTGGTGGATGGCGCGGGCAAACCCGTGGCGCAGATTCGCGACGAGGATGTGTGCATCAACTTTAACTTCCGCTCCGACCGCGCGCGCGAGATCACCCGCGTGCTGACGCGCGAGAGCGGGCTGAACAAGCAGGGCGGCCGCGACCTGGACGGGTGGGAATTGCTCGATCAAACCATCCCCCGCTCCGAAATCCCGAAAAACCTTTACTACCTGTGCATGACGCAGTACGACAAGCTCTACGATCTGCCGCTGATCATGCCGCCGGAGTCGCTGGATAACATCCTGGCCAATGTGCTGGCGGCGCACCAGTTGCGCAACCTGCGCGTGGCCGAGACAGAGAAGTTTGCGCACGTGACTTACTTCTTCAATGGCGGCATCGAGACTCCATTCGCCGGCGAAGACCGGGTGCTGATTCCCTCGCTGAAGGTGGCCACCTACGACCTGGCGCCGGAGATGAAGGCCGAGGCGATTGGCGACGCCATTGTGAAGGCGATCAACGACACGGCGTTCGACCTGATCGTGGCCAACTTTGCCAACGCGGACATGGTGGGCCACTCCGGCAAGCTTGAGCCCACGATCAAGGCGATTGAGGCCGTGGACGCGCAGCTAGGGCGCATCTATAAAGCGCTTCGCGAGAAGAACGGCAGTTGGTTGATTACCGCCGACCACGGAAACGCCGAGATGATGGTGGACCCGATTACGGGCGCTCCGCATACCGCGCACACGACCAACCCCGTGCCCATGATTTACGTGGCCGAGGATGGGCCACACTACCGCCTGCGCCCCGATGGCTCGCTGCGCGACATTTCGCCCACATTACTGGCGCTGCTGAAGACTGGCGAGCCCAAGCAGATGACGGGCGGCGATTTGCGGGCGCCGCTGGCGAAATAGCTTGAGCAGCCGACAGAAGACAGGCGAAGCCACTTCGGCTTCGCCTCTTTCTTTATGTGAGCGGTCCGCGGGTGAGGGAGTAGTACGCCCATGGATTCGAAGCTGCCGAGAGCGACTGGGACCGGCGCAGGGTTCCGCCGCAAGAATCGGCATAGGGGGAGCGGTCACCCGCTCTCCCCTGCCACACCACCGGACATGCGGGTCCGCATCCGGCGGTTCGAGAAGTTGAGGTCAGCAGAGACGTGGTATTCCCAGCCTGTCGGCCCATGCA
>Ga0302320_10012591_pt1 | contig 17744 bp, 10 predicted proteins | sample Bog_T0_3_FD_202130 | JGI IMG/M metagenome (GOLD analysis project Ga0302320, IMG submission 202130) | Peat permafrost microbial communities from Stordalen Mire near Abisko, Sweden - Bog_T0_3 | ecosystem: Environmental > Terrestrial > Soil > Wetlands > Peat | place: Sweden: Abisko, Stordalen Mire...
GTTGGAAGTCGCATTCGCGATAAGTACGCCGCCATTGAGCTGCAACTGGCCGCCGGTGATATTGGCCTTGCTGCCATTGACCACGCCTCCGGTGGAAACCGAGAGTGTCCCCGCGCCGGTCGTGGCAGCCAGCAGGGCGCCATTGCTCCCCGCGAGCGTGAGCGTGCCCGTGCCGGTTTTCAACAGGGAGCTGGCCGTGCCGCTCAGAGTGCCGGAGTAAGTGCTGTCCTGGCCATTATATCCCACGGCCAGCGCCATCGCGGCGCCGCTCGTATTGGTAAGCGAAAGAGCCCCGGCTCCCGTCAATCCGCCCATGGTGCACGAGGTCAATGGGCCGAAGCTCAAGGTCCCGCCCTGGTTGTCATAGTCCAGGGTGCTGCCCAGCAATGCCTGTGGATTGCTCAATTGCAGGACGCCTTTATTAATGACCGTCAGGCCTGTAAAGGTATTGGCCTCCGCCAGCACCACGGCGGCCGAGCCCGATTTGACTAGGCCGGTGGTACCGGAGATCATGCCGCCGCTGGCGCCGGTAAGAGTATAAGCAAGGATGGAGTTATTGAAGTTAACACTCGATGGAGAGTAAGTGCCGGTCACGACGACGGCGGAGGTGGCGGCGGAATCGTCAAAGGTGACGGCATCGCCATTCACATAAACCGTGGCGTTGCCGCCCAGGAGCCAGTTGTTCGTAACGGTGTCCCACGCGGTGCTAACCCCGCCGTGCCATTCCAGCTCCGGGATCGGCAGCGTGGCGGAGACCTCGCCGGAGTTGGAGCCGGTTCCGCCGCCATTGGTGGCTGCGACCACGTAGTAATAAGTCTGGCCGTTGGTAAGGCCGGTGCTCGTGTCAGTGGTGCCGGTGACGGCGACACTGGTGTAAGGTCCCCCGCTTTGCACGGCCTGCCTGACGATATAGCCGGTAGCCCCGGCGGAGGCAGTCCAGGTCAGGACGACTTCCGTATTTCCGGGCGTGGCCTTCAGGTTCGCGGGCGAGACGGGCACGGTGGTCACCGGCGTGGCAGTGGCCTCCTCCGAGAGCGGTCCGGTGCCGTTGGCATTATTGGTGGCCACCACATAGTAATAAGCGGTGCCATTGGTGAGGCCATTGTCCGTGTAACTGACGCCCGTGGGGGCGCCGACGGTGGTGTACGGTCCGCCGGTAACGGCGCCGCGCTCCACGGTGTAGCCGCTGGCGCCGGCGACGGCGGGCCATGTGAGGCTGATCTGGGTGTTGCCGGCCGTGGCCGTAAGGGTAGACGGCGGCGCCAGCGGCGTGGTGGCGGCTGTCGCGGCGGGCGTGGGCGCGCTCCCGCCGTAGTTGGTGGGCTGGACGGTAAAGTAATAGGTGGTATTATTGTTCAGCCCCGTGATGACATAGGTAAGCTCCGTAATGCTTGCGATATAGGTGTAAGGGCCGCCGGGGGCGGTAGCTTCCTCGATCACATATCCCACGCCCCCGGGAACGGCGGTCCAGTTCAAGGTGACCTGCCCCGCGCCCGGCGTGATGGTGAGGGTGGTATCCACCGCGGGCGCCACGGGGGTTGGGACGGCGGTCGCGCCGGCCGAGGCGGCGCTCGCGCCGGAGGCGTTCACGGCGGTGACGGTATAGGAATAGATCGTGCCGTTCTCGGGGTTGCTGGTATCGATGTAGGTGGTCGCGGTGGCGGTGTTGCTGAGCGTGATGGAGCCCAGCGTGTTATAAGTGCCGCCTTTGTTATCATACAGCGTGGAGCGCTGGATGACATAATAGCTCGCGCCGGAGGACGGGGTCCACGAGACCGTTGCGCTCCTGTTGCCGCCGGCGGCTACGACGCCGGTGGGCGCCGCCGGGGCGGTGGTGACGATGCCGGCCGATGGCGCCACGCCTGCGCTCTGGGGAGAATTGGCGCTCGTCCCCGTCGTATTGACAGACCGGACGACGTAATAGTAGGCCGTGCCATTGGTGGCCGTGGTATCGAGCCAGGTCGCATTGGTGGGGCCGCTGCCGCAGACCGGTCCGGTAACGCCGGCGCCGCCGGCGAGGGCGACGTAATCGGTTCCCGATGTGGTGGACCGCGACACATTGTAACTGGTCGCGCCGGGCGTCACCGGCCAGCTCAGGAGGATCGAGTCATTGCCGGGATAAGCGGTGACCGCGGAGGGTGCGGGCGGGATATATCCCGGAAGCTCCAGCCGGATGTAATCATACATGATATGGTTGGCAAAGTAGCCGCCCTTGCGCATGTTAATGGTGATAGAATTGAGATTAGTGCCGGATTTGAGCAGCGAAACGGGGAAGGTAAGGCGCTCATCGGAGAAGACGGCGTTGATCCCTTCCCGGACGGTGGTGTCATTGTCGTTGTAAGTGGGGCTATAGCCGTTGGCACTGTTGCCGCCTGGGGTTGAGGTAACTCCGGCGGTGCTGCCGAGGTTATTCCCGTTTACGCTGACGATGGTCTCCCCGGCATCGGCCGATGTGAGCCCTATATAGAGCGAGGCCTTCGCGCCGGTGGGAGGGGCCGAGGGGAGTGCAAAAGTGATCGTGCCGGTGGAAGGATTGTAATTGCCCGCGGTGTCGGTGACCACGGGCTGGACATAATTCCAATCGGTCGTCCAGCGGCTGGTGCCGACGTTGTAAGTCATTCCATTTGGAAAATCGAACGGGTATTCAAGGAACTTCGTCCAAATCGGCGAGGGCATCGTGGGGCTCGCCCCGTTGTCGTCCATCCAGTAGTCTTCACCGTGACGGAACTTCCTGGCGGTCCTGTCCGGGTACCCGATCTCGAATACCGTCGCCCCGGCGCGCGTCGGCTTCCAGGTAATCGTCCCGAGGCTGGTCGTCGATCCGCTCGCCACCGTCACATTGAAAGGGGTGGAAGGCAGATTGTAGAGCAATTGCGGATTGCCCCCCGATTGATTGTGTGACATGAAGGTCCCCTCCGCCCCGGTCCCGAACGCGTAGAGGGTGTAACCGGTCCCGGAGATGACGCTTGGGATGGTAAAATTGCCATTACTGTCCGCCTGCACCCAGAACTGGTAGGGCTTCAGCCATTGCTGGAAATCATACGAGGCGGCCGAGGTGATGGGCTGCTTCACGACACCGACCCAGAGATTGGACCCCGAGGCGTATGGATTGCCCGTGTCGCTAATGACGATCTGGCCCGTGACCGTGCCGCGTCCGGATGCCGGGGTGTAGTTCGCATTGACAAACCAGCTGTAGGGCCACGCCGGCGCCTCCGCGGCGGCCTGCGCGACGGCGTCGTTGTAAAGCAATTGCGCCGTCTGGGCCGCGTTGGTGTTGGTGACGGAAACGTTGTTGCAATAGACAAAATAGGGGCCGTAAGTCTTGGTCCAGAGTTCGCCCGCGGCGAAATCCCCGTCGAGATCGGCATTGTAATGGCCACCGTTGAACATATTGAGAATGTCCGGAATGACCTGCGCCATCAGTTCCCGTTTCATCGGGCCGCCGTTGTAATACTCGGTGCTGGCGAGCACATTCCAAAGCCCGATATTGTAACCGCCCGAGCCGACACTGCTGTAGCCCCATGTCCGCTGATAGCCGAAGATGGCGCTATCCTTGTACTTATCCTCGTAATGACCCTCGTCCACCCCGTTGATCCAGAGGCTGCACTCCTGCGGTGCGCCCGGCACCGGGATGGATGTGCCGTTGGGGATCTCCATCAGCTTGTTCCTCTGCGGATCAACGGTCATCCAGTTGAAGATGGGGCTATTGTAAATATTCGTGCGCGTCTCGCCGATGGACATCACGGCATCCCCGGCGCGATGGCTCCAGATGCCCGTCACGTAAAAGCCAGGCGAGCCGCGGAGCATCGAGAAATGAACATCCACAGTGCCGGCGGTGCTCGAGGTGGTCGAAAAATCGATCTCCCCATAGCTGCCCGCCGCGTGGTTGGCATCGCCCGTGGCCGGGTTTACCGCGATTGAGTACGTCGCATTGCCGGGATTGCCGGTGATGCCGGTGAAGTTGCCAAATTCCCAATACAACTCCCCACCGTCATTGCCGCCATTAAGCAATTGCGTGGTCTTGGTGCCGTTCCCGTTGTTATAAGTATAGTTGATCTGGGTAATGTTCGCACCCGCCTTATTGCAAAGAATCGAGACGATGCCGTTGGACATGGTGACGGTGCCGCCATTGTCCGTGAGCGTAACCGCCGGATTGGTGCCGGGGATGATTCCCCCCGGAACATTGGCCATCGCGGCCGCCCCGCCCAGTAGGAGTATGCATAGAATGGCCGCCTGCGCGCGGCGGGGCACCAACATATGGGCGTTAGAGAGGCTCATCAAAGACCGGTGAATGAATGGGAGAAGCGGGACAGGTTCCGCGAAGGAAATGGCAAATTTTATTGTGTTCCCCCGTCCTCAGGGCGAAAACGACACCCGGCAGTTCAATGGATTTTGAATATCCTGCGGCGCAATAAACTTTCCTCGCATCCGGGTCGCGACGTTGGGGGGACCCCTTGATTTTGAAATCTTTTATATTGGGTACGTCCCCTATAAATCGCAGTCCCCCGTAGCTTGAAATGACACGTTTTCCCGCAGTTTCCATTTTTCCTCCGATCAATACTGTGGCCTCGTGTAAAAGGATTTGCGCCAACATCCAGTCAAAACCTGCCTGGCGTCGAGGCCCTCGAGCGACCCACGAAAACTTCGCTTCGATCACACCGCCCGCCGGGACGATCAGGGAACGTGCCTCGTCTATTTGTCCCATCCTGGCCAGGGACATACCCGTGATTAGGCGGCTTGCGACGTTCTGCGGTAAGACCGGATTCGGCGCGTCGAGATTCCGGCCCATATATTTAATCGCCCCGTTATAATCGCCAATCCGGTAACGCCATAGACCGCCGGGAATCAAATCCCCGGTCAGTGCTTTCGCACCCAATGCCGCCACTAGGCGTTCATTCTCATCGGCCAGGAGCTGTAGTTGCGTCTGCAACTGTTTATCTACCGGGGCAAGGAGGCAGGTTTCCAGGATTGATGGCGCGCCCGGAGTGACCTTCGATGCGGAGAATTTCGCGATGGCCGCGTGGCGGAAGCTTTCATACCCCGCGATGTCTCCTCCCTCCATCAAAACAGCACCGTAGGATTGGTAGTCCATTATCAATCGTCCCCACGGACTCAGTGCATCGATGCGCAACAAGACGGCGTAACGTTCCGCGGCCTCCCGCCACCTCCCTTGCGCCGCAAGCGCGTCGCCACTGAAACGATAAGCCGACTCCCCGTCGAGAGATGGCTTCGTCAAAGGTGTCTTAATCTCCTGGAGCAATTTGTCCGAGCCATCAAAATCGCCCTCACGCACCAAGGCCATGGCGCGCAACAAGTTCTCGCCATCCTCAGCTGACACCCGCAAGCGGGCCTCCTGCTCAAGGGCCTCGCGTTCCCGAAAGAACAGCCATGTGGATGTGCTCAGCCCCGCGACCAGCGTCAACAGGACCGCCGCCGCGGAAACGAAAACGAGCCAATTCCGCCGCACCAGCTTGCGCAATGAGTAGAGACTGCTGGCCGGATGGGCGGAAACGGGCAGGCTCTGCAAGTACCGCCGCACATCGGCCGCCATCCCGTTTGCCGTTGGATACCGGCGGTGGCGGTCCTTTTCCATCGCCTGCTTGACGATCCAGTCCAGATCGTTCCGCAGCGACGCAATCAACACTGGCACACTGCACCTGCGCCGCTCGGCAATCGCCGCCACCTCCTCGCTGCAGAGCGAGCGCAGGAGCACGGACGGCAACGGTGGATCCGATTCCAGCAGGATCTGCCGCATTCCCTCCGTTCCCGCACCCATCATTTGCGCCGTGTCAAACGGCGGACGCCCCGTCAGCAACTCGTACAGCAGCGCCCCAAGGCTGTAGATATCGCTGCGCGTGTCGATATCTTCCTCCGCACCGGCCGCCTGCTCGGGGCTCATATAGGCTGGGGTCCCGACAAATTGCTCAGGGGTGGCAAGCGCCGCGCCGTTTGCCAGCGGCCCCTCGATTGCCTTGCCGATGCCAAAGTCGATCACCTTCGGCACGGGTGTCCCGTCCTTTAGCGTAATCAGGACATTCGACGGTTTGATATCGAGGTGGAGGATGCCCTTTTGATGGGCATGCTGGATGGCCAGGCATACCTGTATGAATAGCCCCAGTCGCTCCTCGATGCTCAGGCGATGCTCGTCGCAGTAATCGGTGATTTGCTTGCCAGGCACCAATTCCATCACAAAGTAGGGTCTGCCCGATTTGGTGGCTCCGGCATCCAGCACGTGGGCGATATTGGGATGGTTCATCAGTGCCAGCGCCCGCCGTTCCACGTCGAAGCGCGCTATGATGCGCTCGGTATTCATCCCCAGGCGGATGATCTTGAGAGCAACCTGCCGCTGGACTGGCTCCTGCTGCTCCGCGGCGTAGACCACGCCGCATCCGCCATAGCCCAGCCGCTTTGCCAGCTTGTAGCGGCCAATCCATGTGTTCGAATTTTCCGCAAAATCAGACTCGGGCTCGGGCTTATGCGAGAGTTCGTTTGATGGAGGCGGTTGAAAATCCACCTCCTCGACATCGCCGCCGCCCACTGCCTGGAGCACATTGATATCAAAGAAGGTTTCCGAAGTAGAGTGAGCCGCCAGCAGAGCCTCCAGCCTTGCCTGCATGTCGGGGTTGCCGCGGCAGGTCTGCTCGAGAAAAGCATTGCGCAGATCCGGGTCTTCAATGTCAAGCGCGGCATCGAAGAGCGATTTTTCGATCTGTATCAGTGGGTTCTCCAAAATGGATCTCCGGCTTCCGCTTCGCATATCGATAAGCAAAGCGACTGTTTAAATCCGGCGGTCATCCGGACCCTATGGTGCATTAGTTCGCGCACTGGCCAATTAGGTGAATGAGACGGGCCTTCGCATAGCCCCATCGGCGTTCTACGGTCCGTTCGGTCAAATTCAGGGTTTTGGTAATTTCCCGGTTGGTAAATCCGCCGAAGAACTTGAGGGTGGTGATCCGCGCTCTCAGGATCAACTTTCTCGAGCCTGCTGAGCGCTTCGTCGATCAAGAGGATTCGCTCATCAGAAAAGGCATCCGCCAGTTGAACATCGTCGATATTCAAGCGCTGCCAGGCACACCCATGCCTGAGTCTTGATTTATGCCTCGCGCGTTCTACAAGGATACGGCGCATTGCCTGCGCAGCAGCCCGGAAAAAGTGCATCCGATTATTCCAATTGCGGTCCTGGGTTCCCACGACGCGCAACCACGCCTCATGCACCAGTGAAGTCGCCTGGAGCGTCTGGCCTGGCCTCTCCCCAACAATCAAGTTAGAGGCCATCCGCCGCAGCTCATCGTACACCAGAGGCACCATTTCCTCCGATGTGGCTTTTTCACCGTGCCCTATGACTTTCAGGAGTAGCGTGATGTCACTCATGGATTGGCTCTGATATCGTTTATATTAAAAGGCTCTCTTACGAGGGTGTCCCGATCCAGATAGAATTTCGTGGATCCGGCGAAGACAAGAATCTGTCCATCGCCTCCTTGCACAGTCATCGACTGCAAGTCGGCATTCATGAATGATGTGCGGGCGTCCGGTGTATCAACGCAGCCCGAACAGGATTGAATGCTGAACGGCGATGCCATTGCAGCGCACAGCACTGCGAGGAGCAGGCAGCTCAAAGACCTGCGGAGCATTGTTCTGGGGGTTTTCATTCTGGTCTTTCCGGCTTCATTAAGGCAGCAACTCGTGCGTCTGAGCCGCAACGCATTGCAGCGTGGACATTGCGGATTGCAGCCCGTCGGATGTAGCGGTCAATTGGAGTCGCCCGGGCTCTTTGGACTGGACGATGACTTGAGCAAGGCCGTTGAAGAGACTGCGTTCGCTTCCCTTGTCGGATTCATGGCAACTGGAATCGCCGTTGCCCACGCCGATGATTTTTCCGCCGGTGATCTGGAATTTCACCAGGTTGTCGGCCGTGGGAACCTCTCGGCCCTCCGCGTCCAGCGCGGACACGGTGAAGACGGCCACGTCCTCGTCGTCGGCGCTCATGGTTTTTCGATCTGTGGTGAGAACCAGGCTCGCAGGCGCGCCAGTCGTTTCCACGACACTGGTCGCGGCCAGTTGTCCATTCCTGTAACCGCGCGCTTCAAGTTTGCCGGCTTGATAAGGGACCTCCCATTCCAGGTGCGAAAGCCGGGGCATATCCTTTTTGCCGAGGCTCTGGCCATTCAGGAATAACTCGACCGCGTCGTAGTTGCTATAGACCCAGACTTCAATGTTCTGGCCTTCCCTGCCCTGCCAGTTCCAGTGAGGCAGGATGTGGAGCACCGGTCCATTCGTCCACCATGCCTTGTAGAAGTAAAAGGCGTCCTTGGGGAAACCGCATGTATCCAGGATTCCGGTGGGGGAACTGATCCCAGGCCATCCGTAAGGCGTCGGCTCTCCCCTGTAATCGAATCCCGTCCACACAAATGCCCCGGCGAGCCAGGGGCGCGCGTCGTAAAACTGCATCCATGCCTCGGCGGTGGACCCCCACTCGCGCTGTGGATCGCCGCCGCGCGGCAGGTTGCGATCGTATGCGGAGAGATAGGCATGGACCTTGTCATTCTCGTAAATGCCGCGCGTGCTGCTGGTGGAACCTTCCTCGGAACCGAAGGCGGGCTTATTCGGAAACGCAGCGTGAAATTCATCAATCGTCAGGAAATGGCCGCGGTTCTTTGCATGCGTGCCTTGGAACCAATAATTGAACCCCTGCACATCCAGCACCTTGGAGAAGCCATTGCCCCAATCCCAATTCATCGCGCATGTCACGGGCCTCGTGAGATCGAGCTTATGCACGAGGTTTTGATTCGGCACCGCAAGGCTTTGGGCAAATTCATCCTTGCCCTGTGCGGATAGTTCCTCGTTGCAAAGGCCCCAGGCGATGATGCTGGGATGATTGCGGTCGCGGAGGACGAGATTCTCCAGGTTGCCGAAGGACTCCGCCGTGTGGCCGATGCGGCGCTGCTCCGTGAAGACGAGAACGCCAAGGCGATCGCACGCATCGAGCAACTCCGGGGTGGCAGGACCATGCGCCGTGCGATAGGCGTTGCAGCCAAATTTCTTGAGCTGCCCCAGTCGCCATTCGTTGAGCGCATCCGGAACGGCGATACCTACCCCTGCCGCGTCCTGGTGATTGGCCGTCCCCTTGAGGAAGACATGTTGCCCGTTGAGCAGGAAACCCTGGTTGGCGTCCCATTTGATGGTGCGAATGCCGAAGGGGGTCTCGTATACGTCGGATAGTGTGCCGTCCACTTCCACGCGGGAGCTCAGCTTGTATAGATGGGGGTTTTGCAATGACCAGAGTTGAGCATCCGGCACCTTCAGTTTTTGGGTTAGCGTCTCCTCTCCGTCTTTGTCGATGGCGACGACGACGGGATCGGAGACCGCAACTGCGCGACCGTCGGAATCCACGATCACTGAGGTGACCTTTGCGTTCACAGGCCGGGCAGAATCGTTGCGCACGGTCGTCTGCGCGCTTACTTCCGCATCGCGGTTGTCGACGGCGCTGGTGACAAACGTGCCCCAGTGGGCTACGTGCACCGCTCCGGTCTTTACAAGCCATACATGCCGGTAGATGCCGGCACCCTCATAGAACCAGCCTTCGGTTCGCGTGGCATCCACCCGCACTACCAGCGTGTTCGTTCCGCCGTAATTGGCCTGGCGGCTGATGTCGTAATAAAAGCTCCCGTACCCGGTCGAATTTCGGCCGAGGCAAACGCCGTTCAGCCAAACGAGGCAATTGCGATAGACGCCGTCAAATTCAATCCATAGCGCGCGCCCTTTATCACTTGAGGGCAGACTAAAGGTTCGACGATACCAGCCGATGGTGGTGCCCGAACCATTGACCGCGAGCAACTTGAAGCCATGATTCTTGTCGCCGCGCTTGTCGAACGGTAATTCGACCGCCCAATCATGCGGCAGGTCCAGTTGCCGCCAGCCCGACGCATCGAATCCCGGCTGCACGAAGGAAACCTGATGGCCGAGATTGGTTTTAGCCGCGTCCACCTGCAACGGTGCATTTGCTGCCTCCCACGCATCGTCATCAGGCCGGGTCTTATCGAGGCGCTTGAACTCGGGATAATCGAACTGTGTTCCTGCATCCGGTACGTCGCCCATGTAAAATCGCCAGCCAAAATCCATAAGCAATCGCTGGCGCGGCGCGGCTTGTGCTGCAAAAAGAGAAGTGGCTGCCGTGAATAGAAGTGCCGTAAGAATCCTGGAGTATTTCATGGAATGGGGGATTTTAGTCAGCTTTCGGTAGCGGATAGTTCCTCGATGCGTCCTCGATTACAACGACCCAATCGTGTCCCTGTATTCTTGGTTCGAGGGTAAGACTTTGTGGATTCGGGAAGCGCTCATGGATGACTTCTGTCGCCCCGGTTGCCGGATCGAACCAATAGGCGTTCAGTGTCTGCGCGGCGATGACGCTGGTGTCGAGCGTCACCTTCGTCGGTGCACTGAGATAGGCCATCAAGTAAGTGGCGTTGCGGTTGGCCGGCGTGCCGTCGCGTGTGGCCTCGATGCGCGTGAAGACATCGGCGCCCTGTCCCGCCAGCACCAAGGCCTGGTCCGGGATGCGCTCAAGGTAGGGGTGTGAGTAGAGCAGTTTCGTAATCAGGTGCAATGATCGGACGCCAGGCGCATCGAGCGCCTCTGTCCACTCCTTCACGCCCGGGGTCCAACTGTGCAGCATCCACTTTGCCCCGGTGTGGGGCGTCATTTGCCACAATGCATCATGCCCATAAACATGGCCGCATGCGCCGGCAAAGACGCATTGATACAGACTCCGACGCTGGATGATCGGGTCTTCTTGCGTGCCGGACTCATACCGGTGTTCACCCATCATCGTCGGCCGGACTGGAATACGCGCCCAATCCTTCAATACCAGCGCCGCCGCGTCAAAGGCGGTATTTGCGGGTGCCACGCCGGACTTCGCCTGGATGAGATTGAAATCGAGCCAGGAAGAGCTTGCGTAGTAATCCGAGCTTGAGAATGGTGACATCGGATGCAGCGTCACCAGGTTGCGCCCGGCGCACCCTTCCTTCAGCCCGCGTCCCATCGCATTGACACGGTCCACATCAATGTAATGGGGGGTTGCCTCCCCGCCTGCGCTAAAAATTACGTTCGGCACGCCGGCATACCGCGCGCCCAACTCCCTGCCCACCGCTTCGAGTTGCGTCGGCGTGTAGTTGTTCATAGTGCCAGCCTTCTCCCCGGCCCACATCGGGTAGATGATCACGAAGAGTCCGCGCGCAGCCGCATGCTGAATGATCTGGTCGCAAGTCTTGAAATACTCCGGGTTCAACTCAGTTTTCCCCACGCCGATATAAGCCGGCTGCCCGTAGGCATTATTCTCCGCGGCTTGCGGCGCGAAATTTAGCGCGAACATCACAGCGGTGAATCCATGATCCGCACGACTTTTCAGGTAGGTGTCCACATCCTCTATCTTGAGCGCGCCGAGATTCCAAGCGGTATCCGCGAGGAGGAAGAAGGGCTTTTCTGTCTTCGCATCTACAAGGTAACGGTGGTTGTCGCTCACCTTCAACCCGTCGTCCGCGGTTCCGGCTGCCGCAATGCCGGGCGGGGAAGAAATGAGGCCCGCAGTTAGGATGGCAATGAAAAGGGTGCGATGAAGAGTAGGCATGAGTCGGTATTAGTTTGGAAGTTACTGCAGCCTATCAGGCGCTTCAAAGGCGTGGCGCGACGATGGCCCCTGGGAGAAGTAGGTCTGATTGTAAAAGCTGTGATTTTGAGCAAATGCATATCCAAAGGATGCGGAGACGAAAGAAGTAGACGCTATCGGTGAGGCTTCTGGACAAAAGCCAATCAGAGAACATGCCCAAAAATACAAGGTGAAGATAAATTCCCATGGCAGCATTACTCCGATGGGTGGAGACGAAGCGCACTCAATCGGCGGCCTGACTGTCGCCGATGCTAGCTCGACGAGGTCGGGGTACTGCCGAGCCTGCGGTGGGATCCCCGCATTGCTTCTCAAATTTTGGTGACCTTGTGGGATACCGTATCGACGTCTTGTCTGCGAGGCTTTGGATAAGCAACGTAGTCCAATACTCGGAATCGGCAATCGCGACGCTGGGGCTCCGCGCGAAGTTCCCAGACGGGGCACCTTAAGAAATGGAATGCGACTTTCAGGGATTTTAATCATCACAATGTCAGAAATAAAATGTCACGGAGAAATCACTATCCGGTAAAAGCCTTTTCAAGGGGCGGGCCGGTTTTGCGGAGAATGTTTCCATTACGGGTTCTTTAGTTTGTCAGGGAGTTTCCTGTTACATTGGAAAGCAGATTGAAAAAGCTGCGTTTACGTTCGGTGTCAATCGTCCAATCGACCGGGACGCATTGGAAGCCATCCGCGAAGGGTTCGCCTTTGCGGCGATAGTCGAAATAGCCCCAGGAGGCGTGCTGGCGCAACGCGGCGAGGAAATTGTATTCGGTCTGATCGAAGCCGTAGTTGTCGTCTTCATTGAAGACAATGGGTTTTGGCGTTGTGCACATCGTGCGGATTTGTTGAACGGATGCGGTGATGCGCGCGGGATCCTTAACGCCATTGCCGTGGACGAGGATCAAATCCGAGGCGTCCACAACATTCTGTTTCGGCAAGGGGCCGCTATAACTCGTGCCGGCCAGGAGGTGAAAGGTGCCGCGCGAAGCGTTTCGCACGCGCATAATAAGCTCATGGACGCGGTCGGGCCTGAGGATCGGATTCACGTAGTGCTGGTCGCACTCATTGTTGATCTCAACGATCACGTTGCGATAACCATGATCCAATATCCAGCCCGTGGCATTGTCCACGGCATTGAGGACGGCTGGTTCATTCGTCAGGACCTTGTCCTGAGCTTGATAGAAATATCCAAGGATAACCACCATTCCCAGTTCATCAGCCCGGTCGAGAATCCGCGCGAGCCGCGCGAAATACTCCGGACGCAGTGAACCATCCGGATTAAAGGAAGAGTTCCGCCATGGTTGTCCGTGCGAATAACCTTCGGGCGATCCGCCCTGGAGATTGAGCGTGAATGCAATCAAGCCATGTTTGCGCCATCCCGGCATGGCGGAGATGAATTCGTTTGTATTGCGATCCGGGTCCCACTTGTGTGTATCGGGATAGTTCCAGCGGCTGACGGTTTGAGGATTGGAGTCATCAAAGATTCCCTGAACCAGCCGGGCGTTGAGCAGGAGCCCTTCGATCCGGCATCCGTTCCAACCGCGGCCCGCATAAGTCGGCTTGCCATTAATGTAAAAGTCCTCCCCGCGAATCGAGATTTCCGTATGCCGAATCGTTTGGGTTTGGGCGCAAGCCGTGGCAAAGCCGAAACACATTGCCAGTAAAAGCGGCAGAATAGAGCGAATGGCCGCGGACAGTATCGCATTCGGATTTTGCTGGGAGGTTGCGATTATTGAGATCATGTTAAGTTGCCCTGTTTATGGCGGGCGGTAGTCTCAGGCGCCCGCCAACGGTCACGGCTTGAAATAAAGGCAATTCCATCGTGGGCGCGGGGAAGCCGGGCGAAGCGGAAAAAGCGCGATTGAGTCATTCAGTGTTAGATTGAGTTAGTGAGAAGTCTTTCCCCGAGCGCTCATCTTATCCAGCGCAACCGCCGCGATGATTACGAAGCCCTTGACCACCTGTTGCCAGAACGGTGAAACATCGAGAAGAAATAGGCCGTTATTCAAGACTCCAATAATCAGGCAACCGAGCACGGTTCCGAAGATCGAGCCGCATCCCCCACTCAGCGAGATGCCTCCGATCACCACTGCCGCGATGGAGTCGAGTTCATACCCGAGTCCCGCCTTCGGATCAGCGGCGTCAAGGCGCGCGGTCACGATCAACCCCGCAACTCCCGCCAGCGCCCCGCAGAGCGCATAGACCCATATCTTCACGCGATTCACGTTAACGCCGGAATAGGCAGTCGCCTTCTCATTGCCGCCCACTGCGTAAATATAACGGCCGAGCGTGGTGCGCTGGGAGACCACATAAAAGATCGCGACCAGCGCCGCTGAGATCCACACGGCCATTGGCACGCCGATCCAGAAACCTGCGCCGATGAAGCCGAATTGCGAGCCGAGGTCGGTTATTGGAAATCCGCCCGTCCAGAGCATGGTTAATCCCCGGGCGATGCTCAGCATGCCGAGCGTGGCGACAAATGGAGGCAGCTTGAATCGCGTGACAGCCATGCCATTGAGCAAACCGAGGGCGAAGCCAACTGCGATCCCCGCGGCGATGGCTCCGAATGGTGTGAACTGAAGCACCACTCCCAGCGCCTTAAGCGTGAGGCCGTTTTTCAGCAAGCCCGCCGCCACTGCCCCGGCCAGCGCCAGCATAGCTCCCACGGATAGATCAATTCCGCCGGTAAGGATCACCAGCGTCATCCCAATGGAAAGACAGAGATTGACCGAGATTTGCAGAAGGATGTTCCGCTCGTTCGCAAATGTAAGGAATCTGTCCGAAAGCAACGCGAGAGCCACCACCAGCAAGACGAGCGCGATGAGAGGCTGAAGCCTCTTTATCAGGTCCTTTGCGTTGGTGTTCATTGTAGTACGGTCTGGATCGGGATCACCTTTAGCGGCTTCAGGTCCGTGGATTCGTCGTCCACCTCGGCGCACCCCGCGAAGAATATTGTCGCCCCAACCTTCGCTTGCTTTCGCAGCGCCGGGATGACGCGCGACTCCGCGATGTGATCGAGCGCGGCGGAGATATCGTTAAAGTTTTGCGAATTCGAAAAATCGCTTGGATTCAGTAGCCCGGTGCCGTCGCGTAATGCGTCGCCAAAGATCAGTCCGGTCTGGATGGAGACCTCGGCTTCATTACCGCCGTCGGTCACACGCAGCGAGACTTCATCGTCCGAGACTGATGTGGCGCGCCCGCTTCCGGAGACAAAGTAGAAGTAAGTATCTCCCAGGCCGGCGCCATGGGAGTATTTCTTCCTCGCCGCCGCGGCATCCGCCTTGATCGCGGGCAGCAGGACCGCGGCCTTGACGCTCGATGAACTGATGGCAGGAAGGAGTTTGCCGGTCCAAAAAGTTTCCGCGAATTGCTGGGCATTGAAGACTGTCGCCGCTTGCTCAGCCGCCGTCTTTAGCCGCTCCACGTGGAAGAGCGGGAAGAACCGGAAGAATCCGGCAACCACCACAAGTGCGATGAGGCAGCGGACGACGCGCATGGGAGATCATTTCTTACCGAAATCGCCGTATTTGGCGACATTGTCACGGGTGACAAGTTGAACCTCGACGGGAACCTTCTGCGGAAAATCGCGCTTGCCCTTGAGATATGCGTCCGCGAATTCCGCCGCCTGGCGCGCCATGGTTTTCGGGAATTGCATCCCAGTGGCCTCGATTCCTCCCGCCGCGATGAGTTTCAGCACATCGTCCGCGCCATCGAAGCCGAAGACCTTTACCTGGCCGGCTTTGCCCGCCGCAAGTAGTGCCTGGTAGGCGCCCATGGCCATCGCGTCATTGCCGCAAAAGGCCGCGTTGATGTCCGGATGCGCCTGCAACATCGACTCCATGACCTCGAGCCCCTTTGCGCGGTCGAACTCGCCGCTCTGCTGCGCCACCATCTTGAGCCCGGGGAAGCGATCCACAACGCTATGGAATCCCTTCGAGCGATTCCATGTATTGTTATCGCCTACCAGGCCGAGCAGCTCGACATAAGTGCCGGTCTGCCCAACGGTCTTCACGAAGTACTGGCCAAGCTTGACACAGCCGGCGTAATTGTCCGAGAGCAGCTGTGCCGTCGCTGCGTCCGTGGCATTGATCTCGCGGTCGATGCAGAAGACCGGCACGCCCGCAGCCTTGGCTTTCCGCACATTGGCTATCGAGCCATTCGCGTCCGTTGGATTGAAGAGCACGGCGCCGTAACCTCCCGCGATGAGATTTTCGAAATTCGCCGCCTCCTTCGCGGTGTCATTCTGCGAGTCAAAGATCGTCGCGTCGTACCCAAGCTCAATGGCGCGATCCCTCGCCGAATCGGCAAGCACTACAAACCAGGGGTTGTTCATCGTCGAGACGACAACCGCGATCTTTTGTTTGCCATCGGCCCACGCGGACGGAGTCAGGCATAGCGCGGCCAATGTGAGCGCAAGAATCGCGGCGAATTTGTTGAGGGGAGGTTTCATGATTTGGTTACGGTTGCAAAACTTTCCGCACTGCGGCCAGCCAGCCGTCGTGAAGCCGCCGGGCCGCGTCCGGCTTGATCGTGGGTGTAAAAAGCGTCGACGCGCGAGGCAGCGCTACCAGGTCCTCGAGTGATTGGTAAATTCCCAGCCCGAGCAGGGCATTCATCGCGGCCCCCCATGCGGAGGATTCCGCCACATCGGCGACGTCCAGTTTCACATCGGTAATATCGGCCGTGAATTGCATCAGGAATGCATTGCGGGTGGGACCTCCGTCGGCATGCAATCTTTGCAGCCCGATGCCCGCATCCGCGCGCATCATATCCAGCACGTCGCGAATCTGATAGGCGATGGACTCCAGCGCCGCGCGCACGATGTGCTCGCGCCGCGTGAAGGCCGTCATCCCGAGGATCGCCGCGCGCGCGCCGGGGCACCAGTATGGGGCACTGAGGCCCGAGAACGCCGGCACAAAATAGACGCCGCCGTTATCCTCCACCGCGAGGGCCAGCGCCTCCACCTCCGAGGCGTCGCGAATCAACTGAAGCTGGTTTTTGAGCCACTCTATCGTCGAAGCGCAGAAAGTGATGATCCCTTCGAATGCATAAACCGGTTTGCCCCTCCACACCCACGCGAGCGCCGTGACCGCGCCTGTGCTCGCAGGCTTAAAATCTCCGCCGATGTTCAAGAGCACGCTCGTGCCTGTGCCGAAGGTGACCTTCGCTGTGCCGGGCCGATAGCAGCGCTGCGCGAAGAGAGAGGCTTGAGAATCGCCCATCACTCCGGCAATCGGCACCTGCCGCGGCAGAATGCCATCGGCATCGGTCTCGCCGAAGCGCGCGGGGCTCTCACGCACCTCTGGAAGGGCGGCGGGGGGGACGTTAAAAAGAGTACAAAGCTCCTCGTCCCATCGCAACGCTCCGATATCGAAAAGCAAAGTGCGGCTCGCGTTGGTGAAGTCCGTGGCAAACACGGCGCCGCCGGTCAGCCTGTGGATGAGATAAGTATCCATCGTGCCGATTACCGCGCTGCCATCGCGCAGCCTCGCGGCGATGTCCGGCTTTTCCGCGATGAGCCACGCGATTTTTGACGCCGAAAAGTAAGTGTCAATTTTCAGACCCGTCTTGCGGCGGACCATCTCCTGGCAATCCCGCGCCCGCAGAGACTCGCAGAGTGCATCGCCGCGCCGGCATTGCCAGACAATGGCATTGTGCAAGGGTCGGCCCGATTTCCGGTCGAATACCAGGATCGTCTCGCGTTGATTGGTGATGGAGATGGCAGCGATATCCGCAATCCGATCGGCATTGCGGGAGACAACTTTGGCGATGACCGCAAGGGTGTTGCCCCAGATTTCTTCTGCATCATGCTCTACCCGGCCCGGTTGTGGATAAATCTGCCGGTGATCGCGTGAGGCCTTGTCGATGACTGTTCCCAGCGCGTCAAATAGCACGGCCTTGGTTGCGGACGTGCTTTGGTCCAGGGTGAGGATCAGGCTCATGTCAGCTTCACCAGTTGCATCACCGCTTCGCTCAGACCTTCCATCGTTATGCCATAGTGCCGGAAGATCTCCGCCTGCGAGCCGGTAACAGTTTCCTCATCCGGGATGCCGATGATGCGGAAGGGCATATTTCCCCCATCCTG
>Ga0302320_10012592_pt1 | contig 17742 bp, 16 predicted proteins | sample Bog_T0_3_FD_202130 | JGI IMG/M metagenome (GOLD analysis project Ga0302320, IMG submission 202130) | Peat permafrost microbial communities from Stordalen Mire near Abisko, Sweden - Bog_T0_3 | ecosystem: Environmental > Terrestrial > Soil > Wetlands > Peat | place: Sweden: Abisko, Stordalen Mire...
GCGTCCAGTGCGGTGCGCGTGATGAAATCCACTGCCGAACCGCCCTGCATCGGCATCCCCGCCGCGAGCGAACTGATGGTGCCCCCGGAATTTTCGTCGGGTGTCATACCGGGACCGCCGTCGGGCGTGGGACTGGACATCTCCAGCTCGTTCAATTTTTTATAGGATTCCTCCGTTGCGCCGCCGTTGGACATGAACCGATAGTTCTGCGGGTTGTTGAAGCAGACGCCCTTGGGGGTCCGGGCAAAAAAAGCCTCCGGCAACTGGTTGCCGATGGTCACGCCGACGGTCGGATCGGCACCGGAACAGGCGCTGTCAAAGTAGCGTCCAAGCCAGCCGTATTTTTCAATCTGATCCGAGTCGCTCGCCGTCTGCCAGATTTCCGTCGAGCGGAAATGCGAACGGTTCGGGTTGGGATAACCGACGCCCTGCACAACCGCCAGATTGCCCGCGTCGTAAAGCTCCTTGAAACCTTTCATGGCACCGTGGAAGCCAACCGCGCCGTTCAAATTCAAGACCAGCTGCGCCGACAACCCGATCTTGGGACGCGCATTGTGATAAAAATCGTCGGCATAGGGCACGACCGTATTGAGGCCGTCGTTGCCGCCGGCCATCTGGAGCACGACCAGAATCGTCGCGTCCTTGCCGGTGACAATCTGCGTGGCGGAATCCGCCGCCTCGCTTTGCAGCGCGGTCAGGGTGTTGGCGAGGAACGCCGGCACCGTCCACGACAAGGCGCTGCCGAGCACGGTCGTCCGCAAAAATTCGCGGCGCGTCTGGAGGGTGATTTCATTTTTCATAGGGACCTTCAGGTTACTTGGTATTCGGGCGTGGACATCACCAGCCGGATGGCCGTGAGGATGTCCGCGTCATTTAACCGGGTTTTGGAATCGAGAAACCCATGCAACGCCTGTTCCTGGTCGCCCCGGAGCGCGGATTGCAACAGACGGTGCTGGAGCGAGGCGACCAGCGTGTCCTTGCTGTTGCGCTCCTCCGGCGTCAAAATTTTTTCCAAGTTTACGCCGCCCATGCGGACGCGTTGCAGGGCCTTCATGACTTTGTCGCCACCCGCCCCGCCCGGTTTTTTGGCAAAATCGTTCGCGGTCAGCGGTGGCAAAGTCCCCTGCACCAACGCCTCGGCATCGTTATAACGGGCCAGCAGCGTGTTGGTTGTGATCCAGGTGATGCCGCCGTCCCAGCCCTTGACGTTCGGCGGGGCAAACAAATCCTGCCCCAGCTGACGCAACATGCCGTAGCTAACCAGCGTGGGCGGCAGGTCGCACTCCAGCATCCGCACGCTGCCGATGAGCCATTGCACCGGGCTTTTCACCTGGTTGCGGACGATGTCGGCGGCGTAAAACTCCTCGCTGCGGAACAGCACGCGTAGAAACGGCTTGAAATTGTTCCCGTTCGCGCGGAACACGCCGGCGAGCGCCGTGTTCAGCTCGTCGGTCGGATATTGTCCCGCAAAAAAATTCCACAGTTTGGCGGTGATGAAACGGGCCGCCTGCGGCTGGGCGACGATCCGGGCAATCACGTCGTCGCCGTCCAGGTCGCCGGTGCGGCCCAGAAAGGTTTTCTCGCCGTGGTCATGCAATTGCGGCCGATAGACATATTTTTGATTGAGCCGGTCGAGGGACCAGCCGGTCAGGGCGCGCGCGCCCTCGCCGATGTCATGTTCGGTGTAATGCCCTTCGCCCAGGGCAAACAGCTCCATGACTTCGCGCGCAAAGTTTTCATTCGGATGCTGCTTGTTGCTCTGCGCCTGGTCGAGCCAGATCAACATGGCGGGATCCTTGCCGGCGTCGCCAAGCAACTGCTCCCAGTTGCCGGTGGCCAGCCGGCGGAAAAGTTCGTTCTGGCGCCACATGTAATATGCCTCGCGCACCTTTTCCGCGCTGGTCGCAAAATGGCCGTGCCAGAAAAGGACCATTTTTTCCTGAAGCGGGCGCGGCCCGCGCGCCATCCGCTGCAGCCACCAGCCGCGCAGTTCCACCATCCACAGGTTTTGCAGCTTGTTTTCCGCCTGTTGCGCCGCTTTTTTTTCCTCCGCAGTGCCATGCTGGTTGATGTCACGCAGCTTTTGCAGCCGCTCCGGGTCGGGCCGGGCCCAGTCGGGATCCGGGGTCTCATCCGGGATGAGTTCGTAATCCAGCAGCGCGGCAACGGCCTGGTCATGGTTGAGATTCGCAAGCTTCTCAACATCCGACGGCGGACCGCCGAACCCGGCCCGGTTCAGCAGGTGCGCGGCCATTTCGTAGCTCCAATGGTCTGATGAGAGCGGCTTAAGCATACATTTAACAAGACGAATAAACTCTCCAACAGGTTTCATGCCGTTTCGAGCATGCAATGGTAGAACTTAGATCCGAAGGGAACGCCCCGTCAGCCGCGTCATGAGACTCTTGCCGGGCCTCTGCAAGATTTTATGCGAAGGCGCGGAAACCCGGAAACGTAATAATGCCGTCAGGGCTGCTGAAGCGCCCGGTAGAAGCGGTGCGGAAAACTTTTTGCTGCCGAATCGGTGAACTGGAAGAGGTTGGTGGGCAGCATCACCGCAGGACTGGGCGAAGGCGAATTGGTCTGAAGCGAAACCCAGTTCGCAAAATTGGTGGTTGCCTGCAGGACATAACCCTCGCCGACCAGGCCGGAAAGTTCGAGTTGGAACGCGCCATTGGCATACGCGGTGTTGGTGTGGAGAAAACTTGATGCGAAGACCGGGTAAAGCTGGCTTTGGGGAATGATGGTTTTGGCCGTGGAGGGGCTGCTCCAGGAAAGCTGCGCCGACGCGCTGCCAGTGTCTTCATAATATTCCATCGTGATCGGATATTTTTGCCCGGCAGCGAGCGTGATTGAACCGTTCCATTCGGTGGCTGTCTGGTCCTGCCACTTGTTGATGATCAAATTGCCACCAACCCATAATCGCACGCCTTCGTCGGTGGTGGTATAGAAAGTATAGGTCTCGTTGAATTGAGCCTGCACCGCCCCGGTCCAACGAACGGTAAAATGATCGGTGCTGATGCTGGGATCGGGCGAACCGACACCCCAGTTGAAGTTGACCGTGGCATCCGTCCGAACCAGCGTCGGGGGGTTGGTATAAGTCATGGGCTGGTTGGAATAATAGTCGCCCGCCAAGCCTGTCCCGTTGCCGATGGGCAAAAGGCCAAAAACCGAGAGCGCGGATTGCGCCCCGACGTAAACCTTGCCGTTGGCGATGGTGGGCACGGCGAACTTGACCGCCGGGCCGGGATTATCGCGGCTGCCACCATTGGCCTGGGTGCTGTTGTAAAGTTCCAACGCCAGATTGGTGGCGTTGTAAGCGTGCAAAACCGCCGGGCCGCTGCTGCCGGCGGCATCGGATTGAATCGTCCACACAATCGCGTTGCCTGTCCCATTGGCGGAAACGCTGGGCGTCGCACCAGGAAATCCATACGCGACGGAACTTTTCGAGGTGGGGGTCGTTGTCATCACCCCGTTGGAAATCCCGAACGCCTTGATCACGTCGTATTGGCCAAGGTAGTAGAGGGTCCGGTTGAAGTAAGCCGGCGTGCCAAAACTGCCCCCGATGACACTCACAAGCGACTGCGCGATCTGGCTGTTGCCCGCCGGATTATATTTGCCCATGTTGTCGCGCCGCACCAAATAAATGGTGCCTTCCTTGCCCGCGCCGACCAGCAGATGCAGGTTGGTCGAGCTGCCGCCGGCTTCATCCGGCAACAACAAGGTTCCGCCGGAATTAAGGTCCAGATCATTGTCGGCCAAATTTTGTTGATTGTCCGGGGTGAAATAATCCGCCACCTGCAGCCCGTTGGTGGCGGACAATTTGACGAAGCTGTCGCCGTAATCATTGTTCGTGCTGCTGTCGAAGGTGCCGTTGCCGGTGATGACATAAATGTTTCCATTCGTGTCGCAGGCCGGCCCGTCCCCAGACTGCCAGATGCCGCCCTCACTGCCATTGGGCGTGGTGTTCAGAACATTGGTCAGGGCCAGGGTCTGCGCGTTGTATCCAACCAGCCAGCCGTGATAAGGATCGTTGTCACCGTGCGAAGCATAACCCAGGTAAACGATGCCATGGGTCAACAACAACCCGGGACGATTCAGCTGGGTCAGCGCATTAAAAGGCACATGCCCCAAACCGTCATTCCCATCGCCGGTGCCCGGCACGCTCGGACTGATGACCACCGGGCCGCCGAACTTCTCCGCGCCCGTCGCGAGGTCCAGCGCATGCAAACGATGAACATAAGCCGTCACGCCGTTCGTTACCTCCTTCGTTTTGACCTCGACATAAATCGTGCCGCTGGCCGGGTCAATCACCGGCGTGCTGGTGATGCCGATTTCCGGCACAAGATCTCCGCTGCCCACGTCCACACTCGGCACAGAAGTGATGCCCGCCGCAGTGTTAACAAAACTGACCAGCCACAGAGGAATTGCGTTTGCACCCGCGTTGCTGTCAGCGTCGAAGGCATAAACGCTGTCATGCTCCGTCGCGACATACACCACATTGTGAACCCCTTTGCCGGGAATCGTCACATTGGTCATGACCAGCGGCTGGGCGTAAACATAGCCGTCCACGGGACAGGTGAACACCAAACCGAAATTGGTGGCGTTCACATTCGCCAATGTCAGCACCGTTTCGTTGGTGTTTTCACCGGTCCGCGCGTTGTCGTTGTGAAAGGTCAGGACACTGACGTCGGCGTTGGCGCAGGCCACCCAGCTCATGACCACCAGCAACACCAAGATGTTAAACCTTACGACTTGGGACTGGATTTGAGATTGATAAAAAAACACAAGACTGTTAAATGGATTAAACATTGAGCGGCAGGTCCCCTTGCTTAAACAAAACCTGCATTCCCAACGCATATTTTATATTGGCACGCGATAAATTCAAATTATTTTTTATGACTGGCCACGCTTTTCTGGCCTTGAAGAAATGCTAGCATTAATTGACGTGGCGCCACATGGGGTGAAACCCGAAGAAACCAAAAATGATTCAAACCGTCTCTTTGAGAAATCCGAACCGACCACGCTCTATTTTTTGAAGCATGACTAATTCAAACATCATAACCGTAAAATTTTAAATTTCAGGCAGAGCCGGGAGCCGTAACCTTCATGAGCCGGCCAGGATTTCCAGTCCTGAATTCCAACTTTTAAGACACAACTGTCCCTGTCATGTCCCAGATCAAGGCAATCAACAGGAATCAGATCGGTCATTACCCGAAAGCTTGTTGCGCCAGCATTGATGTTATTGGGCATAAGTCCCGCGCTGCTTTGCTGGTTTGGATATTGCTAGGCAAGAGGTCCGAATGCAGGGCGGCAACACACTTTCTCGTTTCTGGCGAAAATTTGGCCGGTCCGGCGCTGATGCCAAAACGGCCAAGCGCCCGGATGGCAACCTGCGCACGCCCCCGACGCCAGCGCAGACGAAGGTGCCAGCGCATGCGCTCGGTAAAATTTTGGTGGTGGATGACGATTTAATCATCCAGCAAACCGTGAGGCAGGCCGTGGAGAAAAGAGGTTATCAGGTTTCCGTCGCCGGCGACATTTCCGTGGCTCTGGGTTTGGTGCGGCTGGAAAAGCCGGATTTGATCCTGCTCGATCTGACTTTCCCGCTCAATGTCGCCGATGTCGTTGGTCCTGTGCACAACGGTTTTTTTGTGATTGAGTGGCTCCAGCATGCCACCGGACCAAAAAAAATTCCCATCATCATCATTTCCGGAACCGATCCGGCGGAATACAAGGCGCAAATTTCAACCGCTGGAATCATCGCCTGCTTTTGCAAACCGCTGGATCATGGCGCACTGCTGGCGGCCATTGATGGCGCGCTTGGCAGAAGCCGATGGGGCGGCCGCGCCTGAGGCTTGCAGGTCTGCGTCGGATTTCCATCGTCCGTTCACTCCATAAGGATTCAGCCTGCAATCATCTGCGGATCCCGTCGCATCAAATTGAGCGCGCCATTTTCTGCGCAGCTCTTCGCATCTGGCCTGATCCGGTCTTGTTCAATTTGCCTGCAGCCGGAAGAACAGCTGGCCGGCGGCGGAGACGTTGGTATAGGGACTGGTGGCGTTGGGGATGTTGGTGAAGGTGCCCGTCAAACTGGGTGCCGCCTGCAATGAAAACGCCGTGTTGGTCCAGTTCAGCACCAAATTGCCACCGCTGGTTTGCACGCCAAGCGGGATGCCCAGATCGAGCGAGAAGATGTTGCCGTCATAGCCGCCGCTATAAGTTGTGCCATACAGGGTGTTGTTCGCCAATATCACCCCGCCCACGGGACTGACGCCGCCGAGGTTGACATAATTGGGGCCGAGGATTTCCACGAACTGATACACCACGCGGAAATTTGATCCGTTCGTATTGATGGCGAACACCGTGCCATAGCCGGAATACCCGCCGTTGGGTGCCGTGCCATACAAGCTGCCGCCCACCAGCAGCAACTGGCCCTGCGGAGAAACGCCGTCCGCGTTGGGGGAGCCGGTGGTGCCGGCGGCAAACGTATGCAGGTTCGTGAACCCCGTGCCGTCCGTGTTGATGGCAAAGATGATGCCGTTGCCGTTGGTGCCGCCATAGAGCGTGGTGCCATACAAAGTGCCGCCCAATAAAAGGAGGCTGGAGTAGGGTTCGGTTCCGGTGGTGTTGGTGGAACTCTGCCCCTGGCCGGGACTCTTCTGGAAATTAAACAGGTTGGTATAACCTTTGCCACCGGTGCTGACACTGAAGACCACGCCCCCGCCCCCGTTGCCGCCGCCCGAGGTCGTCCCATACAGGGTGTTCCCCGAAATCACCAGTCCGCCGGCCGGTCCCAGCGCGTCATTCGTCAGCGCGGTGAAACTGTGCAGGTTCGTGAAGGCGGTGCCGTCGGGATTGATCCGGAACACCGAGCCGTAGCCCGTGCCCCCGGACAGGGTGGTTCCATACAGGACATTGCTGAATACAATCAATCCGCCGTGGGGACCGCCCGCGCCATCGGAGAAATTATGGAGGTTGGTGAACGTGTTGCCGTCGGTGTTGATGCGAAAGAGTGTGCCGTAGCCGAACCCGGCCGTGCCGCCGACCTTGGCCGTGCCGTAGAGCTGGTTGCTGTAGAGGAGCAGCGTGTCATACGGCCCTGCCCCGTCGGGGTTGTTTCCGGTGTAGGTGCCGGAGAGGGCGGCAAAGGTGTGCAGGTCTGTGAAATGCGAGCCGTCGGTGTTGATGGAGAAAATCACGCCCTGGCCGTTGGTGCCGCCCGCCGAGCTCGTCCCGTAAAGGACATTGCTGGACAGGACCAGGCCGCCCGACGGAAAGGCCCCGTTGGTGTTGGCAAAGGGATCGGCGGTGTAAGGGGCAAAGGTGTATAAATCCGTGTAGGTCTGCGCCGGGGCCATGGCCGGCAGCAAGGCGGCGATGAACAACAGAATCCATCGAACGATTATCTTCATAGGCAATGACTCCTTGATGCTTTTATAAGCCGGCCGCCCTCCGTTTGCAATGGCAAAATGACGGGATCAAAACACAGGATCCGGGACAAACACTTCGAAGACCGCAGCCATGACGACAAAAACCCTGATGCTCATTCCATCTTTATTCCTTTCGCATGTTTTGCGGTTGACGATTACGCTCCTTTTTCTTGAATTGATTCGGCCATTGAATGCGGCGGATTTTTCGGGCAGACTGGGGCATGGCCAAAATTAAAAATCCCGCCACCGGCGAAGGCTTTCTCGGCGAAATCATGGTCCACAAGATTTCCCGCGTCGTGGGCGTGGTAGCGGGCGTGACCGAAGCCAAGGCCGGCTGGACGCCGCAGATCACGTTGAAGCTGTCGGACGGCACCTTGAAAAAAGGCCGGCTCAGCGATTTCCGCGACCCCAGCGGCAACGAACGGTCCAAAATTTCCCCCGCGTAGGCTGTCCGATTGCTTCATGTCAGTCACGGACTGCTTCCCATTGATGACCGACTGCTGCCAGTCAGTCAGCGACTGCTCCCAATGTGTCACGGACATGAAGCCATCAGTGACCGACTTCTCCCAAAGTGTGACCGACTGCCTCCCATCGGTCAGCGACTGCCTCCCATCGGTCAGCGACTGCTCCCCATCAGTCACCGACACGAAGCCATTTGTGACCGACTGCTCCCAGTCAGAGGTCAAATTTCCCGGCTTTTGGACAGGACATCGGACAAAAATGAGACGCAGTGGGACACTGAGAAGTCATAGGTTGGTTTACCGATATAGGCAAACAATGCTCCTGCCAGACCGCAAGCAAAGTAAATATATTTTCCTTGCCGCGTGTTCTTTTTCAAAAATGGTTAAAGAGGCTGGCATGGCAAAATCATCAGCAACAACAGCAAATGTGTCAAACAGTGCTTTTGTAGGTTCAAAACTTTGGGAACAGTCAAAAGTTTAAAGAAACGATCCTCAAAACTAACCCGCTTCGGTTCGTTCTACGATTTTGGCTGACTCTTGGTGGATGCAAAAATTCTCATCACCGAATTTAAGCACATATTCACAAGTAAGATTTTCGGGCGTGAGGCAAATGGCCAGGGTTCCAATTCCTGAATGTTTAGCCCGGCAATTGGCTGGATCAGGCAGCTCACCAGCCGGTTTTTGCGATGATTTTCCTCCCGGCTCGCCTGGTGTCAGTACGTTATTCATTGGGTGATAAACTCGCCAAGGGTCGTTCCAAAACCAGCATTCGGCATTTGACGATAAAACTTAAGTTTTTTATCAGGGATTTGCCAAGCGGAAGAAACTTTGCGCGCCCGCGATGGGATTGGTCACGCTCTTCCGCCCTTCCGGCCAAACCAGCTTAAATTTGGCCGGGCAGATGCGAAGGAAGAGACGCGCAGTCACGCATTGGATCCGGCGACTTAGGCGTCATTTCTCAACCTTTTCATATGTCTTTACGAGTGCCGCCTTGTCAGTGTTGAACTGGCTGCTTATGGCCAACTCATGCTTATCAATGTGGAGAATCTGCCACTGCACAACTAGAGGCGTCTGCACATTTGTATTGCTATCCCTTATCGTAGTCTCAATCAAAACTCCATTCTTGGCAATCAAACTGCCTTCCAAACTATTAACCGTGACATTATTCACGCCGACAACCTGGAGCTGATAACTGCCGTCAGATGCGATAACATTGGTAACATGGAAAAAGTCTAAATCTCGATGCCATGTGCCAGTCGACTCCTTCTGAATCGTCGCGTCACGGCGACCGCATCCCGCTAGTAACTGGGTTAGCAAATAAATGGAATCGTGTATTTTATAAGCGCGTAATTATGCCCAACGTGGAAAACTGAGCCATGCCTTCCTCGCGACGCCAGCTAAAATGTCCACCCCAGCTTGACGCCAACTTGATAGGTTTCGCTTTGGGGTTGATAAACCTCAGCGTAGTATCCGCCGATAACTGTCGTTTTGGTAGGGGACTTGGCAAACAAATAACTGTCAAAGTAGGCCACTAGCGAGAGATGTTTATTGAATTGGTAACCCGCCTCGGCATAAGGACTCGGCAGAGTGCCCGGGTGCAAGGTGACTTCACCACCACCCACCCGCCCAAGTTCAACCACCTGTGCGGTATAGAACGGCACTTTGACGCCCAAGGTGGCAATCATGCCATTTGCTTTCGGAATTAATTCGACGTCGGCGCTAAAGGAAATTGGCCGCCAGTTTTCATTGTAGCCGCCCGGGCCATTGAGACTGCGGAGCCAGTCTTCCAAGCCGAAGCCGCCTACGACATCCAGATTATAATGCTCGCCTATGTCCCACCGGTAACCGGATTGTATTATCCCCAAGCCGCCGTAGTAAACCGTTGTGGATTTGAGGGGAGTTCCGCCCTGTGTCTGGCCATCATAGTTTACCGAACCATAGTAAACCTTGAATTGAGCCGCCCAAAGCCAGCCTTCAACCGGAGCTATTTTGTAGGACAAGGTTAACGCATAACGGATGCCGCTTTCATCAAGCAATTTTGCGCCATTGGCATTTTCCTGCCAGTAGTAGTATTCGGGTGCAAAGCCAAGCGTCCACAGATTCCAAGGGTCAGCCTTGTCTTCTGGCTGTAATTGCTCCCGGGCGTTTGTCCCGACCCCGGGTTGCCAGAGATCCGGCGCGTTCGTCGTCGCATCGGACTGGGTCAGAGCCAAAGCGGATTGGCTGGACAGTATAAAAGCCATTCCCGCCACAACACTGAAGCAGTTAATAAGGCACAGGAAGCGTAGTAAACGGGAAGAATTTGCAAAAGTAGTTGCAGTCATGCGGAAGCAATTATCAGAATATAAAATCGCAATCAAATAAAATTATCGAAAATAATTTTAACGTGTGAATGTGGCCTAACAAAAAACCGCCGACTCGCGGCGTGAACCGCGACCGTATCAGCGGAACGGCCAGCGCCAACGGCTGTGCGTTATGGCGACCTTTAGGCGACTGGTCTATCATCATCTGATTTTGTCAGACGTTTGGGGATAATATCTTTGACGAACCAGCTAACTATCCGGTCAGCATACCGAATGCAAATAATGGCGAGTGCGATATGCAAAGCAATTCGCAGCACGATCAAATACGCATAACGCGTAAAATGAACATTAGGCGCCAATAGTCCAGCAAGTAAGTTACATAGTTAATGGCTTCAATGATTAGCCACAATGCCTGCAGCCGAATGAGGAAAACGACAAACTGCCTGAATGTCATCCGCTCCCAAAAACGTTGCTCCTCTGGTGAAATGATGTGGCCGAGCGCTTCCGGCGAAGCACTGATAAAAGTATCGGTGCTGCACGACGGACAACATAACGCCTCGTCAGGACTCTTAAGCCCACAGTTTACGCATTTTTTCATAAAACTCGAAGCCACTTAACTAGGAGTTGCTTGAAATTGAGCGGCCTGTCCGATTTCATGAATTCGACTCTGAACCGGTGGAACTGGATTGAATATGAGATCGGTGACGACTGCTTGGCCATTACTCTGGCCGACGAGAAGCACAAGGCAGGAGCCTGCGGAGCGACGGTAGCGCTCGAAGTTGTGGATCTTGACGCAATGCTGGAACACCTCAAGACCCGGTCGGTGCTGCTACAAAAGCCCTTTCATATTCCGACCTGTCGCGGCGGCATCATATCTGACCCCGACGGAAACGAGATTATTTTGCACGCGAAAAAGTCTGAACGTTGATTCAAACATTTGCCCGCCAAGGTCGAGCCGCCGACAGATTCAAATCTGAAGGCAGCTCTCGGTTCCGGCAAACCCAGCGCGCGCGGCGCCGGGCGGAAATGCAGCCGGGGAATTTTGGCGGCGGCACGGTTCATTTCTTGTCCAAATAACTTTGCCCCATTCCCACGGGCACCCAGGCCAGGTCCGCCGACGCAGCGTCGTCGCCATATTCCGACTGGAATTTTTCCCAGGCGGCTTTCCGGCGCGGGTCTTCGGCGTAGAATTGCGCCAGCCACGCTTCGACCTCCGCCGGCGGAGCCAGGGTGAGGTCAATCCGGTCCCACAACCGGAGGAGCTTCATCTGCCGCCGCGTCGGCAGATCTCCCCCGGCGGGCGGGTTCCGTTGTTTCGCGAGCAGCTTGGCAATGACCTGTTCCACCTCGGCCCGGGAAAATTCCGGATGGGGCGTGCCTCCCAGAAAACGGATGAAGTCAAGCTGCCGGGCGGTGGCCCGGGCCGCTTGCAGCAATTCCTGGATCAAATCGCGCGCCTCCTGAAACCGCAGGGTAGCCGGGGGCGTGAAACCCAGCCGGCGGATGTAATCCTGTTGCGCCCCGGTCGCGGGGTCGCCGGGTTTGACGGTTAGAAAAAGCCGGGTCTCCTGTCCGCAATGCGGGCACGGGATGGCGCTGAATTCTTCGGCGAACGCATTGGCGTCGAACTCGATGTTTTCATCGCACTGCCGGCACTGGCAGGTGACATAGCTGGGCACATTGTCTTGGGCTTCCATATTTTACCGTTTTCGCCACTCGGTCTTCGGCGGCTCCGGCAGTCCTTGCGCGCGCAGGGCCGTGCGGAAATGCAGCTTGGAAATTTTCGCCAGTTCGCCCGCGCCGCGTTCGGTCACAAATTGTTTTGCCGCCGCGTCCACCGCCGCGCTCGCACCTTTCGGCAGCTTCATTTCAAACTGTTTCTCCAGTTTCGCCAGGCCCTTCACAAACTCGTCGCGCGCCAGGATGGAGGCCGCCGCCACGGCGATGTCCTCTTCCGCCTTGTGCCGCTGCACGAGCTGGATTTCCTTGCCCTGCTTCATCAGCGCCTTTTCAATCACGCTCTTGCTCGCGGCGAACTGGTCGCTGATGGCCTTCACCGGCACGGGATTCATCTGGTAGCGCTTGCCCATCAAATTCTCAATCACGCGCGCGTGGCCCCACGCGAGCAGCGTGTTCACGCTTTTCATTTTAGCATAGAGCCGGTTGTAAGCCTCGTTGCCGACGACGACGGAATCCACCACGCAGCCGGGCGTCTGGCGGATGAGTTCGGCGAGATCGGAGATTTTCTTATCGCTGGAAATATTCTTGGAATCGCGGATGCCGGCGTCTTTCCAGGCGTTGATGACCTGCGCGTTCACATACACGCCGGCGATGCAGAGCGGTCCGAAGAAATCGCCCTTGCCGCTTTCATCCACGCCGATGCGCGGCAGGAGCAGATCAGGATTCAAAACGGTTTCGTAGCCAAGCTTGACCTCCTTGAGAATCTCCGGCTCCAAAACGAACTCGACAAATTCCCCGGTGCCCTTGCCCTGCACCACCAGTTTGCCGCTCTCGTAAAAAACAATGTTCGTCTTGTCCGACTCGAACGCGAAGCGCGCATACGGCACCTCGCGCGGCTTCCAGTTGCGCGCTTGCAGGGCAGCCAGCAGCGCCGACGCCTGATCGTCGGTGAGCTTGCAAGTGTGGATGGTGAGCGGCTTCACAAAAAAAATCTTAACCACAAAGACGCCAAGGCACAAAGGTTTTGCATTTGAATGTCGCGCGAGGAACGCGAAGGCTGCGAAGTAACTTCCCGCATCGCCGCCTTCGTCTGCTTCGCGCGATATTTTTCGCCGAATCTATATCCGTTTATTTTTCGCGTGTTTGGTGTATTTCTTGGTCCGACGAAATGGCTGCGCTTACAAATCCAAAGGCCGGAAAACTTGTTCCCTTGCTGTTGAAGTGGTTCGCCGCGAACGCCCGCGACCTGCCGTGGCGGCGCACGCGCGATCCCTACGCGATCTGGGTGAGCGAAATCATGCTGCAACAAACACAGGTGAAAACGGTGATCCCCTTCTGGAACCGCTGGCTGCGCGAGCTGCCAACGATTGAAGCCGCCGCGAAAGCGCCTTCGGCCAAAATCCACAAACTCTGGGAAGGTCTCGGCTACTACACCCGCGTCCGCAACCTGCAGAAGGCCGCGCTGGCGGTCGTTGAAAAACATGGGGGCAAATTTCCCGAGAGCTTTGATGACGTGCTCGCGCTGCCGGGCATCGGCCGTTACACCGCCGGCGCAATCTGCAGCATCGCCTTCAACCAGCCGACGCCAATCCTAGATGGCAACGTCATCCGCGTGCTGACGCGCGTTTTTGACATCGCCGAAAACCCGAGGGAGAAAAAGACGAACAAAAGACTTTGGCAAATTGCCGAAGAATTGGTTGGTCGCGCGCAGGCCGCGAATAAGGCGAAAGGAAACAACGCTTCGCAACCTCCGCGCTCTTCGTGCGGAATCAGTTCCTGCTCATTTTTTAATCAGTCGCTCATGGAGCTGGGCGCGCTTGTTTGCACACCGCGCAACCCGCAGTGCCTGATTTGTCCGGTGAGGCAGCTCTGCGTCGCCTTCCAGGAAAACCGGGCGGCCGAACTGCCGAATTCCGGCAAACGCGAAGCGGCCACGGCGCGGCGGTTCCTTGCCTTTGTCATTGAGCGCAACGGGCGTTTCCTGGTCCGCCAACGGCCGGCCGGGGTGGTGAACGCGCATTTGTGGGAATTCCCGAACGTGGAAGTCAACGGCGGCCAACCCAGGGTGAAAGAGATTTTCAAAGGCATTTTTGGAATTGCGCCTACGGAAGTTCACAGGCTTTGCACGCTGAAACATTCCATCACGCGCTACCGCATCACGCTGGAGGCGTTCACGGTTTTGTCGCAGAAAACTTCCCTGACAGGGACCGGAGGTGTCTGGAAAACGCCGGCGCAAATGGGACCACTGGCCTTCACGAGCGCCCACCGCAAAATTTTTCTGGCCTGGACGGCCGGGCATTAAGGCCGGATTTACTTTCCCACATTCCGAACTAGGTTGTTTGCATCGTGAAAATGATTTGTGCAGTTCTGACGGCGCTGCTTCTGGCAGCCACGGCGCACGCGGGAAACCTGCCGCCGGTGCAAACCGTCTTCGTCATCCTGCTCGAAAACCACAACTGGTCTGACTTCAAGGGAAGCGCGGAAGCGCCGTACCTCAACGGGACACTGCTGCCGATGGCGTCGCATTGCGAACAGTATTACAACCCGCCCGGCCTGCATCCGAGCGAGCCGAATTATCTCTGGCTGGAGGCCGGAACCAATTTCGGGATTTTGAACGACAACGATCCGGCCTACAACCATCAAAACTCCACCAACCATCTGGCCGCGCAATTGCGCCTCGCGGGCATCTCCTGGAAAACGTATCAGGAGGACATCACCGGCACAGTGGTGCCGTTGACGGCCGTCAATGGCTATGTCCCCAGACATGACCCGTTCGTTTTTTTCGACGACCTGACCGGCACCAATGATGCCTATGGCATCGCCCACAACCGCCCCGGCACGGAACTGGCGGGCGACCTCTCAAACAACACCCTCGCGCGCTACAATTTCATTTCACCCAACCTTTGTGATGATGGACACAATGTTTGCGCACCGCAGACCAATTCCGTTCGTCAGGTTGACGACTGGCTCGCCGGTGAAGTTCCGATCATTCTCAATTCGGCCGCCTATGCCAACAACGGCGCGCTGTTCATCACCTGGGATGAAAGCGAAACCAGCGACGGGCCGATCGGGATGATCCTCATTTCACCGCTGGCGCGCGGCGGCGGTTATGCCAACAGCATTTATTACACGCACAGCTCGTTGGTGCGGACGATGCAGGAAATTTTCAATGTGTCACCGTGGCTGGGCGACGCGGCCAACGCCACCGACTTGAGCGACCTGTTCCGGCAGATTGCCATCAGTTCCAACGGCATGACCACCAACGGCGCGTTTTGCCTGAACATCACCGGGGTTGTGCCGGGCACCACGAACTATGTGGAAGCCTCGACCAACCTCACAGTTTGGAACACCATCAGCACCAATTGGAGTTCCAGCAACTCGTTTTCCATCGTGGACAGCATGGCGACAAATCACCAATGGCAGTTCTACCGCGTCTGGCAGGCACAGTGAATTGGATTGCCGCCCATAATAATCCGCCGGGAGTGTGGCGCATAAGAAGATTTTGAGACAAGCCCTTCGCCTTGGCAGCTGACAGCACGGGCAGCAAAAACGCCGCCAGAATGGCGATAATCGCAATGACCACCAGCAGTTCCATCAACGTGAGACCTCTCATGGAAAGAGATTCCCGAGACTCGCTTTTCATGGAGTTGTTCAGATTTAACCTTAAAACTCATCGGCGCAAATCATTTTTTGTACTGGAAATTTCCATCGCGCTCAACCCGCTAATGCCGCCCATAAAAAACTCGCCAGCGCCGCCGACCAAAGTATCCTGTCCGGCCGATGATTTACTTCGATTACAACGCCACCGCACCCGTGTTGCGCGAGGCGCGCGAAGCGTGGCTCAACGTCACCGAGAAGACCGGCGGCAATCCGTCCTCCATGCACCAGGCCGGCACGCGCGCGAGCATCGTGCTGTCCGATGCGCGCGAGAAACTCGCGGCGTTCCTTGGCTGTCATCCGCTGGACATCATCTGGACGAGCGGCGCAACCGAGGCAAACAACATGGTCACGCACCATTTTGCCAAAACACTCGACCCGCAGGACGAAATCTGGATTTCCGCCATCGAACATCCCTGCGTCCACGATTCGGCGAAGCATTATTTTGGCAAGCGCGCAAAATTGATTCCCGTCACGCGCGACGGTGTGGTGGACATGGACTGGCTCACGACGGAAATGGCCGACCAACCGCCCGGCCTCGTCGGCGTGATGGCCGCGAACAACGAGACCGGCGTGATCCAGCCGTGGCGCGAAATCCACGCCATCTGCCGGGCATATGATGTTCCGTTTTTCACCGACGCCGTGCAGTTCATCGGCAAGATGCCGTTAAAGGGACTGGGCGAATGCGATTATGTCAGCGGCGCGGCGCACAAGTTCGGCGGGCCGCGCGGCGTGGGTTTTTTGAAGATTCCGCATCGCAAGTCCATCACGCCGCTGCTCCACGGCGGCAAGCAGGAAGGTGGTCGCCGCGCCGGAACCGAAAACGTGGCGATCATCGCCGCGATGCTGGCCGCGCTTGAGGTCCGCGAGAAGCAGATTTCCCGCAGCGAACATCTTTTGCGCAAGGTTTGGCGCGATAATTTTGAACGCGAACTGCTGCGCACCCTGCCCGGCACCAGCATCATCGGGGCGAATGTGCCGCGCCTGTGGAACACCGTTTCCGCGCTTATGCCGGACGGCGACCGCAAGCTGCAATGGGTGATCCGTCTAGACAAAGCCGGCTTTGCCGTCAGCACCGGCTCGGCCTGCACCACCGGCAAGGAAGAACCGTCACATGTCCTCGCCGCGATGGGTTTCAAAGGCCCGCAAGCTGTGCGGGCCGTGCGTTTCAGCGCCGGCTGGGAAACGAACGAGGCGGATTGGGAAGCGCTGGTCAAAGGCGTCGCCAAAGTCCACGCGGAAATGCAGCACGCAAAGGTTTAGCAGTTGCAGGAGACGACAGGCGTGGCCTCAAGCTTTTCAATTGAATCTCGTCATCTCGGCTCCCGCAAAAATCAGTCCCCGCGATAAACCGCCCGCGCCGTGCAGGTTTCTGCCACGACGACTTCCATGAGCAGTGGAAGCTTCGGCTTCAGTTTTTTCCAGATCCACACGGCGATTTCCTCGCTCGTCGGATTTTCCAGGCCGGGAACCTCGTTCAAGTAACGATGATCCAGCTTTTCCCAGAGCGGCTTAAATGCCGTTGAAATGTCCGCGTAGTCCAGCAGCCAGCCCAGCTTTGCGTCGCACTCGCCCGCCACGACAATTTCCACGCTGAAGCTGTGACCGTGCAGCCGGCGGCATTTGTGAGCCCTCGACAAATGTGGCAGCAAATGCGCCGCCTCAAACTGAAACGATTTCCTTAATTCCATTTTCATAAATCCTTTGACGCTAATTTCGCCAATTACCGCGAACTGGTTTTGTAAATTTGAAATTGCGTTAATTCGCTTCTAAATTCTTTGCTCAAAATCCGTCCACGTCACCAAATCCCCCAACGCGGGTCGTCCGTCGTGCCGCCAGGTCAGCGGCGGATTTTGCATCCGGCCAAGCGGACAGACGCGCGTCGCGCCCCAACGCGCCAGTTGGGCGGCGATTTCCACCGCCCGTTCCTCCGGCACAGCCAGCCCGACGGTGGAAACTTTTCCGCGGATGTCATCCGCCCCCTGCAACATCGCCGTCACATCCGCCACGCCCTTGACATAGATGAAACGGTTCAGACACGACAACTGAAACCGTGCGTCGGCCTCGTAAACCACCGTCCACGCCGTCGAACCCGGGCTGCACCAGTGCCGCGTCGTCTCCGGCGAATGCGCCGCGCGCACCTCGTAAATTCCACGACGCGATGCGATCGCCGCCGCGGGTTCCGACGGCAGCTCGCCACGCGGCTCGGTC
>Ga0302320_10012593_pt1 | contig 17742 bp, 20 predicted proteins | sample Bog_T0_3_FD_202130 | JGI IMG/M metagenome (GOLD analysis project Ga0302320, IMG submission 202130) | Peat permafrost microbial communities from Stordalen Mire near Abisko, Sweden - Bog_T0_3 | ecosystem: Environmental > Terrestrial > Soil > Wetlands > Peat | place: Sweden: Abisko, Stordalen Mire...
CGGCATCCATCAATTCAGCTCTGAATTCTTCAACCATGGGCCTATCCGGCACCAATAACAATCCAACAGGAGGAAAGTAATGAGTTCTTTTGCGACGGCTCTCTCTGGACTTAATGCGGCACAATCCATGCTGCAAACCATCTCCAACAACCTCGCCAACATGAATACCGACGGCTACAAGGACCAGACACTGACCTTCGGCGACATCTACGCGCAGGCCACCCAGACCAACGGCAGCGGCGACCCCATCCAGACGGGATTTGGCGTCAACATATCCGGAACGGACTCGAACTTCACCGAAGGAAACCTGGCCGCTACGGGCGTCGCCTCCAATATGGCATTGTCTGGAAACGGCTTCTTTGTCACCCAAGGTATCGCCGGATTGCCCAGCTACACGCGGAACGGCGACTTTAACACCAACAACAGCGGCTTTATTGTGACCCCGGGCGGGGAACTGGTCATGGGATATCCTGCGGTCAATGGAGTTGTCAACACCTCGGGAGCTTTGCAGGGGATCAATGTCAGCAATGGCTTGACCAGCCCGCCGGTGGCGAGCACCACGGTTGAAGCTACAGTCAATCTCCAGTCGTCTACCGCGGTGGGTGGTACGGCTACTGCCAGTTCGCTCACGGCGTACGACTCGTTGGGAACTGCGCATACCCTTACTGTTTCCTATACCAAGACAGGGGCGAATACCTGGACATACTCGGTCAGCGTTCCTTCCACCGACATTACCGGAGGCACAGGCACGAGCACCGTGGTAGGGTCAGGCACGCTGAACTTTAACAGCTCCGGCCAATTGACATCGACGAGTACTGTTGTCCCCATCAGCATTCCCACTCTTGCCGATGGCGCCAAGTCTCCTCTTAACCTCACTGGACCGTTTGGGACGGCCGCAGATCCGACCATCACGCAAACCTCCCTGGCCAGCTCCACAAGCACCAGCAGCACGGATGGTTATCCCGCCGGCACGCTCTCGAGCTATGCCGTCCAGCCGAACGGCACCGTGGAAGGAACCTTCTCCAGCGGGCAGACGCTTGCTCTCGGACAAGTGGCCGTGGCCAGCTTTGCCAACAACCAGGGGCTCTCAAACGTGGGCAACAACAGCTACCAGGCGACCACTGCCTCGGGCCAGGCCGTCGTTGGAGTCGCTGGGACCGGCGCAGCCGGCACCGTCGTCGGAGGCTCGGTTGAGCAGTCCAACGTGAATATCGCTTCCGAGTTCTCCAACCTGATCGTGGCTCAGCAGGCTTACGGTGCGAATGCCAAGTCCATCACCACGCTTCAGCAACTCTCTCAGGCGGCCCTGGCAATGATCCAGTAGACGGCGCTTTGAATTTCTTAGCAGCGCATTAGGGTCCAGGCGCTTGGCTTTCAAGCTAAGCGGCCTGGCCCGTCTATTGCGACGACTTCTCATTCCTTCCTCACGATTTCATCGCCGTCCCGCGTTTTCGCTCCTCTCCGCAAGAACGCCGGGGGTGCGCTTGAACTCCCTATCCTCAACATCCCTCAATATTTATCTATCTACTCTCGGCCGCGCGCGAAGGCCGCCTGTCCCTACGCCGGAATGGCCCCTCGATTGCATTAGTAATCGCAAATGACCAATGTGTATGGCCTGCCAGCAGCAACCCAGTTCAAGAAACTGCAAATAGCAGCGCATCCGTTCATTGGCCATGCGACGAAGACCAGTCTGCCTGGGGAGAGAAATCAATGAACACGGCAATGAGCCCATCGGCGCCGAAGCTCGACCCGCAATCGCCCCAGGGCCCGCAACTGGTAGAAAAACCGCAAGACCGCGACCCGTTCGAACAGTTGCCCTGGCTGCCGTGTACCCTCGCGCTGGATATTCCCGTCATCAATTTCACGGTGCGCGACCTGCTCAACCTGGTCCCGGGCGCCATTGTCGAGACTGCCTATCACCAGAGCAGCGATCTGCCCCTGAAAGTGAACGGACAACTGGTTGGCTGGACAGAATTTGAAGTCGTTGGCGATCGCCTTGCCGTGCGGCTTACGGACCTTTCATGAAGACACTAGGGTTTGCCAGGTCCACTCTGGAATCAATACATACTCAGCCGTTTCAGGTCACGTCCCCACCAACGGCACAGGCGACTCTTCAGGTTTCAAACAGTTTCATCTCGACCGTTTGGAGATGGATCAAGACCAAGCAGTTCACCAGGTCCAACACCAAGCGGTTGCAAGTGACTTCAAGTGTCTCGCTCGGCGAAAAGCGCTTTGTCGCCGTGGTCCAGGTGGATGGCCTCCAATTCCTCGTCGGAGGCGGGGCGTCGAACGTCTCTCTTCTGGCTCAACTCGACAGGAAAGAATCGTTCGGCGAAGTACTGGAGCAGACCGCATCCGTTCCAGAAAAGAAGCCTGCCAAGCGCGTAACCCGCCTGATGGACAAGCCCAGGACTAAGCAATCCAAGGCGCAGTGGTGGAGCACGCTATGAAGAGGGTAGCCATGTTCTGCCTGGTGCTCAGCCTTGGAGCGACCTCGGCAATGGCCATGCCCTCGCCCTTCAGCGCCCTTGCAGGAACTGTGCAGATCGCGCCGCATCTGCGAGCAATGCCGATGCTGCTGGCCGAGGTTCCGATTGAGCCGGCCATTCCAGCTGCGGCTCCGTCGGCCGCTCCGGCAGCGAATCCAAATGAAATAAAGATCACAGGCTTCGGCGGCGGTAACTCGCAATTCACCATCGTTGTTCTGCTGACCTTCCTGACTCTGATCCCTTCAATTCTTATCTGCATGACGCCGTTTGCGCGCCTGCTGGTTGTCTTTCACTTCCTCAGGCAGGCGCTCGGGCTGCAGACGACTCCGTCCAATCAGACGCTCATCGGCCTGTCGATGATCATGACTTTTTTCCTGATGCAGCCTATTGGCGCCTCTATATATAAGGATGCGGTCATACCTTTTCAGGAAGGCAAAATCACCGCAGTCGACGCGATTGAGCGCGGCGGCGTACCGATGCGCCAGTTCATGTCGCACTATGTTCGTGAAAAGGACGCAGCGCTCTTTCTCGATATCGCGAAGGAACCTCGTCCAGCGAATATCAACGACCTTTCCTTTCGCGTGCTGCTGCCCGCTTACATCCTCTCTGAATTGAAGGCCGGCTTTCAGATCGGCGCAGTTCTTTTTCTGCCCTTTCTTGTAGTCGACATGGTCGTCGCCTCTATTACTACGTCGGTCGGCATGATGCAGTTGCCGCCTGTCGTCATATCCACGCCGCTCAAGCTTCTGCTGTTTCTCATGGTGGATGGCTGGCACATTCTTATCGGCGCTTTGATGAGGAGTTTCAACTAATGGGAGTCGATGAAGTAGTTCTGATGGGCCGCCTGATGCTCGAGGAAGTCCTGATCCTGATTGCGCCGATTTTGATCGCTGCCGTCGCTGTGAGCCTCATCGTAAACGTGCTGCAGGTGCTTACATCGTTGCAGGATCAGACTCTGTCGCACGTGCCCCGGCTCCTGGTCACCGGTGGAGCTCTCTTCATCATGATGCCGTGGATGTGGCGGCACCTTGCGCATTACACACTCAATTTCTTCACCGACTTTCACAAGGTCTTGCAGTAATGAACATATCTCTGGTCCAGGTCTTCGGAATCTTGCTGGCCATCGGCGTGCGCCTGACGGGCATACTGCTCTTCGCGCCGTTCTTCGGCAGCATGGTGATTCCGGCCCGCGTGAAGGTGGTGCTGGTAGTGGCTCTCACGGCCATGCTGTATCCCATGACCGCTTCCAAGATTCCGCAGATGACCATTAGTCAATGGCCCATGCTGGTTTTTAGCGAGTTGATGATCGGGGTCGCCATGGGCGTCGTCACGAACCTGGTCTTCGATGGCGTGCAGATGGCCGGGCAGGTTTTGAGCGTACAGATGGGCTACTCGCTGGTCAATATCCTGGACCCGCAAACGCAGGTGGAATCAACCGTAGTGGCATCGTTCCATCAAACGATTGCGATGCTGATCTTCCTGCGCCTTAACGTCCACTTCTGGATACTTCGCGCATTGGCGCACAGTTTCGACTATCTTCCTCCGGCCAGTGGCCATTTCAGCGGAAACTTTGTTGCCGCTGCCTTGCATGCAGGTGGTGATGTTTTCTCTGTAGGAATCCAGATTGCGGCGCCTGTCCTTTCCGCCACTCTGCTGGCCGACATCGCGCTCGGCCTGTTGGGCAAAGCATCTCCCCAGTTGCCGCTGATGTTGTTGGGGCCGGCGGTGAAAAGCGTTCTCGGTATCCTCATCCTGATTTCCGCGTTGAAGTACTGGCCAGGAATTTTCGAACACATGTTTCTCAACTCGGTCGACCAGGCGGACCGTATTCTCCATCTCGCGAGATTGTAGCTCGCACGATAACAGTTCGCTCAATAGCAATTGGCACGATAGGAACCTATGGCTGACAGTAGCAAAACAGAACAGGCAACGCCGAAAAAGCGGAGCAAGGCGCGGGAGCAGGGCCAGGTTGCCCGTTCGCGCGAACTCCCCGGTGTGTTTGCTCTTGCTGCCGTGATCGGTGTAATGGCCTTGATGGCGCCCACTGCAGTGACGCATTGGACGGTCCTCTATCGCAACACGCTGTATGCGGCTTCCGGCGATATCGAGGGCAACGGCCCGGTCCTCTTTTGGAGCGCCGTCGAAGTCATGCGCTGGATTGTTCCCATTCTCATGGCGGGGATGGCGGTTTCAGTATTAGCTGGGCTGGCGCAGGGCGGAGTCAATTTTGCGCCCGAAGCACTTTCACTCAAATTCGATCGATTCAATCCCGCAAGCAAGCTCAGCCAGCTCGTCTCCCCTGTGGCTCTAAGCAATCTTTTGAAATCGCTGCTGCCGTTCTCCGCCATGCTCTGGATCGCTGTTATCACAGTTCAGGAGCATTGGGAATCGATGGTTCACGCGTCCAGCCTGGGTTTGAGGCCCTTCGCCAGCCTTGTAGGCAACATGACGTTTGAGATGACGTGGAAGTCCGGTCTAGTCCTGCTGGCCTGGTCCGTGGTCGACTACATGCTCACGCTCCAGAAAATGAATTCCGACATGAAGATGACCAAGCAGGAGGTGCGCCAGGAATACAAGGAGACGGACGGCAATCCACTCATTAAGTCGCGCATTCGCCAGATCCAGAGGAACATGCGCAAAAGGCAGTCCTTGAAAGCTGCCGCGACTGCCACCGTGATCGTCACCAATCCTACTCACTACGCCGTTGCACTGAAATATGAGGCAGAGATGGCCGCTCCCATCGTTGTCGCCAAGGGCCTCAATGTGCTGGCGGAAAAGATCAAGCAACTGGCACGCGACAACGGAATCATGCTGGTAGAAAACAGGCCCCTCGCGCAGGCGCTCTACAAGAGCGTTGAAGTCGGAGATTCAATTCCGGCAAACCTCTACAAGGCAGTCGCCGAGATTCTGGCCCTCGTGTTCCGGGCTCAGGCCGAGGTACGCCGCAACGAAGCAGAGCGCCGCTCACGGAATGCTTCCGGGCAAAAGATGAGCAACAATTCTGGTGGTCCAACTCCGAATCCTGGGACGGGACGATAATGGAAAAAATTGCAGCTTTACTTCGCAAGACCGGTGATTGGATCGCTCCCATAGCAGCGATCTCAATGGTCTTTGTCATGCTCGTCCCGTTGCCGAGCTTCATGCTCGACCTGATGTTGACCATCAGCATTACGGCGTCGATGCTGGTGCTGCTTACGGCAATTCAGATTCTTCGCCCCGTTCAATTCTCGGTGTTCCCGAGCCTTTTGCTTTTGCTTACGCTGCTTCGTTTGTCGCTCGACCTGGCCAGCACCCGCCGCATCCTGCTCCATGGCAATGAAGGCACATCGGCCGCCGGCAAGGTCATCGAGGCGTTCGGCCAGTTTGTGGTCGGCGGCAATTATATTGTCGGCTTCGTCCTCTTCCTCGCCCTTATCGCCATTCAGTTTCTTGTTATCAGCCATGGCGCCGTGCGTACGGCAGAAGTCACGGCCCGCTTTACCCTCGATGCCATGCCGGGCAAGCAGATGGCGATTGACGCCGATCTGAACGCCGGCATCATCAATGAACAGCAAGCCCGCTTACGCCGCGAGCGAGTGGCAAAAGAAGCGGAGTTTTGCGGCGCAATGGACGGCGCGGCCCGATTCAGCCAGCGGGATTCAATGGCCACCATTCTCATTATGGCCATCAACATCATTGCCGGATTCCTGATCGGCGTCTTCCAGCAGGGCATTCCGTTCCAGGAAGCTCTGAAGACCTACACCATCCTTACGGTGGGCGATGGCCTGGTTACGATTCTACCCTCGCTGCTTGTCTCTGTCGCCGGCGGCATCGTGGTCACGCGTGCCGCTTCGAAAGAATCCCTCGGCGTCAACGTGAGCAAGCAGCTGTTGAACAGTCCGCGCCTGTTCTGGATCGCAGGTGGTGCGCTCTTCGCTCTCGGCTTGATTCCTGGGTTGCCGAAATTCTCCTTCTTCACCCTGGCCGGCGTACTGATGTTCGCGGCATGGAAAATGAAGCCACAGATCATCAAGGATGAGATGGAAGAGATGGATGCGGCCGCCAAAGCAGCGTTGCCCGGTGGAGCAGCGGCCCCGGCAGTCGATCCCATGGACGCGATCCTCAAGCTCGACGAACTCATGCTCGAAGTCGGTACGGGCCTCGTGCCCCTGGTCGATGCGCAGAAGGGCGGGCAACTTCTGGCCCGCGTCAAATCCATGCGCAAAAATCTAGCTCAGCAGCTTGGCTTTCTGGTTCCCTCGATCCATATCACGGACAATCTCCAGCTGAAAGAGCGGGAGTATGTCATCTATCTTCGCGGTGTCGAAATTGCCCGCTGGGAGTTACGACGGGACTCGCTGCTGGCCATCAGTTCCGGCGCCAGCTCGCCGGCTCTACCCGGCCAGGACACCCGCGAACCGGCATTCGATGTCCCGGCAAAATGGATCGCTCCGCAGACCCAGGGCCAGGCAATTGCTGCCGGGTACGCGGTCGTGGAACCAACCTCCGTGCTCGCTGCCCATCTGGCCGAGGTCATCAAACAGAACGCCAGCTCGCTCTTGTCGCGGCATGAGACCCGCAGACTGATCGATCGGCTGGCCGAGTCTCATCCAAAATTAACCGAAGAGCTGATTCCCAAGTTAATGAGCCTCGGCGAGGTTCAAAAAGTCCTCCAACAGCTGCTTCGGGAGCAGGTTTCCATTAGAGATTTGGGCTCAATCCTCGAAACGCTGGTCGAAGCGGCCGCGTTTAATAAAAACCCGATCGCCTTGGTTGAAGCAGTCCGCCACACGCTGGGACGCGCGCTGATCAAGCCTTTGCTCAATGATCAGGGAGAACTGAAAGTCGTCACTCTCGATACCACGATCGAAGATGAGTGCCTGCGCGGGTCAAATCAGCAGCAGAGCGCGGGGATCTCGACACCCCAACAGGCAACTTTGGCACGCCGCGTGCTGGATGGATTACGTGCAGAATTTGGGAAGGAAATCAGTTCGGCGCCACCGGTGCTGCTTTGCTCTTCCCCAGGCCGTTTCTACCTTCGCCGCTTGTTGGAGCCGTTCATCCCAAGAATCGTCGTCATATCTCCAGGGGAGATTCCACCAATGACGCCGGTACAGTCCGTTGGAGTCCTCCATTGAAGCACTTAGGAGGAACCCAGGACGGTGACAAGGTGGAGTTCTGGAAAAGATATGGAGTTACCGGCAGGGAAGCATTGATGAGTTAGTGCCTGAACAAGGGAGTGAGTCGATGACAGCAGTAGAATTAGCATACCGTGAGAACAGCGATGGAATAGATGAGCGCAACGAGCTTGTGATGCGCGAACTGCCCCAGGTCTATTACGTGGCCGCAAGAATCCGCGAGCGGTTGCCCAAGCAAGTCGACCTGGAGGATCTGGTCCAGGCTGGCGTCATCGGCCTGCTTGAGGCCTGCCGTAATTACGACAGCCTGAAGGACGCTCAGTTCTCGACGTTTGCAAAATTCAGAATCCGCGGCGCAATCGTCGATAGCCTGCGCAAGCTGGACTGGGGCTCCCGCACACTTCGCCGGCGCGGTCGCGAGATCAACACCACGGTGGCCAAGCTTGAATCCACGCTCGGACGCCAGCCCCTGGAAGAAGAGATTGCGGCTGACATGCAGATGACCCTGGACGAACTGCAGAGCACGATGACCCAGCTGGATGGCCTTTACCTGGTCGGACAGCGCACCAGTCCTTCCCACGATCACGCCGATTCCTATGACCTCATCGAATCCGCGCAGAGTTCCGACGATGACAATCCCTTCAATGTTTGTCTCCAGGGCGAACGCCGTGCACAGCTTGTTGAAGCGGTATCCCAACTGTCGGAGAGAGAACAGCTGATCCTTTCGCTCTACTACAAGGAAGAGCTGACCATGAAGGAAGTCTCGAAGGTTGTAGGCATCGCGGTCTCTCGAGTATCGCAAATCCACGCCGCGGCAATGGTCAAGCTTCGTGGCTCGCTCAACCATCTTCGTGAACGCTCCAAGGCGCCCGCGCCGGTGCCAGCCCCGGTCCACAATTTGCAGGCAAATTATCGTGAGATGGACAACCGTCATTACGGACGGCGTCTATGACACTCTCGGCGGGTTCGGATAGTGCGATGAAAACGACCATGGCCAACCCGCTGCAGCAGAAGCCGCGCAATGTTCACTCGTGCAACTTCCGCTACGCCGGCCGGCTGTCAAATGAGAATGCCCGGGCGTTGACTTCGCTGCATGAAAAATTTGCTTTGAACGTGACCACTGCGCTGGAACTCTATCTTGGCGCCTCTCTGCACTTGAAGCTGCTTTCGTTGGAACAGATGGCAATTACGGACTATATCGGCGGTATGTCTCCGAATAGTTACCTGTTGCCTTGCGCGCTCAATATCATGGAGAGCAATTTTCTCATGGAGATGGACGCTCCCCTGGTCTTCCCCATTATCGATCTTCTGCTCGGTGGATCAGGTAGTCCGGGAGATGAATCGCGTGAGCTCACCGAGATTGACGAAGAACTGATGCAGAGCGTTACGAACCTGGTTGTGATGCAGCTGGAACGGTCCTGGCAGGTATTGCATGTTTCGCTTACGCCGGCCCGCCCCATCAAGCCGGCAGTGATTCAGCAGGTTTTCCTCGCCAATGAAAAGCTGGTGCTCCTGATGTTCGAGATGACCGTGGGCAGCACAGCCGGGCCCCTGAACATCGTATTGCCAACATCGTTTGTCGGTATCCTGCTGCGTCATTTGAAAGCCGCGCAGTCGAAGAAACTATCGAGCCTTCGCTCGCTTCGCGCACCCAACCTTCGCGAACGGATTCTCGATTGCGATTTTAGCGTGGCTGCGGATGTTACACAGATTCGAGTGCTGGTGAAAGACCTGATCGATCTCAGGCCGGGAAAGATCTTGAGAATGAGAGCACCTGTGAAAACCCCAGGCCGCCTCACCGTGGAAGATATTCCGATCTTTGAAGCATTACCTGTCCGAAACGGCGCCCGCAAGGCTGCACAGCTCTTATCCAGGTCGCAGGACATTGCCTCGACAAGGGAGTAACATGACGATCAACCCGACGGCCGCCAAAACTTATCAGGCATTTTCGAGCGACTTCTTTAAATCACTGGTCGAGGCACTAACTGAAGCCAGTGGATCGCCCTGGGTCATAACAAGCGGACCAGATGTTGTCTCCGCTACGGATCGGCCTGACCCCGTCTGTACGAGACTCAAGCTTGAGGGCAGCTTGCGAGGCGAATTCGTTCTCGAATTCGATCGCGAGGAAGCCGCCATGCTGGCTTCCCAACTGCTTCGCCGCCCTGCCGGTGAATCCGGGATCGATGATTCCGAGGCGTTGCTGAGGCTTATCAAATCGGGATTGAGCGATTTTCGATCGGCGCTCACCAAGTCTTATGGCGTCTTTGAAGTCGATGCTGCCGAAGGCGCCGAGCCGCCATCCGACCCAGCGTATTCTGCGCAGATTTCAGCCACGGACGACAATTCAAACCGCATATCGATAGTCATGTACCTGAACAAAGAGTTGACGGAGGCACTGCAAGTGGATTCCACAGTTGGAAACCTAGAAGAGAGCAATGACAATGAGGCGGCCGGGAAAGTTGTCGCGGGAGAGGTCATTCCACCTCAGGTAAACCTGAACCTCGTCATGGATGTCGAACTCAACGTCACGCTGCGATTCGGGCGCCGCCAACTTACCTTGCGCGAAGTTCTGGAACTGACCAGCGGATCGGTCGTTGAACTCGATCGCCAGGTAGAAGAACCTGTCGAGCTTCTTCTCGATGGCCAGGTTATCGCCAAGGGCGAGGCCGTAGTAATCGACGGCAACTATGGGTTTCGTGTAACTGAGGTGCTGAAACCTGTATATCCGTCGCTGGTTGGATGAGTCGGGCAGCCATTGATGCCGCTAACAGGATAGTTATAAGGGAGCCAGGAATCAGATGAACTTGATGAATTCAATTGCGACGCCGGCCTGGGTGGCCGGACTGAAGATTGCCACTTCAAAGTGCGATCACTGCCACCGGTCGATGGCCCTGCGAAATCTGTCCGCCAAGAAGGCCGGAATCAAGATGGGCGAATCCTGGTATTGCAGCTCAAGCTGCTTTACCGCGGCGGCGGAGAAGAAGCTTTCTGACCTGATGCAGACGCCGCTGGAGCGCGCAAACCGCGGGTCGCGCATGCCTCTCGGGCTCAGTCTCATCAGTCGCGGCATGTTGACCACATCTCAATTCAAGGAAGCGGTCCACAAGCAGAAAAAAGCCGGTGTAGAACTCGGCGAGGTTTTGATTCAGAACGGCGCCGTCAGCGATGAGCAGGTAACAGCGGTTCTCGCCGCGGAGTGGGGATGCCCGGTGTTTTCCGTTCCGAAGCATATGGCGCAAAGCGAAATTCAAATTCCATCGGCCTTGATTCGACTTTATTCCGCCATTCCGTTGCATTATGTGGCCGCGACAAAACTGCTTCTTGTCGGCTTTGTCCATGGCATCGAGTATCGCCTCCTCTACGCCATTGAGCAGATCACGGGATGCAAGACGCAACCCTGCTTCGTAACGCGCAGTGATTTTCATTTACAGATGGAACACATCGGCCGCACCGAAGGACAGCTTGGCGATACCGCCGCCAGCGGGGTTAGAATCGACAACGTGCAGGACCCTGCGGAAATGGCCAGCATCCTCTGCGGATACGGCGTGGATCTGGAAGCTGAGGAAGCAAGAATCGGGAAATGCATGGACTTCCTGTGGGCGCGCCTCACCAGCGGCCCAAGGAATTTCGACCTTCTATTCAAGGCCGGGTGAGTATCGCCTTTCCCCTGCTTTGTCAGCATCCAGGGAACACAGTCTATCGTTTTTAAAGTAGTTTCCCACAATCGAAAGTAACGTTGATTTCATGGACAAATCGCCTTTCGTTGCCGATAAGAATGCAGGAGAGAAGCGGTGTCCAAGAAGGCGTGGGAACTTGAATTCGATCGTGGCTGGATGCCGGCGTCCGCTCACTGGCGTCTCCGTTTTCAGAATCAGAAGAAACTCCAGCTGGAAGCTGCGGATCTCCTGGATGAAGTGCCAGTCATGTCGGCCACTGTTCTCGGCCTGGACATAATCCTGCAAGAACTGTATATTGACTTGCGCCTCGTCTCCGACCTTATCTTGAGCGACGTCGGAGCAACTATTCAGATCCTCCGCCTGATTGGCAGAGAATACGAAATTGCCGCGGACCGCCCCCGCCGGATCGGTGATTGCATAGCCGGCCTGGACGTGAGCGTGTGGTACGCAGCGATCGCGTCTCGAACATTTCCGTGCGACCGGGAAAACATGGAAACAACCGACCTGTGGAGGCACTGCCGCCTGGTTGCGCAGTACGCCCAGCTTGTCGCTGAATCGATGGAACAATTTGCCCCGGAAGATGCCTACCTGGTTGGGCTGCTGCATGGAATTGGAGCGATTCCAACCGTCCTGGGCTGGCCGACCGGCGATCAGGCGAACAGAACTGCGAGCGCATTTCTGGAACTGGAAGATGCTCTGCCGCCGTTTGTTCTCGCGGCCCTGCAGAGTATGAACGATCCCGGTCCATTGTCCGGATGGCGGTTTGTTCTCGCCGCTGCGCACGAGTTGGCTGCTTCGGCACAGGGTCCTTCCGACCCTTGGCAAGAGATATAGATCGCGTCCTGAAGACAGAGAAAGGAAATAGAGGTCTCGATCGGAATTAGATTTGTAATTAGAGAAATTCCGGCTGGCTGCACACGGAACGTTTTCAACGTGCGTGTTTCTCATTGACTCCTAATCCGCAATGCTGCCCAACCCTTAATTCATTGGTATTAGGCGCGGCAACAACGTAAAAACTCAATCAAATCAGTTCCGCTACGAGTGGCCCACGGCGTGCATATTAATTTGCCGAGGGCAAATCATGAGCAGTGGATACTACGCAGCCTGCACGGGGCTTGTTTCCCGCACCGCGGCGCTGGATACAATTGCCAACAATCTAGCCAACGTAAGTACCGCCGGTTTTCGAGCGAGCCACAACAATTTCAGCTCTGTCCTGGCCACTGCCGACAACGCCGGCCTTTCCACGCTGAACCAGGACGTTAATGACTATGGCATATTGAACGGCACCCAGTTGGATAGTACCCAGGGCGCGCTGGTGCCAACGAACAACGATCTCGACGTTGCCATTGAAGGCCCCGGTTATTTTGCTGTTCAAGCGCCGTCGGGCGAAGTTTACACGCGCGGAGGCAGCTTCCGCGTATCGGCTCAAGGACAATTGATAACTCCCGCGGGCGATCCGGTCCTGGGCGATAGCGGACCGATCAGAATTGCCGGAACGCCCGTCTCCATCAGCTCCGACGGAACCATCACGGCACAAGGCGCGATCTCAGGACGCCTGAAATTAGTCGAGTTTCCTCCCACGACGAGCATCCAGAGTGCCGGTGGCACTTACTATACGGCGCCCCAGGGCACCGCGGTCGATGCCACAAAATCCAAAGTGCGTCAGGGGATGCTCGAAAGCTCGAATGTTAACCCTGTCACCAGCGTAGTCGAGCTGATTGGTGCGCAGCGCGATGTCGAATCGATGCGCCACGTACTTACTATGTTCAGTTCTGAGATGGATAAGACGGCAGCCCAGGACCTGCCGCGCGTCAGCTGATTCCAGGTTCAATTCAAGCTTCTTAAACCCGAGAGGATCTCAATATGTTTCGTGCTCTATATACGGCGGCAAGCGGCATGACGGCCCAGCAGGTAAACCTGGATAACATCGCTAACAATTTGGCGAACTCCGGTACTACGGGTTTTCAGCAGCGCCAGGTGAACTTCACCGACCTTCTGTATCAGAACCAGATCATGCCTGGATCTGCCGCAACGCAACAGACTACGGTAGCGGCTGGTTTGCAGATCGGTCTCGGAACCCGGGTCTCGGAAACTGAAATCATGCAGACGCAGGGCGACTTTACCACGACCGGCAACCCACTCGATCTGGCAATCCAGGGCGCGGGATTTTTTCAAATCCAAATGCCCAATGGACAGATGGCCTATACCAGAGATGGCTCGTTCCACCCGGATTCGCAGGGAGCATTAGTAACTGCCGATGGCAATCCGCTGCAGCCCGCAATTACGATTCCCGCAAACGCGCTGACCGTGACTGTCGGCAGCGATGGAACGGTCAGCATCACAACGCCGGGACAAACAGCCGCCACAACTGTGGGCACGATTCAAATGGCTCTGTTCATCAACCCGGGCGGCCTGAACAGCGTGGGCAACAACCTTTATCTGCCGACAACAGCTTCCGGCGAAGCGCAGGTTGGAACGCCAGGCGGCGCCGATGGATTGGGAACCATTCAACAGGGAATGCTTGAGCAGTCCAATGTCAGCGTCGTCAACCAGTTCGTTGCGATGATCTTGGCGCAGCGGTCCTATGAGTCGAACTCGCGCGTTGTCAAGGCAGCGGACGAAATGCTGCAGCAGCTAAACCAACTCTCCCAGTAGAGCTTGAAGTAAGAAGTTGAAGATGCGGCGAAGAGGAAACATGAGCACCAGACGGGTAGCGGCTTTGTTGGTGACGGCGATAAGTTTGCCAGGGTGGGGATATTCGCAGTCCCTGCTGCGGGAGCACTTTGAGATCACCGTGCAGCATGTCGCGCAGACTCTATCCAATAGCGGAATTCAGATCGCTGACCTGCGTGTATCCTTGCTTGCCAAAGTGGTGGCGGCCGAGGCGAATCCGGAACTGGATGTGTTGTCGATTGAGCCGCTCGGTCTGCGGCGCTCCAAAAATGATGCCGCATCGAGTTATATGGTCAAGCTCGGTTGCCATGCGGTTGGCATGTGTCTGCCTTTCTATGCCATCGCAAGCCTGAATCAGGGAACTGCCGGCAGCCAAACCAGCGCGCCCATCGCAACCCTTGCTGCCGCGAACACATTCTCGAAGCCAAACACTGCTGTCACCATCCGGGCCGGAGCGCACGCCACGCTGGTTATGTACGATGGCGACGCGCAGATCGAAGTCGCCGTTGTCAGTCTCGAGAATGGCGTTGCCGGCCGCATGATTCACGTAGCCAGCCCGGACCACAAGCAGATCTATCTCGCCGAAGTGGTCAGCCCAACCCTGCTGACGAGGAGCTTCTAAGATGCTGTTGACCGTCAAGTCTTTTCAACGAAGCATCGCGCTCGCTCTGATCGGCGTCTCCGCGAGTCTTGTCTTCGCCGCAACTCCGGCCAAGACGAAGCCTAAAACTCCTGAAGAAATTCGCGCGGATTACATCAAGCGCTTGCAGGAGGGAAGTTTTGCAACACCAGAACCAACCAGCGTTGGAAGTCTGTGGACGCCGGGAGCCGCGCTTGGAGATTTCAACTCGGATTACAAGGCACTTCACCTGAACGACACCATTACTATTCTGGTCGCCGTCCAGACAACAGCCGCCCAGTCCGGCACGGTGGATAGCGAAAGATCGTTCTCAACTAACTCCGCGATCACCGGTGTTATGGGCAAGTCACCCAATGTGCTTAACCCCTTGCTGGCTGCGAACTCTGCTTCGGTACATAAGGGCCAGGGATCGACCGCATCCAATACGACGTTTCAGACAGCACTTACCGGGCAGGTCATTGCAGTGCTTCCCAACGGGAATCTCGTTGTCGAAGCAGCCCGCGAGATTTTCATGAACAACCAGCATGAAAATATCGTCGTTCGCGGCATGATTCGCCCGGTCGACATCGGTCCAAGCAATACTGTGGCCTCCACTTCCTTGAGCAATCTCGAGATCGAAATGAAGGGCAAGGGAATCATCGCAGACGGCGTGCGTCCGCCGAATCCAATTACAAAGGCACTCATGTGGCTATTGAATTTTTGATCGCCATGGGGCGCAAATTCGGATACGCGAGCCGGCCTCATTGGCCGAATCGGATGACCCTGCTCGTTGTAATGGGTCTTCTGTCGGCAACCGCTTTGTGCGGCGCCGATTCCGATCGCAAAGTGCTGATCCGCGATGTAACGCAGATAGAAGGCGTTCGTGAAAATCAACTCGTCGGATACGGCCTGGTGATTGGACTCAAGAACACCGGCGACACGCAGCAGACGTTTTTCACCGTGCAAACGCTGGCCAATGCCATGCAACGCATGGGCGTTCAGATCGCGCCCGGCGTGGTGATTGTCAAAAACGTAGCCGCTGTTTTCGTAACTGCGTCCCTGCCCGCGTTTGCGCGGCCGGGAATGAAGGTGGATGTCACTGTCTCATCCGTTGGCGACGCAAAGAGCCTGCAAGGTGGCGTGCTGCTTCTCACCGCTCTTCGCGCCGCCAATGGAGAAGTGTACGGCGAAGCGCAAGGACCGTTGGTCATTGGTGGCTACTCTGAAGGCGTGTCCGGCAACTCGAAGAGCGTGAACCATCTCACCGTCGGCAGAATTGCTGAAGGTGGAATCGTGGAGCGGGATGCGGCCGTCGACCTGAGTCGCTTCCGCTTGGTCTCCCTCTTGCTGCTTAACTCCGATTTCACCGCAGCCCGCGACGTTGCGGAGACCATCAATAAGGATTTTGGAAAGACCATCGCTACCGCCATTGACAGCCGACGCATCGACGTCAATGTTGCCGACAGCGGTTTGACCTCCGTACCGATTCTCATCGCGCGCGTCCAGAATCTCTCCATCAGTTTCAGTTCGCCGGCAAAAGTTGTTGTCAATGAACGCACCGGAACCATCGTGATGGGCGGCAATGTCAGGCTCTCACCGGTCTCCGTCATTCATGGAAGCTTGACCATCGATGTCGAGACTCAGCATATCGTCCTCCCGCCGGGGCCAGGTTCAAACGGCAAGCCGACGGACATTACGCAAACAAATGTCGCGGTAGGCGATGCGCCGGCACAATCGATCCAACTGAAAGAGGGAGCCAGCGTCGAAGAGCTCATCAAGGGATTGCATGCCATCGGCGCCACCTCCCACGACATCATTTCGATTCTTCAGGCGATCAAGGCCGCGGGCGGATTGCAAGCCGATCTGGAGGTAATTTAATGTCGAGCATCTCTTCATTCGGCGTTATGCCCGGAGTCCCCATCGGCGCATTGACCACGCAAGCGATTCCGATCGTCAAGCAGTCGGCGTCGGGTTCTTCCCCGGCAACAACGAACGCGAAAATTGAAAAGTCAGCCAAGGACTTTGAGTCCATTCTTTTAGGAAGCTGGCTGCAACAGGCGGAACAGAGCTTTGGCTCACTGCCTGGCGGGGACGAAGATGGCGACGAAGACTCCGGCAAGGAACAGTTTCAGGGGATAGCGATGCAGTCGTTGGGCGCTGCCATGACCAACTCCGGCGGCATCGGCATTGCCAAGATGATTTCAAAGCAACTTCACAAGGCGCAGGATGCAGCGGACGCAAAAGCCACGTCCGCTGCGGCAATGCACCGAGGTAACACCAAATAGTAACGCGAAACATTGCAACAAACCTGTTATTAAAAGCTTAGGCGGGTAGATTGAAATTCTAGCCAGGATGTGCCGATAGCTGTACGGTTGAGACAGGAGAGGTTGCAATGAAAATCGATGTGAACAGCCTAGCGGCAAATCAGCTCTCAGTAGACCGGGGGCCGAAACAGGTTTCGAGCGGCAGTCCCGCCGGAATTCAGAGTTCGACGGAAGACCGGACAACACTCCGGACCGGCAATCTTTCGGTCCAGTCGTTGACCAGCCAGGCGTTGAATACTCCTGAGATCCGTCAGGATAAAGTTGACGATCTTCAACAATCTGTGAGCAGCGGGCAATATCAGGTGAGCGCCAAGGCGATTGCCAGCGCCATCATCGACAGCGGCGAGTAGTTCATGGGCGGAAGCAAGCGCTAAGCTTCATTGGCCCATGGTAAGGAACTTGCCAGAAGGGTCAGCCCATGAACGACCACGCACTTGCGTCGCGCGATCAACTCGCCGCTGCCTACCTGCAGGAAATGCAGGCGCTGGCGCGCGAGATATCCATTTCGATGGATGCGATCGCCGCCAACGCATTATCCAAGCTTCAGGAAAGCATTGCGAAACAGGAAATGCTTTGCGCCAACCTGGCGAGCATGGCCCACGCCGTAAGCGAAGGATTCAAACCATTCGCACAGCCATCCTTCTCCGGCATTGACGCGGCGGTTGAAAAGAAGATCGGAGCCACGCGCAAAACGCTCCTCGATCTGAATCTGAAGTACGCGGCCCTTCTCAAGCATTCCGGCAAAACAATCTCTTTACTATCCACGTTGTGCAAAAGCCACACAGGACAATTCCAGGAGGCTCGCGGGCCCAGGTTGAAATATCAGACCTGGTCTTGCGAGAT
>Ga0302320_10012594_pt1 | contig 17741 bp, 8 predicted proteins | sample Bog_T0_3_FD_202130 | JGI IMG/M metagenome (GOLD analysis project Ga0302320, IMG submission 202130) | Peat permafrost microbial communities from Stordalen Mire near Abisko, Sweden - Bog_T0_3 | ecosystem: Environmental > Terrestrial > Soil > Wetlands > Peat | place: Sweden: Abisko, Stordalen Mire...
GGGAACTTCGGCGCGCTGCGGGCGCAATACGGAGACAAGGCGAAGAAGGCATTTGGGGCGTATGAAACGCACCAGCCGATGCTGGACCAGTTTCTGAACGAGACGATGCCGGCGGCGGAGCAAAAGGAGATTCCGAGACGCGCTGGAGCGTGCAGAACCTGCCTTACGAGATGGACGGCAGCGGCGGGGTGTCCATTCCGCAACCCTCGGGCGTGGATCCCGGTAGCCGGACGGTGGTGGGCAGCGTGACGGCGGCGACGCTGGCCACGGCGCAGGCTTGGGCGATCAAGCAGCGGTCGCTCCTGACTGGCGACGCGCAAGGAGGATCGTATCCGCGGCAAGAGGAATGGGAGACGGACTATGAGTTTGTGCCGCGCATTGACGGCATCCCCGCGGGCACCACGGCCAACGTGCGGTTGTACCAGGTGAACTTCACGTTTGGGGAGATTTTGCCGTTGTATCCGAAGCCGGCGTAAAAGGGTGACAGAACCGTTGTTTTTTCAATTGCGCCAATTCTGTCGGGCGATCGGCGGTTCACGATTCTGCCTCCGCACATCAAAAGCCACGGCGGTCGGAACCCGTTCAAAATTCATTTTACGCGCTGCTTGAGGGCCAACTCGCCTGCGCGCATGATGATTTTCCCAAATTAATCCCTATCGCATCAGCAATTCGCAGCAGGGTATCGAATGTTATATTGCGCAAATCCCGCTCAATGAGGCTGATGATTGAATGCGAAAGGCCGGATCGTTGAGCCACCACGTTCATTGAGAGCCCGAGCTTTTCACGTTCCTCCCGCAAAAGATGACGGCACCAACCACCGCCGTGCGCCAAAAGTAACTGTTACCCGAGAGTGGGCATCGTTGTGCCAAAAGGGTGTTACCCAATGGCCTTTGTTTTGTTTAACCATTTCTTGGCTCCGAAGCGAGTTAAAACGAGCAGGGGGGCGAGCTGCGAGCCTTAGCTCGCGCCCACGCGAATGCCGAAGACATGGTCAAGTTTCCGCTTGCAAATCCAGAAGCCTTCAGCTAAACCCATTCGTGCAGCACTTAACAGCAGCCGCGCTAATCAGAAGCATGAGACCATGCCGAAGGTCTTCGCATCACTTGGTGGCCAGATTGGACTCCGGTTTCAGCACAAATTTCCCAACTCAACAAACAAGAATCGAACATGAGCACTGAATCAAATGCACCCCAAGCCACAAACAAAACTTCAAATCAGAGGCACCGCAAAAATCCATTCAAAGCCACCGCGTTCGTTTGCGCGCTGGCGGTGGCGCTGTTCTTTGGACGCTGGGTATTGGCTCAAAGTCTGCCAGCGCCTGTGTTGGCCATCATGCCGTTAGGAACGAATCAAATTTTAGTCACCATCACCAACAACATTGGCACTGCGGATTATGATTTGCAGTGGACTCCGGTTTTGGAGAACCCGAATTTCCCGTGGTCTTTTGCCGCCATCGGCGTACCCGGCGGGACAAACTTCCTTTTGGAAGCCGAAGGTTACCCGACCACATTTTTCAGGGCCATTCTGGACACCAACGCCATCCCGCTGTGGGAGGCGGCCGACCCGAACAATCCGAACTCGGCAATATTGAAAGTCACCATTCTCGGTCCCGCCAACGGAGCCAACCTCCAGTAACCACCCCGGATATTTTTATGAATTCCAAACGTGCTCTGTGGTTCAGGACGCTCTTGTGCCTGAGCTTAACAATCGGTTTTTCTGTCCACGCCCAAAAAACCACGATCACCAGCGGCGGGTGGTTCGTGCGCGGCACCGGCACCGACCTGACCAAGGAAACATTAGTGATTCCGCTTTACGACCAGCAAGGAGTGCTGAATGCCCCCAGTTTGACCAACCTGTATCACCAATTCGTAGGCGGCGTCACCAACCTTTATCACATTAATTCCACCAACAACGCGTCGCAGAATATTCTGACGAACCGCTTCTTAATCACCAACGCCGTGGCAGCGTGCGGCTCGCGCTATGGCGGCAGTCCGCTTTACCTGGGGCAGACCTATGAGTTCGGTGCCTACGCAGGAAATTGGTACACGTCGAATTACTATGAGGCGATGATCATAACCCTGGTCAATCGCACCAACGGGAGCCTGTTCGCCACCTACTTGTGCGACCTGTCGGCGCCGCAAATCACAAGCGATTGGAATAATCTTGTCACCAATGGATTGTCGCGCATTTTTGCGGTGCCAGGGCTGACGACTATTTTTACGTTGGCCCCGCAGTCGGGCAGCGCTTGGGGATTGACCAACTTGGGGGCCATGCTTTTGGCCCATGTGGCTGGCAGCACAGCCACTAACTACGAATACACGTTTTGGGTTCTCGGCCAGTCCGGCACCAACTGGATGACGCTCAGTGACAACGATCAGGGTTTCTATAATCCGCTTTACACGCTGGATTTCGATCCGGTGCCGGTCAATCAGCCCGCCTTCCTGCGGCAACCGCAGTTTCAGGGACAACCGTTGCCGCCCGCGTATGACGGCCAGTCGTTGACGGAACTGCTGGCCGTCAAGGCGGTAGTGACCAATGCCGTCAACCCTGCTGCCACCAACTGGACCGATTTGGATGACAGCCCAGAACTGCGCGACAGCCCCATTCTCGACGAATTCGTGACCAATATGAATTTCAACGCGCTGGAACTGGCCGCCTACGTGTTCAACCAAGTCCAACTGTGCGACGCGGTGGCCTACAGCAGCAATACCAATAACCAGACTGACGTGTCAGTCAACCTTGGCGGCATCAACCGCAGTGCTTTGGACACGTATTTGGAGGGTCAAGGCTCGCCGGCGGAACAATGCGCCCTCCTCGTCTATTTCCTGCGCAAGACGGGCATGCCTGCCGCCTACATCTACCCGCCCACGGATAGTGTCCAGATGCTTGACACCCGTTTGAGCGCCATTTTGCAGATGCAGTTGCATGGAGCGGTGCAGACCAATGGCAACGTGTACACCACCAACAGCCTGATTTCGGTCAACTATCCTTGGGTCGCGGCGTATGTGAATGGCCAGTGGGTCCACTTGTTCCCATGGATCAAGAACACAGAGGTTACGGAGGGCCTCAATCTATATGATTATCTGGATCTTCCCTACAACAACGGTTCCAAATGGGTAAATCAATATATAACGGGCGACACCAACATCTTCTCCTTAAGCGCGGAATCGGATGTGCCCAGCGTGTTGTTTCCCGCCTTCGTTCAGCACTCGCTGTTGGTCAACGCCCCCGGAATTTCCCAGGATGACCTTGGCGACCAAGTCGTGAACCGGCCGATGGAATATAACCAATGGAGTGACTTTCCGACGCCCTTTGCCGTGACCAATGGCAGCGTCAGCACGGTGCGGAATTTGACCACCATCACGAATATCTTCCCGGGTTGGACAAATATTTGGGATACAGTGAGCGTGCAAGTGTACAGCACGGTGCATAGCAACTTGTCTTTGTTCACCGGGGACCTGCGAATGGCCGATTTGCAGGACCGGAAGTTTCTCGTGCTCCAGCAAACCAACGGGGCCAGCAATTTCACGCTCACGCTGTCGCTAGCCCCCTACCGCCCCACCGGGACGAACGTCATGGCCTTCACCAATGACTCCTCCCTGTTAAATCAGGAAACGCTGACCATGACGCTTGCCAGCACCGACGACCCCATTGAAATAGTGTTCACCAACAAGCGGCACCGCACAGAGCCATCAGGCGTCACCAACAGCGCGAACTCCTATTTGAGCGTGTTTGAGGATTTGCAAACCGTTTCCACGAAATCCATTCGGTTGGGCGATGTGGCCGCTCTTTGCCTCCATTCGGGGCGGGTGGCCCAGCCCATGCTGAATCAATGGGCCCAGGAATATTGGACGATGCAACAAAATGTGAAGGCCAATCCTGCCCTCACTAACACTCTCTCGTCCGCCATCACCCAGGGGACACTGCCCTACCTCATGGGCATGTCCTACTTTGAGCGAGTCACCAGTTTCCGTCCCACCCTGACCGAATTGCACAAGGTGACCTACGGTTCGGAAATCGGCATGGGCCTGTCCGTCATAGCCGCCCAGCGCACGACCAACGGCACGCTGATCAAGCCCCTTAACTTGGTGCATCCGCGCGTGGACATGGCTGAATATGTTTTGACCGGGTTTGGCAACTCAACTCTCCGGCCCGATGAAGGCTTCGATCTGGGCCAAATGTTGGATAGTTGCATAAGAGTTTACACTTGCCAGATTTCAGCGGAGGAACACAAGACCATTGAAGATTTTTATGGCCAGTACGGGGCCATCTCCAGTGTGCGACTCCTACTCCAGGCCCAGCGAACCAACCAACCGGGCATGACAAACGTGACGTGGGAGAACTATGCGAGCTTGAACCATTTCGCCAGTTACGATTCAGCCATGTGGTCGTCTGTGACCAACGCCCTTGCCAACAATCAGGTTGCTAATGCATACATAACACTGAAGCCAATCACGAACACCGTAGCAGGGTATACGGGCATGGGCTGCCTCATTTTCGCCCAAAATTCATTCGCCGCCCTAATTAGCGGCAATTTGCTGCCTGCCAATGGTGGTTGGGGTGATGATCTGACTGAACCCATTTATAACCCGCCCGACTATAACGACATTAGCCTCACCTACAACACGTCAAGCGATGACAATTGGTCGGTCTCGTATTCGACACCGACGGTCAGCGCCCCCGCTCCGTTGGCGGAAACCATTTCCACGTGGAATGAGCCTGCCAATTACAACAACCTGGCCGCCGGAGCCCTCACTTACGGGGGCGCCGATGTGGCGCAGCAGAACGCTTTTGACGCCGCCTCATTCGATCTGGGATACACCGGCACGGGGGCTGCAGCAGCCACCTTTGAGGATGCGGTCAACAACGGGGGCGATTATGACGTACACATTGGCACGGAGTACGCCCAATTGGCGGGGACGGTGGCTGATCCTGTCAACGCCGTGACCGGCGAGTTTTACATTGAAAGCACCGATTTGAAGCTGGCTGGCCCGATGCCGGTGTTCGTGCAGCGCAATTATTCCAGCCAGGACGTGGACTTGGGGGACACCCCGTTTGGCTATGGCTGGCGTCCGGCCTATACGCCTTATTTGCGCATTCTCACCAACAACGTGATTTATGCCGCCGAAATGGATGGGACCGTTGTGGCCTATCGCCACCCTGTGGCCGGCACTAATTTCTGGCAACCTCTGCCCTCGGACAATCCTCAACTCAACAACCGGAGTTCATCCGGCATTGGTTCCTCGGCCAACTTGTTCAATAATTTCATCACCACCAACACTCTGGGCGGCACCACCAACTACGTCTTGACGGGAGCGGACGGGAGCGTGCGCCAGTTCTTGTGGACCAGCTTCCCCATCACGGGTACGAATACTTTCAACCGCGCCCGGCCGTACCTGCAAAACTGGGCGGGCGCCAATGGCAACAGCTACATGTTTACCTTTCAGACCGACAGCAGCCAGCCTGATTATGGCCAACTCTTGCGCGTCCAGAGCAGCAACGGCAATTTCTTCGGGTTCGATTACGATGTGTTCGCCCACATCGTGGACGCTTACACCGGGGATGGCCGATACCTCCATTACGATTATGATGAACACGGCGACCTCGTGACCGTGACATTTCCGGACGATTCCCAGATCAATTACGTGTACCAGCACACCACCATTGTCACCAATAGCACGACGAATATCGTGTCCACCCACCTGATTGTGCAGGAGCAGAAGCCCGAGGGCCGTGTGCTGGCGAACACGTACGACAGTTTGCGTCGCGTCATCCTTCAAGCGGCGACGGTGGGCACTGGTCTTGACCTCGTGACCAACGCCACCTTCCTCTATGTCAACAACTGCACGAACCTCACCAACAGTGTCCTCACCGGCACCAATTACATTGCGGACGTATTCGGGCGCACCAACATGTACGTCTATACCAACAATCTGATCACGAGCATCCAGGATGCGCTCGGCCAGACCATCACCCAAGTTTGGTTTTCCAACACCAACGACACGGGGTATTATCCCAGCAGCCTCAAATCCAGCACCGACAAGCGCGGGCTGACCACCAGTTACCAATATAGCCCGGCAGGCAATCTGGCGCAGGTCACCCTGACTGGCAACCTGACCGGCAGCGGCCTGACCAACGAAACCGCCGTTTATTCCTTCACCTACACCAGCAACAATCTCATTAGCACGGCGACCGACCCGACCGCCAATCAGTCCGCGTATTATTACACCAACAGCGCGTACCCGTTCCTGCCCACGGCGATTGTCAAGAGTGCCGGCGGCACGCCGGTTTCCACCAATCAGTACTTTTACACGAGCGCCACGCAAATGGTGACCAATGGCGCGGTATTTACCAACAGCAGTTTTGGCCTGATGCAACGCAGCGTTCGCGGTAGCGTCGAGACGAGCGATTTTGCGTATAACGGAGCCGGTTTCCCCACCCAGCGGACCAATTACACCGGCACCGCCGACCCGGCGGTCGTCACCAGTTTCTTCTATGATGAGCGGGGGTACCTCATTCAACAAACCGATGCCGCCGGGCGCAGCCAGCTTCTTACTTATGACGCCATGGGCCGTAAAACCGGGACCGAGGAGTACGAGGCCGGCGCGGACATCCCAGAGGGTTTCACCTATTATTATTACAACGGCAATGGCGAAGTCAACTGGACCCAGGGCTCGCGCTACAATCCCGTGGATTACGTGTGGTACGATTACGATGGCGCGGGCCGCAAAACCACCGAAATCCGCTGGCTCAGCCAGGCCAATGCCACCGGCACCGGCGTGCAGGCGGCCGCCAACCCCTATGCGACCACGTCCTTTGCCTACGACGCCTACAACGACCTCATTCAGGCAACCGATCCGCTGGGCAATTATCCGGTCAAACAATACGACAGCCTCGCACGGTTGACCAACGACGCCGCATACAGCGCCGCCGGGATTCCCCTGGCCACCAACCAATATGGCTACGAGCCGGGCGGCCTGGTTTCGCGCACGGTCAATCCCTTGGGCGGCGTGATGACCCGGCAATACGACTCGCTGGGCAAGCTCATCGGGCAGTCCAATCCCGATGGTTCCACCAATAGTTGGCAGTATTACCTGGATGGCCGGTTGCATCTCGAATTCCTGGACAATGGCAATTATTGGGAAACGATCTATAACGACGCGCAGTTGCTGGTCACGCGCAATTTCCATGACGGCGCTTCCATCCTTGCCACCACCGTCCAGCAGTCGGACGCGCGCGGGAATGTCGTTCAATCCAAGGACGCGGGCCACAATGTCTTCACCACCGTTTTCGATGGTCTGAACCGGGTCAAAGCCGCCATCGGCCCGCCCATCACCAACGTGGTCTTGACCTTTTCCATCGCCAACGCCGACTTCATTTATTTGACCAACGTGATATGCCAGGCTTGGACCAACTATTATGATGCCGCCGGCCTGGCCACCACCAATGTGAATGCGCTGGGCGAAGCGTCTGTCACATTCTCCGATGCACTGGGACGGACCACCCAGGCAGAAATCTTTAGCGCGGCCGGCGCGCTGGTACGCCAGCGGAGCCTGGTTTACTCCGCGGACCACAACAGTGTCACCGTCATTGACGGCTCGGGGGCCACGGCCATCACCAACACGACGTGGACGGACACCGAGGGCCATACGGTGCTTTCCATTGCCTATCCGGCGGCCAACGCCACCGAATTCACGCTGAACCAATACGACTTGGACGGGAATCTCATTGTCTCGCAGCATGACTCGTCAATCGGTGGCGTCAATACCACCTGGACCACGAACGGCTTTGCCTACGATGGTCTCAATCGCCTCACCGGCAAGGTTGACCGCGACGGCGCGCCCACGACCTACGCATACGACCCAATGGGTGACCTGACCAATCGCACCATGCCCTTTGGGTTGCAATGGCAGGCAACCTACAGCAATGCAGGCCAGAAGTTGTGGGAACAAAATGCGTCCACCGGAAATGCCACCCGCACCACGACCTACACCTATTATGCCAGCGGCAGTCCATTCGCCGGCTTGCTGGCTACCAAAACCGATGGCCGCGGAGTGACCTGCACTTATAGCTACGACAACTGGCTGCACGATGCCACCAATGTCTGCACCGGCTTGTTGTCCGAGGAGAATTTGACCACCGTCCGGCAGTACGAACCACGCGGCTACGTCACCAACTATGCGGAATGGTTCGCCAGCACCAACACCGGCCCGGCGACCTCCGTGCAACGCACCTTCGACCCCTACGGCCAGGTGGCCACGGAAGCGGTCAGTGACGGCGCGTTCGCCTACAACGCCTTCCAAACCTGGGATGCCACCGGACGGCGCAGCCAGTTGAACGTGGGCAACGCCAGCTACGGCTACGGCTGGCAGGCCGACGGCTCGCTGACCAACGCCAGCAACCCCACGGGCAGTGGAACGTACACTTATGACACCGCCGGCCTGCTGACGAAGCGCCAGGCGGGCAACCGCCTCACCAGCATCACCGCCCGGGACGGCGAGGGCCGGCCCTTGGCCATCACCAACACGCTCAATACCGTGCCGGAATTGGGCGAAACGCTTTCCTGGTCCGGGGACGGACTCCTGGCCGCGCATACCCTGGCCCGGCCGGATTTCGCCGACAACCGCAGTTACTCCTACGCGAATCTGAGCCGCCGGGTGACCCGGGAGCAATTGAATATCAATGCCAGCACGACCTGGACCAACTCCTTTGTCTATGACCGTGGCGCGGCCGGCGGTCCCGGGGCCTTGACCACCGCTGGACCAACCGCCGCCACCTTCGGCCTATGGTGGAGCGGCCTGCCCGACGCCTTCTCGCGCGTCAACACCGAGACCAACAATGCCATCGGCTTTCTGGCCTACGGTTTCGTCAATGGCCAGTCCACCCTGACCGCCTGGCTGGACAATCAGCCCATTCAAATCATGGACGTGGGCACCAATAACATGCAGTGGCGGACGTTCCTGGAACTCTCGCAGGGCCCGCACCAGTTGAAAGTCAGCGCCCTGCATCCAAGCGGCTTCTACACCGCCTGGGCCACCAACACCTTCACCAACAGCATTCCCTACGAAGTCACCGCCGATACGTTTGACGGGAGCGGGAACATCACCAACCGCATCTGGCACAATGCCAGCGGCGTGGTCAACCGCACCCAGTCCCTGTCGTATGACGCCAAGGGCCGGTTGCGCCAGGTCACCGAACTGAACACCAATAATTACGGGTTCACCTGGTCGGCGACGTATGACGGTCTGGATCGGCGGCTGGCCACGACCACCGTGCTGGTGTCCAACGGGGTGCCGTCAGTGGTGCCGCCGCAGGTGCTCAATTCATATTATGACCCGCAGGTGGAATTCCTGGAATTGGGGGTGTTGCTGAGTTCGGCGCCGCAGGTGGAGTTCCTGGAAGCGGGCACCTCGCCCAGCGTGCAGGCGGTGTGGAAATTGTACGGGCCGGATTTGAACGGGCGGTACGGCGGACTCAATGGCGCGGGCGGCTTGGAGGGCGTGTCGCCTTATCAAAACACCTTCAACCCGGTCATCAGCGACGCGCGGGGCAACGTGCTGGCCGAGGTGACCAATGGGGTGGCCTCCTGGACGCTGGCCCGGCCCACCGGCTACGGCGCCGTGCCCGGCTACCGCCCGGTGGCCTACGGCAACGGGGTGGACTTGGCGCAATCCTGCGTCTTCCGGGGCCGGGAGGTGGATGTCACGGGGTATCACCATTTTGGCCGGCGTGACTATGACCCGGTTTCCGGTCAGTGGCTTTCGTATGACCCGGCTTGGAACGAGCGCGACCCGAATGGTCAAAGCTACTGCGGCGGCGATCCCATCAACCGCTTCGACGCGGATGGCCGACTGGGCAAAGACATCGGCCCGAGCTTGTGGGACCGGTATCAGAACAGCCAGCAGGGCGATGCTGTGGACAACTACAATCAGACGCAGGCGCAGATGGGCCGGTTCGAGGCGGGGATGGAGGTTGGCGACCAAAGTGGGGGACTGACCTTCTCGTCCATGGTGGACATGATCCCGGTGGTGGGCGGGTTGAAGATGTGGGTGGAATTGGGCACGGGTTTTGACCTGGTGACCGGCCAGCACATTAACAGTAGTGATTGGACGCAGGTGGCGATGATCGGGCTGAACCTGTTGCCCGTGGCGCTGGAAGCCGCGCCGGAAGAGGCGGCCATTGAGGCGGAAGTCAACATCCCCTTCTATGGCGTGGGACAGGTCACTTCGGAAGGCACGGCGGATGCCTATCAGTTTGCACAATTGAGGGCGTATTACGGATCGCTTGAGAGCGCCAGTGCCGCAGAGGAAACAGCATCAATAACCACTCCCTACGCTGTAGAAGCCCAAAGCGCATCCGCAGAAGCTCAAGCTGCTTTGTCGCAAGCACAGAATGGTGCTACACTGTATCGCACGGGCCAGCTTGGCACGTCTATGACAGGGGAGTCACAATATTGGTCTCTTCAAAATCCGCTGTTGAATCCGAATTACGCGGCGGAAATGGGAATGCCGGGTGTTACTCCCGATTTTATCATGACCGGAACTCTTAATCCTGGTGCCTCGGTAATCGCAAACGAAGCGCCGGGATTAGGGGCGAACTTGGGTGGAAAAATCCAGATTGTTACCCAGCCGGGTGGTGTTGGAAATCTTGGCTTTCACATGCCGTAACATGAAATCCTTGTCCAGCAACCGAGAGCTTTACGAATATCTGCTTTTCCTGGCTGCCGAGTTGAAAAAGCGGAAATTTGACGAGTTAAGCGAAGCTGTGGCGTTCGCCAGTCGCCAAGCCGCAGGCAATATGAGCACGGAATTTTTGGGTGAATCCCGAATTGCTTTGCAACGGGTGTTGAAAGAGGAGGATGGAATTTTGTCTGTTCAAGAACGCACCGATTTATCGGACGTGGTGAGACAGCTTGATGAAGCTTTCGCCAGGCGCTGAAATTAAATTTTTCGCTGGACGCCATTCTCCTTGCCGGAGCAAGGGGGCGGACGTAACAAGCGCCATTCCAGAGCGCACGCCTGACCTCTAACGTGGTTAGTTGATTTTGCGGACGAGAATTATCCGAACCCTGGACGAAATCCGTTCGAGACTTGGACGATTTTTATCCGAAGATGGGTGCAGCCGCTGGACGGTGAAGGGGCGACTTTGGCAAAACAAGCCTTACCCCTTAAAGGGACAAGGGTTCTGCGCTTCGCCAGATGTTGCGCGAAATGCTTCGTCCGTGCTAACCGCCCGTTGACACTGTGTTGCCAACTGTGGTGCTTCGGATGTTGCTTCGCCTGGTGCCAACCGTGTTGCTAATCATGGTGCCAACCGTTTTGCTAACCCTGCTGCGAACCGTCCGCAGCCAGGCCACGAGCGCCTTTTGCCGCCCGCAGCGATGCGCACAGCGATGGCGCTGGTGTAAAACGGCAAATTTTCCGTCAGACATCTTCCCTTAGCACAGCTTGAGGCGCACGACGACGCCGGAAATTTAGCGCAAAAATCGCGCGAACGGTTCAACGCCATTCAACGCAACTAAACGCCATTCAACGTCAGCCGGTCATGCGGGCAAATCACCGGCCTTGCAAGTGGCTGATTTTCGGCTTGGTTCGGCCTCTTTCGGGCTTTTTCAGCCATGACACTTACCCCGCCTAAAATCGGCGATCTGACCGCTCGATGTGCGAGTGCAACGGCTGCTCGAAAAAAACCGTGGCGGGCATCAAACAGCGACGGTGAAAAAATCGCAAGGTTGCTCATCCTTTAGCTGCTAGACGCGCCGGAGAAAGTTGGTGCAGGAATCGAACCTTGCTCGATGGAACGTCGCAACGGCGACGGGTTAAAAATCACCGGATGAATCGGCAGTCGCCGGAAAGGTGAACGCGCATTCGCTGGAGTCGCGCCGGGTGCGTGCCGGTGGTCCGTCCGATCTTCGCCGCGTGCGATGGCCTGGCCGAAGCCGCCGCTTAGTGCTGTCAAGGTATTGCTCGCTGCGCTGCGCTCCACCTATGACAGCGGCGGCGTTTCGGCCAATGCACTTTTAGGTTTTGGCTTTGGCCAAAACCAAGCTGACGCTTGTTTTAGCAGCTAAAGAGGAAATCAGGCGTTGCCTTTGCGAACTTCGTAAGCGGTCAGCGCGTCCTCGACGTTGGCCAGAATCCTTTGCTGCGTGGAGCGCGGAAGCTGGCTGACGCGCTCGAAAATCTGCCGGGCTTTGCCCGCCGGACCGCCGCCGCGTTTGCGTCCGTTCTCTTTGCCCAGGAGGTAATCCACCGTGACATTGAGAATCTCGGCGAGCCGAACGAGGTGTTCGGGCTTGAGCGCCGTTTCGCGGCGCTCCCAACCGCCGTAGCTCTGTTGCGTGATGCCGAGCTTCTCGGCGACTTGGGCTTGCGACAGCCCGGCTTCCTGCCGTGCCGCGACGAGCCGCTCGCCGAACTCAGTTCGTTGTGTCTTTGCTGGACGACCGATTGACATGTCTGGACTGTAACCCAGGGGAAAAAGATTTACGGAATAGACTTGCATGAATAACAGTCTATTGTGAAATTAACCGGCATGTCAAAAACTTCTCAAACGGGCTTGACGGCTTCCAAGAAAAAGCGGCGGCGCAAGGCGTCCGAAACGCGGGTGGAATGTCTGGACAGGTTGCGCGACTGCCTGGAAACCATCGGCGTGCTGGCGGGTTTGCTGGAAGCGACCGGGCAGCATCCCCACGCGGAACTTTTGGAGCCGGGCATGGTGAGTCACACCGGCAAACTCATCCTGGCGGAAGTGGCCAAGGCCGAGGCGTGGCTGGACAAGCTGGAGGAGGCGCGATGAAAAAGTTCAAACGCCCGCTCGACATCTTCGACTCGGAAGTCCTCGACTGCGTTTACGGGCAATATCCCTGGGACGATTGGGAACGGGACGCTCTGGCGGCGGGCGTGCCGAAAGACCTGGCGGGCCTGGGCCGGTTGACCGTGCGCGAGGCGTATCAACACGGTTGGGACGACCGCTTGAAATCGCTCTGCGGCTGGTATGACCAGGGCAGGCGCATGATAAGGCTCGCGCTCCGTTCGCCCGCGACCGCTGAGAAACGCTGGCAGCACCTGCTGGACACGGACGGCTTGCGCGGCCACTACGACGAAAAAACCGGGGAGTGGATCTCCCACCACTAAACGCCTATGCCACGCATCCCCGAAAATGAACTGCAACGGCTCAAGCGCGAGGTGTCGCTGGCGGTGTTGTGCCGCGATTACGGCATCGAGTTGAAGCAGATCGGGCCGGACAATCTCATGGGCCGCTGCCCGTTCCATGAGGACAAGACGCCGAGCTTTGGCGTGACGCCCAGCAAAAACCTTTGGAACTGCCTGGCCGGTTGCGGCGGGGGCGACACCATTCAACTGGTGATGAAAAAGGAGGGCGTGAGCTTCCGGCACGCCGTCGAAATCCTCCAACGCAAGACCGGCGCGACGCCGGCGGCGCCGGTCCTCAAGACGCGATTGGGCACGGCGCATCCGGTGCTGGTGGACCCGGCCACGGCGCTGGCCGACCACGCCCTGCTCAAGCACGTCGCCGATTTTTATCACCAGACGTTTTTGAACGACCCGAAGGCGATGAAATACCTGGAGCAGCGCAAATGCTTTCATCCCGAAGCGGTGAAACTCTTTCGCCTGGGCTACGCCAACCGCACGCTTGGCTATCGCGTGCCGTCCACGACCGTCGAAGGCAGAAAGCTCAAGGCGCAGTTGCAGCAGCTCGGGATCCTGCGCGAGAGCGGGCACGAACATCTGACCGGCAGCGCGGTCGTTCCGATCCTCGACGCGCAGGGGAACATCGCGCAGATGTATGGGCGCAAGATTACGCCCAAGTTGCGCGAGGGCACGCCGCTGCACCTGTATCTGCCGGGCGAACACAAAGCGGTTTGGAACGCGGGCGCGTTGCGGGGACAAAAAGAATGGCTCTTGTGCGAAGCTCTGCTGGACGCGCTCACACTCTGGTGTGCGGGCTTTCGCAACGTGACGGCCAGTTATGGCGTGAACGGTTTTACTCCGGCGCATTGGCAGTTGCTCGACGAGTCGAAGCCTGAACGCATCGTGCTTTGCTACGACAACGACCAGCCGGGCAACGACGCCGCGGCGAAACTCACCGAACAGTTGAAAGCGAAGGGCGTGCGCGTGTTGCGGGCCAAGCTGCCGCCGGGCAAGGACGTGAACGACGTGGCCCGCGAAAACAAAAACGCGCAAATCGCGCTGGCGGGCGTTCTGGAAGGTTCAGGCGCACGGCCTGTTGCCAAGCTCGCACCCGCGAATACGAACGCGCCCACGGCCACGGCAGCGCCGTTGCCGCCCGTTATAGCGACTCGTCACGAGCCGGAAAAATCATCGGCAGCGCCGCTGCAAACAGAGCCAACGATAGCTAAAACTGACGGACAAAAATCCGTCCTCGATGCGGCAGCTAAAGAAAAAATCGCTGACGCGTCACCCGCGTTGCCACCGCCGCCAGTTCCTTCTTTAGCCGCTTCCGTCCCGGCGACCGAAGCCGCGCCGCCAGGCGCAGTGGGTGCAGGCGACGCCTGCCCGGAGCCAACGCCAGTTAATGCGGATGAAGTGAGCTTCACCTTTGGCGAGCGGCAATGGCGTGTGCGGGGCATCGGCAAAAATCTTTCATTCGAGAGCCTGCGCGTGCAGTTGCGCGTCATGGCGGGCGAGAGTTACCACCTGGACACGCTCGATCTGTGCAACGCCAAGCACCGGCAGGGTTTTTTGGGGCAGGCCCACGGCGAGACCGGCCTTGCCGCCGACGCGCTTAAGCGCGATCTCGGCCAGGTGCTTTTGAAGGTCGAAGAGTTGCAGGAGCAACACATCCGCAAAACGGTCGAGCCGGAGAAAAATGAAATCGTGTTGAAGGACGGCGAGCGCGAGGCGGCGCTGGCGCTCTTGCGCGACCCGAAATTATTAGACCGCATCCTGGCCGACTTCGAGCGTTGCGGCATCGTGGGCGAACAGACCAACACCCTCGTGGGCTATCTCGCCGCCGCCAGCCGCAAACTGGACGACCCGCTGGCCATCATCATCCAAAGCACGAGCGCCGCCGGAAAATCGTCGCTCATGGACGCCATCCTGGCCTTTGTGCCGGAGGAACAGCGCATCAAATACTCGGCCATGACCGGCCAGAGCCTTTATTACCTGGGCGACTGCGACCTGCAACACAAGGTACTGGCCATCGTCGAGGAGGAGGGAGCCGAACGCGCCAGCTATGCGCTGAAACTCTTGCAGAGCGAGGGCGAGTTGACCATTGCCAGCACCGGCAAAGACCCGCAGAGCGGGCGCATGGTCACACAGGAATACCACGTCGAGGGGCCGGTGATGATCATGCTCACGACCACGGCCATTGACATTGACGAGGAACTTTTGAACCGCTGCATCGTGCTGACGGTGGACGAGAGCCGCGAGCAGACGCGCCGCATCCACGAGTTGCAGCGCCAGGCCCGGACGCTGGACGGGTTGCGGCGCAAGCTCGACAAGGCGGCCGTGCTGTCGGCCCACCGCAACGCACAACGCCTGTTGCGGCCGCTGCGCGTGGTCAATCCGTTCGCGCAACGGCTCACCTTCCTGGACGACCGCACGCGCACGCGGCGCGACCACGAGAAGTATCTGACGCTCATTGACACCATCGCGTTGCTGCACCAGTTCCAGCGGCAGGCGAAGCCTGCACCCAATGCGCCTAACGGCGCGATGTATATCGAAGTCACGCTCGATGACGTGGCGACCGCGAACAAACTCGCTGCCGAAGTCCTGGGCCGCTCGCTCGATGAGTTGCCGCCGCAGACCCGGCGCTTGCTCCTGCTCATGGACGAGTTCGTCAGTCAGGAATGCCGCCGCCTGAAACTGGCCCGCGCCGATTACCGCTTCACCCGGCGCGACGTGCGGGCGCACACCGGCTGGACGGACTTCCAGGTGCGCGTGCATCTGGACCGGCTCATGCAGATGGAATACGTCCTGTCGCATCGCGGACGACGCGGCCAGTGCTTCGTCTATGAACTGCTTTACGACGGCCAGGGCCAGGACGGCAAGCCGTTCCTCATCGGCCTGCTGGATGCCGAGTCGTTGCGGACGACCGCCAGCCAGCCGCAAAAGTTCGAGGGGTCTGGCACTAAGTTGGAGGGGTCGAATCCGAAGAACGAGGGGCCATTGAGTGGCCAAGAAGCCCCCATTGCGCCCCCAACGAGCGCCAGCAAAAACGCGACTTCATCCAATAACGGCAAGGCTTCCGGCCCGGTCGAGCCGCCCAAGCCGAAAAACACGCAACCGGGCAGAGGAAAAAAACCGGGCGCGTCGTAATCATACTCCTTCTTCTTTTTTTAGCTGCTCTTAGCCGCTTTCACACCATGCCACGCAAAGGACAGAAAGGCCCGCCCAAGACCATCGGCGACCCGACCGACCCGCACGGCTTTGGCGTGCTGTCGTCCCTGTTCTTCGAGTGGATGCGCGTGCGCAATTACTCCGAGCGCACGGTGGAGAACCGCCAGAACTATCTGCGTTACTTCGTGCTCTGGTGCGGCGAACGCGGCATCGTCCGGCCCGCCGAAGTCAGCAAGGCGATTTTGGAACGCTACCAACGCTGGCTTTACCACTACCGCAAGGAGAACGGCCAGCCGCTGACCTTTGGCAGCCAGTTCACGCACCTGGTGCCGGTGCGGGCGTTCTTCAAATGGTGCGCCCGCCAGAACCACACGCTCTACAACCCGGCCAGCGAACTGGACATGCCCAAGATGGAAAAGCGCCTGCCCAAGCATGTGCTGACGGCCAGCGAAGCCGACCGGGTGTTGAACCAGGCCAACGTCGCCGACCCGCTGGGCGTGCGCGACCGGGCCATCCTCGAAACCTTTTACTCGACCGGGATGCGGCGCATGGAACTGTTGAGCCTGAAACTTTACGACCTCGACATCGAGCGGGGCACGGTGATGATCCGCCTGGGCAAGGGCAAGAAAGACCGGATGATACCCATTGGCTCGCGGGCGCTGGCGTGGATTGATAAATACGTCATTGAGGCCCGCCCGACGCTCGTGCGCGAGCCGGACGACGGCACGCTGTTCCTGTCCAATCTCAACGAGGCGTTCACGCCCAACCGCCTCACGCAAATGGTGCGCGAATACGTGGACGCGGCCAGCCTGGGCAAACGCGGCGCGTGCCACCTGTTCCGGCACACGATGGCCACGCTCATGCTGGAGAACGGGGCCGACATCCGCTTCATCCAGCAGATGCTTGGGCACGCCGAGTTGTCCACCACGCAGATTTACACGCAGGTCAGCATCCGCAAGTTGAAGGAAATCCATTCGCTCACGCATCCGGCCAGGTTGGAGAAACCAACTGGCGAAGCGCCGCCGACCAATGGCACAGCCACGGCCAACGGCGAGCCGAAGAACCAACTGCTTTTGGGCTTCGCGGAACAGTCCCGCCAGCAGCAGGCCGACGCGCTGCTTTCCACTTTAGCCGCCGAACCCGACAACGACAGCCAGTGACTTCCGGCCCGGCCTCTGGTAATCTTCGAGCCGCTTGAACGCGGCTAAAAAAATAATCCTGCTCCTGTGGCTCCTCATCATGGCGAGCCTGGGGAACGTGTCGGCGTCCACGCCCGGCGCGCCGGAAAACCGCGTCTGGCAAAAATCTTTTGAAACGCTGGCAACGCGCCTGGGTGAACCGCTGCAAACTGCTGGCAGGCATCAGGAAAACGGCGGGGCGGGCTATGATTATGCGGTGGACTCACTCCTTGCCGCAGAG
>Ga0302320_10012595_pt1 | contig 17741 bp, 18 predicted proteins | sample Bog_T0_3_FD_202130 | JGI IMG/M metagenome (GOLD analysis project Ga0302320, IMG submission 202130) | Peat permafrost microbial communities from Stordalen Mire near Abisko, Sweden - Bog_T0_3 | ecosystem: Environmental > Terrestrial > Soil > Wetlands > Peat | place: Sweden: Abisko, Stordalen Mire...
GATGGAAGAGATACTTGCTTTGAACCTGTTGGATTTCAACCATCAGAATGTCATTTTCGGCCTGAGCATTTCCCCAATCGAAGGCGGATTCGAAATAGTCCTAGATCCGTGCTACGGGCTATCGGGAAACATCGCCGCTCGGAAGCTGTCAGTGGACTTTGAACCCATATCGACAGAGGCCAGGTGACCCAGGTGGCCGTCCGCAAGACTTGCGAGTCGTGCTGCACCTCATTTCGCGCTACAATCTCCCCATGAGCCGCACCGCTGCCCAACTCCTCGAAGAAGCCCGCCAGTTGCCCCCCGGCGATTTGGACTGGCTCGTCCAAAACCTTCTGAGCGATGAAGATGGAACGACAGAGGAGGAGCGGTTCGCTGCCTGGCAGAAGGAAGTTGGCGAGCCCGAGCCCGGCTACGAAGAATGGTTCCGCGCCGGTGTGGAAGAGGCACTTGCCGACGATTCAGGGGACGTTCCTCATGAAGAGGTTGTCAAAGACATCGCCAATTTGTTGCAGAGGGCGAGAAAAGCGCAGAGACTTCGAGCCAGTGCATGAAGGTGATTTGGAGTCACCGGGCTAAGCGCGACCTCCAAGGACTTGTGGTGACCATCGCGGAAGAGAGCCTTCAAAGGGCCGACCTTGTGTCAGGACGAATTCTGAGATCGGCACAGTTGCTTTACAGAACTCCGCGTGCAGGACGGCCGGGACGCGTTGCAGGAACCCGCGAGCGAGTAGTCGGGCGAACCCCTTATATCCTTGCGTACAAGATCCTTTCCGCGCGAGTAAAGATCCTTCGCGTCTATCACGGGGCGCGGAGGTGGCCAGCGGAGTTTTGACCGATTTCAGGACAAGATTGCCGCGTTTTCATTGCGTTCGCGGTATAAAACGCTCTATCGCATTATCCTGGCGTTCGCAGTAGCCCCACGGCTGACCATGGTGCAGTTGCTGTTCTGATCGCAACGGTAGTGCACGTTGAATGGAAAGTCTTCCCACGGAATGGCGCTGCTTTCGCTGGTCGTCTTGTCGAGAACGAAGGAGCTTCCTTCGCGGGTCTCAATGGTCCCGGTAGCGACGTCATAGTTGGCAACGGTGGCGTCGCCCTGGATTCCCAGAACCATCGGCCCGGTTGCCGCCGCGGCGGATGCCAACTCAAGTGCGGTCGGCTCTTCGGGGCTGGGAGGAGCATTGGGAGAGACATACGGTTTCCGCTTGGCGCTATCCTGCTTGGCGGAGCCTTTCTTCCAGGGCCACAGCCTGCTGAGTCCGTGCCTCTTGTGGGAATCAGCAGCCTTCTTAACAGAGAGACCGCTCGAAGGCGAAAACTTCGGAGTCCCGGCATTGGCCTTTTTCGAAGGGTCAACCACGCTGAGCAGGGAAGTGGCCGGTCCCGTATACGATGCCTGAAGGGTGGGCAGTCCAGACGCTTGAGCAACGGGCGGAGATGAAACGCGCTGGGTTGCCGCGACATTCCCAACGCCTGCGGTCACAGCGATTCCGAGCCCAACCAGCATGCCGGCTCCCGCGGCCGCGACGATACAGGCGTAGGCTGGATTGAAAGCGGTCCTGGAAAGGTCAACGGGAGCGAGCGGGCGATAGCCGGCTGAAGTCTTCGGTATAGGCTGTTGATAATTCTCTGGCATCGAGTGTCGCTCCTTCGGAGTGCTTCCCGGTCGGCTCACTACCTATTCAATGTGATTCCATCATTCTTCCGTGGTAGGGACAATGCGTCCAAAGGGCCATTGACGAGGCCGTTTCGTAATAAGAAATCAATCACTTTGGAGTCCGCAGGTAACGTAACCAGCTTTGGGTCACCCTTTCCCTTCAAGCACATCCCTCAGAGCGAAGCTGGTTTCGAGCCGCGTCACGCCGGGCAGCCGCGATAACTCATTCTGGTGCAGGCGTCCGTAGTCGTCAATTCCCGCCACGCGGACGACCAGCATGTAGTCGTATTGGCCGGCCATTAGGTGGCAACTGACGATTCCTCTCGATTTGCGGATCGCGGCCTCAAAGGCAGCCAGCACTGGCGCTGACTGGCGTTCCAGGGTTACGCGAATAAAGACTGTCATGCGCTTGCCGAGAAGCCGATCGTCGATTTGTGCGCGATACCCGCGAATGGCGCCGGCCGATTCCAGAGCCAGAATCCGGCGAGAGGCGGCGGAAGCGGAGAGGGCGACAGCCTCCCCGACTTCATAGTTGGTGGCGCGGCCGTTGCGCTCCAGATAACGCAGAATGGCTTCGTCCAACTCGTCCAGATCGGTCATTCCCGGTGCAAACGCGTATTTTGTGGCGGCATCTCCGGGAGAAGAGCTTGAATCTTGCACAAAGATGGAGTTCTTGTCACGTTTCGTTCCCATAGAGTCGTTTTATCACGAAGTTTGCACACACTGGAAGTGCACTCCGCCGTACCATTCTTGGCAGATGAACCGAGATGCGCGCCCGGCGCCGGGCAGCCCTCCCCAGAGAACAGAGTCGGCGCCGGGCCCTCCGCAGAGGCTTACGCACCCCTTCCGGCATCCAACCAAACAGGCAAGGAGACTCAGCGATGATCATTGGCGTTCCCAAGGAGATCAAGGACAATGAGGCCCGGGTGGCCGTAACTCCGGCAGGCGTGAAAGCCCTCACCGAAGCCGGGCATACGGTGCTGGTGGAGACCCAGGCCGGCGAGCAGTCCGGCTTCGACGACGCCGAATACCAGAATGCCGGTGCTGAGATTGTGGGCGAGGCTGGATACGCGTGGGTCAAGGCCGATCTGGTCGTCAAGGTGAAAGAGCCGATCGAAAGCGAGTATGTTTACTTTCGCGACGGACTGGTGCTGTTTACCTATCTGCACCTTGCACCCTTGCCGGGTCTGACGGATGAGTTGCTGAAGAAGAAAGTCATTGGCATTGCATATGAGACTGTGCGCGACCGGCAGAATACTCTGCCGCTGCTGACCCCAATGAGCGAAGTTGCGGGGCGCATGAGCGTCCAGGTTGGAGCAACCTATCTTGAAAAGGAGCGCGGTGGGCGTGGAATTCTGCTTGGTGGTGTTCCAGGCGTTGCTCCGGCCAACGTGACGATTATTGGCGGCGGTGTGGTTGGCACCAACGCGGCCAAGATCGCGCTGGGATTCGGCGCAAAGGTCACCCTGGTTGACGTGAGCATGAACCGGCTGCGCGAGTTGGATGACATCTTCGGCGGGCGGCTCTATACCCTGGCATCGAACAGTTATAACGTCGCGCAGGCTACGAAGGAAGCAGATCTCGTCATAGGTGGAGTGCTGATTCCCGGCGCCACGGCGCCCAAGATTGTGACCAAGGCCATGGTCTCGCAGATGAAGAAGGGCGCGGTGATCGTGGACGTGGCTATCGATCAGGGCGGCTGCGTTGAGACGGCGCGGCCCACATCGCACTCCAACCCGAGCTACAAGGTTGACGGCGTGGTGCACTACTGCGTGACCAATATGCCAGGCGCGGTGCCGCATACTTCAACGCTGGCGCTGACTAACTCGACATTCCCGTATCTGCTGCGGCTGGCAAACCTGGGCGCGCGCGAGGCGCTCAAGCTTGATCCAGGTCTGGCGGAAGGATTGAACACCTGGCTTGGCACGCTGACGCATCGCGGAGTAGCCGAGAGCCAGAACCGCGAGTGGACAGCGCCATCCACTGTGATCGCTTAGGATCCATTCGGGAACACGATCTCTGCGTTACTGCTGGAAATCCTATGGAGCCTCGTCCCCCAGAGGCTGAAGATGCGTCGCCTGGTGCATGGCATCGAGCAGATCTTGCGAATGACCGTCGTAGTCCTCATCGAGCGACCAGAGGAAAGTTCCACCCAGTCCCTGAACCCAGTCAGAGTAGATAACCCGCGTGTATGTGGAGAGCGGATCGTCGTACGTAATGAAGCCGGGAGAGCCGTCCTTCTTGAGCAGGTAAGGAACCAAGGCAACCGGGTCGCGATGACTTACCCAGCCGTGCTTGTTGATGAGCGGCTTGATGTCCGGACCATAGTTGACCGTCAGCACGGTATCGTCGCACTCTCCATCCGCTGTGGTTGCGGCATTGGGGCAGAGTCCGAAAAGCTGATTTATGTTGGTGTATTCGTAACCGTAAAACGGAGTGCCCTGGTTGAGTTGCGATGCAGGCGCTTGGGCGAGGAAGATCTCAGCCGATTGCTGATCGCTGCCCCCTGGTTCACATTCGAAGGGGGCTGGATCGTTTGGGTCCCAGAAGATAGGAGAATTGAGCTCGCCATAAGCCGTCCACGGGCCCGCGCAATCGTAGGTCATGATGTTGAACCAGTCGATAACCTTCTTGACTTCGGGCACATTGTAGGCCGACCCGCCCCACGGAGCCACGTCAATCGAGAGCGTGTAACGCGGAGACGGGAAGGCCTTTCGAAATGCCGTCTCGAGCGCGAGCAGGAAGGCGCCGTCTTCAGTGGTTTCGGGATACTCCCAGTCGAGGTCGAGGCCGTCGTAGTCGTGCTTGGTGACGAAGGCTTTCAGGTTCTTGACCAGCGCGGGAATACCACTGGGATTGGTTTCCATGTCGGTGGTATCCCCGCCGATGAGCAGCATGACTTTTGTTCCGGCGGCGTGGGCGTGGGGAATCAGTTCGGGCTCGATGAACTGGTCCGGCACTTGCAGATTGCCATCGGCGTCAAAGCCTACACCGGAGTGGATGATGTGGGTGAGCTTGGAGTAGGGAATCTGGGCAGCCGTGTAGGGCGGATCGTTAAACTTGCTGCCGGAATCGTAATCCCCGACAAGGCGTTTCGCAGGAGGTTCAGGCTGCTTTTGGAGGTCCGAGTCCTGGGCCTGCGCGTGTAGGAGAGGAAGGGTAAGGGAGACGGCGAGAGCAATGCGGATGAAAGCGGGGATGGTCAAGAATCCTCCTCGATATATACGGTTCGGCGGGGGCCGAATGGTGCGTCCGGTTCTGCAACATATTCGGCTTGGAAGGATAGGAGTGTCAAGGCGAATGGTGCGGGCGTTGCCATTTTGTCCCACCGTAATCCTCATTGTCTGCCTGTCGTGCTGCAAGGCCATGAAGCGCCCCAAAAGCAGGTCCTTCGACTCCGCTGAAGTACGCTTCACTCAGGATGACAGGTCTATTTTTGATATGAACTTCGGACTCACGTACTAGAATGGTGCTTCGACTGGAGGCACTATGGAACGGCGTCAATTTATTGCGGCATCGGTTGCGGCATCTGCTTTGGCGGTTGCGGGGAATGTTGAGGCACAATCGGCGCCTGCACCGGCAGGGCGCGAATACTACCAAATGCGCCGCTATGGCCTGCAATCGGGGCCGCAGACAAAGCTTACCGAAAGCTACTTTGGCGATGCGTTGATTCCGGCGCTGGCGCGCATGGGGATGGGTCCCGTAGGCGCGTTTCGCGTTGAGATCGGGCCGGAGACTCCGGTGAATTATCTGCTGATTCCGGGCGCGTCTGTTCAGGGCCTTGTCGAGCTCGATCTCCGGCTTGCTGAGGACGTGGCCTTCATGAAAGCGGCGGAGCCGTTCTGGACTGCAACCGCCGCGGCGCCGGCGTATCAGCGCATCGAGAGTTCACTGATGGTGGCTTTTACAGGATGGCCCAAAATCACTCCGCCGGCCTCAGCGGCGACAAAGGGCAAGCGCATTTTTCAACTGCGTATCTATGAGAGTCCCAGCAACGGAGACCATGTGCGCAAGGTGGAGATGTTCCACTCCGGCGAGTTTGAAATCTTTCTCAAGGCCGGTTTTCATCCGGTGTTTTTCGGCGATACGCTGATCGGCTCGCGGACGCCAAACCTGACCTACATGCTGAGCTTTGCCGACCAGGCTGAACTTGAAGCAAAGTGGGACCTGTTCCGCGACGATCCGAATTGGAAGAAGCTCTCCAGCAGTCCGCGGTTTGCCTCCGGTCAGATTGTGACCAACATTACCAATTTGATTTTGAGCCCGCTGGGATGTTCGCAGATTTGAAACGCGGAAGAGAGCAGCGGCCTTTCCTCGAGGTGATGCACGAATGGTCAAGCCGTTTGACGAATTCCCAGAGTTCATGAAGCAGCCGGCAAACCGGATTGCGACGTCCGACCAGAACACGCCGGGAGTTGAGGGTTATATCTTCGACGGTGCGGACGGAAGCCAGATGGCGTTCTGGACCTGCCCGGAATCTGCAACCTCGGACGAGCATTCCCATGAGTACGACGAGTACGTGATCGTAGTCCAGGGCTGCTACACGTTGATCATTCAAGGCGAGCGGATCCCGCTGAAGGCAGGGGATGAATATATGATCCCGCGCGGCGTGCGGAGTGGCGGCGAGGTTGTTGCCGGGACGAGGACGATCCATGCGTTTGGCGGTCACCGGGCCGAGCGGGCAGAAGGCTCCTGAAGACGTCCTCAAGGGAGATATGCCGGGTGTTTATCAATCTGTAACTTCCGGTTTGCCCGTAAATTCGACCGGAACCCGAATACTTGCCTGCAAGATGCTCGACCTGCGCATCTACGATTTGTCATCATTTGACACAGAAAGCGGGGAGAGAGGCCGCAAACTCCTCTTATTCAGTCCCCGCCGATTGGATCCCCGGAGTCTTCAGGGATGGATTGCGATCACCGGATGGCCTGCCCCAACCGTTAGGGCGCTCGGTCGGGTTCGTGGCAGTAAACGCGGGGTTCTCTGGGTTCCAGATGCTCCAGGTGTTCCCAAAGGCACCCTCTGTGGATTTGGGTCACGTGGCGTTGGGGGTGATGAAGACGTGGTAGCTGGCGTCGGCGCTCACGGTTTCGGCGAAGGCCGGGTCGATCTTTACCGCTGCGACACCCAGCTCCAACTCCCCGGAGTCGAAGTCCTCCAGCCAGCTCTCGGAAGACTGCACCGCATAGGTCTCCACGGTGTGCGTGCCTCCCTGGGTCGAGGCCAGCACCCTTCCCGCTGGTGCAGCGCCGGTGCCTCTCCTGCCCTCATCCCTCAGACCACGGCAGTTATTTTTGGGCTTGCGTGCGTGCCTTCATGCTGGCCTCGCGGCGCGCTTTGATCTGCCGCATGACCTTTGGATTCCGGGCCCACGCAATCCCCTTCTCCTCGGGCTGGCCGTAGAGCTCAGGATGAATGTAGTAGCCGCGCTCGTTGGCAGGCTTTTCTTGTTCCACGATCAGCCGATGGGCCTGAGCGTACGCGTCCTGGCGCACCGCTGTGATCTGCCACGAGACCTTGACGAAGGTTGCATTGGTCGCGATCTTGAACTGGTGTTGAGCCACTTCCTCGGCGATCCAGGCGTGGGCGTCGCGGCCGATCGTGGTGAGCTGATAGCGGAAGTCGCCGTTTTCCACCTCGAACCACTCGGGCAGCTTCACCGTGGCCAGTCCCAGTTCGTCTGTGACCACGTTGCCCGAGTAGATGTTCATCATCTCGGAGGACTCGACCGAGGAGTGAACCAGGTATTTGTTCGCCGGATCGGCGGGGTGATCGATCTTGAAGTTCTTAATGCTCGCCTGGAGGGTTCCGTTTACGAAGACATCGCCCTGAAAGAACCCGCCATATCCGCCGCCGGAGATTCCCCAGACGCCGTCCTCATTTTCCCCGCCCCCGAAGATCCCGCCTTCGCCGCCATCTGAGAAGCCACTCGCCGGAGCGCCGCCGACTGCTACGATCCCGTTGAGTCCGTTGCTCCCCTGGACACTGAGCTGGGCATCTCTCTCTTGACCTTCATAGACCCTGAGTTGGGCGAGCGTCCCGATAGTCACCTGGCCATTGCTGAAGATGGCCATATTGGTTTGCAGAGGGTTGAAATCGCTGCCGGGCTCTTTGGACATAAAAAGCAGGTCGGTTCCGTAGTTATTGTCATCGAAGGCCTGTATCCGCGCGGTGGGCGAGTTCGCGGTGCTGGCGTGGAGATAGGTCTTGAAGTCAATTGCAGCCGATGCTCCATAGCCTGCGGGATTGGTGAGCGTGAGAACGGGTCCCAGCGCATCGGATGCACTTTTTGAAAGTTCGAGCTCGGAGGCCGGCGTCGAGGTGCCGATGCCGACGCTCACGTAGGTTTTGCCCGGGCTTCCGTCCGTAGTCTGGCCGAGCACCAGGGAATCGTTCTGGCTTACGACCGCGTTGGCGCCGATGGCGGTGGAGTCGTTCAAGTTGGAATAACCGGCTCCGGAAAAAGCGCCCAGGGCGGTGTTGAGGTTGCCGGTAGCGATCGTATCGAGGGCGTTGGCGCCGACGGCGGTGTTGGACCCACCACCGGTGAGCGCCGTCATGGCCTCATATCCGTCTGCGGTGTTGTCGATGCTGGAGGGCACACTCCCGTTCCCGGCGAAGCCCAGGAATGAGTTGCCATTTCGATTGCCGTAGGCGAAGAGAGAGCCGCCCAGGTCGTAGGAGCCGGCGTTCACGGTACCTGTGGTCGAAACCGGGCCGGGGAAGGTCTGCCCGGGCGCGAAGCTGAAGATCCCTCCGCTGCTAATCGAAAAAAGATTCGTCTTGGTCGATCCCTCCCGGTATTGCATGTAGAATCTGGCACTCGGGTTGGCCGTGTTGTTGTTTTCCGGATAAGCAAACAGGACAAAGCTCGGCGCGACCGGAGCCTTTGCGGTTGACGACCAGACCGAGGCCGTAAGATCCAGAAGCTGTGAGTAATAGCTGGAAGATGAAGTTGCCGCGGCGGTGGCGGGCAAGGTCAAGGCGCCACGAAACTGAGCGGTTCCGTTCACGTCGAGCGTGGCCGCCGGCGTGGGCTCGTTGATGCCGATATCCAAACCGGATTGTGTGATTTCCGAGTTGCCCTGCGCGTTTGCCCCGGTCCACAGCGGAACGGTGCCGGCGGTGCCCGAGCCGGCCACATCGAACGGAGTAGCCGCTGGAGCCGTGGTGCCGGTCTGCGCAGACTGGGCAAGCTGGGCCAGTTGATTCTGGGTCACAAAATCAGAAGCGGCGTGACCTGCGAGCGATTCGGAGTCGGCTGATTTCATCGCATAGGGAACGCTGGAAAGCAGCACGCGCTCCTGCTCCGCAGATCGCTCAATGCTCACTCCCAGCCAGCGCGCCGCACCACCGGCAAAGACCGTCTGGGGCAGCCCGGCGGGGCTGGCGCTGCCCAGAAGCACGGAGTAGGAGCCGTCTTCGCCTACGGCTACTGGTTGCGTCTCCGTCCACAGCGGATCGCCACCTTCGGCAGCGGCGTAGATGCGGAACTCAGCTTCCACCGTCTCACCGGTGCGAGTGGCTTGCTTGCCTGCGTAGCGCACTTGTTGCGGGATTACCGGGGCAATCACTGCCGCTGAATCTTCATTTGCCTGCGCGGCGGTGGGTTCGGCGGAGCCGATGCAGATGGGCATCAAGATGAGCGATGCGGTCAAGACTGAGCGCAGCGTTTCGCCGATGGACACAAAGATACTGGTTGCGTTTCGCACACAGACCTCTTTTCTTCACCTGTTGAATCAAGCCGAACGACTGCCGGGGATTTGGATGGTGTCGGGTGATAGATGACCTTTGAATGAAGTGTGGTTCAAGGCGATCGCACGCGGGGAGCCGATCCGACTTTCCGTGCATCCTAAATCAGAATTGAAGCAATGCGCCAATTAATAATTTCCAATAGTTCTCATTAATCCTTATGAATTGGCCGTCTCGATAACTTTCCGGGACTTGCGCCTCTCCACCATTTAGGCTGGTCAAGCCGCTCCGCAGATAGCGTTAGCCGGGTTCCGGGCGGTTGGTCGGCAAACGACAGTCGGCAAACCGGTAGTTATCTTTCGGTAGACAGCGCTTTTTGTGGAGGCAAGCAGATCGAGGCGAAAGCGGCCCAAATCGCACTATAATCGGCGCATGTCCTTCTGGAGCGATCCACGGCGGCGATCGGTATCTCTGCTTGCGGGCGGGGTGGTGTTGTTCTTCGCTTTGCTGGGCGGGCTGCAGTGGTTCAATACGTCCGGCGTGGGCTTCCTGAATCCGGAAACTTCAGGAGAGACGCTGGCATTTACCGGGCTCACGGTGCTGGTGTTTCTGCTGCTGCTGTTGCTGCTGATGCTGCTGCTGCGGAACATTCTCAAGCTCTATGTGGGCCAGACGAGCAGCGCACTGGGAGCGCGGCTGCGCACGCGGATGGTGCTGGGGGCGGTGTTGATTGCGCTGACTCCGGCGGTCTGCATGTTTCTGTTCAGCTTCAACCTGATGAACCGATCCATCGACCGGTGGTTTTCTCCGAATACGTCGGAGTTGCGCGAAGACTCGACGCGGGTGGTGCTGGAACTGGCGCAATATGTGACCGACAATGCGCGGGTCGAAGCGGAGTCGATCGCGGCATCCGGTGCTCTGGACAAGGATCTGCCGGCGTTGCAGGATGAGTTGGGAACGCACCGTATCACGCTGGGCGGCGGTTTTGCCGTTGTCTACGGCAAGGACCTGCATAGGGCTACCAGTTATCAAGCGCCTCCGGAGGCAAGCCAGGCAAGCCTGCTCCCCTGGCTGCCGGAAAAGAACGAAGAGGGCAATGTGGGCGCCGCGGTACCTCTGCATGGATTGCTTTCAGCCAACCTGCTCTCCGCTGCGCAAAGAGGCGATGAAGCGATATTCAAAGTGGGTGCGCAGGAATACGCGCTGGGGATGGCGGCCACCGCATCAGGAAAAGTAGTGGTGGTGGCGCTGCCGATGCCGAAGGGACTGAGCCAGACGGTGACGCGTATTCGCGCCGGCGCGGACGAATATTGGCAACTGTTCCGCTCGCGCAATAGCTTGCGCAGATTCTTCATCCTGCTGCTGCTGGTGATTACGGTGTTTATCTTCTTTTCCAGCGTCTGGCTGGCGCTGTTTTTGTCCAAGCAGATTACCCGGCCAGTAGAGGCGCTGGCGGACGCCATGGACGAGATTGCGGACGGCAAGTACGACCACCGCGTGGCATTTGCAGCGACGGGGGAAATGGGTGACCTTGTCCGCGCATTCAACCACATGGCGGCCGATCTGGAGACGAGCCGCTTCCTTGCGGAGAGCTCGTCGGCGCAACTCACGGGGGCCAATCTAGCAATCGAAGAACGGCGCAGGGAACTGGAAACAATTGTGGAGACGATTCCCAGCGGCCTGGTTACGCTGGATGGATCGGGAATGGTGCTGCAGTCGAACCGCGCCTTTGCGGGATTGTTGGGACGGCGGGAAGACACGAGCCTTGCGGGGGAAAGAATCGAGGCGCTGTTTCCGGCTGAGTGCTGGGAAGATCTTGCGGGTGTGATTCGTCGGGGTCTGCGCATGGGCGCGGCGTCTACTGAAATTGAGACGCATGCGCGCGGCCGCACCATCCATCTTGGGGTGACCAGCGCGCGGCTTGAACTGGCGCACGGCAAGCAGGGCACGGTGCTGGTGGTTGAAGACATGACCGAGTTGTTGCGGGCTCAGCGGCAACTGGCGTGGAAGGAAGTTGCGCAGCGCGTGGCGCACGAGATCAAGAATCCGCTCACGCCTATCGCGCTTTCGGCGGAGCGCATCGGCCGTCACGTGGAACGCGGCCAGCCGGATTCCTGGCCTGTGATTCGCAAGTGCAGCGAAGTGATTCTGGGCTGCGTGGGGACGCTCCGGACGCTGGTCGATCAATTCTCGGCGCTGGCACAGTTTCCCGCGCCGCAGCCCAGGAGCTGTGATTTGAACCGCGTGGCCGAAGAGGCACTGGCACTGTTTGCCGGCAGGCTCGACGGGATTACCGTGCAGTGGGATCTGGAGCCGGGCTTGCCTGAAGTGGTGGCCGATCCGGAGAGCATTCGCCGCGCATTGGCCAACCTGATCGACAATGCCGCCGAGGCAATGCAGGGCAGCCTGTTGCGCGTGCTGGGAATTCACAGTTCTCTCAGCGAAGACGGCGGCTCAGTGGAGCTTGTGGTTTCCGATACCGGCCATGGGTTGACCGATGAAATAAGGGAGCGCCTGTTCCTGCCGTTCTATTCCACCAAGAGCCGAGGCACAGGGCTGGGTCTTTCCATCGCGGCCAAGATCGTGCAGGAGCACGGAGGGAGTTTGCGCGCTGAATCGAATAGCCCCAAGGGAGCGCGCTTTCTGTTGCGCTTGCCTTTGATGGAGCCGAACGGTGCGGGACAGTCCGTTCTTGAAGGGGCTTCCGAAACAGTCGTCAAAGGCCTGCCGTCATGAATCATATCCTGGTGGTGGACGACGAAGCGGAGATTCGCAATTCCCTTGAGGAGATTCTGCGCGAAGAGGGCTACGGCGTAGCGACGGCAGCCACAGCTTCCGAGGCACTTCTTCTGTTGCAGGATGCACCATACGACGTGGTCCTGCTGGATATCTGGCTGCCGGACCGCGATGGGCTCGATGTATTGGGGGAGATGCATCAGCTGGCTGTGGAGATGCGTCCTGAAGTGGTCATTATCAGCGGCCACGGGACCATTGAGACAGCGGTGAAGGCCACCAAGCTGGGGGCTTACGATTTTCTCGAAAAGCCCTTGTCGCTGGACCGAACGCTGATCGTCTTGAAGAATGCGGTAGAGGCACGGCGCCTGCGCACGGAGAACCTGGAGTTCAAGCGGCAGTTCAACCTGAGCTCGGTTTTGACCGGCGAGAGTGTGCCGGTGAAAGCGCTTCGGCAGCAGATCCGCCTGATGGCGCCCACCAACGGCAGGGTGCTGATTTACGGTGAGTCGGGCACTGGCAAGGAACTCATTGCGCGCGCCATTCATGCCGAGAGCCTGCGGCGTGACAGCGTGTTTGTGGAACTGAACTGCGCGGCCATTCCCGAGGCGCACATTGAGGCAGAGCTCTTTGGCTATCGGCACGGGGCGCAGCCGGGGGGACCGGTGGAGCAGCGCGGCACGCTGGAACGCGCAGACGGGGGAACGCTGTTTCTGGACGAAGTGGGCGATATGAGCCTGAAGACCCAGGCCAAGGTGCTTTCCGCCCTCGATGACCAGCTGTTTACGCCGGTGGGAGGAACGCAGCCGCTGAGAGTGGATGTGCGCCTGATCGCAGCCACAAACAAGGATCTGGAAGAGGAGATTGCCAAGGGTAATTTTCGCGAGGATCTTTTTTACCGGCTCAATGTGGTTCCGTTTGGCGTGCCGCCGCTGCGCGAACGCAAGCAGGATATTCCGCCACTGGCGAAGGAGTTTCTGGCCGAGTTTGGACGGCAGTATGGGCGTCCGCGCATGGAGATCGGTGAAGACGCGCTCACCACGCTGGCCGCCTACCATTGGCCGGGCAATGTGCGCGAGTTGAAGAACGTGCTCGAGCGCGTGATGATCCTGAATCCCCGTGTGCTGCGCATTGAGCGCAAGCATCTGCCGCCGTTGACGCACAAGGCGGGGACGCGGTCGACGGAGGAATTTTCATCGCTGCAGCAGGCGCGGGATGCGTACGAGCGGGAATACATCCTGAAGAAGATCGAAGAGGCCCGCAACAACGTGAGCCATGCGGCGGAATTGCTGGGACTGGAACGCAGTCACCTTTATCGCAAGATGAAGGCGCTGGGGATCAGCGTGCGGGAATAGGCGCCCAAAATACGGGTCCCCTTCGACTCCGCTGAAGTACGCTGCCTTCCTCTTGAACAAGGCTGTTTGAGGGCTGAGGTTTCCCGCCCTTGCGACAGAAAAAAGTCGCAAGAACGGGGCACGGGGCTATTGTGGCGAATCGTGGCTGGGGTTCATTGCAGACGTAACTCGCTGAGACACTATCTTCCCTGGTCAGCGAGGCGGGTCTTTGCGTCGGATTTCACGGCGACCGGTGTTGCCGCAGGCGTCAGGAGTTGCTGCACGTCGGCAACCAGCAACTGGACCGAGTCAGAGAAGCTGGCGTCGCGATGCTTCTTGAAAAATGCGGGATCGACCTGCTCGACAAATCCCCAAAGAGCTACATGGGTCTTGCCGTCTGAGATGCCAACTCTGATCTGTGGCACCGAGAGTCCGGGCGAATCGACAAAGCGGACCGCAAACACCACATCGGCGTCGCTTGGATCCAGCACCAGCTCAAATCGTCCCCACGTTTTCATCTGCGCGAAGAATTCGCTGTACGCGCGCTCCGGGCCTCCACTGTAGGCGGACGGGAATGCGGTTACGTCGCCCTGTTCGTAGGAAATAAAAGCGCGTTTTCCATTGAGAAGGGGAGTTGGGACCGGGGCGGCGAGCGTGTTGACACCCTTGGCCGCGGAACTCCGCTGCTGGCCGCTGACCGGCAGGGCGAAGCACATTGAGAGAGCAGCGATCGCAACCGAAAGCCTCAGGGATACATGCATAATTCCTCCATATAAAACGAACTGTTTGTCCTGATCGAATGGCAAACATTTGAGCGTGGATTCCGAAAAAAGTTAGCACAATAAGCGACCAAGTCATGCTTTCGAGTTTTAGCCCAGCGATTCGAATGTGGGCGCATCCCACTTGATATGTTTTCCAACTTGTGTTAAGCTCCCACCATGTCTACGTCTGCCATCCTAAAAAGCTCCGAATTTGAGCTGGTTTCCGAGTTCGCCCAGCCCGACGCGAAGAAGCGCCTGTCGCTTGGAGAGGCTTCCCACGGCGCAACGGCATACAACATCTACCGTAATCCGCTGGGCCAACTCATCCTCGATCCGGTAAAGACTATACCTGCGTCTGAAATGTGGCTCTACGAAAACCCCGAAGCGTTGGCTAGCGTTAAGCAAGGGCTGAGGGAGTCGGCTGAGGGGAAGACTGTTTACCGCGGCTCATTTGCCAAATACGCTAAAGAGTAGTAGTAGGACATAGAGTATGGAGAAGTATATATTTGGTACGAAAAATCAAGTTCACGCAGGCTGCCGACGCTCAATATACGGCGCTGGAGAGATCGCCGTCGAATGCCGGACTTTTCCAGCAGGTTCGCAAGGCTATCGGCTACCTGGAGGTTGACCCTCAGCATCCCAGTCTAAATACACACGAGTTCACCGCGCTGTCTGGCGCGAACGGCGAAAAAATCTTCGAGGCCTACACTCAAAACAACACCCCTACCGCTTATCGAGTCTTCTGGCATTACGGCCCCGATGAAATCAAGGGAAAGGAACGGCTTCCGGTCATCACGATCATTGCCATTACGCGCCATCCTTAGCTGGTAGCAGGCGATTCGCTACTGTTCGGAAGCGAACAAGAAATTGCGAAGGTGGACAGGCGGCGGTCGGGCTCGACGCCTGGTTCCGCAGGAACGCTTTATTCTTGAGCAATTTGACCGGTGCGCACCACACCCGTTTGTGGCAATTGAATTGCTGGCTCTGAATCATCGAGCGTCTTCCCCTTTGCAAGAAAGGGACTTCTCATGCAAACGCGTTGGATGAGTTTGAGTGCGATCGTCCTGGCGGCAGCGGGCTGCTTATATGCGCAGGCGCCGGCAGGGGTGCAGAGCTTTCCTCTTCAGAGTGCGGCGGGCCTGTCCGCGCCCGGAACGAAGATCGAAGCGGTGAATTACCTGGGGCGCAATTGCGTCCGGGTCACGGCCGGCGACGAAAAGGGAGCCGGCCTTGTGCTGCTGCCGGGGACGGATTTCCAGGATGGAACAATCGAGGCGGAGATTGCTCTGAAAGCGACAGTTCCGCCGGGTGTCCGGTTTCCGGGCTTTGTGGGGATTGCTTTTCGCGTCCGCCCCGATGCATCGCATTACGAGTTGTTCTACCTGAGGCCGGGGAACTCGGAAGCCGCGGACCAGGCCATGCGGAACCACGCGGTGCAATACGTTTCCGAGCCCGACTTCGACTGGTACATTCTCCGCCGGCAATGGCCGTGGGTCTATGAGTCTCATGCGGAACTGGCGATGGAGACCTGGACCAAGGTGCGGATCGAGGTAGTCGGGCGCGCCGCGAAGCTCTATCTGAACGGATCGGCGAAGCCCACCCTGGTGGTGGATGGCCTGAAGGGCGAGGATTTGCACGGTGCAATTGGGCTGTGGGGTTACAGCGGCGAGGAGGCGTATTTTTCCAATGTGACGATTGCTCCGTCGACGCCACAGAACCTGAAAAACGGATCCGACATTGCCGGGAAATGGCAGATGCATTATGCGAGCGACACAGGGCCCTTGGACGCAACCATGGAGTTGCACCGCGACGGCAGCAAGGTGACCGGGACGTGGTCCGGTCCGCTTGGACAGGGCCGCGCAATTACGGGTACTTGGCGGAACGGCTATGTGGAAATTTCGTTCCCGTGTGAGTGGCCGAAGGAAGCAGGAATTGGGGCTCCTGGGCCGGTGAACACGCTCCTGACCGGTTGGATTGATGGCGATTCCGGCAAGGGGCGGATGCGGGTGGAGGGACGTTCCGATGGCGTTTGGACGGCGAAGAGGAGCGAGTGAGCCGTTTCGGCTGAGCTGCCCTGGCGATGTTCAACTGCGGACACGGGTTTGCGAAACCGGACATCCGCCGGTAACGGGAGCGACTGCGGAATTTTGGCTATCGCCTTGCCGGTGAATTGTTTGAGAGCCGCGCACGGCGCGATGTTTTTGGTCATCTAATTGCTTGGAACAGGTGATCAGCACGACTTTTGGAGGTGTGGCATGGCGTATTTTGAACGGGTTCGCGATGTGGTTTCCGGTCCTTTCAGCCCTGACGTCATCCAGCAACGGACGGCGGCGGGCTGGCAAATGGTCTCCATCGAGTGGCGGCGCGAGTTGCCCGACTCGGAAACCCCTCCCGAGGGTGGATTCGATGAAGACATCCCTTACGGTCTGCGCGTTTCCGATGATTGCCGGCGGCTGGAAGTTCATCCCCGTGAGCACCAGGCGCTAATGCTGATGATGGAGTTGCTGGTGCAGGACTTCACCTATTCGGCCATTGTGAGCGACCTGAATGAGAAGGGCTTCCGGCAGCGCAACGGGCGGCCATGGAGCAGGATTGCGGTCTTCAATATGATTCCGCGCCTGATTGAGGTGGGGCCTCGCTTCTTCAACTCCGACGAATGGGAGAAGCGGAGGCAGCGGTTCGCAAAGGCGAAGTTGTCGGACGCGCTTTAGGGGAAGCGCTAGGCTGCTGCAGTCTCGGTCAGTGGCTTCACTTTGGCACGTTTCTTTTGCGATGCAACCCAAAGGTCGCGTTGCGCCTGAAGACGAAGCCAAAAATCCGGGTCCGTGTTGAAGGCTTCCGAAATACGCAGGGCCATATCCGCCGAAACTCCGGCTTTGCCGTTCAGCACCCGTGAAAGCGCGGGCCGGGTGACGCCGAGATGCCGTGCGACATCGGTCACAGACCTGCCCTGTAGGTAATATGCGAGGAGTCTTCCGGGGTGTGAGGGGTTGTACATCTGCATGATGCCTCTCCCCAAGTCTACTTGTATATCGGTCCCAGCGACGCGGGATTGTCGCCCAACTGCGGGTCTACGCGGAAGTCCCAGACAGACTGATTGATGTCTGAAGCGGAAAGAATCTCCACCACGGCATATTCGCCGATGGTCAATTGCTGTGTCGGCGTGATCTTGAGCCAGTGTTTGCCGGGAAGCACCTCGACCTTAGTGGGAATCACGTCTTCGTCCTGGGTGACGGTGCCGGCGGGGCTCATGTGGATGGCGCCGACGACGCGGAGAGCCCGGCGCTCGTCCACGCGGACTATGGCGAATCCCGAAGAGGCGGAATGCGCTCCGTGTTTGCGGCTGGCGACTTCCTTGGCGCCGCTGGTGTTCACCGTCATGGCGTGGGAGACGACCTGCTCCGCATCGTCCCGTGCGTTGAGCGAGAGGTAAATCGCGGGATCGTTCACATGGAAGTGCACCTTGGCGTGCGCTCCGTCGAGTTCCAGGCTGGCTTTGGACCCGGCCATGGGGTTCAGCGTATTCAGGCCGTGTTTGGATTTGGTATTTGCATTCAGCTCGGCGG
>Ga0302320_10012596_pt1 | contig 17741 bp, 18 predicted proteins | sample Bog_T0_3_FD_202130 | JGI IMG/M metagenome (GOLD analysis project Ga0302320, IMG submission 202130) | Peat permafrost microbial communities from Stordalen Mire near Abisko, Sweden - Bog_T0_3 | ecosystem: Environmental > Terrestrial > Soil > Wetlands > Peat | place: Sweden: Abisko, Stordalen Mire...
CACCATCGAGTTCGACGGCTACCAGCTGTTCTCCACCGAGAAGCGCCTGGTGGGGTGCTACTACGGCTCCGGTCAGGTCCGACGCGACTTCCCCCGTCTGGTGGCCCTGGCCGAGACCGGGCGCCTCGACCTGGGCGGTGCCGTCACCCGCCGGATCCCCCTCGACCAGGTGAACGGGGCGTTCGACGCCATGGCCGCCGGTGAGGTCATCCGTTCGGTCATCGTGCCCGGCCGTGAGGGCCCATGACCGGTCCACCCGAGGGGACGGTCGTGCGACCGGGACCGGAACGCGCCTGGCGGTACGGCCAGCTCACCCGGGAGGACGTGGTCGACGCCGGCCTCCGCCTGACCCGGCGCAGCGGGTTCGCCCATCTCAGCATGCGCCGGTTGGCCGCAGAGTTGGGCAGTCCGTCCATGAACGCCTACTACTACGTGCGGGACAAGCGTCACCTCCTCGATCTGGTGGGAGACGCCGTGCTGGGGGAGGTCCCGGTCCCGCCCACCGACCTCCCGTGGGAGAAGCGGCTCACCCTGTTGTTCGAGGGCGGCCGCGAGGTCCTGCTCCGCTACCCCGGAGTCGCCCAGCACCTCCTCCGGCGCACCGCCGGCCTCCCCAACGAGACCCGGCTGTACGAGGCGATCACCGGGATCCTCGGGGCGGCCGGATTCGACCGGGCGGTGAGCGACCGGGTCCAGCGGCTGATGGCGTACCTGCTCTTCGGGGCGGTGACCTCCGAGCTGGCCACCGCCGAGGCGGCCGACGACCCCGGCACGTTGCGCTTCTCCGACGATCCCGAGGTCTTCCGCTTCGGCCTGGAGCTCCTCGTCGACGGACTGCGACGGCACCTCGGAGGGCCGGGGGCGCAGCGACGGGCCCCGGGCTGACCGGCCCGACCGGCGATCGGTGCGCATTTACATATTTTAATGGATATGTAATGCTGCGGGGAGCATGACCACGCAGAGCACGAGCGCCGAGCTGATCCTGGCCGCCACCCGCCGGGCCATCCTGGCCAAGGGCCCGGGGAAGCTGACCCTGTCGGAGGTGGCCGCGGCGGCCGGGGTGTCCCGGCCCACCCTGTACCGCTGGTTTCCCACCAAGGCCGACCTGTTCGCCGCCCTCACCGAGTACGAGCGGAGCCAGTTCGACCAGGGCCTCGAAGCCGAGATCGCCGCCCACCGGTCGCCGGCCCGGCAGCTGGATGCCGCCCTGCGCTTCCTGGTCAACTATCTGGACGGGTCGTTGGGCCCGGATCCCATCGGCGTCGACCCCGCCTTCGCGCTCCGGTCGCTGAGTGACTCCCTGCCCACCCAGGTCGAGACGCTGGTCCGCCTCCTCGGCCCCCTGCTCGAGCAGGTTCCCGCCGTGGCCAGCCGGGCGCTCAGCCGGGCCCAGGTGGCCGAGATGTTCCTGCGGGTGGCCTACTCGCACTACCTGGTGCCCCACCCCTACCCCGCCGAGCTGTTGGCCACCCTGCGCACGCTGGCCGGCCTGCCGGCCCGCTCCTTGACCCGGGCGGCCGGGTGAGCCCGGGGGCCGGGCCGCGGGCGGCGGGCCCGCTCACCCACCTCGAGCGGCTGGAGGCGGAGAGCATCCACATCATGCGGGAGACGGTGGCCGAGAGCGAGCGCCCGGTCATGCTGTACTCCATCGGCAAGGACAGCTCGGTCATGCTCCACCTGGCCCGGAAGGCCTTCCACCCGTCGGTGCCGCCCTTTCCCCTCCTGCACGTGGACACGACCTGGAAGTTCCGGGCCATGTACGAGATGCGGGAGAAGATGGCGGCCGAGAGCGGCATGGAGCTGCTCGTCCACCAGAACCCCGACTGCGTCCGGCTGGGCATCAATCCGTTCGACCACGGATCGGCCGTCCACACCGACCTGTGGAAGACGGTGGGCCTCAAGCAGGCCCTGGACCACTACGGCTTCGACGCCGCCTTCGGCGGGGCCCGCCGGGACGAGGAGAAGTCGCGGGCCAAGGAGCGGATCTTCAGCCTCCGGAGCGCCCAGCACCGGTGGGATCCCAAGCAGCAACGTCCCGAGCTCTGGCGGACCTACAACGTGCGTCGCAACCAGGGGGAGTCGATGCGCGTCTTCCCCCTGTCCAACTGGACCGAGCTCGACATCTGGCAGTACATCCACCGCGAGGGGATCCCCATCGTCCCGCTCTACCTGGCCGCGCCCCGGCCGGTGGTGGAGCGCAACGGCGTGCTCATCATGGTGGACGACGAGCGGATGCCGCTCGAGCCGGGGGAACGGCCCGAGCAGCGCAGTGTGCGCTTCCGGACCCTCGGGTGCTACCCGCTGACCGGGGCGGTCGAGAGCACGGCCGGCACCCTGACCGAGGTGATCCAGGAGATGCTGCTCGCCACCACCTCGGAGCGGGAGGGCCGGGTGATCGACTTCGACGCAGCGGGGTCCATGGAGAAGAAGAAGCAGGAGGGCTACTTCTGATGGCCATGGCCAAGGAGTCGCTCATCGCCACCGACATCGATGCCTATATGGGCGTCCACGAACGCAAGGGCATGGTCCGCTTCATCACGTGTGGGAGCGTCGACGACGGCAAGAGCACCCTCATCGGCCGACTGCTCTACGAGTCGCACCTGGTGTTCGACGACCATCTGGCCGCCCTCGAGGTGGAGTCCCGTCACGTGGGCACCCAGGGCGGTGATCTCGACTTCGCCCTGCTGGTCGACGGCCTGGCCGCCGAACGGGAGCAGGGGATCACCATCGACGTGGCCTACCGGTTCTTCGCCACCGAGCAGAAGAAGTTCATCGTGGCCGACACACCGGGCCACGAGCAGTACACCCGGAACATGGTCACCGGCGCGTCCACCGCCGATGCCGCCGTCATCCTCATCGACGCCCGCAAGGGGGTGCTGACCCAGACCCGTCGACACAGCTTCCTGGTCGCACTGCTCGGTATCGAGCACGTGATCGTGGCCGTCAACAAGCTGGACCTGGTCGACTACTCCCAGGAGGTCTTCGACCGGATCGAGTCGGACTACCGGGCCTTCGCCGCCGAGATCGGCCTGACCGACATCACCTGCATCCCCCTGTCCGCCCTGCGTGGGACGAACATGGTGGAGCCCAGTCCCGACACCCCCTGGTACACGGGACCGACGCTGCTGGCCCACCTGGAGGGTATCGACGTGGAGGACCGGTCGGCCGGGGGTGCCTTCCGGATGCCCGTCCAGTGGGTCAACCGGCCCGACCTGGACTTCCGGGGCTTTTCCGGTCTGGTGGTGAGCGGCTCGGTCCGGCCGGGAGCACCCGTGCGGGCCCTGCCGTCGGGCCGGAGCACGACGGTCCGGCGAATCTCGACGTTCGACGGCGACCTGGAGGTGGCGGTGGCCGGGCAGTCGGTCACCCTCGTCCTCGACGACGAGATCGACGTCAGCCGGGGTGACCTGCTGTGCGCCGACGATCAGCCGGCCGAGATCGCCGACCAGTTCGAGGCCCACGTCATCTGGATGCACGATGACGCCCTGCTGCCGGGGCGGCCGTATCTGGTGAAGGTCGGTGCCTCGCTGGTGGGCGCCACCTTCTCCCAGCCCAAGTACAAGGTCAACGTCAACACCCTGGAGCATCTGGCCGCCCGGACCCTGGAGCTGAACGAGATCGGTGTGTGCACGGTCACCACCGACCGCCTGGTGCCCTTCGACCCCTACACGACCAATCGGGACACGGGTGGCTTCGTGATCATCGACCGGCTGACCCATGCCACGGTGGGCGCCGGCCTCCTCCACTTCTCGCTCCGCCGATCGCAGAACGTCCACTGGCAGGCCATGGAGGTCGACGCGGCGGCCCGGGGTGCCATGAAGGGCCACCGGCCGGGAGTCGTCTGGTTCACCGGCATCTCCGGTGCGGGCAAGTCGACCATCGCCAACCGCACCGAGCAGCTGCTGCACGCCCAGGGCGTGCACACCTATGTCCTGGACGGCGACAACGTCCGCCACGGTCTCAACCGGGATCTGGGCTTCACCGAGCTGGACCGCATCGAGAACATCCGCCGGGTGGCCGAGGTGGCCCGCCTGATGGCCGACGCCGGACTGGTGGTGCTGGCCTCGTTCATCTCGCCGTACCAGGCCGAGCGCCGGATGGCCCGGGAGCTGGCCGGCGAGGGCCGGTTCTGCGAGGTGCACGTCGACACCCCGCTCGAGGTGGCCGAGTCCCGCGATCGCAAGGGCCTCTACCAGAAGGCCCGGCGGGGGGAGCTGGCCAACTTCACCGGCATCGACTCCCCCTATGAGGTTCCCGAATCGCCCGAACTCCGCATCGACACGGACTCGGTGTCAGCCGAGCAGGCGGCCGAGGCCGTGGTGGAACAGCTGCGCTCCATGGGCATCCTCCCGTGAGGGGACCGGGTGCCGGGCCCAGGCACCGTGCGACGTGATCATCGGAGCATGACGACACCAAGGGGGATGGCATGGAGATGGACCTGTTGGTCGAGACCGCACGTGAGCGCGCCGGTTCGGACGACTTCGGCGGTGACTCGTGGCGGGAGGGACTCGGGGTCCTGGTGGAGTCCCTGAACGCCGAGGCCGCCCTCAACGAGATGGGCGAGGCGGCGATGACCGAGCAGATCATCGGCTTCCTGGTCAACCGGCTGCACATCGAGCAGTGGTACGCGGACTTCCCCGAGATCGACGACCAGCAGATCGTGGCCCCGCTGTTCGGCATCGGGCTCCCCCGGACGGGGTCCACCGCCCTCAGCTATCTCCTGGCCCAGGACCCCGCCCGGCGCACCCTCCGGGTGTGGGAGGCGGCCGAGCCGTGCCCCCCGCCGGAGACGGCCACCGAGCACACCGACCCGCGCATCGCCGAGGCCCAGGCCGGCGTGGAGTTCACCAACGAGATGTTCACCGGCTTCGCCGAGATGCTGCCGAGCGCGGGCGACGGGCCCCAGGAGTGCCTGATCCCCATGGCCTTCGAGTTCCGCTCGCTCATCTTCGAGGGGATGTCGCTCATCCCGAGCTACAGCGCGTGGCTGCTGGAGTGTGACATGGAGCCGGCCTATCGCTATCACCGGCGGGTGCTGAAGCTGTTGCAGTGGCGGTGCCCGCCCGACCGGTGGTGGCTCAAGACCCCCTCGCACATGCTGTCGATCGACGCCCTCACCAGGGTGTACCCGGACGCCCGGTTCGTCATGACGCACCGGGACGTGGGCAAGGTGCTGCCGTCGGTCTGTGCCCTCTACAGCACCCTCAGCACGATCCTCACCACGCGGCCCGACCCGTTGGCCATCGGCGCCCACAGTCTCGAGGTGTGGCGGACCGCCCTCGAGCGACTCATCGCCTTCCGAGACCAGGGGAACGAAGCGCGCTTCCACGACCTCTCCTTCGAGGCGGTCCAGCGCGACCCCATCGGTCAGGTGGAAGGTCTCTATGCCGAGCTCGGCGACGACCTCAGTGACGACGCCCGCCGGCGCATGGAGGCGTGGTGGGCGGAGAGCTCCAAAGACCGCTCGGGTCCGGGGATCTATGCGGCCGAGGAATTCGGCCTCGACCCGGCGGTGATCGCCGAGCAGTTCGCCTTCTACTACGAGCGCTTCACCGTGCCGGTGGCCGGTTCGTCCTCCCCATCGGGTGCATCAGGCTCGTGATGCCACGGACCCATCGAACACTCAGCGGTGGTAGGACACAGACACAGAGGAGCAGGACAGATGGATGAGTCAACCCAGAAAGTGACCGACGGCACGGCGTGGCGCGAGTTCTGCGACCTCCTGGCCGACGCGGGCGAGGCCATTCTGGCCGAAGGCAATCCCACCGACCCGCTCGACCGGGCCGAGGGATTCCGGATGCTCACCCGGCTCCTCCGCGGGGCCCTGGAGAGCAAGCTCGAGTACGGGCGAGCCACCGAGCCCGAGCTGGTGTGCACCTGCCACGAGACGATCAAGATCGTGGGCGAGAATCCCGACAACCACTACCTGGGATCGTCCCTGGACGGGAAGTACGACTACCGGATCTGGGGCACCCGTGGGGACGCCAAGTGGATCAGCTTCAACCTGTTCTCCGGGGCGGGATTCGGAGGCGGGGGGCCCGGCACCGGTGCCACCATGCACGAGGAGCAGATGCACATCGAGCCGGACGGGAGCTTCGAGGTGATCATCTCCCAGCGGGAACATCCGGGCAACTGGCTGCGCTCCGAGGCCGACACCCGGAGCCTGGCCATTCGCCAGACCTTTCTGGACAAGCGGCATCAGCGCCACGCCGAGATGCACATCGAGCGGATCGACGACCTTCCCACCTCGAGGGATCCGCTCACCCCCGAGGAGCTGTACCTCTCGCTGATCTACGCCGGCTTCTACGTGAAAGGAGTGGCTCAGATCGGCGCCCAATGGGCGACCCGGCAGTCACAGTGGCCGAACGTGTTCACCGACGAGGCCGAGCTGCCCGAGACGGACAAGTTCAAGGACCCTCAGATCAGGTGGCACCAGGCCTACTTCGACCTGGCCGAGGACGAGATGCTGATCGTCGAGGTCACACCGCCGGAGTGCGAGTACTGGATGATCGCGCTCCACAACCACTGGATGGAGACCCTCGACTACGTGCACCATCAGTCCACCCTGAACTGCCACTCCGCCGAGCTCGAGCCCGACGGTAGTGTCCGGTTCGTCGTGGCCCACCGTGATCCGGGTGTGCCGAACTGGCTCGACACCGCCGGCCATCGACGGGGAACGGTGGGCGTCCGATGGGTCGGACCTGACGTGACGGACATCCTTCCTTCGACCCGGGTGGTCACGGTCGGCTCCCTGGGGTGAGCGACACGCTCGGGCGGGCCCGTTCGTCGGGCGCGTCCTCATCCCGACGACCTGGTCGGTCGGAGCGTCGGCAGCCGGGCCGGGACCGGCGGCCGGTCCTAGGCGAAGTCCGACCCACCGTCGACGTTGATGTTGGCCCCGGTCATATACGTATTGCGGGCCGACGCCGCGAAGGCGATGACGGGACCGATTTCGGCCGGATCGGCGGCACGGTCCAGGAACACGTGGTGACCGAATCCCTCCTTGATGAACCGCATGATGTCCTTCAGATCATTCTCGTCGACGCCGGGCATCGGGGCGAGGGCCGCCTTGAACGACTCGGAGGCGAAGGTGCCGGGGCTGACCGTGTTCACGAGGATGCCGTCGGGTGCCAGCGATTGCGAGAGATTCTTGGTCAGGCTGGTGAGGGCCGACTTGGCGGCGGTGTAGGCGACGAGGGGTGGGGATTGATGCTTCGTCGACATGGCCGACACATTGACGATGCGTGCCCACTCGGCGCGGCGCAGCAGCGGGAGTGAGGCCCGGATGGTGCGGACTGCGGCCAGGGTCAGCCCGTCGAACACATCGTGCCACTCATCGTCGTCGTAGGTCTCGAACGTCTTGAGCCCACCGTGCATCGGTCCACCCGCGTTGACCAGGGCGTTGAGGTGGCCCCAGCGCTCGCCCACCTGGTCGACGGCGGCATCCACGGACGTGGCATCGAACAGGTCGGTGGCGATGCCGACGGCATCAGGCGAACCCAGCGTGAGGAGAGCTTCGCTCGTCTCCCGTAGGGCGGCTTCAGACCTCGCCAGGACGGCCACCCGGGCGCCGTCGGCGGCGAAGCAGTCGGCTGCTGCACGTCCCATGCCTGTCGTGCCGCCGGCCACGATGACCGTGGCATTGGCCAGTCCTAGATCCATGATCGGTGCTCCTGTCTGCAGGGTGAGTTGTCGGTATCGATGCAGCTCGGAAGGTCATTCCGGCTGCGTCCGGGAGTGCCGGAACCGGACCTCCCACGTCGTTGACGATGCGCGTGCGGCCGCCGTCGAGCGAGCGGTGAGCTCGACTCCGATGGCTCAGCATCGTGTCGCCAGACTCGCGCTCGTCCCCCGGATCTCCCACTCGGGCAGCATTACAGTTAGAAGTGCACATGTAAAGCCGCAGTACGGACGCTCGGCAATCCGAAGACCGCGGGAGAAGCTCCGCGTCAGCGGCTGAGGACTGACGGGGGGCAGTCCCCCGACCGTGCATGGGGGCACGTTCGACACGACGCCGATCTGGCGCCCGGCCACCGTGGCCTCCACGCGAGGGCGTGCACTACCGTGGATTGGACGTGGATGGGAGATGAGGACCATGGGCAGGGGGTGGACATCGCGGGTCGCTGTCGCGAGTGCGTTGGTGGTGGTCGGCGCCGGACTGGCTCCGGTCGGCGCCATCGGCCCAGCTGCCGCCGGAACTCCCGTCCCCGGCGCACCCAATTGTCAGATGTTCCCTGCTGACAACGTCTGGAACACCGACATCTCGGGCCTTCCGGTCGACTCCCACAGCGCAGCATGGCTCGCCAGCATGGACAGTGCCACCACCCACCTGCACCCTGACTTCGGCCCGTCGGGGGACCCCTCGACTCCCTACGGCATTCCCTACACGGTCGTGTCGCCACTGACTCCCACGGTCTCCCTCACCTTTGGCTACCCCGATGAGAGCGACCCCGGCCCCTACCCCTTCAGCGCCTCCACACCCATCGAGGGTGGTGCCGCGTCCACGGGTGACCGCCATGCGCTGATGGTCGACCCGTCCACCTGCACCCTCTACGAGCTCTACGACGCCAGGTACAGCCCGACCGGATCGACGGCGGGCTCGGGGGCCATCTGGAACCTCGGTTCGAACGCGCTCCGCCCGGCCGGCTGGACATCGGCGGACGCCGCCGGCCTGCCCATCCTGCCCGGTCTGCTCCGCTACGACGAGGTGCTGTCGGGATCGATCACCCATGCCATCCGAATGACGGCCGAATCGACCGACACGTCCTATCTGTGGCCGGCCCGTCATGAAGCGGGGTCGGCGGGCAACCCCGACCTCCCGCCCATGGGCGCACGGTTCCGCCTGAAGGCGAGTTACGACATCTCGGGGTACTCGCCCCAGGCACAGGTGGTTCTGCGCGCCATGCAGCACTACGGGTTGATCCTGGCTGACAACGGCTCCAACTGGTACTTCGGCGGAACGGCCGATCCGGCCTGGCCGGTGGCCCTGGTCGACGAGCTCAAGGAGGTGCCGGCGAGCGCGTTCGAAGCGGTCGACGAATCCTCGCTCATGATCAGTCCCGACTCCGGTCAGGCGCGACAGACGGAAGCCGTCGTTGCCTGCTCCCCCGGCCCGGGCTACCGCATGGCGGCAGCCGACGGCGGCGTCTTCTCGTTCTGTGAGCCATTCCACGGCTCGATGGGCGGCGTCCACCTCAACCGGCCGATCGTCGGCATGGCGTCGACCCCCGACAGGGGTGGCTACTGGCTGGTGGCCTCCGACGGCGGCATCTTCAGCTTCGGGGATGCCACCTTCCACGGATCGATGGGCGGCGTCCCCCTCAACCAGCCCATCGTGGGCATGGCGGCCACGCCCGACGGCACGGGCTACTGGCTGGTGGCCTCCGACGGCGGCATCTTCAGCTTCGGGGATGCCACCTTCCACGGATCGATGGGTGCCGTCCCCCTCAACCGACCCATCGTCGGTATGGCCGCCACGCCCGACGGCAAGGGCTACTGGCTGGTGGCCTCCGACGGCGGCATCTTCAGCTTCGGGGACGCCGCCTTCCACGGGTCGACGGGTGCCATCCACCTGAACCAGCCCATCGTCGGCATGGCGTCGACCCCTGACGGGCGCGGCTACTGGCTGGTGGCCTCCGACGGCGGCATCTTCAGCTTCGGGGACGCCGCCTTCCACGGCTCGATGGGCGGCGTCCCCCTCAACCGACCCATCGTGGGTATGGCCGCCACGCCCGACGGCAAGGGCTACTGGCTGGTGGCCTCCGACGGCGGCATCTTCAGCTTCGGCACGGCGGGCTTCCAGGGATCGGCAGGGGGGACAGTGCTCGACGCCCCCATCGTGGGCATGGGCGGCTGAGCACCTGCCGACGGGTGCCGGACAGGCCCGTTACGTTCCCGGCGGCGTGAGCGGAATTGTCATCGCAAGCCTCGTACCAACGCCAGCCGGACTCGCGACCTCAAACGTTCCTCCCAGTGCGTGGATTCGATCAGACAGACCGACAAGACCCGATCCGGCTCCGGGGTCAGCCCCCCCGACACCATCATCGGCGATCGAGAGGTGCAAGGAAGAGTCGTCAAACACAAGGCTGACCGAGGCGACAGATGCGTCGGCGTGCTTGGCCACATTGGTCAGGGCTTCAGACACGACGTAGTACGCCGCGACTTCTGCCTGTTCCGACATACGGCGGTCTCCCTGCACATCGAGCTCCACCGGGACAGGTGAGCGCCGGCCGAGTGCCCGGACAGCCGCTCCGAGACCACCCCGGGACACGATCGCCGGGTGGATCCCCCGGGATATCTCCTGAATGCCCTCGACGACCTCCTGCAGGCCACGGACGGACTCGGCGATCCGTGCCCGGATGTGGGCGAGATCGACGGGCACCGCTGATTCGGTGGCTCGCAGCTCGAGGCCCAGGGAAACGAGGCGTTGTTGCGCCCCGTCGTGGAGGTTCCGTTCAATCTGCTGGCGGGTCGCATCCGCGGCCACCACGATTCGGGCGCGGGATGCGGTGAGCTCAGAGCGGGCGTCTGTGCTCGCAATGGCCAGGGCCACGAGCTCCGTGAACTGGGAAAGCCTGGTCTCCACGTCGCCAGGAAGTGGTCGTCCCACTTTCGACTGCACGATGATCGCCCCCCACAGCCTGTCGTCCACAAGGATGGGTGCACCCGCACTTCCTCTCGTTCCCACGGACAGGGCGTTCCGGGTGATCTCACTGCCGTCGTCCCTGTAGTTCGCCATCCTGGACGGAGCCGAGCTCTTGGCAATGCGTGAGGTGAGGTTGTCCCCGCCGAGCGGTGAGCGGATTCCCACCGGCATGGGATCGCCCGTGCGCCTCCAGCTGCCGACGACCTCAGCGGTCGCGTCCGAGTGGTAGCGGATGAGAAGGACGAGGTCCACACGGAACAGGTCGGCGATTTCCTCAGCGACGGAGGCGAACAGCGCGCTCGAGGAGGAAGGCCCCGCCGCCAGCGTCGCCACCTGCCGGAGCACGGCTTGCTCTTGGGCTATTCGGGCCAGTTCGTCGACCAGAAGGCTGGAGATGACGGCCACGGCGAGGAAGGCGACGATGGCGAGCAGATCGGGGTGGAGATCGACCGCGAGTGTGCCGTAGGGGGGCGTGAAGAACACCGCCGCCACGGTTCCCACGGCGATGGCCAGGAGGGAGGGCCGAAAGCCTCCGACGACCGCGACCACGAGCACGACCAGCAGGGCCCACAGGAGGAAACCAGTCAGCCCGAACGACGTCCGGGCGGGCCAAAGACAGAGTGACAGCACGACCGGGGCACCGAGGGCAACCAGCCATGCCGTACGCCTTCGGGCGGCGCTCGGCTGCCGTAGCGCCCCCGTCATCAGCCGGCTGCGGACTGTCATTCTGTGACGGTAACTGATCGTGCCTTGTCCTTCCCATCCCGCATTCTTCCCAGACATGGCGGCCGCGCCGTTGGAGACCGGTTCGGCGTGGGACGAGGACACGCCGGGGCTTCGAGGGACGGTTTGTCCTTCCGACCCTTCTCTGACCCCCACGGTGGATCGGCGGAACAAGAGGACCGATAATGGGCCGATGCAGCGAGCCGACCTGGGCAAACATCCACGATGAGCGGGAAGGCCACCCGTGTCGTGCTGGCGGACGACGACGTCCTCTTGCGTGAGGGGATAGCCAGCCTGTTAGGGCGCTCGGGATTCGACGTCGTTGGGCAAGCCGGCGATGGCACGGCTCTCCTCGACCTTGTGGAGACCCTCCGGCCGGATCTGGCCATCATCGACATCCGGATGCCCCCGGGGCACAGTACCGAGGGTCTGGACGCCGCCAGGGCACTACGACGGGATGCCCCCGACGTGTCGATTGTCCTGCTCTCCGCCCACATAGAGGTCGACGAAGCGCTGGAGCTGCTCAACAGCGGAACGGGGGTCGGCTACCTGCTGAAGAGCCGCGTGACCGACGTGGGTGACTGTTGAGTCGGTCCAGCGGGTGGCGAGAGGGGGCTCCGTCATCGATCCGGGCCTCGTCAACGAGTTGGTCACCGCGCGACGACGCAATGACCCGCTGGATGCCCTCACCCCACGGGAGCGGGAGGTTCTTGCGGCGATGGCCGAGGGCTATTCGAACGCCGGCATCGCCCGGAGGTTGTACATCAACGAAGGCACCGTCGAGAAACACGTGCAACGCATCTTTCCCAAGCTCCGGATCTACGACACGGGAGACGACCACCGCAGAGTGCTCGCCGTCCTCGCGTTTCTGGACGCCCGCTAGGCCGTACCGCTTCCACCGCCCTCATGCCGTCCGAGCAGCTCGCGGACAGCTGATCCTGAGAGTTGAGACTTGGGTAGGAAGCCGACCCCCGGGAGCGTTTCGACAAGATCCACCAGATCCTGAGCCGGATACGTGGAGATCATGATCACCCGATTGGATCCGGTCGTGGCCGGGGTGACCAGGAGCCGGGCGAGCTCTGCACCATTCTCACCTCCCAGGTTGACGTCGACCAGGATGACGTCGGGTCGGAGTTCTCGCTCCCGGGCCATGGCCTCAGCGGTGGTCGTGGCGACGCCGACAACGTGGAGTCCGTCAGCCTCCAGCGCTCGGGTAGCAGCCTCCAGAAATGGTGCGTTGTCATCGACGATGAGGAGGCGCAGCGACATAGTGCTGGGTCAGCATGACAGGTTGGGTTCATCCCCGCATTGCAGCTACCTGGACTATCTGCATCCAGCGGACTGGGGGTGAAAAGCCCTGGTGGCAGGGAAGATATTTACCTCTCCTGGCGCGATCGTGATTGAGGACACACCACGTGTTCCACACATCCGAAGGAGAAGGCAATGGCACTGACCATCGACAAGGCGACGCGTTCTACAGCGGTCCGTCCTTTCACTGTGGAGTTCCTCGAATCTGAGCTGGACGATCTACTGGCCCGGGTCTTGGACGCACGGCTGCCCGAAGGCGAGCTTGTGGCTGACGCCTCACAGGGAGTGCAGCTCGACACGATCCGAGCGCTGATGCACTACTGGGGAACCAGCTACGACTTCCGGCGGGTCGAGTCGAGGTTGAATGCCCACCCCCAGTTCGTCACCGAGATCGACGGGATCGACATCCACTTCATCCATGTGAAGTCACAGCACAAGGATGCTCTTCCCCTGATCATCACCCACGGATGGCCCGGGTCCGTCGTCGAGATGCTCCACGTGATCGGCCCCCTGACGGACCCGACGGCACACGGCGGCAGCGCAGACGATGCGTTCGACGTGGTCATCCCATCGATCCCCGGATACGGGTTTTCGGGCAAGCCCGTCGGCACCGGCTGGGATCCGGCCCGCGTGGCGCGTGCCTGGGCCGTACTTATGGATCGGCTCGGGTACACCGAGTACGTGGCCCAAGGTGGCGATTGGGGCGCGATCATCACTGACGTGATGGGGGTACAGGCGCCTCCGGGCCTGCTCGGCATCCACTCCAACATGCCGGGAGTCGTCCCCACCGATATCGCGGCGCTCCTTGCCCCTTTGCGTGCTGATCTGCCTTCGTCTGAACTCACAGTCGACGAGCGGCGCGCCTACGAACAGCTGACGAGGGTCTACACACAAGGGATCGGGTACGCCGTCGAAATGGGATTGCGCCCCCAAAGCCTCTACGGGCTGGCCGACTCCCCTGTCGCCCTCGCCGCCTGGATGCTCGACCACGACGCGCTCAGCTACGAGGACATTACGCAGGCCTTTGTCGATGGACAGCCGGTTGGCTCCCTCACCAGGGACGAGGTTCTCGACAACATCACTCTCACCTGGCTGACCAATACCGGTATCTCGTCGGGCCGCCTGTACTGGGAGAACACGCTGGGCTTCTTCGACGTCAAAGGCGTCAGTGTGCCCGCTGCGGTCAGCGTCTTCCCCAAGGAGCTGTTCCAGGCTCCGAGAAGTTGGGCCGAGGCCGCCTATCCCAACCTCATGTACTTCAACGAGGTCGACCGGGGAGGCCATTTTGCCGCCTGGCAGGAACCCCAGCTCTTCACGGAAGAGGTCCGTGCCGGCTTCAGGCCATTGCGCGAGCCAATCAGCCCCGGCCCCGGACACAGCAGCGCCCGGCGGACCGGCCCAGACGGCTGGACCTGATGCCGTCTGGGGTCCACCCCCGCCGAGAGCCTCACCGACTGGTGACTCTCACACACAACCAATCGACAACCACGAGAACCATCTACACAGGAGGACACAGAACAATGAGCACTATCACCACCACAGACGGTACGGAGATCTTCTACAAGGACTGGGGGACGGGCCAACCGATCGTGTTCAGCCACGGCTGGCCGCTTTCGGCAGACGACTGGGACGCCCAGATGTTGTTCTTCTTGGACCACGGCTTCCGGGTCATCGCCCACGATCGACGGGGGCACGGTCGCTCGTCGCAGGGCAGCGAGGGCCACGACATGGACCACTACGCAGAGGACCTGGCGACACTCACTGCCCACCTCGACCTGCACGATACCGTGCACGTCGGCCACTCGACAGGTGGCGGGGAGGTTGTGCACTACATCGCCCGCCATGGTGAGGATCGGGTTGCCAAAGCCGTGCTCATCGCTGCGGTGCCTCCCTTGATGGTGCAGACCGCCAACAATCCCGGTGGTCTGCCGAAGAGCGTGTTCGATGATCTGCGGGCACAGCTGGCCGCCAACCGCTCCGAGTTCTACCGTGCCCTGCCATCAGGTCCCTTCTACGGGTTCAATCGGCCGGGCATCGATTCCTCGGAGGCGATGATCGCGAACTGGTGGCGACAGGGGATGATGGGGGGAGCGAAGGCCCATTACGACGGCATCACCGCCTTCTCCGAGACCGACTTCACCGAGGACCTCAAGGCGATCACGGTCCCGGTGCTGGTCATGCACGGAGACGACGACCAAGTCGTCCCCTATGCGGACTCGGCTCCGCTGTCGGCGCAACTGCTGAAGAACGGGATCCTCAAGACCTACGCCGGATTCCCACACGGCATGCCCACCACCGAGGCCGAGACGATCAATGCAGATCTGCTCGAGTTCATCCGCTCATGAGCAACTCTCTGACCAGGACCTTCGTTGCGCTCCTCAGGATTCGAAACTGCAACCTTCTGATCCGTAGCGCGCCCTCAGGTCGTTTCAGGGGGTCCCGCCAAGTCCCAAATCGTCTCAAATATGCAGGTCAGATGGGGTGTGATTTTCGGACCGCGAAATTGGCTGGGACTCGATGCTACGCCCTGAGACCTAATTGTTGGCTTTTTCGTTGGCTATTTTCGTCCCTTGCAGGCAGGCGAATCAGAAGGTTTTGATCACTGTTGCACCCCTTGAAAGACCGAGTCAGAAGGTTTGATCAGAAGGTTCGGAATCACTCAATTCTGCCCCCGTAGCAAGCCTTCGAGGGACTGCCCTATCCGCCGCATCTGATCCACACTCGGAGTGTTCGATTCCCCCGCCCCAGACCGGACGATGATTCCCACCGTCCGGTCTGCCTCATCGATCATGCAACGTCTGATCTCTCGTTGACACCAGGACCCGAGGTCGTGGGGAGCCTCGCGCAGGGCCTCGGAAATGGATCGGGTCATGTCCGGGTGGGAGGCCAGACGGAACAGGTCGAGGTAGTCGCCTCCGGCTTTCTCCGCTCGCGCCGCACGTCGTTTCGGAGCGGACTGGAGCTTCATGGCTACGAGGCTTGCTGGCGTAGCGATTCGGCACCGAGCCTTGGCCACCACCTCTCCGTCTTCTTCGGCGATGAGCGTGAGGTCTTCAGCTGTGTCGAGTGCCCAACGATGGGCCAATACGAAGATGCGGTCCGCCTCCCCTTCGGGCAGGAGGTCTGGTGCGATGTCACTCGCCGGGACGTCTCCAACGGCGATGCAGTCGATCTTCGTGCCGAGGAGGAGCCCATCGACGCCGTCGGTGCTGATGACGGTCTCAACGGCGGTCAGCTCGTCACCATGCTGTGTGGCCACCGTGTCGAGGTCATAGGTCACCCGATGAGCGCCCTGGAGTCGGGCGAGAACGGCCAGACCGCCGATCACGGCGAACTCTCCGATCGGCACGGCCTCGGCCAAGGCGGCGAGTGATGCCACCAGCGGTGCCGCCCCGGAGTTCGCCAGGCGGAGTTCACCAGACACAGGCAGTCTCCAGAGGGTTCCAGCCTTCGAGTACCTCCCTACCGCGAGCCCGGTCCTGGGCAAGGTCCAGGGCGATGATCAAGCCGTTGGCTACGAGGAAGCCGTCCCGGCTCGTCGTCGAGGGCAAGGTGAACCCAAACCGGGACGGACACACCGCGATCTCCGATCCCGTCCAGCCGGACGGAGCGCCGTAGGCACCTACCACCGTGGCCAGGTCGGTGTCGTCGGCGACGTAGAGCCTGGGCCACCCTCCCGCGGGTCCGGCGGCTACCGGTGCACCGAGGGAGACGGCACCGAGGGTCCCACTCAGTCGGAACCGATCGGGCGGGTCGGGAGGCGGAGCTTGAGGCATCGGATGCCAACGGGGTTTCCACTCCTCGGCAACGGCCCAGAACAACTCGGGCACGAACGGCCGGTTGTCCGAGCCCACCAACCCCTGGCTCCGTAGCTCGGACAGGATTTCCGACACCCGGCCCGGGGACCGATCGATCTGCCGGGCAACGGCATGCACACCCTGGGGCTCCTCGGGGTTGACGAGTAGCGCCAGGGCCACATCGAGACCAGTCCCTTTGAATACGCTGACGACCCTTCGGGAAGGGACCACTGATCCTGAGGAGACCTCGGCGTTGACGAAGAGGCCAGGGGCCCTGACCCAGAGGTGCCCCCTTCGGTCGAACCACGCCAGGCCGGCCCGACTCAGCTCTTCTCTCGCCGCTGTCGAGATCCGGTCAGCGACGATGATCCTCGCTGCTCCACCGTCTCCCTCATGTTGGTGAGCAAGGAGGCGAGCATCGCTTTCGCGCACCGTCTTCAGTTCGTTGACGGCGAAGGGCACACCGGCGATCTCGATGCGGTTGTCCCCCAACCGAACAGGGGAGATGCCCGCCTGCTCGAGAGCCTCATTCAGGCCCCGACCGTTCGCTGTTCGTGGCACCACGAATACAGACTACCATCCACCGCGGCTGGTCAGCCGATCGACGTTCTTCTGTCCCCGCCGAGTATGCCGAGGTGGGTGTGCTGAAAGTGGTCGTCGTACTTGAGTCCGTACCCCATCAGGCGGTCGAGCCCAATGTGAGCAAGCCAGACGAGTCCCAACCCGAGTACGAGTGGCCGGTGCTGCCACCAGCCCAGACCAATCACCAGAGCCGGCACGGGAGTGGCATGTGCCAGGTTGTAGAGGAAGGCCCCGATTCGTGTTCCGCCCACGTAGCCCGTCATCGCCAGATCGGGAAGCAGGACAACAACCGGCACCAGCCACCAGTGCTGCCCCGTGGTCGAGTAAGCGATCAGCGCCCCCGTCAGGAGAGCCGCGGCCTCGAGCCGCAGCCACAGACGTGGCGCCCCCGAAACGGTGCCGTCCGAGAAGGATTCGGTGGTCTGGTCGATTACCCGGGTGGTCAACGGACCCTCTCCTGCTTGTCAGCGCCCAGCGTCGATGTCGCAAGGAAGTCCAAGACGGCCTCTGTGGTGAGCTCAGGCTGTTGGGACTGGGGATAGTGCCCGGCTTCGGGGACCATGACCACCGATGCATTCAACGTCTCAGCGATCCAGGTCGCCTCCTCCGAGGGATCGGGGAAGTCCGGGTCCCGCTCCCCCATGATGACCAAGGTCGGGACCGACACATCCATCAGTCGGGCCTCT
>Ga0302320_10012603_pt1 | contig 17731 bp, 29 predicted proteins | sample Bog_T0_3_FD_202130 | JGI IMG/M metagenome (GOLD analysis project Ga0302320, IMG submission 202130) | Peat permafrost microbial communities from Stordalen Mire near Abisko, Sweden - Bog_T0_3 | ecosystem: Environmental > Terrestrial > Soil > Wetlands > Peat | place: Sweden: Abisko, Stordalen Mire...
GGCGACAACGTGCAGCTGGCGGTGGAACTGATCACGCCGGTGGCGTTGGAGAAGGGTTTGCGCTTTGCCATCCGCGAAGGCGGACGCACGGTGGGCGCGGGCACGGTGTCGGAGATTACGAAGTAGCAAAACAGTGAATAGTGGTTAGTGCGAAGCGCGGGCGGGTTTTGACTGACCACTCATCACTAACCACTAGTCACGCGATTGGGGACAAGCATGGTAGGACAGAGAATTCGCATCCGGTTGAAGGCATACGATTATCGCGTGCTGGACACCTCGACCGGCGAGATTGTGGAGACCGCCAAGCGCACCGGAGCAACGGTGGCTGGACCGATTCCCTTGCCGACGATCAAGAACAAGTATTGCGTGCTGCGTTCGCCGCACGTGGACAAGAAATCGCGGGAGGCTTTCGAGATCCGCACGCACAAGCGGCTGATCGACATTCTGGAGCCGACGCAGCAGACGGTGGACGCGCTGATGAAGCTCGACCTGCCGGCCGGCGTCGATGTCGAGATCAAGGCGTTTGAGAAATAGTGATTAGTGGTTAGTGATTAGTGGTTAACAAAGAAACCTAATCACTGGCCACTAACCACTAACCACTAGTTTTGGATTCCGGCAGTGCGATGACAATCAACATCGCATGATGAGGTGAGGAAGACATGGCAGTTACAGGGATTGTGGGAAAAAAGATCGGCATGACGCAGGTCTTCGACGAAAAGGGCGACGTGCACCCGATTACGGTGTTGCAGGCCGGCCCGTGCGTGATTACACAGCTCAAGACGCTGGCGCGCGACGGCTACGAGGCGGCGCAGATCGGGCTGGTCGAGTTTGTGAAGACGAAGAACGTGACCAAGCCGCAGGCCGGGCACTTTGCCAAGACCGAAGCGCCGCCGGTGAAGGTGATCAAGGAAGTGGCTCTGGAGCTGGACGCCGAAGGCGTGGTGGCCACCAAGGCCGGCGACCGCGTACTGGTCGACATCTTCTCCCAGGTCCGGTTTGTGGACGTGATTGGCACTTCCAAGGGCCGCGGGTTTGCCGGCGTGGTGCGCAGGCACGGTTTCGCGGGCGGACCCAAGTCGCACGGGCATATGTTCCAGGTGCAGGGTTCGATCGGCGCCTCCAGCTTTCCGTCGCGCGTGTTTCCCGGCCAGCGCATGCCCGGCCACATGGGCGACAAGCAGATTACGGTGCGCAACCTGCGCATCCGTGGCATCGACCTGGAAGAGAACCTTCTTATGGTTGAAGGTGCAGTGCCGGGATCGCGCGAGGGATATGTGTTGATCTCCAAGGCCAAGGCTCCGCCGCGCGAGCGCCGTGGCTTTGCCGGGTCCGGCACAGTGGATCCGCTGAAGGCATCGAAGAAGGCCGGCGGCAAGAGAAAGTAGTGAGCTATTAGCTCCTAGCTTCTAGCCTCCAGCTTGTTGGTTGTAAGAATCAGGAAATTTGCTTCACCCGTTGTAGAGCATAAGAGCTAGCGGCTAGAAGCTAACAGGAAGAAGACGATGGCAAACGTGGATGTTTTGAATTTGAACGGAGAGAAGGTAGGCTCGATCGAGCTGGCGGATGCCTTGTTTGCGCCCGACCAGGTGAACGAGGGCCTGCTGTGGGAGGCGGTGAAGCACTATCGCGCCTCGCTCCGCCAGGGCACGCACAAGACCAAGAGCCGCACCGAAGTTGCCGGTTCCGGCAAGAAGCTGTGGAAGCAGAAGGGCACGGGCCGGGCGCGTATCGGCTCAGTGCGTTCCCCTCTCTGGCGCCACGGCTACACGGTGCACGGACCTCAGCCCCGCAGCTACGACTATGCGTTTCCGCGCAAAAAGCTGCTGGGCGCGCTGCGCTCGGCCGTAGCCTCGAAGCTGGCCGACGGCAAGCTGACGGTGGTGGACACGCTGGAGCTGAAAGAAGCCAAGACCAAGCTCTATCGCGCCGCTCTCGACAAGCTGGAAGTGACGCGCACGGCGCTGCTGGTGGAGAACTCGAAGACGCTGACCCAGGCGCTGCTGCTGGGCGCGCGGAACCTGGCCGGCGTGGAACTGGTGCTGAACAACGAAGTGCACCCCTACGATCTGCTGCGCTACGAGCGGGCCATCTTCTCCAAGGCCGCATTCGAGCAGCTGGTGGAAGTGCTGGTGAGGACGGCGTCAAAACGCAATGCGGATGGGCGCAAGCTCGCCGAAACGGAGGCTGTGTAATGCCGACCATTTATACAGTGATTCGCCGCCCGCTGATTACCGAAAAGGGCCTGGGCGTGAAAGAGACCGAGGGGACGCTGGTATTCGACGTAGCTCCCGACGCGACCAAAACGGAAGTGAAGCAGGCGGTTGAGGCGCTCTTCAAGGTGAAGGTGGCCGGAGTGCGCACGGCGAATGTGGTGGGCAAGGAACGTCGCCGCGGCAAGTTCGCGGGCTTCCGGCCGGACTGGAAAAAGGCGTACGTGCGCCTGAAGGCCGGCGAGAAACTGCCCGAGTACGTGAGCAATCTGTAGGGCAGTGATTCGTGGTTGGTGATCAGTGATCAGCAAGATGCTGCGAGCTGAGGGAAAGATTATCGGAGCCCGGCAGTACAGGAAGAGGCTCCGGAGAAACGGGGAGAGCGGCGCAAGAGATTTTTCAAGCGTCAGCCTTCCAGGACAAAGACGATGCCGATCAAGACATACAGACCGATCACGCCGACGCTGCGGTTCCAGACCACGCTGGTCAACGACGACCTGACCACGTCGAAGCCGCACAAGCCGCTGCTCGCGGTCAAGCAGCGCACCGGCGGACGCCGCAATACGGGCGACCTGACCATCCGCCACCAGGGCGGCGGACATAAGCAAAAATTGCGCCTGATCGACTTCAAGCGCGACAAGTACGGTGTGCCGGGCAAGGTGGCCACCATCGAATACGACCCGAATCGGTCTGCTCGCATCGCGCTGGTGCACTACGCGGACGGCGAGAAGCGCTACATCCTGCAGCCGGTGGGCCTGAAGGTTGGCTCGACGGTGACCTCGGGTCCGGAAGCGGACATCCTGGTGGGGAACGCCTTGCCGCTCAAGAACATTCCTGCCGGCACCACAGTGCACGCGATCGAACTGCGGCCGGGCAAGGGCGCGCAGATGGCGCGTTCGGCCGGAGCGCAAGCGCAGCTGGTGGCCAAAGAGGGCGATTACGCGCTTCTCAAGCTGCCCTCGGGCGAGACGCGCAAGGTGCTGGTGGAGTGCCTGGCAACCATCGGCCAGGTGGGCAACACGGACCATGAGAATGTGTCCATCGGCAAGGCGGGCCGCAACCGCTGGTTGGGCATTCGCCCCGCCAACCGCGGCGTCGTCATGAATCCCGTGGATCACCCGCACGGCGGCGGCGAGGGCAAGACCTCGGGCGGCCGTCATCCGGTGACCCCGTGGGGCCAGCCGACACGCGGATACAAGACACGCAACAACAAGCGGACCGATGCATTCATCGTCAGCCGCCGGGCGAAGTAGGGGAGAGACTGATGGCACGTTCGACAAAGAAGGGCCCGTTTGTGGATGCGCACCTCACCGTGAAGATCGAGGTGTTGAACCAGGCGAACGACAAGAAGGTCGTAAAGACCTGGTCGCGGCGTTCGACGATCTTTCCCGAGTTTGTGGGGCACACGATCGCCGTCCACAACGGCAAGAAGTTTGTTCCGGTGTACGTGACCGAGAACATGGTGGGACACAAGCTGGGCGAGTTTGCGCCGACGCGCACGTTCAAGGGGCACACCGGCGGCAGCAAGTCCGCTGAAGCCGGGGCCAAGCCCAGGTAAGACGGGGACTAAGGGACCAGGGACTGGGGACTGCGAGGCAGAACCCAACCGCTGGCGGAGATTGAGGACAGACCAATGGCAGTAGTCGAGACAACAAGGGAATTCCGGGCCGAAGCCAGGTTCCAGCGCGTATCGCCGCAGAAGGCGCGGCTGGTGCTCGACCTGATCAAGGGCCGGGGGGTTGAAGAAGCGCTCACCGTCGCGGCTTTTACCAAGAAGCGCATCGCTCCGGTGATTCACAAGCTGCTGACTTCGGCGGTCGACAACGCCAAGTATCTGGCCGGCGAGCAGGGGCTGGATCTGGACGTGGACAACCTTTACGTGAAGCAGGCGCTGGCCAACGATGGACCGCGCATGAAGCGCATCCGTCCGGCGCCGATGGGGCGGGCGTTCCGCTACCAGCGCAGGCTGACGCACATCATCTTATCGGTGGCCGAACGCGAGGGCGCGGCGCACCTGGTGACCAAGGTGGAAGAGCCGAAGGCGGTCAAGGCACCCAAAACCAAGGCAGGCGGGGCCAAGACGGAAGCGCCGAAGGCGGCTGTCGCCAAGACGGCAACGAAGAAGAAGGCCGCTAAAAAGGCCTAGAGGGTTTGAGAGGAAACATATGGGACAGAAAGTCCATCCTTACGGATTCCGGCTGGGAGTGAACAAGCCGTGGCGTTCGCGCTGGTTCTCAGAGCGCGACTATGCAAAGCTCCTGGTCGAGGACGTGAAGCTCAAGGCTGAGCTGCGCGAGAAGCTCAAGGCCGCGGGCGTCAGCTCGGTGGAGATTGAGCGTCCGGGCAACAAGCTGCGCTTTTTGATTCGCACCGCCCGGCCGGGCATCGTGATTGGCCGCAAGGGCGCGGAGATCGAGAAGCTCAAGACGGAGCTCGGCAAGCGCACCAGCCGCGACGTGTTCATCGACATCATCGAGGTGAACAAGCCGGAGCTGGACGCACAGCTGGTCTCGGAGAACATCGCGCTGCAGCTCGAGAAGAGAGTCAGCTTCCGCCGGGCGATGAGAAAAAGTGTGGATTCGGCGCTGCGCTTCGGCTGCAAGGGGATCAAGGTGCGCGTCTCGGGCCGCTTGAACGGCAACGAAATCGCGCGCTCGGAATGGTATCTGCAGGGCCGTCTGCCGCTGCACACGCTGCGCGCCGATATCGACTACGGGTTTACCGAAGCGCACACGACCTACGGCGTGATCGGCGTCAAGACCTGGATCTATCGCGGTGACATCTACGAGCAGAAGCGCCGTCAGGCGCCTGCGGTGGGCACGTCAGTTTTTTAGTTCACAGTTCTTAGTTCGTAGTTCACAGTTACGCTGTGGTGAGACGAACGGGAACTGGGGACTACGAACTGCGAACTAAGAACTGAGTTTGAGGTTTTCGCTATGTTGATGCCAAAGAAGGTGAAGTTTCGCAAGCAGCAGAAGGGCAAGCGCCGGGGCAAGGCCTGGCGCGGGTCCTCGCTGTCGTTCGGGGAGTACGGCTTGAAGGTGCTGGAGTGCGGTTACATCACCGACCGGCAGATTGAAGCCAGCCGCATCGCCATGACCCGCTTCATCAAGCGCGGCGGCAAGATCTGGCTGCGCCTGTTCCCGGACAAGCCGATTACCAAGAAGCCGGCCGAAGTGAGAATGGGCTCGGGCAAGGGCGCGCTGGATCACTGGGTTGCGGTAGTGCGGCCGGGCAAGATCCTGTTCGAGATGGAAGGCGTGGCGCCGGAAGTGGCGCAGGAAGCCATGCGCCTGGCATCGAACAAGCTGCCGCTGAAGACCAAGTTCGTCATGCGCCCCGGTGCGGAAAAAGTTGTAGCCGCGGCGAAGTAGAAATGCAGCTTTTGGCTGCCGGCCTCCGGCTTCTGGCTCTTCACGTTGAATCGAAGAGTGACACACAAGCATGGCCAGGCTGGAAGCTAGCAGCTGGAAGCTAGGAGCTGAGAAGAAGATGGAACTGGAAAAGATTCGCAACTTGAGCGACGAAGAACTGGCGCACCAGGAGAAGACAACCTCCGAGCAGCTGTTCCGGCTTCGCTTTCAGGTCTCGCTGGGGCAGAACGACGGAGTGAAGAAACTTCGCCAGCTGCGCAAGGAGATCGCACAGATCAAGACCGTGGCGAGGGAGCGGGAACTCGGCGTCCGCGGCGCGGCCAAAGACGTTGCCGGGGAAGCATCCCCGGCGGCGGACAGCAGGAAGGGAGCCCGCTAAATGACGGCGACTCAAGAGGCAGTGCAGGCGCCGGCGACAACAGGCGCGCGGCGTAACGAGAAGGTTGGCCAGGTGGTCTCGACCAAGATGCAGAAGACCATTGTGGTCGAAGTCGAGATGCGCAAGCCGCATCCCAAGTACAAAAAGATCATGCGCACGACCAAGAAGTTCTACGCGCACGACGAGCAGAGCTCGGCGCGGATGGGCGATGTGGTGCGCATTCGCGAGACGCGCCCCTTGAGCAAGCTGAAGCGGTGGGCGCTTGAGGAAATCGTCCGGCGCTCGTCGCTGGGCCAGATTGAAGACGCGGCGGGAGCCAAAGCGGCAGCCGCCAAGTAAGGCAGCAAGCTTCCAGCTTCTGGCTGGTTTGTTGGGAAGTCGGATCGATTTGGGAACGGCGAAAGCGAAGAGCTAGCAGCTTAGAGCTGGAAGCCGGCAAGGAGAAGGACCCATGGCAGTGCAAATGAGAACCATGCTGGCGGTAGCCGACAACTCCGGCGCGCGCAAGCTGCAAGTGATTCTGCCCCTTGGCGGCGGGCTGGGCAAAAAGGCCGGCCTGGGCGACATTGTGACCGCGGCGGTGAAGGAAGCTTCGCCGGACGGGACCATCAAGAAGGGCAAGGTGGTGAAGGCGGTCATCGTGCGCACCCGCAAGGAGTACCGGCGCCGCGACGGCACCTATATCCGCTTCGATGAGAATGCGGCGGTGGTGATCGACGACACGCACGAGCCGGTGGGCACGCGCGTCTTCGGGCCGGTGGCCCGCGAGCTGCGCGAGAAGAAGTTCTTGAAGATTGTTTCGCTGGCTCCCGAGGTTGTTTAAGCGGGCAAGCAAGTTCGTAGTTCACGGTTCGTAGTGCGCAGCGACTGCGCAACGAATTGATCGCTCAGAGCTACGAACTGTGAACTAAGAACTACGAACTGTTTCGGAGAAACGAATGCCGAGTTTACATATTCATCGCAACGATACGGTCAAGGTCCTCACGGGAACGGACCGGGGCAAGTCGGGCCGTGTGCTGCGCGTGTTTCCCGACAAGGGCACGGTGCTTGTGGAGCACGTGCGGGTGGTCAAGAAGACGGTTTCAAGCAAGCAGGGCCAGCGCACCAAGGGAGGCATCGCGGAGCAGGAGTCGCCCATCGATGTGTCCAACGTGGCGCTGATCTGCTCCAACTGCGGGCCGGCGCGGGTCGGCTACAAGGTCGAGGGCACGGCCAAGACGCGCATCTGCAAGAAGTGCGGGCAGCCGCTGCCTACGAAGAAGTAAAGAGGCAGTTTACCGCTCTTGGCTTCGGCATTGGCGGGTTAGGCCGATGCGGCAAGCACGGGGCAAGAAAGAAACTGAAAGCTGACGGCTGAAAGCTGGAAGCTGAATTTGGGACCCTTCCGAAGCGGTACACGGTCCAGCGATGGGCCACTCCGGGCACCGGAAGAAAGAGAGCGAAGTTCAAATGGCAGCACGACTGAGAGAGAGATACAACAAAGAGATCAAGCAGGCTCTCAAAAAGGAGCTGGGTCTTGACAATCCGATGGCGGTGCCGCGGCTGGACAAAATCGTTGTCAACATGGGACTGGGCGAGGCCACGCAGAACACCAAGCTGCTGGACCCGCTGGTAGCCGACCTGGCGGCAATCGCCGGACAGAAGCCGGTCACCACCAAGGCCAAGAAGTCGATTGCGGCGTTCAAGGTGCGCGCCGGCATGTCCATCGGCGCCATGGTGACGCTGCGCAGCGACAAGGCCTACGAGTTTCTTGACCGGCTGATTTCAACGGCGCTGCCCAGGGTTCGCGACTTCCGCGGCGTGTCGACGAAGAGTTTCGATGGGCGCGGCAATTACACGCTCGGCTTGCGCGACCAGCTGATTTTTCCGGAGATCGACTACTCCAAGGTTGAGAAGATGAAGGGGATGAACATCACCATTGTGACCACGGCCAAGGACGACAACCAGGCGAAGGCGCTGCTGAAGCACTTCGGGATGCCGTTCCGGCAGGGCGCGTAAGAGCAGTTTGGAGTTCGTAGTTCGCAGCAAGCGCTGGAACAGGAAACTGAGAACTGTGAACTAAGAACTGAGAACTTGCATTTGAGGGTTTATGGCAACTACTGCAAAGAGAGTAAAAGACGCGCGGAAGCCGAAGTTCAGCAGCCGCAAGCACAACCGGTGCCAACTGTGCGGGCGGCCGCGCGGGTTTCTGCGCAAGTTCGGCATCTGCCGCTTGTGTTTCCGCTCGCTGGCGCTCAAGGGAGAGATTCCCGGCGTGGTGAAGTCGAGCTGGTAGGAAGACAGTTGTCAGTGAACAGTTGTCAGTGGTCAGTTTGTTCTTGGATTAACTGGCGACTGAGGCGAAACCAAGCGATATTTGCTGACAACTGAAAACCGATAACTGACCACTGTAGTACGCATTCCCGCTGGTTTCCGGCAACAGGCGGACGAACGGGGAATGAAGGAGAAGGAATGAGTCTGACCGACCCAGTAGCAGATTTTCTGGCGCGGATCCGGAATGCGATCCGGGCGCGTCATCAGAAGCTGGATGTTCCGGCTTCGAAGCTGAAGACCGAGATTGCCCGCATCCTCAAGGAGGAGGGCTATATCTCGAACTACAAGACGCAGGATGAGGAAGGCAAGCTGGTGCTGCGCGTGTACCTGAAGTATGGCGGCACCGACGCGGCCATCCGCGATCTGGCGCGCATCTCGCGCCCCGGTTGCCGCGTCTACATTGGCCGCGATGAGATCAAGCGCGTTCAGGGGGGGCTTGGCATCTCCATCATGACCACGCCCAAGGGCGTGATGACCGGCCGCCAGGCGCGCCGCGAAGGCGTAGGCGGCGAACTGCTCTGCGAAGTGTGGTAAAGGCAGTGATTAGTGGCTAGTGACTAGTGGTCAGTTTTTGATTCAGGCGCCAACGGCTGTTTTGACTAACCACTAACCACTGTTTTACCGGCTGCAGTGGAACGAATGAGACGTGGAAGCTATCAACTGATCACTGAACACTGATCACTGACCACTGCTTTTTCGGGACTCGCAAGCCAAATGAAGGATTGACTCGATGTCGCGTATTGGAAAGAAACTGATCCCGCTGCCCGCGGGCGTGAAGTACAAGGTCGAGGGCAACACGGTCCTTGTCGAAGGGCCCAAGGGCAAGGTCTCGGCGCTGATTGCCGAGGGCATTTCTCTTGAGACCAAAGATGGCGTGCTGCACGTGAATCGCGAGAACGACAAACAGGCCGCGGTGCACGGGCTGACCCGCGCGCTGGTCTTCAACGCCGTGCATGGCGTGACAGCGGGCTGGAAGAAGGATCTGGACATCGTTGGAATCGGCTACCGCGCCGAACTGAAGGGCAAGGGCACGGTGGTGTTCACGCTGGGCTACTCGCACCAGATCGAATTTCCGCTGCCCACGGGCATTGAAGTGGCGATCGACCCCAAGCTGACGCATCTCACTGTCTCCGGCATCGACCGGCAGAAGGTGGGCCAGGTGGCGGCGGACATGCGCTCGCTGCGCAAGCCCGACCCCTACAAGAACAAGGGCGTGCGCTACTCGGACGAGAAGCTGAAGAAGAAGGCCGGCAAGACCGGAGCCAAGTAAGGGGCCAGGGTTCAGGGTCCAGGGGTCAGGCACGCCGTCCGGCGTTTTTCTGACCTCTGGACCCTGGACCCTGAACCCTGATTTAACCGAACGGGGCCGCAGGGCGGCTCCGCTGATAGGACGAGAGAGACCCATGATTACGCAGACCAAGAGGAACGGAATCCGGCAGCGCATCCACGACCGTATCCGGCGCAAGCTGGCCGGCACGGGCGAGCGGCCGCGGCTGAACGTGTACCGCTCGCTGAACCACATCTACGCGCAGGTGATCGACGACCAGACGGGGCAGACGTTGGCTTCCGCGTCGTCCATCAAGCTGAAGACCGGCGGCAACGTCGCGGCGGCCAGGGAGATTGGCAAGAAGGTGGCCGAGCTGGCTGTCGAGAAGGGCATCAAGAAGGTGGTCTTCGACCGCGGCGGCTACCTCTATCACGGGCGGATCAAGGCGCTGGCCGATGCGGCCCGCGAAGCCGGCCTGGAGTTCTAAAAGCAGTGAATAGTGATGAGTGAGTAGTGATTAGTGAACAGCGCGCCGTGCCAGAGATCAAGCAGGATCGAACCACTAAACACTAACCGCTAACCACTGGAACAAGAGACGAGAGAGCAATGACGATATTGAAGAAGAAACTCGATGCCAACCAGTACAACCTGAAGGATCAGGTGGTGGCCATCAACCGCGTGACCAAGGTGGTGAAGGGCGGCAAGAACATGTCGTTTGCCGCGCTGGTGGTGGTGGGCGATGCCTCCGCCGGGGTGGTGGGCCACGGATCGGGCAAGGCCAAGGAAGTTCCCCAGGCCATTCGCAAGGGGATCGAGGCGGCCAAGAAGAACCTGGTGCGGGTTAACCTGACCCAGACCTCGATTCCGCACCTGGTGTTGGGCCGTTACGGCTCGGGACAGGTGCTGCTCAAGCCGGCTCCTGAAGGAACGGGCGTGATTGCCGGGGGCGCGGTGCGCGCGGTGATGACCTCGGTGGGCGTGCAAAACGTGCTCACCAAGAGCCTGGGTTCGCCTAATCCGCACAACGTGGTCAAGGCGACGTTCGACGCGCTGGTGCAGTTGCGCGACAAGGCCGATGTTGCCGCGGCGCGCGGCAAATCCATTGAGGAGCTCTAAGTCATGGCGGAGACGAAAATGATTCGCATTCAGTACTACCGCTCCAAGAACTCCACCCCCCTCAAGCACAAGGCAGTGGTGAAGGGGCTTGGGTTTACGCGCCTCAACCAGATCGTCGAGCGCGTCGATACCGAATCCACGCGCGGCATGGTCAAGGCCATTCCGCACCTGGTGAGGATTCTGGAAGATTAGTGATTAGTGGGTAGTGATTAGTGGTTTGTGTTGAACATTGAGCCGCCGGCCGGCTAATCACTAACCACTAGCCACTAACCACTTCAAGAACGCGAGTCGGCGGGGATCAACCCTTCCGGCGCTACAGCGAGGAAAACAATGGCAAAGAATCTATCGAATTTGCGCGCACCCAGGAAGGCGAACACCGGGCGCAAGCGTGTCGGCCGCGGTATGGGATCCGGCATGGGCAAGACCTCAACCCGCGGCCACAAAGGCCAGGGATCGCGCACCGGCACCAGCCTGATGCGCGGCTTCGAGGGCGGCCAGATGCCGCTGCATCGCCGCCTGCCCAAGCGCGGCTTCACCAACATCTTCCGCACCGAGTACACGGTGGTGAACCTGGACCGGATTGCCGAACACGTCGAGGGGCTGGCGGTGACCGAGATCGGCCTGGACGACTACAAGAAGCTGGGACTGGCGTCGAGCAAAAAGGCGCTCATCAAGGTTCTCGGCTCGGGCGAGCTGACCGCGGCCATTACCATCCACGCCCACAAGTTCTCCAAGTCGGCCGTCGAAAAGATCGAAAAGGCGGGCGGCAAGGCTGTCGTCGCGGGTGCGGCTCCGGCAGCGGCCTAAGGGTTAGGTTTGAGGTAAGCGCTTCAAAATGAGGGGTCGGATTCAACATCCGCCCCTCGTTTTCGCAATGCGCCAATCGGGCTGGACGGTCGTAGACAGGTGTGACGGATCGCATAGCCCGCGGTTCCCGGATTCTTTACCATCGGTCTGAATCCGGAATGCTCTAAGATGGAGTAGGTCAAAACAAGATTCCAGTTGGCGGCAAACGCCTGAAGCGGAAAAACCGACATGCTTGAGAAATTCCTCAATATCTTCCGGATTCCCGACCTGCGCAAGCGCGTTCTGTTCACCCTTGGCATTCTGGCCGTTTACCGTCTGGGCTCGCACATCCCCACGCCCGGCGTGAACGCGCACCAGCTTGAACTGCTGTTCAGCCAGCAGACAGGATCGGCGCTCGGGCTCATGGACCTGTTCGGCGGAGGAAATCTGCGCCGCATGACCGTCTTCGCCCTAGGAATCATGCCGTACATCACGGCCTCGATTATCTTTCAGCTCCTCACCGTCGTCTATGAGCCGCTGGCACGCATCCAGAAGGAAGGCGAGCTGGGCCGGCGGAAGATCACCCAGTGGACCCGCTACATGACGGTCATTCTCGGCGCGCTGCAGTCGATCGGCATTGCGGCCATTCTTACCAAACAAGGGCTGGTGCTGCACCCCGGCATCGGCTTCAGCCTGATGACCGTTCTCACCTTGACCACGGGCACGGCCTTCATCATGTGGCTGGGCGAGCAGATTACCGACCGCGGCATCGGCAACGGCATGAGCCTGCTCATCTTTGCCGGCATCGTAGCCGGACTGCCCCGCGGCGTGGCCGAACTCTACTCGAAGGTCCAGACCAACGCCTGGGGCTCGTTCACCATTATTGCGGTAGCCCTGCTGCTGGTGGGCATGATTGCCGTGGTGGCGTTTATCGTGTTCGTCGAGCGTTCGGAGCGGCGCATTCCCATCCAGAGCGCGCGCCGCATCGTCGGCCGGCGGATGATGGGCGGGCAATCGAGCCATTTGCCGCTGAAGGTCAACTCGGGCGGCGTCATGCCGGTCATCTTCGCCAGCTCCATCCTTTCGGCGCCCATGCTGTTCAGCCAGGTGGAGTGGGTGCAGCAGAACCGCTTCCTGCAGCCCATTGTGCAGGCCTTGCAGCCTGGGTACCCGTGGTACGAGCTGCTCTACATTCTGGGCATCATCTTCTTTGCCTATTTCTACATCTCCATCGTGATGAAGCCGGACGACATTGCCGACAACTTCCGTAAGTCGGGCTCGTTCATTCCGGGAATCCGTCCCGGAAAGCGCACCTCGGACTTCATCAACGACATTCTCACCCGCATTACGCTGGTCGGAGCGTGCTACCTGATCGTCATCTCGCTGGTGCCCACGTTCCTCATCTCCGGCATCCGTTTCGACAAGGTATGGCTGATCGGCAGGCTCTTCGAGAATCTGCCCACCTGGACAACGCACGGACTGAATGTCAACTTCTACTTTGGCGGCACCTCTCTGCTGATTGTGGTAGGTGTGGCCATGGACACCGTCAACCAGATCGAATCGCAGCTAATCATGCGTCATTATGATGGCTTTTCCCCTCGCTCCGGTCGCATACGCGGAAGGAAAACCTGGTAATGTCTTCAACTATGATCGCAGTCGAGCAGGGCCGGGAAACGGGTTCAAAAACCCTTCCCGGCCCGATTCTTTTGATGGGCGCGCCGGGGGTTGGAAAGGGAACCCAGGCCAAGGAACTGGTGAAGTTCTGGGGTATCCCGCAGATCTCCACCGGGGACCTGCTGCGCGGCAACGTGGCCAAGGGCACGCCGTTGGGTAAGGTGGCCAAGGAAATCATGGGGCGCGGGGAACTGGTGCCCGATTCGCTGGTCAATGAGATGGTGGCGGCGCGGCTGAAAGAGCCGGACGCGGCCAACGGTTACATCCTGGACGGGTTTCCCCGCACCCTGGGCCAGGCCCACTGGCTGGACGGCCGGCTGGCCCTGGAGGCCGAGTCGCTGCCGGTGATTGCGGTCAGCATCCAGGTGGACTATAATCAGTTACTGCGCCGGATTACGGGGCGCAGGAACTGTCCTGTCTGCGCGACCATCTATAACATCTACATGAATCCGTCCAAGCGGGATGGATTCTGCGATGTAGAAGGTGCGGCGCTGGTCCAGCGAGCCGATGACACGGAGGCGGTCTTTAAGGAGCGCATGCGCGCTTATGCGGGGCTGACTGCGCCGGTCGTCGATCACTACCGGGACCTGGGACGCTTTGCGGAAGTGGATGGAGACCGGCCGATTGCAACAATCGCGGCCGGGATTGTCGCCGCCGTCGAGCGGTTGCGTAAATAGCGCAGCCGAACGGCGGGTTTGTGCGTGAAGAACGAGTGGGTAGTGACTAGCGGTCAGTAGACGCCGCCTGAGGCGGCATCCAGCTTAACCTCTAACCACTAGGGACTGGGACTATCGTGGCTGTCGTACTGAAGTCGTCGCAGGAGATCGAGAAGATGCGCCGCGCGGGTCAGGTGGTTCGCGAGGTGCTGGAGTTGGTGCGCGCCAAGGTCAAGCCGGGCGCCACCACTCTGGATCTCGAGAAGGCGGCGCAGGCGCGGCTCGACGAGCTTGGGGTGAAAGCGGCCTTCAAGGGCTATCACGGCTATCCCTGCGTGCTCTGCACTTCGGTCAACAGCGAGGTGGTGCACGGCATCCCGTCGGCCAAGCGGGTCCTCAGAGAAGGGGACATTGTTTCGGTAGACTTCGGCGCGGTGGTGGACGGCTACTACGGAGACGCGGCCATCACGGTGCCGGTGGGCTCCATCGACCCAGGCGCGGCGCGGCTGCTGGAGGTGACGGAGAAGTCGCTGCACGCGGGAATTGCCGCCGTCAGGCCGGGCGCTACGCTGGGCGATGTGGGCGCGGCGGTGCAGGATGTGGTGGAGGCCGAGGGGTTCTCGGTAGTGCGCGATTTTGTGGGCCACGGAATCGGGGTTCACATGCACGAAGACCCGCAGGTACCGAACTTTGGGGAACGCGGGCGCGGGATGAAGCTGAAAACGGGCATGGTGATCGCCATCGAGCCGATGGTGAACGCCGGCAAGGCAGATGTAAAAGTACTCGGCGATGGATGGACGGCGGTAGCCGCCGACGGAAGCATGAGCGCTCATTTTGAGCACACGGTGGCGGTCACCGCGACCGGAGCCAGAGTTTTGACTGAGTAATGCACTCGGTCCAAAACACAAAGGCGCTTCAAGCGCCGGAATTGGATGCGGTTTGTCGAAGGAAGACGCGATTGAGGTCATGGCAGTGGTCATCGAGACCCTGCCCAACGCCATGTTCAAGGTCAAACTCGAGAACAATCACGAGGTGCTGACCCATGTTTCGGGAAGGATGCGCAAGAACTTCATCCGCATTCTGCCCGGCGACCGAGTGGCCGTGGAACTGAGCCCCTACGACCTGAACCGCGGACGAATTGTGTATCGGTATAAGTAGCCTTTAGCTTCTAGCTGCTAGCTTCCAGCCGATGCATTGGCGGATAAAGCTGGGAGTTGAAGAACGGGCTAAGAGCTAGGAGCCAGCAGCTAAAAGCTGAGTTTCAAGGAAGGGCAACAACCATGAAGGTCCGTGCATCGGTAAAGAAGATTTGCGTGAAGTGCAAGGTCATCACCCGCCGCGGTGTGGTGAGGGTGATCTGCGAAAACGCAAAGCACAAGCAGCGCCAGGGCTAAGCCAGCCTGGTACACGTGGAAGCTTCCACGAAAGTTGTCAGTCATCAGGTGTCAGTTATCAGTTAAAGGCCGGCTTGAATGGGGTTTTGAACTGAAAACTGATAACTGAAAACTGATAACTGGCAAGAGGCTAGTTAGCTTGAGTCAAGGCTTGCGATGAACCTCTGGAAGCGGGAAACACACACCGTGCGAACCGGCTTCAGGCCGGGGGCACACAACCGCAGCAGCAAAGGACCAAAAATGGCACGTATTGCTGGCGTCGATCTGCCCCGCAACAAGCAGGCACGGATCGCGCTCACATACATCTTCGGCATCGGAGACCCGCGTGCGCTCAAGATTCTGGAGAAGGCGAATGTCGATCCCTTCAAGAAAGTCCAGGATCTGGGCGAAGACGAGGTCAACCGCATCCGCCAGGTGATCGAGGACGAAGGCAACGTCGAGGGCGACCTGCGCAAGGACACCCAGATGCACATCAAGCGTCTCATCGACATTCAGAGCTATCGCGGCACGCGTCACCGGCGTTCGTTGCCGGTTCGCGGACAGCGCACCCACACCAACGCCCGCACTCGCAAGGGCCCGCGCAAGGGCACAGTTGCCGGCAAGAAGAAAGCGACGGGCAAAACCTAATGGCCAAACCAGAGCAGAAAGCCGGCGCCGGCAAGGCGGCCAAGAACAAGAAGTTCAAAAAGCGCGAGCGCAAGAATGTGCCGTTCGGCATTGCGCACATTCAGGCCTCGTTCAACAACACCATCGTCACCATCACCGACCCGGTGGGCAACACGCTGAGCTGGAAGAGCTCGGGTTCGCTGGGATTCCGCGGTTCGCGCAAGGGCACGCCGTTCGCGGCGCAGCAGGCAGCGCAAAACGCCGCCAGCGCCGCCCGCGATCACGGTCTGCGCGCGGTGGATGTTCGCGTCGCCGGCCCGGGTTCGGGCCGCGAGTCGGCCATCCGCGCGCTGGCTGCGGCGGGCATCGAAGTGCGCTCCATCCGCGACGTTACGCCGGTGCCGCACAACGGCTGCCGTCCGCCGAAGAGGCGGAGAGTCTAGGCAGATTACAGATGACAGATTTCAGATGACAGTTGTTGGTGCTCGTTTGGCCGCGAAAACTGTCATCTGTCATCTGTTACCTGTCGACTAACAATGGGCCGGGACGAAGCATTGCCCCTACGGGCTGCGTAAACCGGCCGTCATCCGAAGTCAGGAGAAGAACAGGAAATGGCACGTTATACAGGACCAGTCTGCCGCCTTTGCCGTCGCGAAGGCACCAAACTCTTTTTGAAGGGGACCAAATGTCTCTCTGACCGCTGCCCCATCGAAAAGCGCAACTTTCCGCCCGGCATGCATGGCAAGGATCGCAAGGCCAAGATTGTGGGCTACGGCCTGCAACTGCACGAGAAGCAGAAGGCCAAGCGCATGTACTTCACCCTGGAAGGCCAGTTCCGCGAATACTACGAAAAGGCCAACCGCGCCACCGGCGTTACCGGCGAGCTGTTGATTCAACAGCTGGAGCGCCGACTGGACAACGTGGCATACCGCCTTGGCTTTGCCATCTCGCGGCGCCAGGCGCGGCAGGTGGTTCGCCACGGCCACGTCACCGTCAATGGCAGGAAGGTGAACATTCCGTCCTACCAGGTGAACGCGGGCGACGAGATCGCCATCCGCGAGAACGCGAAGAAGTTGCTGATTGTCGAGCAGGGCGCGCAGTACGCCGCGCAGAACCCGGTTCCGGCATGGCTCGAAGCCAACTTCGACACCCTCACCGGCCGCGTGCTTCGTTTGCCCAAGCGCGTTGACGTCAACCTGCCGATCAACGAACAGCTGATCGTAGAACTGTACTCGAAGTAAGACAGATTACAGATGACAGGTTACAGATGACAGTGTTCGAGCAGCTAGAAGCTCTTAACTGTCACCTGTAATCTGCAAGCTGTCATCTGACACTCCAACCGAAGGAGAACTTGCGCGGCCGCCGCAAAATGCATCGCGACGTACATGCCGCGCGGGAAAAGAGACCAGCATATGTTGTGGAGAGGATTTCAAAAACCGAAGCGCCTGGCAGTCGATGCCGAGACGCTCAGCGACACATTCGGCAAGTTCAGCGCCCAGCCCTTTGAGCGCGGCTTTGGCACCACCATCGGCAACGCTCTGCGCCGCACCCTGTTGAGTTCCATCGAGGGCGCCGCGGTCACCGCGATTCGCATCGAGGGCGTGCTCCACGAGTTCCAGTCCATCGGCGGCGTGGTCGAAGACGCCACCGACATCATCCTGAACCTCAAGCAGGTTCCGTTCAAGCTCGCAGGCGAGGGGCCCAAGGCGCTCTATCTGCGTGCCGACCAGCCCGGCGTAGTGACCAGCGGCATGATTGAAGCCGACGGCGACGTCGAGATACTGGACAAGAACGTCTATATTGCCACCCTGTCCGAAGGCGGCAAGCTAGACATGGAGATGCGCCTCAAGCGCGGGCGCGGCTATGTCTCCGCGGACAAGAATTTCGACGCCGATCTGGGCCTGGGCTTCATTCCCGTGGACTCGGTTCATTCGCCGGTGCGTCGCGTGAACTATG
>Ga0302320_10012605_pt1 | contig 17730 bp, 17 predicted proteins | sample Bog_T0_3_FD_202130 | JGI IMG/M metagenome (GOLD analysis project Ga0302320, IMG submission 202130) | Peat permafrost microbial communities from Stordalen Mire near Abisko, Sweden - Bog_T0_3 | ecosystem: Environmental > Terrestrial > Soil > Wetlands > Peat | place: Sweden: Abisko, Stordalen Mire...
CAGGGGCGAGACTTCGGCCGGATAGGCATACGCGAACGTCGGCTGGATCAGCGTCGCCTCGCCGGTGCGCTCGAAAATCTCTATCTGCAGCTTGCCGGCCCCATCGCCGGGCTTGTAGGCGAGCTTCAGCTCGTCGCAGACCGAGCGCAGGTAGCCCACGTCGCGCAGCCGCGCAGGGTCCAGCGCGGGGTTGTTGTCCAGCAGGATCTGTTCAATCGTGCGTCGCGCAAAGGCCCCGGACAGGTCGTACTGGCGTCCCTGGTACTCGATCGTCCTGGAGCCGGCGACCTGGTCGGCGATCGTGGTGAACATGTCCTCGACGATCTGCATGATGTCGTGGTAATCGGCATAGGCCTGGTACAGCTCCAGCATCGTAAATTCGGGGTTGTGCTGCGTCGACACCCCTTCGTTGCGGAAATTGCGGTTGATCTCGTAGACCCGCTCGAAGCCGCCGACAGTCAGGCGCTTCAGGTACAGCTCCGGCGCGATGCGCAGGTACATGTCGAGGTCCAGCGCATTGTGGTGCGTGCGGAACGGGCGCGCCGCGGCGCCGCCCGGGATCGACTGCAGCATAGGCGTCTCGACCTCGAGAAAACCGCGCGCATCGAGCAGCGCACGCAGCGTGCGCACGATGCGTGAGCGCGTCGCGAAAACCCTGCGACTCTCCTCATTGACGATCAGGTCGACGTAGCGCTGGCGGTAGCGCAGTTCGGTGTCGGCCACGCCATGCCACTTGTCAGGCAGCGGCCGCAGGCTCTTGGTCAGCAACCGCAGGCTGCTTGCGCGCACCGACAGCTCGCCGGCGCGCGTACGGAACAGCGTGCCCTCGGCCGCGACGATATCGCCGACGTCCCAGCCGCGGAAGTCCTCGTAGACCGCGCCGAGCGCCGCCGGCTGCAGGAACAGCTGGATCTTGCCGCTGCCGTCCTCGACGTCGACGAAGCTCGACTTGCCCATGATGCGTTTCGAGCGCATGCGTCCCGCCACGGCGACCGTGGTAGGGTTCGCCTCGAGTTCCTCGGCGCTGGCCGAGGCATGGGCGGCGGCCAGCTCGCCGGCGAGGGCTGTGCGGCGGAAGTCGTTGGGGAAGGCGACGCCCTGTTCGCGGATCTTTGCGAGCTTGGCGCGCCGTTCGGCGATCAGGTGATTTTCGTCTTGGTCGGTCATAGTCCCTGTTTCAGGCTGGCTTGCATGAACTGGTCGAGCGCCCCGTCGAGCACCGCGGTGGTGTTGCCCACCTCGACGCCGGTGCGCAGATCCTTGATCCGCGACTGGTCGAGTACGTAGCTGCGGATCTGGTTACCCCAGCTGACGTCGGACTTGGCATCCTCCAGCACCTTGGCGGCAGCGTTGCGCTTGTTGAACTCCAGCTCATAGAGCTTGGACTTCAGCATCTTCATCGCGGTGGAGCGGTTCTTGTGCTGGCTGCGCTCGCTCTGGCAGGCCACGACAATACCGCTGGGCATGTGCGTGATGCGCACCGCGGACTCGGTCTTGTTGACGTGCTGGCCGCCGGCACCGCTCGAGCGGTAGACGTCGGTGCGCAGGTCCGCGGGGTTGATCTCGATGTCGATGTCGTCGTCGATCTCCGGCGAGACGAACACGGAAGCGAAGGAGGTGTGGCGGCGGTTGCCCGAATCGAACGGCGACTTGCGCACCAGGCGATGCACGCCGATCTCGGTGCGCAGCCAGCCGTAGGCGTAGTCCCCGGTGACGGCGATCGACACGCCTTTGATGCCGGCGACTTCCCCGTCGCTCTGGTCGATGATCTCGGTCTTGAAGCCATGGCCGTCGGCCCACTTCAGGTACATGCGCAGCAGCATCTGCGCCCAGTCCTGCGCCTCGGTGCCGCCGGCGCCCGCCTGGATGTCGAGGAACGCGTTGTGCGAGTCCATCTTGCCGGGGAACATGCGCTGGAACTCGAGGCGCTCGATGTCCTGGTTCAGGCGGTTGGCGTCCGCCTCGATCTCGCCGATTGCGCCGAGATCGCCCTCACCGGCCGCCAGGTCCAGCAGCTCGCCGGCATCCGCAAGACCCTGGGTGAGACGATCGATGGTGCCGACGACCGCTTCCAGCCTGGCGCGCTCCCGACCGAGTTCCTGCGCGCGTTCCGGCTTGTCCCAGACGCCGGGCTGTTCGAGTTCGCGCGCTACTTCCTGCAGGCGCTCGTGCTGGTTGGCGTAATCAAAGATACCCCCGTAAGGATCCGGTGCGATCCTCGAGTTCCCTGATGAAGCGCTTGATCTGGTTGATTTCCATAAGCCGGTTACAATAACACACTGGAGCCGAGGGGAGCTGCAGTGGCCACCGACCGGAAGTTCATCGACTACGTCTGCGACCAGATGCGCGGCGCCGGCGAGATCAGCTCGCGCCGGATGTTCGGCGAGTACGCGATCTACTGCGGCGGCAAGGTCGTCGCGCTCGCCTGCGACAACCAGTTGTTCGTCAAGCCGACTGCGGCCGGCCGTGCAGAACTCGAGACCGTCACTGAAGGCTACCCGTTTCCCGGCGCGAGGCCCTTTTTCCTGATCGATGAGGGGCTCGAAGACAGCGAGGCGCTCTCCCGGCTGATCGCGATCACCGCTGCGGCGCTGCCGGCGACGAAACCGAAGCCCAAGCCCAAGCCCAAACCCAGGCCCAAGCCCACCCTGGGGTGAAAGCCGCTTCCTGACCTTGGGGATTCTGGGGGATCGGGTTGTATCCGTGGCGCACGCCGAGCGTGGCGACGACATCCGTATCATTTCCATTCGCAAGGCAACAAGGCATGAAGCGCGCTACTGCTTCTCGCAACTCACGAACTGACCCGGCCCGTGTGCGGCAGTTGACCGATGCCACGACGGTCAAGGACGGGGAAGCCCCCGAGTGGACGACTGCGATGTTCGCACGTGCGGTCGCGCGCAAGGGACTCCTCTCGCTTCGCATTGATGCCGAGGTGATTAAATGGTTCAAAGCCAGGTGCCCGGATATCAGTCGCGCATGGACGCATTGCTGCGGGCCTACATGGAAGCCCACCAGTGAGATAACGGCGTCACGCCGGCTCGAGGTACTGGCAGTTGAGCTGGATCTTCTCCATGCCGTTCCATTCATTGACCTCGAGGCGGTAAGCCAGGCGCACGCGCGCGCCCCGGCCGACATCGTGGGCCTCGGAGGCGCCGCCGACGTGGCCGAACAGGATGGCGTCGAGCGTCTCGCAGCCGGTGGCTGCACGTAGCCGCAGTTTCAGGTGGCGCTCGCCCACGAGGCGCGAGTCGACAATGTCGAACTCCCCGTCGAACAAGGGCTCGGGGAATCCCTGGCCCCAGGGACCGGCCGCCCGCAACGCGAGCGCGGTCGCCATCGACAGCAGCGGCCGCTCCAGCTCGCCATCGGTCAGGATCCAGCCCTGCAGACTGTCCGGGCCGGCGCGCTGCGCGATCTCGGCGGCAAATGCGGCACGGAACTCCTCGAGTCGCTGCGGCTGCAGGCTGAGCCCCGCAGCCAGTGCATGGCCGCCAAACTTCGGCACGAGGCCGGGATACCGCGCCGCGATGCTGTCGAGCGCGTCGCGGATATGGACGCCGGGGACGGAGCGGGCCGAGCCGCGCAGCGACCCGTCCTCGGTGGGAGCAAATGCAATGACGGGGCGATGCAGCCGGTCCTTGATGCGCCCGGCGACCAGGCCGACCACTCCCAGGTGCCATCCGGGATCGAACAGGCATACGCCCGGCGCACTGCGGCCGTCGTCGGCGGAGGCGAGCGTCGCGGCGAGATCCACCGCCTCGGCCTGCATGCGCTTCTCCAGCTCGCGCCGCTCCTCGTTCAGCGTCGACAGCTGGCGCGCGAGCCGCGCAGCCTCGTGCAGATCGTCCGTCAGCAGGCACTCGATGCCGACGGTCATGTCGGTGAGCCGGCCGGCGGCATTGAGACGCGGCGCTGCTGCGAACCCGAGGTCGGCTGCCGACACCGTGTCCAGCCTGCGGCCCGCAGCCTCGAACAGGGCGCGGATCCCCGGCACACAGCGGCCGGCGCGGATGCGCCGCAGGCCCTGGGCGACGAGGATGCGATTGTTGCGGTCGAGTGGCACCATGTCGGCAACGGTGCCGAGCGCCACCAGGTCCAGCAGTTCAGCGGCACGGAAATCTTCCGCCTGCAGCTCCTGTGCGAGTGCCACCATCAGATAGAACGCGACACCGACACCGGCAAGCGCGCCGCTGCCGAAGCTCGATCCCGGCAGGTTCGGGTTGATGATCGCGGCCGCCTCCGGCAACCTCGCTCCGGGCAGGTGATGATCGGTGACGAGCACAGGAATGTCGCGCCTGCGGGCCGCCGCGACACCGTCGATGCTGGAGACGCCGTTGTCGACCGTGACGATCAGCGAGGGCTTACGCGTCGCGGCGAGTTCGACGATCTCCGGCGTCAGGCCGTAGCCGAAGCGGAACCGGTCGGGCACGAGAAAGTCGACGTGTGCGAAGCGCAGGGCACGCAGGGCACGCACGACCAGCGCACTGCTGGTCGCCCCATCGGCGTCGAAGTCGCCGATGACCAGGACGCGACCCTGCGCGCGCTCGCCAGCCAGCAGCCGCGCAGCCGCAGCGACACCGGGCAGCGAACCGACCGGCAGCAGTGTCTGCAGCGACTGGTCGAGGTCCGCGGCGGCCGCGACGCCGCGCGCGGCGTAGACGCGGCGCAGTACCGGATGCAGGTTGCCGGGCAGCCCGTCGGCGCGTCCGGGCGCACGGCGCCGTATGCGGGTGGCGCTCAACCGAGCAACTCCCACCAGGGACGCGCACGGCGCCAGACACGCAGCAGGTCGCCGCGGCCGAGACGGAAGCGCTGCTCGCCGAGGCTGATCAGCAGCTCCGTGATGCGCCCGCGCCGCAGCGCGGCGAGCGCCGGCGCAAGCCACGCAGCCTGTGCCGCCGGCCACGCCTCCCCGCCCGGCTCGACCTCGACGACGACGACGCCGTCGCCCGGCTGTGCGGGAAATCCTTCAGTCCCGGGCCACGCGCCGAACAGCGGATCGCTGCCGGCCGTCCAGCCGGCGAGCGGCGGCAGGACCCGCAGCGGCGCGCCGCCGCCCCACAACCACAGTCCCGTGACCGGCAGTTCGCCCAGCGCACGCCGCTGCTCGTTCAGCGCATGGTCATGCAGCCACATCTCGATCTCACTCATCAGGCGACGCAGCGGTGCACCTGCCACGCCGGTCGGCAGGTAGTCGCCGATGTCGCGGCCAGCGACCTGCTGCGGGTCGTGTGTCGCTGCATCCACGGCTTGCGGCACCAGGCAATACAGCTGACCGCCCGAACCCGCGGCGAGCCGCACCGCGCCGGAGGCAAACTCCGCGTTGAAACCCGCGGCCATGCGCGCCGCATCGCCCGGCGCGAGCTGCAGCCGGCCGTTGGCAGGCAGCCGCACGCTGACGAGGCCTGCCTCGCAGTGTACCGGCGTGGCGATGAACACCGCGCCGGCCTCAACCGCTCCCAGGTCACGGAACAGGGCCGCCGCGGCAATCCCCGGCATCGGCGTACCGCGCGCGGCGACAATGGCGAACGCCGTGGCGCGCCAGTCGGCGTCAAGCAGCGGCGCGGCGGCGCGCGCCAGCTGGCGCTCGAGCAACGCTGCGCGCACCGGCTGCGGTGCCGGCAAGCCATTCAAGCGCAGAAAAATTCGGGACACGGGGCGCCTCGGCCGGAAAAGTTGGGTATCTTAAGCTGATGCGCTTCGTCCGCGACGAGAGTTCCGGGATTCACCTGATCCGCGGCTATGAGCCCGGCGAGATCCGCATCGACGAGGGAAGCCTGCGCGAGGCGGTCATCCTGACCGCGACCGCGCTCAGCGTCGATGCGAGCCTGCGCAGCATCGCGGACCTGGGCGAGGCGCAGATCGGGCGGGTCCTGCAACTCGCACCTGAAGTTGTGCTGCTCGGCAGTGGTGTACGGCAGGTGTTTCCGCCCGCGGCGTTCGGCGCACGCTTCCTGGCGGCGGGCATCGGCTTCGAAGTCATGGATACGGCTGCCGCCTGCCGCACGTTCAACGTGCTGGTCAGCGAGCGACGCAACGTCGCTGCGGTGTTGATCCTGTGAGGTCAGGGTCTGGGAAAAATGGCAGGGCGCTTACGCGCAGACACGCTAGTCAAAGATCGTTCTCATGTTACTTCTAACTTGAGATTCATATTATTAATATTTGATCTTATTAGACTTCTTATCCCCTTCGATCGCGTGTAAACGCTCAGCGCCCCGCAAGCAGCCCGACAGTTTCCGGGCTCCTGGCACCCGGACGACAACGGTTCAACAACGGCTGCAGTAAATCACAGCCGGCAAGACCTCGCAAGCATTTGAAAAACATGCATTTATACAAATAAAAATAATAACTTACGCAAATAATCTCGAAATTACTTCTTACCCTGCAGATAGGGCAACGGATTGGTCGGCCGCCCACCGGCACGGATTTCGAAGTACAGCGCCGGCCGCTGCCGCGGTCCCTGCCCCATCGTTGCGATCGGCTGCCCGGCGACGAGGTCCTGTCCCTCGTGTACGAGGACCTGGTCGTTGTAGGCGTACGCACTCAGCAAGGTCGCAGTGTGCTTGATGATGATCAGCTGGCCGTAACCACGGATGCCGCTGCCGGTGTACACGACGCGGCCCCGCGCGGCCGCGCGGATCTGCTGGCCACTGTTGCCGGGGAACAGCAGGCCGCCGCTGCGCGCCGGCTGCGGCGGGCCGACCCGGTCGGTCGGCCAGACCCATGCCACGCGCTCCGGCAACGCTGCGGGCAGCGCCGCGCTCGTGTTTGGCGGCGGCTGCGCGGCAGCCGGCGCGGCAGCTGCGGCGGTTGCGCTGCCCGGATGCAGCGCCAGCTGCTGGCCGACGGCGATCCGGTAGTCTGGTCCCAGACCATTCCAGCGCGCAAGATCGCGGTAGTCGAGGCCATGGCGCCACGCAATGCTGTACAGCGTGTCGTGCTCCTGGACCGTGTAGCTGTCCGCGCTGCGCAGCGGGGCATCAGCACAGCCGGCGACCAGCAGCGCAAGGAGGGCGCCGGAGAGGAGCGCGCGGATCTTCACGCTGTCGACGGCGACGCTAGCGCTGCAGACCTGACAGCAGCGGCACAAAGCTCACCGGCCCCAGCGTCTCACTGCGCACCCCGGATTCGGTGCGGGTATGGCGCAGCAGTTCCTGGCGCCCCTCGGGGCCGACCGGAGCGATGAGCCGGCCACCGACCCGCAGCTGGTCAAGCAGCTTTACCGGCAGGACCGGCGGTGCCGCGGTCAGCAGGATGCCGTCGAAAGGCGCGCGCGCGGCCCAGCCGACATGGCCGTCGTCGAGCCGCAGATGCAGAGTGCGCGCCTTCAGCTCACGCAGCGTCTGACGCGCCCGGGTCAGCAACGGGGCGATCCGCTCGATCGAGAAGATTTCGGGAACCAGCGTCGCGAGCACGGCGGTCTGGTAGCCGCAGCCGGTGCCGATCTCCAGCACCTTGTCGAGCGGGCCTGCCGCCAGCAGCGCCTCGGTCATGCGCGCGACGATGTACGGCTGGGAGATCGTCTGGCCGAACCCGATGGGGAGCGCCGTGTCCTCGTAGGCCCGGCTCGCCAGCGCCTCGTCGACGAACAGGTGCCGCGGTACGTTGCGGATGCGATCCAGCACGCGCTCGTCGCGGATCCCCTGCTCCTTGAGCCGCTGGATCAGCCGCTCGCGCGTACGCGCCGAGGTCATGCCGATGCCACTGAGCCGGGAGCTCTCCATGCGCCGAGGGTGCTCCGCGTGTCCTTAGCCGCGTTCGAGCCAGCGCTCGATCGAGGGGATCGCCGCGTGGCGCGTCAGGTCGATCTGCAGCGGCGTGATCGACACATATCCGTTCGCGACGGCATCGAAGTCCGTGCCGGGCCCGGCGTCCTGTCCGGCGCCTGCGCCACCGACCCAGTAGACGTCCTTGCCGCGGGGGTCCTGCGCGCGGACCACCGGCTCGCTGCGATGCCGATTGCCGAGGCGCGTGACGCGCAGGCCGCGGATTCCGCCCTCCGGCAGGTCCGGCACGTTGACGTTCAGGATCATCGCGTCCGGGGGCGGTCCCTGGATCAGCCGCGCGACGAGATCGGCGGCGACGCGCGCGGCGCTCGCGAAATTGCGCGGCGTTCCGGCCTCCATGCACAGCGACACGGCGATGGCGGGCAGGCCGAGAAAGCGCCCCTCGACCGCCGCGGCGACCGTCCCGGAATACAGCACGTCATCGCCGAGGTTCGCACCGTGGTTGACGCCGGAGACGACCAGATCATGGTCATGGTCGAAGAAGCCGGAGACGGCCATATGGACGCAGTCCGTCGGGGTACCGTTGACGAAATACGCGTTGGGCGCGTACTCGGTCGCCCGCAGCGGCACGTCCAGGGTCAGCGAGTTGCTGGCGCCGCTGCGATTGCGGTCTGGAGCCACGATCGTGATCCGTCCGTGCGCACCGATCGCATCGACCAGCGCCGCGAGCCCCTCGGCCCGGTAACCATCGTCGTTTGACAGCAGGATCTTCAAGAGAGCGAATATACTGGATGGGCGTTGGGGCGCATAGCGGAACGGGTACAACAGGCATGGTCAAGCACAGCGGATTGAAGCCGGATGGCACATCCGACAGCGACGTGTTTCGTGCAGCGATGCAGGACGTGCGCCCGCTGCCTGCCGGCAAGGCACGCGTGAGACCGAAGGCCGCGCCGGCGCCGGCCGCCCGCAAGCTGGCGCGGCGCCTCGCCGCCGCTGCGGCGACTGCGGAACTCACCGCGGCGCTGCCGCTCGTCAGCAGCGAGTCCGGCGCGGACGTTGCAGCGCAGGAGATGCTGTCTTACCGCCGCCCCGGCGTGCGCGACCAGGTCGTGCGCCGACTGCGCCGCGGCCTGATCCCGCGCGAGGCGGAGCTCGACCTGCATGGCATGAACCAGGCCGGTGCCCGCGAGCTGACGGTGGAGTTTCTCGACGGTGCACGCACTGCAGGATTGCGCTGCGTACGGATCATCCACGGCAAGGGACAGCGGTCGGCGGGTCGCGGCGCGGTGCTGAAGTCGGCGCTGAACGGATGGTTGCGACGGCACCCGGACGTGATGGCCTTCACCTCGGCGCGGCCGATCGACGGCGGTACCGGCGCCGCCTACGTGCTGCTGCGCGCCTGATCAGGCGTCGAGCAGTACGACCGCCTGCGCGGCGAGCCCCTCGCCGCGGCCGATGAAACCCAGCCGCTCGGTCGTCGTTGCCTTGATGTTGACCTGACCGCTGTCCACCCCTAAGTCAGCCGCAAGATTCGCCGCCATCGCCGCGCGATGCGCGCCGATCCGGGGTGACTCGGCCAGTACGGTGATATCGGCATTGAGGACCCGCAGGCCTGCCTCGCGTACGCGCGCCGCCACCTCGCGCAGGAACACGCGGCTGTCGGCGCCGCGATAGCGCGGGTCGCTGTCCGGGAAGTGCTGGCCGATGTCGCCCTGCCCGAGCGCACCCAGCAGCGCATCGCACAGCGCGTGGATCACGACGTCGCCATCGGAATGCGCGATGACCCCGCTCTGATGCGTGATGCGCACGCCGCCGAGCGTGACGAAGTTGCCGGGGCCGAATGCATGGACGTCGAAGCCTGAACCGATACGCATCTGCGTGCCTCCCCGTGAGCCCAGGATCCGCGCCGCCGCGTCGAGATCCTCAGGCTGCGTGACCTTGATGTTGAACGGCGATCCGGCGATGAGCCTCGGCGCGGCGCCGCGCCGCTCCATCGCCTGCGCCTCGTCAGTGACGGTGAACCCTTCGGCCTCCGCCGCTTCGAGGGCCTCGCGCAGCGCCGCGATGCGAAACGCCTGCGGCGTCAGCGCGCGCCACAGGCCGCGCCGGTCGACGGTGTCGGCAACCTGGCCGGAATGCTCACGCTTGATCGTATCGACCAGCGGCGTACCGAGCACGGCACCATCAACGCCCGGCGCCAGTACGTCGATCAGCGCGGCGAGATCCGCACGCGCGAGGCATGGCCGCGCCGCGTCATGGACCAGCACCCAGTCATCGGGCGCGGCGCGGCCCGCGAGGGCGGCGAGCCCGCGCAGCACCGACTCCTGGCGACTGTCGCCACCGACGGTCGTGACGATGCGTGCGAGGTCGAGCTGCGCCGCCAGCGCCGGCCAGCGCGCATCGCCCGGCGCCAGGGCGACGACGACCCCGGCAATACGCGGTTCATCGAGCAGCGACTGCAGCGTCCACCTGACGAGCGGCGCGCCGAGCAGCATGGCGTACTGTTTGGGCTCTGCGGCATTGAAGCGCGCCCCGCGCCCTGCCGCGGGCACGACGGCCCACACGCGCGGGCCTGAAACTACGGGGCTCATTGTGCGCGGGCGGTCAGCGGACGCGAGGCGGGGCCGGTGGACGGATTGGGCAGCGAGGGTTGCGCAGGCGCGGTCGCCGACCTGACCACCTGGAAGAACGTCTCGCTGCGCGCGACCATGCCGAGTTCGCTGCGGGCACGCTCCTCGATGGCCGCGAAGCCGACCTTCAGATTACCGACCTCTGCGGCGAGCTGGCGGTTGCGTTCGCGCTGTTCGCGGTTTGCGGCCGCCTGCGCAGCCAGTGCCGCCTGCAGCCGCACCACTTCGCGGCTGCCCTGGTCGGACATCCACAGGTGGCATTGCAGCAGGACTGCCGAGAGCGCAAGGATGACCACAAAAATCCTCATGAGGTCATCAGCTTACCACGAACTCTTAAGAAACTGGTACGGCCAGCGCCCGCCCCCCCGGATAGACCGCCCGGCTGCCGAGTTCCGCCTCGATGCGCAGCAGCTGGTTGTACTTGGCGACACGGTCGGAACGGGACATCGACCCGGTCTTGATCTGGCTCGCCGTGGTGCCGACCGCGAAGTCCGCGATCGACGTATCCTCGGTCTCGCCGGAGCGATGCGAGATGATCGAGGCGTACTTTGCCTCGCTCGCCATGCGGATCGCGGCCAGCGTCTCGGTCACCGTGCCGATCTGGTTCAGCTTGATCAGGATCGCGTTGGCGATGTCCTTCCGGATGCCCTCGGCAAAGATCTTCGTGTTGGTCACGAACAGGTCGTCGCCGACCAGCTGCAGCTTCTTCCCGAGCTTCTGCGAAAGGATCGACCAGCCGTCCCAGTCACCCTCGCTCATGCCGTCCTCGATCGTCACGATCGGATATTTTGCCGCCAGCGCCGCGAGGTAGTCCGCGAATTCCCGCGACGTGAACTTGCGGCCCTCGGAGGCCAGATCGTAGAGGCCGTCCTTGTAGAACTCGGTACTCGCCGCGTCGAGCCCGAGGTAGATGTCCTTGCCCGGCCGGTAGCCGGCCTTCTCGATGGCCTCGATGATCACGGCGAGCGCCGCCTCGTTCGAGGGCAGGTCCGGGGCGAAGCCGCCTTCATCGCCGACCGACGTGTTCAGGCCTTTGGCATGCAGGACTTTTTTCAGCGCATGGAATACTTCCGCACCGTAGCGGATGGCTTCGGAAAACGTCGGCGCGCCCAGCGGCAGGATCATGAACTCCTGGATGTCGACGCTGTTGTCGGCGTGCGCCCCGCCGTTGATGATGTTCATCATCGGCACCGGCATCGTGAGGTCCCGCGTGCCGCCGAGGTAGCGGTACAGCGGCAGCCTGCGGCTGCCGGCCGCGGCATGCGAGGCCGCCAGCGAGGCGGCTAGCATGGCGTTCGCGCCCAGGTTGGACTTCATCTCGGTGCCATCGAGCGCGATCAGCTTCGCGTCCAGCGCTGCCTGGTCGGTGACGTCCAGTCCCTTGAGCGCTGCGCTGATCGGGCCGTTGACGTGTCCCACGGCCTTCAGTACGCCCTTGCCACCATAGCGCTTCGGGTCGCCATCGCGCTGCTCGAGCGCCTCGCGCGATCCGGTCGATGCGCCCGAGGGCACCGCGGCGCGGCCCCTGACTCCGGACTCGAGGATGACGTCGGCCTCGATCGTCGGATTACCGCGCGAATCGATGATCTCGCGCGCATGGATGCTGGAAATTCGGCTCATAACAGGGATTCCTCGAAGGGTTGCTGCTTCACTGCGCGATCGATCCCGACCAGTGTCGCCAGCAGCGGGCGCATGCGCGCAAGCGGCCATGCGTTGGGCCCGTCGGACAGTGCCTGCGACGGGTTGGGATGGGTTTCCATGAACAGTCCGGAGATGCCGGCGGCAACCGCGGCACGGGCGAGGACCGGGATGAACTCGCGCTGGCCGCCGGAGGAGTCGCCGCGACCGCCGGGCAGCTGCACAGAATGCGTGGCGTCGAAGACGACCGGGCAGCCCGTCGCACGCATCACCGAGAGCGAACGCATGTCGGAGACCAGGTTGTTGTAGCCGAACGAGAATCCGCGCTCGCAGACCATGATGCCGGTATTGCCGGTGTCGCGCGCCTTGTCGACGACGTTCTGCATCTCCCACGGCGACAGGAACTGGCCCTTCTTGATGTTGACCGGCCTGCCCTGGGAGGCCACAGCACGGATGAAGTTTGTCTGACGGCACAGGAACGCCGGTGTCTGCAGGACGTCGACCACCGCGGCCACCTCAGGCAAAGGCGTGTCCTCGTGGACGTCGGTCAGGACAGGCACGCCAATCTCGGTGCGCACCCGTTCGAGCGCGCGCAGGCCCGCCTCGAGCCCTGGGCCGCGGAAGCTCTTCTGCGAGGAGCGGTTGGCCTTGTCGAAGGACGCCTTGAAGATGAACGGTACGCCGAGCTCGGCAGTCAGTTCGCGCAACCTGCCGGCGACCTCGATGATCAGCTCCGCACTCTCGATGACACAGGGTCCGGCGATCAGGAACAGCGGCCTGTCGGGACCGACCTCGAAGGACAACAGTCGCATCAGGCCTCCGGGACGATCAGGCCGTCGCCCTGCCGGGCTGCAGCGAGGCACGGAAAGCGCGTGCGGCGCGGACGAACCCGGTGAACAGCGGATGCCCGTCGCGCGGCGTCGACGTGAATTCCGGATGGAACTGGCTCGCGACGAAGAACGGATGGTCGGGCAGCTCGATGAATTCCACGAGGCCGTCGGCGGAGAAGCCGGAGAAGTGCAGTCCCGCCGCCGTCAGTTCGGCGAGGTAGTTGTTATTGAACTCGTAGCGATGGCGATGGCGCTCGAAGATCGCGTCCCTGCCGTAGATCGACTGCGCAAGCGAACCCGCGGCGAGGCGCGCTTCCTGGGCGCCGAGGCGCATACTCGCGCCCATGTTGGTTTTCTCGTCACGCACCTGCTGGCCGCGGGCGAGGTCCTGCCATTCCGTGATCAGCGCGATGACCGGGTGGCTGGTCGTGCGGTCGAACTCGGTGCTGTTCGCGCCCTTGTAACCGAGAACGTTGCGCGCGTACTCGATGATCGCAAGCTGCATCCCGAGGCAGATGCCGAGGTAGGGAATGCGGTTCTCGCGCGCGTAGCGCACCGCCTGGATCTTGCCCTCGATGCCGCGGTCGCCGAAGCCGCCGGGCACCAGGATCGCGTCCATGTGCGCGAGCGCCGCAGTGCCGCCGCGCTCGATGTCCTCGGACTCGAAATAGTGGATGTTGACCCGGGTACGGGTCTTGATGCCGCCGTGCATCAGCGCCTCGTTCAGCGAGATATACGAGTCGCGGATCTGCACGTACTTGCCGACCATGCCGATGTCGATCGAGGCCTCGGGGTTCTGCTTGGCGGCGACCACGGCGCGCCAGTCGGACAGGTCCGTCGGCGGAACTTCGAGCCGCAGCTTGTCGACGACGATGTCATCGAGGTCCTGTTCGTGCAGCAGCATGGGAATCTTGTAGATGTCGTCGGCATCGACCGCGGAAATCACGGCGCGCTCCTCGACGTTCGTGAACAGCGCGATCTTGCGGCGCTGTTCCTCGGGCAGCGTCTGGCTGCAGCGGCACAGCAGGATATCGGGCTGGATGCCTATACCCCGAAGTTCCTTGACCGAATGCTGCGTCGGCTTGGTCTTGATCTCACCGGAGCCGCCGACGATCGGCACCAGCGTCAGGTGCATGTAGAGCACGTGGTTGCGCCCCAGCTCGACGCCCATCTGACGGATCGCCTCGAGAAAGGGCAGCGACTCGATGTCGCCGACCGTACCGCCGATCTCCACCATGCAGACATCGGCATCGCCCGCGCCCAGGCGGATGCGGTATTTGATCTCGTCGGTGATGTGCGGGATCACCTGCACGGTCGCGCCGAGGTAGTCGCCACGCCGCTCCTTGGCGATGACGCGCTCGTAGATCCGCCCGGTCGTGAAATTGCTGTTGCGCCCCGTCGTGGTGTGCACAAACCGCTCGTAGTGCCCGAGATCGAGGTCCGCCTCGGTGCCGTCGGCGGTGACGAACACCTCGCCGTGCTGGAACGGGCTCATCGTGCCCGGATCGACGTTGATGTAGGGGTCGAGTTTGACCATCGCCACCTTGAGGCCACGCGCCTCGAGGATCGCGCCGAGGGAGGCCGCTGCGATGCCCTTGCCAAGCGAGGAAACCACGCCACCGGTGACGAATACGAATCGAGTCATGTCAGGTCACCGCCGCATTGTTAACGCCGTGGGAATGCAGTCGGTCTGGACCGGCCACGGGCGTGATGTTAAATCTGAAAATAAAGAATGTTCGACGGGAAATCAGATTAGCAGATTGCCTCGCCGGCAACAATCGAATCAGCGCGCGGCGCATCAGCTGAGCGACGGCGACTGGTCCCATACGAACGCCAGACCTGCCTCGCCGGCCGCTGCGCGCGGCGCAGCACAGAGCCACAGGTCAGCGACGGCCACCAGCGCATCGCCCCGGTAGATCAGCGGCAGCGCGTCGCGCATCCATGGCAGGACGCCGTGCGCCTGGCACAGGTGCTGCAAGGTCTGCGTCCGCCCGGCCGCCGCCGGCCGCAACCGCTCGCCTCCCGCCCGCGGGCGTACCTCGAGCAGCCCGGGCGCTCCCCGGGTCGCGAGCCCGTCAGGGCGCTCCACGGCCCGCAGGCTGCCGAGTCCCTGCCCGAGGGCCAGCGTCGGTTCGCGCCGCCAGTCCCAGGCGCGCGTGCCCTGCAGTCGCGGCAGCTGCGCGGGGGTCAGAAAAATCCGGTCGCGATAGCGGCGCAGCGCATGCTCGCCCCAGGCGACGACGGGCAGGTGGTCCGCGCGCGCATCGAGCATCTGCCGCAGCGCCTCGTCCAGGCGCGCGGTGGAGGGTGGCAGCGCCCCGGCCAGAGCCGACCAGCGGCGCAGGAGCTGCAGCTGCCGTGCCTGCGGCAGGCGCCGCAGGCGGCGCACCGATAGCGCTGCGCCGTCGCGTACCGGCACCAGGTCCAGGTCGGCCTGCCGCTCGAGCTGCTGCTGCGCCTCGGCGCTGTGCCCGGCGGCGCGGGCGAGTCCGGCGACGGCGCCCGGCCAGCGCTGCAGCAGCGCGGGCCACAGGGCCGCGCGCAGGTACACGCGGTCGAAGCGCAAATCCTGGTTCATCGGGTCGGTGACCGCTGCAACCCCCTGTTCCGCGGCAAAGTCCTGCAGCTCGTCGCGCGTCACCTCGAGTAGCGGTCGCAGCTGCCAGCCCGCACCCAGCTCGCGCACCGGCGGCATGCTCGCGAGGCCGCGGGGCCCGGCGCCGCGCAGCGCCTGCAGCAGGAAAGTCTCCGCCTGGTCGTCGCGCGTATGCGCCGTGAGCAGGCATTCACCGGCCTTGAGCTGCGCGGCGAGCGCCGTATAACGCGCGTCGCGCGCCGCCGCCTCCAGCGACGCACCCGCCGCCGCATCCACCGTCACGCTGACGACGTCGAGCGCGACGCCGATGCGCGCGCACAGCGCCTGCACGTGGTTACGGAACGCGCCCGCCGCGCTCTGCAGTCCGTGGTCGATGTGCACGGCCCGCAGCGGCAGGCTCCGGGGAAGCGCCGCGAGTGCGGTGACGAGACAGCTGGAATCGAGGCCGCCGCTGACGCCGGCGACGAGACCCGTCGCAGCGGCGGGCAGGATGCGCTCGAGCGATTGAGCAAGGTCGGCGGCCCGGAATGCCACGCGCTGCGGAACCGTTCAGTGGTCGGAAACTGCGATCAACGCACAAACGCGACGGATCGCCTCTTCCGGCAGATCGCGCCAGCACGGCAGCCCAAGCTGGGTTGCGGCCAGCATCTCGGTGACCGTGAGCGACAGGCGCGGAAAATCGGCAAAGGCCGCGTTGCGGTGCAGGCCGCTGCCCCACCACTGCCGCGTCGCGATGCCCGCGCCGGCCAGGCGCTGGACGGTTGCCTGCAGCGTACCGGGACGCAGGCCCACGATGCAGGTCGATGAGGTCCACTCAGTGCCGAAGCCGGCGCCGAGCGTGACGCCGGCGGCCGGCAGGTGGCGGACGTAGGCCGCGCCGACACGCAGGAAATCCGCCCGGATCGTCGGCCACTGCGCAAGCGCCGCGAGCCCGACAGCGGCTGCGTATTCGCTCAGCTTGCCGTTCAGCGCCACCACCGTCGCCTCGCGCGACCCCAGGAAGCCGAAATTCAGGATCCTGCCGATGCGCTGCAGAAGGTCTTCGTCACCCGACGCGACCAGTCCGCCCTCGCCTATCCCGAGGACCTTGGTCGCATGCAGGCTGACGACTGCCGGCACACGCGAGCCGCGCAGCGTGTCAAACGCGGCGGCGGCATCGATCGCCACCGCGAGCCCGGTGTCGTCGCGGAACCGGTCCCAGGCCGGGATGTCCATCGGCTGCCCGAACGGCATGACCGGCATCACGGCGCCCACCGCAGCCGGCGCCGCCGCGAGATGCGACTCCATCGCCGCGGGCAGCAGTTGCTGGGAGCCGGCATCGACATCGACGAACCAGGGCACGAGGCCGGCGATCAGTGCCGCATGGGCCGACGCGACAAAACTCCATGCAGGCATCGCACACAGGCTGCCGCGCGGCGCGCCCTGCGCCATCAGCGCGGCGGCGAGGCCGAGCGTCGCACTCGAACAGCAGACGACCGGAATTCCGTGCAGGGTAGCGCTCAGTTCAAGCTGGAATCTCTCGTTCAGCGGCCCGAAATTGCTATACCAGCGGTTGGCGTCGATCTCCTGCAGAAACGGCAGGATCGACTCGGCACGCGGCAGGCTGGGCTTCGCCACCGGCACGTCCATCGTGCTCGCGCGATCCGTGTACGCGTAGTGCAGCCGTACCTTTGATTCGGGTGACATCATGAGCGGACTCAAGGATAGCACCCCGCATCGGCAAAGGAACCTGACCTATAATCGACGGCGATTCCTCCGATGACATTGCGGGAGATGGCAGCGTGGCAGGTTCCCCGGATTATCTCGCCCTGGTCAGGCACTACGAGGCCTGCTTTGCGGCCAATGGCGACACGCCGCAGGGCGTCGACTGGCCGAACGCGGCAGGCGCGCGGCTCCGTTACCGCATCATGGCGGAGGTGGTGCGCGAGACCGCTGCCGTCGCTCTGCTGGACCTGGGCTGCGGCGCCGGCCACTTCCTCGAATATCTGCGCGACCGCAACTTCGACAACATCGCCTATCAGGGGCTCGATCTGTCGCCGACCTTCGTCGACTTCTGCCGCCGCAAATTTCCGGGCGTGCCCTTCACCTGCGCCGACCTGCTCGCGGCGGGAACCACGGTTGCCGAAACCGACTATGTCGTCATGAACGGCGTGTTCACGGAGCGCTGCGGGCTACCGCAGGAGAAGATGTTCGAGTTCACGTGCCGGATGCTGGAACAGGCATTTCGCATCGCCCGCAGGGGCATCGCCTTCAACCTGATGTCGAAGCACGTGGACTGGGAAAGGGACGACCTGTTCCACCTGCCTTAC
>Ga0302320_10012608_pt1 | contig 17729 bp, 21 predicted proteins | sample Bog_T0_3_FD_202130 | JGI IMG/M metagenome (GOLD analysis project Ga0302320, IMG submission 202130) | Peat permafrost microbial communities from Stordalen Mire near Abisko, Sweden - Bog_T0_3 | ecosystem: Environmental > Terrestrial > Soil > Wetlands > Peat | place: Sweden: Abisko, Stordalen Mire...
TTTGGGCGGTCAAGGCGAGGATTTTGAGGGTTGCGCCAAGAAACAGATGTCCGCCCAAGGCCCCTGTCGGCCATTTTTTTTGTCCTCATGCGCTTAGGCGAGGATTTGGGCAGCGGTTAGCAGATTGACAGTGCAAAAGAAAAGGCGAATACTGGTGCGGACAATTGAAATCGAGCTTGTTGTGAAACCGCCCAAAGACTATCGCGCCGTTGTAACAGAAAAGCTTCATCAGGAGCGTTTAAGCATTTTCGATCCAGCCAAACGCTATTTGGATGGGCTTGCGAGTCTGCTGGCGACCCTGCCGCCCGCCCCGACGCTGGTGACCAAATTGCTGGCCATTTTCAGGGAACCGGATCGCGATGTGGACCAAGTCGTGCAACTGATCAGTTGCGAGCCTTCCTTGACGGCGCAGATACTCAGGATCTGCAACAGCGCTTATTTCGCGACCGAACAGCCGCCGGGAGACATCTTTGAGGCTGTTTCCAGAGTTGGGTTCTACCGGGTCTATTGCCTGGTCGTTTCCCTCTTTGGCGCGCAGACAAAGTCCATGGCGGGAGTGGACAAAGGAGTGGACGTGGAGGTGTTGTGGCGTCACTCGGTGGCGGCTGCCGTGTCCACTTCCGAGGTGGCGCATGAGGCCGGCCTGACGAAGCCGGTGGCTTTCACGGCGGGGTTGCTGCACGACATTGGCAAGCTGGTGTTGGCCTCGGCCGAACGGAAGGCTTATGCGCTGTTGATCCGGCGCGCGCAAGACGAGGGCGTGATGTTGAGCACGCTGGAACGGGCGGCTTTTAAGGTTGACCATGCCGAGCTGGGCGGCGAGTTGATGCGCCGGTGGAATCTGCCGCCCGAGATCGTGGCCGCCGTTCGTTACCACCACGAACTTGAGGCCGCGCCCGCATACAAGCCGCTGACCGCCGCCGTGCAGATCGGAGACACAATAGCGCATCAACTTTTCGCCGACGGCATGGCCAACACCGGGCCCTTGGCGCCCACGACCGCGGCCTGGGAAACCCTCCAACTGAGTCCCAGCGAGCTTCCCCGTCTCCTTGCCAAATCGCAAGCCGAGTTGGAACAAGTCAAAGGGATGCTCGAAATTTAGCCCCTCTTGCCTGTTTCCATGGCTCGATGCATTCATTAGCCATGATTGACCGGGAATTTTTGAAGAACTCCGCGGCGGCGCTGGCAGCGTCGGGGGTTTTCATCGGCACCTCATCCTGGAAGTATCCGGGCTGGCGCGGGCAGCTTTATGACAGCGCCCGCTACGAATGGCGCGGGAAGTTCGCCTTGTCGCGCTTCGAGAGGAATTGCCTCGCGGAATACGCGGAGGTCTTCAAAACGGTGTGCGTGGACGCGGCTTATTACAGCTTTCCCAGCGTCGAGTATTTGGAAGGGCTGGCCGCGCAGGTGCCGGCGGATTTCCAGTTTGGTTTCAAGGTGACGGATGAAATCACGCTGAGGCGGATTCCGAACCTGCCGCGTTTCGGGCAGCGGGCAGGGCAGTTGAATGAACATTATCTCAAGGCGGACGTTTTTGAGCGCGGTTTTTTGAGGCCGTGCGAAGCGATCCGGCCGCAGGTTGGCCTGATCATTTTTGAGTTTTCCCGCTTTTACCCTGCGGATTACGGACATGGCCGGGATTTCGTTTCGGCGCTGGACACCTTCCTTTCCCAGCTCCCCGGCGGCTGGCCTTACGCGGTCGAAATGCGCAATCAGCACTGGCTTCAGCGGGAGTACTTTGACTGTCTGTCGCGTCACCGTGTGGCGCATGTGTATAATTCATGGACAGAAATGCCGCCGGTGAACGAGCAAATGGCGTTGCCCGGCAGCCAAACCAACCCGCAGCTTGTCGCGGCGCGGTTTCTCCTCAAGCCGGGCCGGAAGTACGAGGACGCCGTGAAGTCGTTTCAGCCATACGACAAGACAAAGGAAGTGAACGCGCCGGCGCGCCAAGCCGGGGCAGCCTTGATCGGCGCGGGCAAGATGAACCCGGACCGGAAGACCTTCATCTACGTGAACAACCGGCTTGAAGGCAACGCCTTGGAAACCATCAAGGCGATGCTGGAAATGTTCGCCGATGAGCAGCCAAGTTGAGCCGCAGGAACAGGACCGGGCACAAATTACTCCATTATAAGGGAAAGACCGGGCAAATTATGCCCGAAATTGCCCGCCGGCGGGGCCCGCCAAAATTTTCCGACACGCAAAATCGCCTGTAAACAGAGGGGTTTGGACACTTCGGGGGAATGGCGCGCAAAGATGGCAATGCTCCTGCTAATACGCCATTCACATTGTGTTGCCATGAAACTACTGATGCTTTTTGGGGGGGCGCTGGGATTTGGGATTGGGCTGTTTTGCAGCCGGGTTCACGAGAACCCGTGGCCGTATTGTCTTTGGCACGCCTCCCTCGCGGCTTACGCCGGGGGCTGGCTCATGGGCTGGTGGGGACGCGCCTGGCAGCGAAGCTTGAAGGATTCGGCCCTGGAACGGGCCGCCCGTTCCGCCGCGGCTTTGTCGGCGCCTTCAATATCCAAACTTTCTAAATCATGAGTGCCACCCTTTGCGAACCTGAGACAGCCGCCAATCAAACCGCCGCGCAAAACCGCCGCGAGCAGCAGGATGTCTGGCGCCTCTATGCGCGGTCCGGTCCGGGCAGCGAGCAGGAGAACAGCCTGGTGGAGCAGCATCTGCCGCTGGTCAGAACGGTGGTGGGGCGGCTGGCAATGACGCTGCCGTCGCACGTGAATGCGGATGATCTCTATAGCGCGGGGCTGGTCGGGTTGCTCAACGCGATCCGGCGGTATAATCCCAAGAGCGGCTGTTCGTTCGAGAGCTATGCCCGGGTGCGGATTCGCGGGGCGGTGTTTGACGAGTTGCGGCGTCTGGACTGGGTGCCGCGCTCGGTGCATGAGAAGGCGCGCAAAGTGGAACATGTGATGCAGGAATTGACACAGCGGAACGGACAGGTGCCCAGCGGCCTGGAGATGGCGCGGGCGCTGAAAATTTCGGAGGAGGAATACGAGGAGTTGCTGGAGGAGGTAAGGCCGGTGACCTACGTGTGCCTGGACTCGGTGCAGAACGGCCAGGGGGAGCACGGGCCGGCCTACGAGTTCATACCCGATGATTCGCAGGCGGACCCGGACCGGCAAACGGCGGTGCGCGACCTGGCGCGGGTGATAGAGGGGCGCCTACAACAATTGCCGGAGATGCAGCGCAAGGTTTTGGCGTTGTATTATTTTGAGGACTTGCGCCTGCGGGAGATTGCGGAGGCGTTTGGCGTGACGGAGTCGCGTATCTGCCAGATTCACGCGCAGGCCATACTGGCGATCAAATCACTGTTGCAAAAGGAAGACCCGGATTTCTTCCAACATCCCTTGTAAGTTGAGCCATGATTGTAATTGGTGGAGCATTGCTGGTTTTCTGTTCGGTGGTTGGCGGGTTCTGGCTGGCTGGTGGCAACGCCCTGAACCTGCTGCACTTATCCGAGTTCGTCATTATCTGCGGCGCCGGCCTTGGCGCGCTCGTGGTGATGTCCCCGCGCCAGGTGCTCATTGACATGGCGAAGATGATGATGGCGACTTTGAAAGGAGCGCCACACAGCCGGGAATCGTATGATGATTTGTTCAAGGCCCTCTACGAATTGTTCATGCTGGGAAGGCGCGGCGGCATGGTGGCGCTGGAGGAACATGTGATGAACCCGGAAACCAGCCACATTTTCGCGAAGTACCCGACGTTTCAAAAGGAGAAGAAGGCGATGGAATTCCTCTGCAACGGACTGCGGCCAATTATTGACGGGAAGATCAAGCCGGATCATCTGAAGATGCTGCTTGAGATCGAGCTGAACGCGATGGAGGAGGAGCACGAGCGGCCCGTCAGCGTGCTGACCAAGGCGGCGGATGCGATGCCTGGATTCGGGATTGTGGCGGCGGTGCTGGGGATTGTGTTGACGATGTCGGCGATCTCCGGGCCGATCGAACAGATTGGCGAAAAAGTGGGTGCGGCGCTGGTGGGAACCTTTTTGGGAATCTTCATTTCTTACGGGTTCATGAATCCGCTGGCGGTCAACATGGAGTTTATGAATTTGTCCGAGATGGCGTACATCCGGTGCATTGCCTCGTCGGTCATCGGCTTCGCGGGGGGGATGTCGCCGATTATGGCGGTGGAGGTGGCGCGGCGCGGGCTGCCGAGCGAAGTCAAACCGAGCGCGGACGGACTGGAAACGATGTTGAAGGCGTTGAACCAGACGCAGGCCAAATAGCGGACGGAGACTTATGAAAAAGAAAGGTCATCACGGCGGCGCATGGAAAGTGGCGTACGCGGATTTCGTAACGGCCATGATGGCGCTGTTCATCGTCCTGTGGCTCAGTTCGCAGGATCAGAGAATCAAGGAAGCGGTCGCGCGCGCCTTCGCCCATCCGTTTTCCTCGTTGACCAAAGATTCGGTGGGCATCATCCCCAGCAAGGACACGCAGGCCATGTCGAGCCACGAGGGGAATTTCGATTCCGCCTCGGCGGTGGAGCTGGCGATGTTGCGGCGGTTGAACCAGGATTTTATGAAGGCCCTGGAATCGGATCTTGCGGAGAACAATAACGACACAGTCAATTTGCAAATGAATCCCGACGGCGTCACCATCAATGTGTTTGACCGCGCACGCAAGCCGGTATTTGAGCCGCAATCCACGCGGTTCACCACCTACGGCGAGTGGATTTTTTCGACGCTCGCCTGGGAAATCGCACGCTCGAGTAATTTCACCGTCGAACTGGAGGGGCACACCGAAAGCGGCAACACCGTGGTGTCAAACGATTACGGGGACTGGGAGATTTCGGCGGACCGTGCCACGGCGGTGCGGCGCAAGCTGCTGGAAAGCGGCGTGCCGGCGCGGCAGGTCATCAAGGTGGCCGGCTACGGCGACACGGTGCCGATGCCGGAACACGATTCCGCCGACGAGATCAACCGGCGGGTGACCGTGCTGCTGAATCTGCGGCCCGGCGGCAAGAAAGCTTAGAATGACAATAGAACCTTCCATGTCCGACACATTTGTTCCAATGGCTCCCGCGGGCATCTTCGCCTCGGGCAGCGACTTCACGCCGCTGCCGTCAAGGCCGGCGCCGTTCGCAGCGGGCAGAGCGGTTCCCGCACCCAACGGCCATGCGACCCCGGCCCTGGCAGCGCAGTCAGGCCCGGCGCACCACTGCCCGCCGGCCAAAGTGACCTTGCAGCGGCAGGGAGATGTGGTGACGAGCATTCGCATTCAATGCTCCTGTGGCCAGGTGATTGAGCTGAGTTGCGTGTATTAAATTGCAGATTGCGGATTGCGGATTGCGGATTGCGGCTTATGGATCAGCCGTTCCCTGCCTTGCGCCGGGGGGAAACCGGCGGCACACCCGTTACACCGTTACATTACCTATGAGAAAACCCCTTTTTGAACCCGTTACACTCTCGTTACACCCCGTTACATTCCAACTTCTTGCTTGTGCTGGGGGGAAACCAGCGGCACACCCGTTACACGGTTACATTACCTATGGGAAACGGCTCCCTTCGACCCGTTACATACCCGTTACATGCCGTTACACGGGTGCGGCGCGTGGGGTGGCAGACATGCCGACGGTTGCTTTGCGACGGCCATAGACCGCCTTTTTTCAATTTGGGTTCGTTTTGCAAAAGAGTCCTTTTTGCCTTTCGTAGCGGCGAACTGGTGTTCGCCGCAATTTTGAGTTCGCTTTGCAGAAATGCCGCTCTTGGTCCTGACGCCCTTTTCCGTCCGAAGGCGGCCCCTCCATGCTGGACCGAAACGCTCCAATGTCCAGACTGGGATACAGGAAGAATTGCCCACGAATAACACGAATGAAACGCCCTTCGGGAATATCCCCCGCAACAGCCGCAACGCCGCAACATTACCCATGAACAAAGGGCGTAATGAACATTGCACGAGGAAAGAGAAAAAGCATTTGCCCGCAGGTGACGCTGATTGACGCAGATAAAGAAATCCTGGATCAGGAGGGAACGGAGGGAACGGAGATGGAAACTCTGCGCTCCGCGTTCCATGGCGGCAACCCGCCGCGCAAGGCGCGTCGTCCCGACACCGGCCCCGGCCACTGGCTCCACGATGGCAAGCGCCAAAACGCGCACAGACACGGTTTGACCCCTTGCCCCCCTTGCCCGATCTCTGCTTTCTGCTTTCCCAATTTCTGCTTTCTGAAGCGGGCCAAGCGAACGGAAATGGGTTCGTTTTGCAGAAATGCCGTCCCTGGCTCTGACGCCCTTTTCCGTCTGAAGGCAGGGAAGGGAAAAAGCATTTGCCCGCAGATGACGCTGATTGACGCAGATAAAGAAATCCTGGAACAGGAGGGAACGGAGGGAACAGAGATGGAAACCCTGCGCGCCGCGTTCTCTGGCGGCAACCCGCCGCGCAAGGCGCGCCCTCCCGAAACCGGCCCCGGCCACTGGCTCCACGATGGCAAGCGCCAAAACGCGCACAAACACGGATTGGCCGCTTGCACATTCACTGCTTGAGCACCACGGCATTTGACGCGTTGGTTATTGCTCCCATACGAATAGAAGCTTGCTTCCAGAACCCGTTGCCTTGGTTGGATGGAATGTGTTGAGCAATTTCAGACGATGGAATTATGAAAAGAAACTTTCGAGGGGCTTCCTCATTCTCGGTCAAGATCCAAATGTGGAAAACGTAGTCTTGCGGGGATGTCAGAGCTGTGTTCCATTCGTGCTCAGTGATATTGATGAATGCCTCCTTGAATCGTCGCGTGGATGCTTTGACCTCGATCTTCAAACGCCGAGAATTCCCTCTGTTCTTGATCGACAGCACGTCGTACCCTGCGAAGTTTGTTTCAAATGCTTGCCACTTCGGGGCGCTTCCGGTTCGTTCCAATTCAAAACGCAGAGTAAGCCTTTCCCCAAGCCGACCTATCTTTGTGCGCTGCAACGCTGCTTCTTCGCGCATACAAGCTGAAAGTTGATCCCACCAGATGATAACATCGTCGTCAACCACTTCAAGCAAGTTCGCCTCCTTAAAACACTGCCGTATTTCAACAGGAAACGATACACTCGCCTCCCTCCTCCCGTTAACAAGCAATGCGGCCCAAGGCGGCCGGGATTTTTCGACAATACTGCGCAGTTGAAAACGAAGCTTTGTTGGCCGGTCACAGCGAGGATGGGCTTCCCTACCAGAGGTCGTCGCTACGATCTCGCCGCCACTGCTGGTGCATATCCAATCCAGTGCATAGGCTGTTTCGTAAACATCTTTCGCGGTTGAAGTCCCAAACTTGATATTGCACAAGCGAAATTCGTCGGCCGAAATACGCCGGTTCTCCAAATCCAGAAATAAATCTTGGATCGCATAAAGGGTCCCGACCGAGTGAATAACGCTCATACTATATTCCCCTTCAGCGTCTGCAAAAGGTCTCGAACGTCTTCGGCGTCAGGGATCTCGTCTAAATCATCAAGCCAATGCGTCGGCAAGTTGATGGAACTGTCCTTCAGTACTTCCTCCATACGATCAACTTTCGCTTTTAAACGGCGATTTACGGATTCATCAATTGTATTGGGGCAATAAATATATTCGATAAAGGTCTTGATGTCCTTTTGCAAGCCGTACCTGTGAATGCGATCTTGCGACTGGAGGAATTGGGCCGCGTTGTAATTGCGGTCCACATAGAGGGCATGGTGGCAAACCTGATGCAGCGAGATTCCTTCGCCACATGCTGCCGGGTTCGCCACGAGTACCATCGCGCCCTCCTTAACGCTTTGAAAGCGGGCGATTTTGAACTCTCTCGTCCTTTCCTCTTCTTCGCTGCCTGCCTCGACCGCCCCGTGGATGAAATCCGCACCCAAGTCAGCAAGTCGCCCCGCAATTATTTCGACATTTTGAACGAATCCGGACCAAATCAGAACTTTGCTTCCCTTGGCGACAAGATTTCTTGCACGGTGACATACATAGGCAATCTTTGGGCTATCCGAGTGCAAGCACTCAATCAATTGCTGGTTATTAAAGCGCCCTTGATGCGAAACTAATAGGGCTGGATTAGAAACAAGTTGCAACAGCAGCATATAACTTTTGCCCAGTTTCCTAAGGGCGTTCTTGTCCAAACTTCTTACAGACGCTTCGGCGTCACGCGCTACTTCACTGGCACAGAGCTCATATAACCTTGCTTGAGCATCTGTCATTGGAATTGGTATGCCTGTACACTCAACGGGGGGGAGGTTGAGTTCAGCCTTTGTAGTACGCACGTGAATTCTCTGTATGATCCCAACTGGGTCGTCAATGCTAACAACCCCCGGGTAAAGAAAACGAATTTGCGGCACGAGGTCGGCAACTACATTTGGCATTGGAGTGCCCGACATGATCAACTTCCATATTGGCAGGTGGCAAATGCTAAGTACTGCACTGGCCCAGGCGCGATGTTCCCCCCCCTTAATCTTATGACTTTCATCAAGGAACATTACGAAAGCCGTCGCCGCGAATGAGCGTGCGATTAAATCTCGCACTGCAGTGAGTTGGCTGTACGTGATTAACGCCAACGGCGGTTTCTTGGCGAGCGCCCTTTCTATTTCAAATTGTCCTCCCGTGAGGCGCGTCACAGGAACTTGGGGAAGGCACGCCGCAGTTTGCTCCTCCCATGCCGCAAATGTATTCTTTGGACATACAACCAACAACCGGCAATTTAGCCGGGTCTTGAACGAGAAGGTCGCCAAAGCCTCGGTCGTTTTCCCTGCTCCCGGGACGGAAAAAGTGGCCCCGTTTGGAAGCGCTACCAATTTGCCAACATTGCGGAGTTGCTTGTCGGTCAGTACACGAGTGAATCCTACTTCTAAAAGCACCTTCTTAATATCTTCGGCGGGAACAGATTCAACTTCAACAATGTGAACCAGCTGCTCTGACGTTTCGCGGGACCTGCTGATAACTTTCCGCGTGGCTTCGTCTGCATCAAGTTTCACGTCAGGGAAGAGCCGCTGAATTGTGCCGAGTTGAGAGAAAATCGGCGCAAGCTCCCACCATGGGACATCCAAGCAATCCGGACCAATCAGTTGGGCTTGTTCCGTCTGCTCTGTGACGATCTGGCGCGCTCTTGCCCAAGCCGCAACGTGGCCACGCAAACAGAGCCGAACGTTCCCGTTTGGAATTAAGCGGATAGTAAATGTTGCATTAGCCATTGGGTTTGCCGTTCGCGAGCCAAGTTCTGATGGCCTTTACACTCTGCTCGATTGAATCGAGTTGTTCTGAAATGCCCTCCTTAAAAACTTGCATCGGAAGCGCAGCCCTTGCGTCTAATAAAGCCGTATTTGCATCTCGGATCCTAATAAGAGCAGAATTTCTACGCTTGACCAGCTTATCTCGCTCCCTCTTTGCCTCGATCGCGTTTTGAATGACCGCACGAACCGCCACTTTATCTTCAGTCTTTCTCAAGGCTTTAAACGCAGCAGTATATTCAATTTCGCCGTCAGGGGCCGTACCGAATAATGTGTCACTCGGACTTGATGCGAGTGCTTTATGCTCCGCCAGACATTCCTCTCTCAGCAGATCGCCAGCAAGATCTTTGCGTATGTCTTCAATCACTTCAACAGATTCTGGGATGCTGGCATATGCACGGTCTCCCGCTGCCGTCTCGATGATGTGGTATGCCACTTCTGTGTAAAAGTCCTTTTCCGCTCGCGACTTGAGCTTTGGGCGCGCCTTCTGTAGCTGTTCAAAGGCAAGTTGCGCTTTATCTAATTCAAGATACTGTCCGGTCTTGCCGCGAGAGTCTAAGTAATCCTCTGCTTGCTCGAGTCGAATCAGCAGCGATTTAAGCTCCTTGGGTGTTATTTGATAAATCTCGCAGAGCTGGCCTTCACTGTATTGGCTGGTGTTCAGCTTTTGACGGAGAGAATATGCGAAATTAATCCAGCTATAATCTTGTTTGATGTCTTGCTCAACTTGCAAAATGGCTTCAACACTATCGATGTCCTTTGCCGCACATTTTTTAAGGAGAATGATATCGATATGGCTAAATCTCTTGAATGCTTTGCCGTCCTGCGCGAGCAACTCACGCATCGCGCACAATCGACGATTCCCATTGACCACAAAGCCGGTCGCGTCAAGAATGAGCGGCTCATCTTGCTCATGAGTGGTGAAGAACTTGAACAGGTTCTTTTCAGGGTCACTATTATCTGCCATCTTTTTGAGAATCTCATGTTGAGCCACTTGGACATCCTCGTTCTCCGACCTAGAAGGATCGAAAAAATTCGGATCCAGGCGTTGCCTTGCAATGTAATCCCGTTGGGCGGCGCTCGTTCGGCCGTTTTCAAGGCGATATTTTGGCAATTCAATTCTGACGCGGCTTACTCTAAACACTGTGAGCTTGCCTTGGAACCGAACGTCTTTTGTGCGTAGAGGGTCTACAGGTTGAAGCTCCGCGAGCTCCTTTTCGCGGATTGTGAGTGGAAGCCCAAATTGTATGCTCATATTTTTGGAATGGCAATTACCAGCATCGGTGTGTTTATGATTTTGGAGAAGATTGTCAGCTCATTTGTAAATCGGTCGAAGTTGGCAATATTCTCTCCCCATTGTTTCGCAAGGCGCTTCTCAGGCAGCACATAGACTGCAGCTTGAATCATTCCCTCTTTATATAGGTATTCCAGCTTGAGTAAATCCGCGTAAAAGCGACCCATGTTGCCCGTTTGAACACAGAGACCTGTCTCCCCTTTGCGAGCTGTGATTGATATCTTCGCATCTGGTGAGAGGATGGTCTCGTCGCTCCAGCCGTGCTTTCCTCGAAGTGTCCTCAGGATGTCTTCTCGCGCAGACGTGGCACGCTTTAGCGCATGGCTCTGCGCAATCGCCATCTTTATTTCATCCTGAATATAAGCGGGAATCAACTTCTCGCCATTCCTGTGGTTGTGAGTCGTCAAGTTCATTGCATTTCAGCGTGTGTTGAGCTCCTTCCTTGGTGGTTGATATATCGGTTTGTTGGGGTCCCGGAATGGCAATAAGCCATTTGTTGCCTGTTGAATGCGCTTAAGTGCAGTCTGGAAATACCCATAATCTAGCTCGCAACCGAAAAAATGGCGCTTCCACATCGCAGCCGCTGCCGCAGTAGTTCCAACACCTAGAAAGGGATCGAAAACTGCATCGCCCTCGTCGGTCAGTGCCCTTATGAATCGCATGACGAGCCCGACAGGGAATTGGCACGGATGGATGGTTTTTTCTACATGATTATGTTTGACATTAGGAATATCCCACACATCCTCAATGGCGCCTTCTGTCTCGGACCAGATATCTGCTGGGTTTTTCCCCAACGGGTTTCCTGAAAGCTGCCCTTTATTCGGCCCCTTAAAGTGCTTTTTGTTTGGGTATTTTGACGGGATTCGAACGGCGTCAAGATTGAATTTGTAATTTTCCGTTTTAGTGTACCACAGCACAACCTCGTAGCGGCCACTAAATCGTCTCGAGCAATGAAGCCCGTGGCCGAAGTGCCAGACAATTCGATTGCGCAGCTTCAAGCCAAGCTTTTTGAAAACGGGGTAAAGTTCCATATCGAGAGGAACGACAAGACCATTGCTAACGTAATTCCCTACTTGCCAACATATGGAGCCGGAGTCAGCGAGGCATTCCACGCATTCCGTGATGATCTCCGCCTGCCATTCCAAATACTCTTGCAGATCGCGATCGTCCGCATAGCCGGTGTACGGCTTCCCGAGATTGTAGGGGGGACTCGTAAATATGAGGTCAAACATCTTTTCCTGTCGTTTTGCATTGTACAGAAAGTTCTCGCAGGATCCCTGGTAAATGAAGTTATCCGGAAGTTTCGATGGCATCTTGGAGCCTGAAAACGCCGCGTCCAGCGTGGCAAGCGGCAGTGACGATTCTGTTAACAACGTCTTCACGGTTTATGAAACAAAAAGTCCGCCGATGGGTCTGTATGACGTTCTTTCATCGGGATTACATATTAAACAAGTCGCCGAGTTAAGCAACACATTATTAGCCTGCATTCTCGTTCCCTCCCGTACTTGGGCTGGCGGCGAGGCGCATGGCGGCGAAGCCTTGGAGGGTGGATTCGTCGGTGGCGGGGAGCTTGCTTTTGTCGTCGTCCAGTTCGACGAGGTCGGGGGGGAGTTCTTTTAGGAAGGGGGAGGGATGGCAGGGCATGGGTTGGCCGTATTTTTTGCGGGCGGCGCAGTGGCTCAGGGTCAGGGTCTGCATGGCGCGGGTGAGGGCGACGTAGAAGAGGCGGCGCTCTTCATCACCCGTGCCTTCGACTTTGGATCTTGAATGGGGGAGGAGGCCGTCTTCCATGCCGACGATATAGACATGGGGGAATTCGAGGCCTTTGCAACTGTGCATGGTGATGAGGGTGACGGCGTCGCCGGTCTGTTCTTTTTCTTCTTCGCGGTCGGAGTCGAGGGAGAGGTCGTCGAGGAATTGTTCGATTTGGGCGGCGGTGTTGCCGGCGGTGTCGCCGAGGGTGGCGAGGAGTTCGTGGAGGTTGCGGACGCGGTTGTCGGCGGCGTCGGGGGTTTTTTCGCCGCGGCGCAGTTCGGCTTCGTAGTCAATTTCGCGGATGTAGTTTTCGGCCCATTGGCGAGGGGAGTGCGCGCCTGCAAGCAAGGCGGTTTGATGGCGCTCAATCAGCGCGGTGAAGGCTACGATTGCGGCGCGGGTTTTGGGGACGAAGATTTTTCCAACTTCGGGATTGAGCATTGCGTCGAAGACGGAGCAGGAATGTTCGTGGCTGGTGGCGAGGAGGCGTTCCATGGTGACATCGCTGAGGCCGCGGGCGGGGACGTTGGCGATGCGGAGGAGGCTGATGTCGTCGCGGGGATTGATGAAGGTCTTGAGGAAGGCGAGGAAGTCCTTGATTTCGCGGCGGTCGAAGTAGCTTTGGCCGCCGATGAGATGGTAGCGGATGTTGGCCTGTCGGAGGGCGGTTTCGAGGGGGCGCGCCTGCTGGTTGGTGCGGAAGAGGACGGCCTGGTCGCGCCAGGGAACGCGGCGGGCGAGGCGGGCGTATTCGATTTGTTCGGCGGTTTGGCGGGCCTCCGCTTCGTCGTCGGAAAAGGTGTGGAGGAGGATTTTTGCGCCGGCGCCCTTTTGGGACCAGAGTTGCTTGGGGCGGCGTCGGGCGTTGTTTTTGATGACGGCGTTGGCGGCGGAAAGGATGGTGGTGGTGGAACGGTAGTTCTGTTCGAGGCGGATGACTTTGATTTTGGGGAAGTGCTTTTCCATGTCAAGCAGGTTTGCGGTTTCCGCGCCGCGCCAGCCATAGATGCTCTGGTCGTCGTCGCCGACGACGCAGAGGTTGCCGTGGGAGGCGGTGAGTTGGCGGACGAGCTGGAACTGGGCGGCGTTGGTGTCCTGGTATTCGTCCACCATGACGTAGCGCCAGCGTTCGCGGCACTCGGCCAGGGCGCCGGGATGGCCGGAGAAAAGCTGGAGTGTCAAGAGAATGAGGTCGTCGAAATCCACGGCGTTGCAGGCGCGCAGGGCGCTTTGGTAGCGGGAGCTGACATGCTCGGCGAGCGCGGCGACGTTGGGGTCGGTGAAGACGGAGGCGCGGGAGCCGCCGTTTTTGTAGCGGCTGAGGAGGGAGAGGACTTCGCCGGGATCGGCTTTGGCGGCCTTGTCGGAGATGTGGCTGAGGATTTTGCGGATTGCGCCGAGCTGGTCGGATTCGCTGTAGATGACGAAGTTGCGCTTGAAGCCGAGTTTTTCGATGTGGCGGCGGAGGATGCGGACGCAGAGGGAATGGAAGGTGCAGATGGTGGGGGCGGGCGGTTGGGCTTCATCGGCGGCCGGCCTGGGACGGCGGGGGATGAGCTTGGAGACGCGCTCGCGCATTTCGCGGGCGGCTTTGTTGGTGAAGGTAACGGCGAGGATGTGGCCAGGGGCGACGCCTTTTTCGATGAGATGGGCGACGCGGGAGGTGATGACGCGGGTTTTGCCGGTGCCCGCGCCGGCAAGGATGAGGACGGCGCCTTCGGTGGTTTCGACGGCCTGGCGCTGGGGCGGATTGAGGGATGCGAGGGAAGACATGTTCTTTGGGGATTCCTCTCCTAATCTTAATCTTAATCCTAATCTCTTCTTCGATTCACGATGAAGATTGAGATTAGGATTAAGATTAAGATTAAGATTAAGACTAAGAGGAGATGGGGCGGCGGAAAATTTTGTGGATGGCGGCCTGGTCGGTGGGCTTGATGATTATTTCGTCTATGTTGACGTGCGGGGGACGGGAGGCCATCCAGACGAGGGTTTCGGCGATGTCGCCGGCGGTGAGGGGGATGGTGCCCTGATAGACTTTGCGCGCCTGGGCTTCGTCGCCTTTGAAACGGACGGTGGAGAATTCGGTCTCGGCCATGCCGGGGTCGAGGGAACCGACGCGGATGCCGGTGCCGTTGAGTTCCAATCTGAGGGACTGGGTGATTTTGCGTTCGGCGGCCTTGGCGGCGCAGTAGGCGGCGGCGCCTTCGTAAGCGGTGTGGCCGGCGATGGAACCGATGTTGAGAATGTAGCTCCCGGGGTTGTTCATCATCAAGGGCAGAACGGCGCGTGTGACGCGGAGGAGGCCGAGGACGTTGGTTTGGAACATGGCCTCCCAATCCGCGTCGCGGGCCGAGGCGACCGGGTCGAGGCCGTGAGCGCCGCCGGCGTTGTTGATGAGGACGTCCACGCGGGCGGTTTTGGAGCGCGCCCATTGGACGAATTTTTCGACGCTGGCGGTGACGGCGACATCGAGGGGGTGGCCCGCGCCGGGCTGGCGGATTTCATCGGCGATTTTTTCCAGGCGGTCCACGCGGCGCGCGCCGAGGAGGAGGTTGCAGCCCTGGGCCGCAAAGGCGCGCGCGGCCTCGGCGCCGAAACCGCTGGAAGCGCCGGTGATCAAGACCCATTTGCCGGAGAGAGAAGAATTCATTGGGAGAATTTAGACTAATCCGGCGTGACATCAATCGGAGAATTTCGACTGAATTTGAGGCGCCAATTCCAAACTCCAATTTCCAAACCCCAACTTGTCTTGTGCCAGGGGCAGAGGTAAGTTTGCGTTATGATTGCAACCGGTCCTTTTGAACTGCCGCCGGAGGAACGTCTCGAGTTGGCCCGTCGTTTGGTTGAGAGCGTTGTGGCCCCGGAACCACTGAATGAGGCGGTTCTTGAAGGCATCCGGCGGATCGAGGATATTGCCAGCGGGCGCACACAGGGACTGACAGAAGAGCAGTATCGCGCCGCATTGGAATGACGGCTGTTTTTCATCTTCAAGCCGATCCGATCCCTTAACTTGGCTGGCCCGTTTTTCTGGAAAGAACTGACTGAAACTACGCCCATGAACGCGCTCGCGGTGGAATTGTTGAAACAAGGAGGAGCGGCGGGCTGTCATCAATCGTGTAGCGGCACCGTGCCTGCGAAAAACATGAGCGAAACCGGCCTGGATGTGGCGGCGTGCGTGAAACGCGCGCGCCAAGGAGACGACGAGGCGGCGCGGGAGCTGGCGGATTATTTGTACCCGCTGGTGTACAAGCTGGTTCGGGCGCATCTGCCGCGACGGAGCAGCGAGGAAGATCTGGCACAAATTGTATTTATGAAAGTGTTTGCCAAACTGGACCAGTATTCAGGTCCGGCGCCGCTGGAACATTGGGTTACGCGAATTGCGATCAATACGTGCCTGAACCAAATCGAGGCGGAAAAGGCACGGCCGGAATTGCGGCGGGCGGACTTGAGCGAGGCGCAATGCCTGGCGCTGGACACGGCGGGGGCGGTATCGGAGGAGTTGCCGCCGGACCAGGCAATGGCGGCGCGGGAACTTATTGAGAAATTGCTGGCGATGCTCGATCCGGGCGAGCGGCTGCTGTTGACGTTGCTGCATCTGGAAGGCCACTCTCCCAAAGAGGTGCAGCAGATGACGGGATGGAACGGCGCGCTGGTGCGCATCCGCGCGTTTCGGGCGCGGCAGAAATTGAAGAAGCATTATCACCGCCTAATCTCGGAGAAAAACACACATGAATCCCATTGATGACTCATTGAGCCGGCTTTTGCGCGCGGCGGCGCACGCGCCGGCGCCGCCCGCGCCTGAGATGTCCGCCGCAATGCGGGCCGGAATCAACCGCCAATGGCGCTCCGCCCCCGAGGAGGACCAATCCGCCTTTCTCCTTGGGATGTTTGGGCGCGCGGCGATCTATGCCAGTTGCATCATGGCATTGAGCGTTACGTGGCATTATCTGGGCGATCAAAATGACGCCCCCGCCCCGCTGCCGCTGGCGCAATACGCCATGAGCCTGCAAATGCCGCCATGAATGCGATGAGGAAGATAAAAATCGGCTTGTATCTGACCGCTATTTTTGCGGCCGGGTTTGTCACCGGCGCGATTGTCTCCATGCATGTAGCCCGCCACATGCTGGGACAGGATGAGATGGTGGCGCACTGGTGCCATGAGTTGCAGTCGAAACTGAGCTTGACGCCGGCGCAGGTGGAGAAGATACGGCCAATCCTCAACGACACCGTGAGTGAGCTTAAGGGCCAGGTGTACGCGGACATTATGGGGGATTTGTCCAACTGCAACGTTCGGGTCGAGGCGGAATTGACGCCGGAGCAGAAGCTAAAATACGAGGAAGAAGCAAAGAAGCGGGAAGGGATGCTCCGGAGCCTGTTCGGGAGCGAAACCAACGGCGTTCAAACGAAGCCGTAACAGTTGGCGCCCGCGCCGGTCATAAGTGTGGAAGAACTTATGCGCGGCTCAAGTCCAACGGAAAAAAGAAGTTCTGTAACAAATGCAAGGCCGTTGGATCATTCACCTGACGGCAGCAAATTGAAGAACATGATAAAGGAACTTACAATGAACAAACTCACATCATTCCTCGGTCTTACGACATTGGCGCTGGGGTTCGTGCTTTGCGGTCATGATGCCGCGGCGCAACAACCGGGCGGGTTCGGCGGCCGAGGCTTTGGCGGCGGTCCCGGCGGCGGTGGCGGTCCCGGAGGTGGCGGCGGCGGCGGCGGCTTTGCGGCCATGATGGGCGATCCCGCCCAATTGGCGCAGACGCAGGTGGACAGTTTGCGCGATTCGCTTGCCGTAACCAACGATTCTGAATGGGCTGTCATCTCCCCCCGCCTGACGAAAGTCGTCCAGCTTAAGTCGGACGATACGACGGCTTCGATCACCAAGATGATGTCTTCCATGATGGCGCAGTTTGGGATGGGAGGCATGGCCGGCGCAGGGGGCATGGGGGGCATCGGGGCCGGCGCGAACCCGTTTGGCGGCGCAGCCGATCCATCCGGCGACGCATTGAAACAGATTTTGGACGCCAATGGTTCCATGGCGCAGGTCAAAGCCGCGCTCGCGAGTTTTCGCGCGGCCAAACAGCTAAAGCAAGCCGAACTGGCCAAGGCCCAGGCCGCCTTGAAGGATGTCCTCACCGTCCGCCAGGAAGCCACCCTGGCCCTGGCCGGCTATTTGGATTGATTTGTCTTGTTGCGCGCCGCATTTGCGTGGACGGGCTCATGAGGAGATATGCATCTTTCCGGCAGGGCGGTGCTGGCGGTCTGTTTCGAGAATTCCAGGTTGGCGAAGCAGCCCCGTCCTGCCAAATTTATACAAATTCGAGCCAGAGCCTCGACGCTGCACGATTTCGAGCCGGAGGCTCGACCCTGATCCTCGCCTAATATTGAGTGTTTGAAAGAAAAGCGGATGAAAAGTGTGTTTTTTCTTTGACTTGTGCGTATAGATTTTCTATAGGTAAATCATGTCTCGAC
>Ga0302320_10012609_pt1 | contig 17727 bp, 9 predicted proteins | sample Bog_T0_3_FD_202130 | JGI IMG/M metagenome (GOLD analysis project Ga0302320, IMG submission 202130) | Peat permafrost microbial communities from Stordalen Mire near Abisko, Sweden - Bog_T0_3 | ecosystem: Environmental > Terrestrial > Soil > Wetlands > Peat | place: Sweden: Abisko, Stordalen Mire...
CTCGCCGACAGCGTCGGCTTGGGCAAAACTTTCTCCGCCCTTGCCGTTATCAAATACTACGAATTGCGTAACCGTTCCGTCCTCGTGCTCTGCCCCAAAAAGCTCGCGGACAATTGGCTCAACTACAAAGGGAATCTCAAAACCAACATCTTCGCGAAAGACCGGTTCGGCTACGACGTGCTTTGCCATACCGATTTGCAGCGCACCAGCGGTTACTCCTTCGGAGTGCCGCTGAATCGGGTCAATTGGGGCAACTACGACCTGGTCGTCATTGACGAGTCCCACAATTTCCGCAACAACGATGCCTTCAAAGAACACGAAACCCGCTATCAGAAATTGATGAATGCCGTCATCCGGCAAGGGGTCAAGACAAAGGTGTTGATGCTCTCGGCGACGCCGGTGAACAACCGATTCAACGATTTGCGCAACCAACTCGCTCTGGCCTACGAAGGCGATCCGGAAAAACTCAGTTCCAAACTCAAAACCGAGAAGGACATTAACGAAATTTTTCGCAAGGCCCAGGCCACCTTCAACACCTGGTCCAACCTTCCGCCGGCGGACCGCACCCCCGCCGCGATCCTTGCCGCCCTGGACTTCGATTTTTTTGAGGTGCTCGACAGCGTCACCATTGCGCGATCTCGCAAACACATCACCACATTCTACGATACCAAGGACATCGGCCCTTTTCCGAAACGCCTCAAGCCTCTATCGTTCCGTTGCGCCCTGACCGAACGCCCTGACGTTATCGGCTTTAATGAAATCTTCAATCGCCTGACGCGCCTCAAATTGGCGGTGTACGCCCCCGTCAGCTACATCCTGCCGAGCCGCGCCGCCAAATATGAAGACCTTTATGACACCTCAGTGAAAACCGGCGGCGGAAAGCTCAAACAAAAAGACCGCGAGGAAAGCCTCAAGGCGCTGATGACCGTCAATTTGCTCAAACGCCTTGAAAGTTCCGTTCATTCTTTCCGCCTCACGCTTCAAAGCCTCAAGACGAACCACGTCTCCACTCTCGACAAAATAGCCGCCTTTGAAAAAACCGGGCGCGACGCTACTTTCGCCGATGTCGCCCCGGCGGTCGAGGACGCGGAGCCAGACGAAGAGGAATTCCCGGCGCCAGACGACGACCAGATCGGCGGCAAAGTGCAAATCAGCCTTTCGGACATGGACTTGCCCGGATGGAAACGCGATCTCGAAAGCGACCTTGCCGTCATCCAGGCGCTCCTTGCCGAGATGGAAAAGATCAATCCTGCCGACGACGCCAAGCTCCAGCACATCAAGACTCAAATTCACAGCAAGCTCGCGTCGCCCATCAATGCGGGAAACAGAAAAATCCTCATCTTCACCGCCTTTGCTGACACCGCCGAGTACCTTTACGACCACCTTGCGCCCGCCCTGTTGGAATCTCAGGGCCTTCACACCGCCAAAGTCACCGGAACAGGCGGCCCAAAATCCACGCTCAAAAAAACCTACGATTTCCAGTCAATCCTCACCCTCTTTTCCCCGCGCTCCAAAGAGAAAGCCGCCATCCTGCCGGACGAACCAGCCGAAGTGGACATCCTCATCGGCACCGACTGCATTTCAGAAGGCCAAAACCTCCAGGATTGCGATTACGTCATCAATTACGACATCCATTGGAACCCCGTCCGCATCATCCAGCGTTTTGGCCGCATTGACCGCATCGGCTCCAAAAATGCCTGCATTCAACTCGTCAACTATTGGCCCGACATCACCCTCGACGAATATATCAATCTCAAAGAGCGGGTTGAAAACCGCATGGTCATTGCCGACGCCACCGCGACCGGCGACGACAACCCACTCAATACAGAATCCAACGACCTGTCTTACCGCAAAGAACAGCTTCGCCGCCTCCAGGAGGAAGTCATTGAAATGGAAGACCTGAAAACCGGCGTATCCATCACCGATTTGGGTTTGAACGATTTCCGAATGGACCTCCTCAATTACATCAAAATCAATGGCGACATCGCCAATCTCCCCAGCGGCTTGCACGCCGTCGTCCCTGCCGCTCCCGACCGGGGCCTGCCGCCCGGCGCAATCTTCGCCCTGAGAAATCGCAATCAGGGCGTGAACGTCAACCAGCAGAACCGGCTTCACCCATTTTACCTCGTCTATGTCGCCAACGACGGCCACATCGTCGTCAACCACATGGAAGTCAAGCGGCTGCTCGACCTCGTGCGCGTCGCATGTCGCGACCTCGCTGAACCCATCCCGGAGGCATATCGCCCGTTTAACCTGCAAACCAACGACGGGCGCAAAATGGATGCCTGCTCCTGCCTGCTCCAAAAAGGCATCCGCTCTATGGTGGACATTAAGGAGGAAAAGGACATTGACAGCCTTTTCAGCGGCCCCCGAACCACCGCGCTGCTCAACACCATCACCGGCTTGGATGATTTTGAGTTGATCGCCTTCCTCGTTGTGCGGGAGAATGCCCAAGGGTGATATGTTCCATTACCCCAAACAGGCCGAGTTCAACCGAGTTCTCTCAAAGACCAAAATCTACGCACATGCCAAGCCGGGCCGCGCCCTGAAAGAGCGCTTCGTTTCCGAGATTCAGGAGATCGTCTGGATATACAAACTCTCCCCGGAAACCATCAATCTCCCCGCCAGAAACGGCATTTACGAGATTCAGATATTCGAGATCGCGTTGAGGACGGAAGAACTCTCCGAGGGCGTGCTCCGCGCCATTGATAAGGCCGTCCCATCGCCCATCATTTACCAGCTCAAGTTTGGGGGCCGCGTCCGGTTTGCCGCGGCCTACAAGCGCCACAGTGAGGCGGATGCGTCGAAGACCGTCATTGCGGATTACTTCACTACCAATTGGCAACCGACTGCTAAGCCGCTGCCAGCCCTGCCCGTGGTCTTGGATCTTGCCGCGCTCTACGAAGAGATGCTGCGTCGCGTGCTGCCGTTGGCGCGTCGCAATGGTGAGTCGCTGGCGGCCTACGTTGATCGCGCGGTTCAACTCCGGGCCACGGAACGCGAGTGTCGCGACCTCGAAGCCCGGCTGCGCCGGGAATGTCAATTTAACCGCAAAGTCGAAATTAACGCCGCGATCCGTGCGTCAAAAAGACAGCTCGAACACCTGAAACACTCCGAATCATCACCATGAACACATCGATTGATCTTCAAATACCGGGTTGTCCAAAAGATCAGACACTTGACAAAACAATCTCAGCGCTTTCTTCCAGCCAGCGGTGGGAACAGTTGTCTGTAGCTGTGGCGTATTCTTCATTGGCAGGTGTAGCTCGATTGCACGAGGTTGTGCAGACAATTCATCCACACCTAAATTTTCGTTGGCTCTTGGGGTTGGATGACTATGTAACCCAACCTGGAGCAATTGACTTTTGTTGCTCGCTTAAAAATGCCGACGTGCGCATCTACTTATCTACGAGAACGGATACGCGTTTTCATCCGAAAGTGGTCTTCTTTGATTCACCCAAGAGCGAGGCTGCCTCTTCGATGATCATCGGGTCTGCCAATTTGACCTACTCTGCTCTCAATCGTAACTGTGAAGCCGTGGCGATTCTCGCCGCTCAAACCTCGGCGGAGAGAGACCTCATGCGCTCACGCTTCGAACAACTTTGGGGATTGGGCACAAAACCAACCGCTTCGATTCTTGCCAACTACCTGATTCAATTCAATAAACACCGCCAGTCCCGATCTTTCCTTTTAGGGGTACAGAAGGAGAAGGTCAAGAATTCCGGTCCAATTCTCCATTCTGACGCTGCCTTAATCAATCCAAGTACGGCCACAGTCTGCTGGATTGAGGTCGGAAAAAACACCGCAATGGGAAGGGAACTGGAAGTCAAAGGGGAGCAGGCCCGTTTCTTTGGACTAGAACCAACCGGGGGCGCCGCTGCCTTTCGCGATTTTCTAGTTACTAGCGGGGCGACTGTCCCTCTGCGCTTAAAGTATCAGGGTAATGCGATGTGGCGATTGCAACTCCGTTTAGACGTTCCGGAAGTAGCCGCAGGGCTTCGCCCGACAATTGGTGGCAGGCTGGACAGAAGCCCCTACGTCGCCGTCTTCAAGCGCACTAACAAACAGGGGCAGTTCTCCCTTACGTTCCCACGACACGACTCAAGGGAGTTTGAGGAAATCCGACAAAAGTCTGCGGAGGTTGGGACTGTCGGGAGCACCACGTCACGTCAATACGGCTGGTATTAACAGGTCATAAAAAGTACTATGAACAAAATGAAGCTTCACACTCCGGACGTCACGAAGCTACAACTTGATAAAATTGCTGCGATTTTCCCCAACTGCATAACGGAGGGAAAGGAAATGAATGGCATCCCATTCAAAGCAATCGATTTTGACCTTCTGCGGCAGGAATTATCTTCCTACCTTGTTGAGGGGCCAATTGAACGTTATGGTCTTAATTGGCCGGGTAAGAGGGAGGCTTTGGTGGCGGCCAATCTTCCAATCGCCAAAACGCTCCGTCCGGTCCATCCGGAAAGCGTGGATTTTGCAAATACGAGAAACCTGTTTATTGAGGGAGACAATCTCGATGGTTTAAAGCTGCTTCAAGAAATCTTTCTTGGTCAGATAAAAATCATTTGCATCGATCCTCCCTATAATACCGGTCACGATTTTCTTTACGACGACGACTTTTCAGAGGACTCGGAAGCTTATCTTCAAAAGAGTAATCAAAAGAATGAAGTGGGCAGCCGGCTGATTACCAACACGGAATCAAATGGGCGCTTTCACTCCGACTGGTTGTCAATGATATACCCCCGCCTCAAGTTGGCGCGGCCTTTACTTAGAGAAGATGGTGTGATTTTTATCACGATCTCTGATGTAGAAGTGGGAAACCTACGCAAGGCGTGTGATGAAGTCTTCGGTGAAACAAATTTCGTGGCGAATATCGTGTGGCAAAAGAAATACACGAGGGCGAATGATGCGAAGTGGTTTTCAGACAACCACGACCATGTCCTGTGCTACGCTAGAGAGAAAAGCAGTCTTCGCCTGAACAGCCTACCACGCAATGATGAACAACTCGCTGCCTATTCAAACCCAGACAATCATCCGAAGGGTCGATGGAAAGCCACTCCACTCCATGCCAAGAGCGGGACAAATGCTAAGCCATATACGTTTCGGAATGGCGTCACCTGGGCTCCGCCCGTAGGGACGTTTCGGCGATTCAACGATGGGTCCATGCGAGCAATGGATGAAGGAAATGAAATCTGGTTCGGAGAAGACAACAAGCAGATGCCCAGTAGAAAGAGCTTTCTTACCGAAATTAAGGACGGCGTCGTGCCAGTCACGATCTGGCCATATGACGAGGTTGGCCATAATCATGAAGCCAATAATGAACTCAAGGAATTAGGACTCAACGGCGTTTTCGATAATCCAAAACCTTCGCGACTATTCCAGCGTGCAATATTTCTCGCGAGTTCTACAACAAAAGACGACATCGTCATGGACTTCTTCGCTGGTTCGTCAACTACTGCCAGTGCCGTGATGGCGCTCAACGCAGAGGACGGTGGGAAGCGGCGATTCGTCATGATTCAATTACCAGAGGAATGCGATAAAGAGTCAGAGGCGTTCAAGGCGGGGTTCAGATCGATTGCGGATGTAGGTAAAGAACGCATTCGGCGCGCGGGTGCAAAGTTGAAAGTTGAGCATGCAACCACAAATCAGACCCTTGATACAGGCTTTCGTGTTCTTAAAATTGACACGTCCAACATGAAGGACGTGTATTACGCGCCAGACGCGGTCAAACAGGCCGATTTAGTTGCGCACGCAGATAACATCAAGGAAGACCGCACGCCGGAAGACTTGCTGTTCCAAGTACTGGTCGATTGGGGCGTGGATTTGGCGTTGCCCATCGCCAAGGAGAGCATCGTCGGAGAAACTGTGTTCTTCGTGGACGGCAACGCGCTCGCGGCCTGCTTCGACGCATCCATCAGCGAGGAACTCGTCAAGGAACTGGCAAAACGCAAGCCACTTCGCGCCGTCTTCCGCGACAACAGCTACGGCAGCGACAGCGTGAAAATCAATGTTGAGCAAATTTTCAAGCTCCTTTCGCCCGCCACGGAAATCAAATCCCTCTAGCACATGAAGCTGAAATTCAAGCAGCAGGGATTCCAGACCGATGCGGTGGAGGCCGTCGCGGACTGTTTTGCCGGCCAGCCGCTCAGTAGCGGCATCACCTACCGGATTGATCCGGGTCGCAGCGACAAAAGCGTCAGCCAGCAATTGCCAGGCATAGATGAGTCCGGTTTCAAAAACAGCGATTTGGCGATCTCACCCGTTCAGGTACTCGCGAATATCCACGTCGTGCAGCAGCGCCAGAATTTGCCGCTTTCTTCCGCTTTAAAGACCAGCGCCGGTTGCGGCATCAATCTGGACGTGGAGATGGAAACCGGCACCGGCAAAACGTATTGCTACATCAAGACCATGTTCGAGTTGAACCAGCGTTTTGGCTGGTGCAAGTTCATTGTGGTTGTCCCAAGCATCGCCATCCGCGAAGGCGTCCACAAATCTTTAGAAATCACCGCCGAACATTTCCTTGAGCAATACGGCAAACGCGCCCGCTCCTTCATCTACAATTCCAAGCAACTCCACAACCTGGAAAGTTTCTCATCCGATGCCGGGATCAACGTCATGATTATCAATGTCCAGGCTTTCAACGCCAAAGGTCAGGACGCCCGCCGGATTTACGAGGAACTCGACGACTTCCAATCGCGCCGCCCGATTGATGTCATCTGCCGCAATCGCCCCATCCTCATTCTCGACGAGCCGCAGAAGATGGAAGGGGCTAAAACGATGGAATCGCTCAAGGAATTCACCCCGCTAATGATTCTGCGCTATTCCGCCACCCACAAACAGGAGCACAATAAAATCTACCGCCTCGACGCCCTGGACGCCTACAACCAGAAACTTGTCAAAAAAATCGCCGTGCGCGGTATCTCGGTCAAAGGGCTGGCCGGGACGAATGCCTACCTGTACCTCGAATCAATCCAGATTTCCACGACCAAACCGCCGGAGGCCCGTGCGGAGTTGGAGATTCAACAGGCGAGCGGCATAAAGCGGGTGCTGCGCAAACTTGGCAAGAACGACAATCTTTATGACCTTTCGGATGGATTGGAGCAATACAAGGGCTTCGTTGTCTCAGACATCAATGCTCTCGACAATACTGTGAGCTTCACCAATGGCGTTGTATTACACGCTGGCGAGGTGACTGGCGACGTCAACGAAGCCGCTCTCCGGCGCATTCAAATCCGCGAGGCCGTCAAAGCCCACTTTGACAAGGAGCAGGTTCTTTTCCCGCAAGGAATCAAAGTGCTGTCCTTGTTTTTCATTGATGAAGTTGCCAAATATCGCAGCTACACAGACGCCGGAGAGCAGGCCGGGGAATACGCGCAAGTTTTCGAGGAGGAATACACCAACCAAATCAACGAGGTGCTGACGCTTGAAGACACGCCCTACAACCGTTACCTTAAAGGCATTCAAACCAACAGAACGCACAACGGCTATTTTTCCATAGATAAAAAGAGCAAACGCTTGGTCAACCCGGAGGCAAAGACCCGTGGCGAGTCCGCAGGAGAGACAGACGACGTGGATGCCTACGACCTCATCCTGAAAGACAAGGAGCGCCTGCTGTCCCTTGAAGAACCCGTGCGCTTCATATTCTCCCACTCCGCCCTGCGCGAAGGCTGGGATAATCCCAACGTCTTCGTCATTTGCGCGCTCAAGCACAGCGATAACACCATTTCCCGCCGCCAGGAAGTCGGGCGCGGACTCCGCTTGAGTGTGAATCAGAACGGCGACCGCATGGACAACCCCGCCACCGTCCATCAGGTCAACGTTCTCACCGTCGTTGCCAGCGAGAGTTACAAAGATTTCGTTTCCGCCCTGCAACGCGACATCAGCGATTCCTTATCCGCCCGGCCCAGGAAAGCCGACGAGGCCTATTTCACTGGCAAAGTGCTAAAGACGGAAACCGGCGACGTGAAAGTCACGCCGCAACTGGCAAAACTCATTGAGCGTTATCTGGTGAAGAACGATTACACCGATGCTGGCGACCGGATCACAACCGCATATCACGAAGCGAAAAAGGAAGGAAAATTGACAAATCTCCCGCCAGAACTTGCGCCCCATGCTGCGCAAGTCTTCCAACTCATTGACACCGTATTCAGTGAGGCCCAACTGCCCGGCATTGACGACGAGCGCAAAGTGAAAGGGAACCCGCTAAACGCCAACTTCGCGAAAAAGGAGTTTCAAGCGTTATGGAGCCGGATAAACAGCAAGGCCGCCTACACCGTCCACTTTGAAACGCCCGAACTTTTAAAGAAGTGCGTCACCGCGCTGGACAAAGAACTCAAAGTGAGTCCCCTGCAATACACCGTCCAGCGCGGCGAGCAGACCGAGATCGCCACGTTTGACCAGGTCAAACAAGGGGAGGCATTCCAGTTGCAGGAAACCGCAACCTCATCACTCAGAGCCTCAATCCAGTCGGCGGTCAAATACGACCTGATAGGCAAAGTCGCCGAGGAGACCAAGCTGACGCGCACCACGGTCGGCGCGATTCTGCACGGAATGAATATCGCCGTCTTTTCCCAATACAAGACCAACCCGGAAGACTTCATCATCAAGACCAGCCGAATCATCAACGAGCAAAAGGCGACCGTCATTGTCGAGCATCTCGCCTACAATCCTGTCGGCGACAAATACACGATGGACATATTCACCCAAGAAAAGGAAAAGCAGGATTTCAGCAAAGCCGTCAAGACAAACCGCCATATCTACGACTACGTGTTCACAGATTCACAGAACGAGCGCAAATTCGTCAAGGAACTCGACAGCGGGACGGAAGTAGTTGTTTACGCCAAACTGCCGAGGAGCTTCTTCATTCCGACCCCGGTTGGAGATTACAACCCGGATTGGGCCATCGCCTTCCAGGAGGGAACCGTCAAACACGTCTATTTCATCGCCGAGACCAAAGGTTCCCTGTCCTCCATGGACTTGCGCAAAATCGAAGAATGCAAAATTGATTGCGCTCGGAAATTCTTCGCCAAAATCACATCCGACCAGGTCAAATACGACGTGGTTGACAGCTACAGCAAACTCATGGAGCTGGTCAAATAGCAAATGCGTCCATGAAGCCAGCCAGCCAGCCCAACAGTTTCCTCCTTCTACAGAACGAGGGCTACTTGATGCAAGGCTGTTTTAAGTCATCCCTCAGAATTCTTCGTCAGGCAGAAACGGGCGAACGCGGACAGTTCTACTCCGCTTGTTTCAATTACGCCATTGGCTTGGAACGCCTGCTCAAAATCCTGCTCCTTCTTGATCACTGGCATCGCGGCAGGGAGTTCCCTGATTTTGAAACACTGAAACAATACGGCGGCAAGTCCGGGCACAACCTCGAAAAACTATACGAATCAGCCCGGAATCTCTTTCCGAGCTACGAAGTCGAATGGAAACCCGAATACGAACCAGACTCGATCAATCGCGACCTTCTGACTTTCCTTTCAGATTTCGCCAATGGCAGCCGCTACTTCAATCTCGATTCATTGACCGGACCGACGCAATACAAAGACCCTATCCAGCGATGGGAAGGCTTGCTCTACCGCGTTCATGCCGAAGACGTGCGCAATGAGAAACAAACGCCGGGGAAACCGTATCCGAACCCAGAAAGGATGGAAACGCCGAAATTAGCTGCACACCATGTCCGGCTCATTCTTGCAGCACGCCAAATCACTTGGCGTCTCGTCCAGCTTTTGCTTCCGCTGTTCGAATTGCTAATTGCCACCCGTGAGCAGGTCCACAAAGACGACCTCAGAATCGGGGGCGAAGAAGCCGATCCATCTGTGCCCTACATGGAAGAGTTTCTGGATTTCGTCTGCGGCGATAAAACCGTCATTCTGGAATCCGAGGACTGGCCGTAGCCAAAAGACCGCATTTAGGGTTTCATATTGCTCACCCGATCACCCGCACGCGCCGGGGCGCAGTCAGGCGGCGCTCATGTCGCTTGAGCGAAGCGACGCACGCACAAGGAAGAGGAAGGATGGGGAAGAGGAGAACACGGACGCAAATCAATCCAGTTTGGCCTCATCTTCAAGAAAACGCCGAATTTCATCATCATCAATGACCTCGCCAGGCAACCGCAGCTTGAGAACCATGTCGCCAAAGTCTTCATAAAGAGTGGTGTCTTCACCGTGGCGCTTTTGCTCCTGAAGGATATACGCCCTGGACGCTTCCCACCAGCGACAGGCATGAAAACTGAAGGAGGAACGAGCCAGTTCCTCACCAAGCAACCCCTCCTTGTAGGCAATGCCAGCGGATTCAAAAAAGTTGAGGACAGTCTCCGAAATTTTGGAGTGTTTGGCAGAAGTGTAATCCTTGAGTTGGTGAGCCAGTTTTCGCCGCGCCTGCTTCATTTCCACAGAGTCGAATCGTCGTTCGAGTTCCAGCCAAGTCTGAACTCCGATCTGCCGATAAGAGGATTTACGGCTTTCCCAGGCCAGCCAAAAAGTTCCACCAGCCGCGACGGCGGTGAAGATGGCTAGATAAATAGTGGCGTGTTCCAGGGTCACGGTATGTCATCAGAATATCGGAGTAGGCGACCGGAGTCAAGGAGATTGCCACCTGGGAAGCTGGGGAGCCGCGATAAATAAGCGAAGGAAGGAAGGAAGGAGCCAGGCGGATGCCGAAAGAAACCGGCGAAAATCAGAGAGGACTGGACCAAGCCGAAGCGGCTGCCGACAAACGCTGTCGGCAAAAGAACCCCAAAAAAGGGGCAACGGTTGAAAAAACCGCTGGAAGATGCCGACATTTGCCGACAGCCACCGTGGCAAAAAGCAGCCTTATATCTGACAGAGGCATTGTGGAGGAAAGTGAAAAAAGCCCAGTAAAAGACAGCTCCAAACATCCGCAGACATAGGCAAACATCCGCAGATTTGTTGTTACCAGACGTTGTTACTCGCCATCCGATTTACGTAAGTCGTTGATAATCAAGATGGCGGAGAGGGGGGGATTCGAACCCCCGGTACAGTTTAACCCGTACAGCGGTTTAGCAAACCGTCGCATTCGACCACTCTGCCACCTCTCCAACCAACTCAATAGCAGCCACTCGCACACTTCAGAATTTCCTTACTTGATTTTGCGGGTTATCATGGCTGCCTGCCACAACAACCGCAAGCGCAAACGGTCATGGCCATAAGTGTATAAACGCAAGGGCCGCGGGGGTCAAGTTGGATGTGTTGAGGCTAATCTCCTTCGGTGTGTCATGGCACGGCGGGGCGGGGGGAGGGGGGCTGGACGGGGATCTCGAGGGTGGCGGAGGAAAGGCCTTCGGAGCGGGCGGTGAATTGGATTTTGCCGGGGGTTTTGGCGGATTGCACTATGACCTGGGCCAGGCCGTTGAAGACGTGGCGCTGCCACTGCATCAGCGAAGAAGGGATGAGCGCCAGGGGTCGGAAAACATCCGGTTCGTGGGAAGCGGGATCGCCATTGCCGACGCCGATGATCTCGCCGGGGCCGGTGACTTGAAAATGAACGAGGTTGCCTGCGACCGGCACCGGGCGGCCGTTTGAGTCAAGTATATTTACCTCGACGGCGACGGCGTCTTCGCCGTCGGCGCGCAGGGCGGGGCGGTCGGGGGAAAGGTGGATGGCGGCGGGAGGGCCGGCGGTTTCGACTTGACATGTGGCGATCTCGCGGCCGCCCTTGTAGCCGCGGGCCAGGAGGGTTCCGGGAGCGTATTTGACGGTCCATTGCAAATTGGAATTTTTCGGCATCGGCTTGCGGCCGAGGCTCTGCCCATTGAGAAAGAGTTCGATTTCGTCGCAATTGGCGAAGCAGAGGACGTTAATGTCGCGGCCTTCCATGCCGGGCCAGTTCCAATGGGGCATGATATGAAGGACCGGATTGTCGCTCCAGCAGGATTGGTAGTAGTAGAAGACATCCTTGGGAAAACCGCAGGAGTCAAGAATTCCGGACATGGAGAGGACGTCCGGCCAGAGAACCGGAATCGGGCCGCGATGATCGAAGCCCGTGGAGACAAAATCGCCCGACGACCACGGGCGCGCTACGTAGAAATTCCACCATTCCTCGGCGGTGGAGCCGTCGGAGGGCTTGTTAGTGTTGTACGTCATGGGGTATTGGGAGGTATTTTCGTAATTGCCGCGCGTGTCAGAGACGCCGGTGACTTCGGTTCCGATGGCGGGCATCTTTGGATTGGCGGCATGAAAGCGGTCCAAGCTGCCGTGTGGGGTGGGACTTACAGGATGAGGGACGCCATAATTAAAGCCTTGCACATCAACGCCCAGGGAGATGCCGTCGGCGGGGCCGTCGGACCACGAGTTCATGGCAGCGGTGCAGGGGCGCGTGGGGTCCAACTGATGGACCAGCCGTTGCATGGCGGCGGCGATGCGACCCGCCGTGTCCGTGCGCTCCACAATTTCTTCGCCGGCGAGGCACCAGATAAAGACGCTGGGATGATTGCGGTCGCGGCAGACGAGGCGTTCCAGGCGGCCAAGGTTGCGGGAATCGCTGCCGAACTGGCGGTTTTCATCCATCACCAACATGCCCAGGTGGTCGCAGGCTTCGAGCAATTCGGGTGTGGGCTGATTGTAAGTGGTGCGGATGGCGTTGGCGCCCATCTCCTTCAATCGGGCGATTCGGAAAACTTGCAGGGAGTCGGGCAGGGCGGTTCCGACACCGGCGTGGTCCTGGTGAAGGCAAACGCCTTTGATGACGTAAGGCGCGCCGTTGAGGAGGAAGCCCTTGTCGGGGTCAAATGCGATGGTGCGGATTCCAAATTCGGTTTCCGTGCGGTCCACAACCGCGCCGCCGACGAGCACGCTGGTCACCATTTTGTAGAGGCGCGGCTTCTCCGGCGACCAAAGAACGGGCGATGTGATCTGGAAGGACTGGAACACGGTCTTGAGGGACAAAGGATCGAAGGCAACGCTTTGGGTGGACCCGGCGGCTTCCTTGCCGTCTGGGTCGAGGATGAGGCATTGGAGGTCGGTGTGAAGGGGTTTGCTTTGGGAGTTGCGAACCTGGGTTTCGATCTGGAGGGTGGCCGGGCCGCGGGGGACGTTGTTGGAGAATTGGGAATAGACAAACGTGCCATCCCCGGCGATGGCGACGGGAGCGGTGACTACGAGCCAGACATGGCGGTAAATGCCGGCGCCCTCGTAGAACGAGCCTTCGGATTCGGAGGCATCCACGCGTACCGCGAGGACGTTGGTCCCGCCGGAATTGGCAACGTCGGTGATGTCAAAACGCATGCTGCCATAGCCGCCTTCGTGATGGGCGATCAGGTAGCCGTTGAGGAAGATGCGGCTGTCTCGGAACACGCCGTCGAATTCCAGCCAAAGCCGTTTGTCCCGGTATTCCGCCGGCAGCGGAAAGGCGCGGCGATACCATCCGACGCTGTTGCTGACGTAGCCGGGGCCGACCGGTTTGTAACCGTTGTCGGGGCCCGCTTTCTCATCGTAAGGCAATTCGACGGCCCAATCGTGGGGAAGGTTCACGGAGCGCCAGGAGGTGTCGTCGAAGTCGGGCCGGGCCGGGCCAGTGCTCTGGCCGGCTTTGTCGAGGCGTTCGGCAGTGCCCCAATCGTCGCCCAAGTGGAATTTCCAGCCGAAGTCCATGAGGAGGCGCTGGCGCGGGGAGTCGTTGGTGGCGGCGCGGGCGACGAGGGCGGCCAGGCCGAGGGCAACGATCAAGGCGGCCAGAGGGAGACGCGCGGGCGGGCGAAACGGAGTGAGACTGAATTGAGAATTTGTCATTGAAAATTTGTCATTTGTCATTGGCGGAAAACAACATTCTCACAACGTCACTTTTTGCAGATGGCGAGGGCATTGATAGCGAAAGGGCGCGGCGGGAGCAAGGGAATTGCGCGCGGGGGCGGGTGGTTTTAAGCCGCCTTCGCCGAGCTTTGGCACGACAAGGTGGTGGGTGGCCAAATTTGACCACCTGGCCATGACTCCAACACTCCGTTGGGTGCTTCGGGGGCATCGCGTTTGAACTCATAAAATGGCACGATTAGCCTTGATTAGCCTTGATTGGGCTTGATTAGCCTTGATTAGGTGACTGGAGTGGGGGGGTCCGTCTTCGCCGAGGCTTCCGACTTCGCAGGGCCTTCCAAGGAACCCGGAAGGGACGGAAAGGACGCATAGGACATAGGGGACGAATGGCACAATTGGGTTGTTCCAATATATTGGGGGTTCTTTGGCTCTATGCACTTCATATTGCGGTCGGGTTTACGGCGGACCAGACGGCGGACGGGGCGATGGGTGGCTAAATATGACCAGCCGCACAATAGCCTAGTATTCCGATATGGTATGTTAGCAATGAAAACTTGATGAAAAAACATAATCAATTTTAACCTTCATTAGCCTTCATTAACCTTCATTGAGCTTGATTTGGGCCCTCCCTTGATGGCTTGGATTGATGAAATACGATGAGGCCTTGCGTAAGGCCGCGAACGAATGTCCAGTAAAGTGGTGGTAATTTGCAAGTGGTTGAACTGGGCATTGCCCACCGGTGTTCTTCCGGCATGAAGCCGACAGGGGATTGGCGCAAAACGACCAGCCGCGGGTTTGCCTTGCGCAAACCGTTCCCGAAAGGCCCTTCAGCCCGGCGCTCCATATAAACCGCCCTCATCACGGGAGGCATAATAGGCTTTAAGGGCAGTTAGTCAATGGAAAAAACGCAGCGCGCAGAGCCGGGGGTGCAGGACAAAATTCTTCGTTATGCAGACAGGCTGGGGGTGTCATTGCGTTTGGCGTGTTGATTGAGTCGGTGCTTCCAGAACTCGTCCGAACGTCGGCTGCTGTGGATGCAGCGCAAGGCCAAGATGTTTTCCGCGCCGGGCTTGGACCAGAACATTCCGGATTGTTTGCAGCGCGCGCCGATGACGGTCTTGCACCCGGCTTCCACCACGCCGGAACCGATAAAATAACCGTGTGCGCGAAAGGTGCCATACTGCATCCACGCCACGTTGCGCTCAAAATAGCCCAGTTCCTCGTCCACCGCCTGGGCTTGCGGTTGGCCGACGCAGGCTTGGCGGGTTTCTTGGATTAAATTCTTCACCTTGTCTTTGAGCAGTCGTTTGGCCCACCGATATTGCCGGACTTTGTGTTCGGGATGGTTCTTGCCCAGAAGGGCGTCCAGCATCAGGCCGGCATGTTCGACCGCGTGGTAAAAGTCCACGATTTGCACGCTGTCCTTGAAGCAGTCTTTGCCCCTGTTTTCCAAACCCTTGGCCCCGTCGATCAAGAGCACGACTTTTCCCGCGGTGCCCAAGCCCCGGCGCAAGGCGTCCTGGCGCAAGATGGGCCCAAAGAGGTCAATGGATTGGAAGCTGGAAACATAGGTCGTGGATTCATAGTCCCGCACCGGATGCCCTTTTTTATCGGTTCGATGCTGCGTAAAAACACAGCCCAGATATACTTGGCGGGTCTTGGCCGTGCCGTCGGGCTGTTTGCCTTTACGCCCAGCCAGTTCCTTGGGGCGCATCGGCAGGCCCGTGCCATCGGCGCTGACATACATCACCGGCGCATCGCACCGGCCCGGCTGCGCCTCCCGTTCCTGCCAGGCTTGAGCGTCCCGGCCCACCCGCTGGGCCACCCGCTGGATTTGCCGGGCGGACACTTGGATGCCTCCCGTCTCGGCCAGATGGCGCTCCGCCTTTGGGTAGCCGGTTTCATCCGCGCCCTCCAAACAGATCAGCCGGGCCAAAGCAGGCGTGTAGCCCCCCTCCAAACCCAGCGCCGCATCGGCCGGATAGTGCCCCTGCTTTTTGCCCTCATGGTAGTAGTAGTCGCGTTCCAACTGGAAGGCGCCAAACAAACCGTCCACCCGCAGAGGCTCCCGTCCTTTGCGCTGCTGGCCGGGGGCGGGCTGATAAGCGGCGTCAATCCGATCGGCCGCTTGTTGGAGCAGCCATCCCACCAGCGCATTGGCGGGTTTGAAAATAGCGGTGCGCACCAGTGTTTCCAACTCCTGCACCGCCAAGCCGTTGGGCGTTTGCCCGCCAAAGCGCTCCATCAAATCTTGGATTTCCTGCTCTTGGGCCAGGAGGAGTTGTGGCGTGGGGTCTTTTTTTTTACCCCTGCCGCCCGGTCGGCGCGGGTTTTCTCCACCAGGAGTTGCACGTATTGGGCCATCAGTTCCTGGACCCGATGATAGCCCTCAATGGCGGCCTTGAGGCCGGGCACCTGATCGGCAGGCACATAGCGGGAGACATTGCGGCCATTCTCGCAGCACTGGTGGTTGTAGTAGGGTCCTTGAGGACCTTGGCGCAGGACGCTGACGGTGCCGCGATCCAGACACTGGATTTGGGCGATGTCCTGGAGGAGCGATTGCGGGGTGGGTTTGGCATTCATGGCCGGAAGTATATGTCTATAACATATATCTCCGCAACAAAAAAAGAGCGAAAAATCAAAATTGAAGAATTTTGTCCTGCACCCCAGAGCCGGAGGCGCAAGCCAGAAGGTGAAGGCTGAATCTGGGAAAGAGGATCTTTGAACAGGAGGAAACTGAGGAAACACAGAATGAAGTCAGAAAAATGGGGTTAGAAAGATTGCACGGCGAATTCTCGGTGCCGTGCAAGTGACGTGGTGACAATGGTTTAGTTGATTATGCTGAACTTGGCGGCCAAAGTTTTTCAAGCTGCGGCATGGCTAAACCTATTATTGCCGACGGCTCTGCCGTCTCCGCCGCGCTGGCGGAAGTTCAAGTTCAACTGCTCTCGACCGTCAAAGACAAGGCCCGTGTCCGCCGCTTGCTGGCCGAGCCCCATTATTTGGGGGATGTCCGCGCCGTGGGCGAGCAGCTCTTCTATGCGGTGAGCAACGGCGGTGGCGATTGGCTTGGGGTCCTGGTCTTTTGCGCTGCCTCGCGCCGGTTGCGCGCGCGGGACCAGTGGATTGGCTGGAGCGAGGAGCAACGCCGGCGGCGTCTGCCGCTGGTCGTCAACAACTGCCGCTTTCTGTTGCTGCCTGAGAAAACGTTTCCCAATCTGGGATCCCGTTCTCTGCGTCTGGCGTTGGATCGTCTGAGCGCCGACTGGCAGGCCCGCTACGGGCATCCGGTCGTGCTGGTGGAAACCTTCGTGGATCCCGAACAGTTTGACGGAGCGGTCTATCGCGCCCAGGGCTGGCAGGAACTGGGAAAGACCGATGGCTTCCGACGGGTGCGCCGCGACTATTACGTCCAGCACCACAAGCCCAAGCGTTTGTTCGCGCGGGAACTTTGCCCCAAGGCCCGGCGCAGTCTGGCCGCCGACCAACTCAAACCCGCGCTGGCCGGGGTCGAAACCAAGACGCTGCCGCGCAGTCCGCAAACCCCGGCGCAAATCCGTTCGCTGGTTGAGCAGCTCAAAACAGTGCCTGATTACCGCGGGCGCATTGGCATTTATCCGCTGTGGTGTTTGATTGCCATTATGGTTCTGGCGCACCTGTGCGGCGCGCCCCGGGGACAGAAGGACCTGGCCAAATTTGCCAAGGGTTTGAGCCAGGCCCAACGGCGCGCTTTGGGGGTCCGCCTGCAACCCGACGGCTATCCGGCCCCCAGCCAGCCGACCTTTTGCCGCCTGATGCAACACATCGACGCCCAAGCCTTGGAAAAGATTTTCCTGCAGGCGCAAGAGCAAATTCGCGGGCCGGTTCCCAAAGACGAACTGATCGTGCTGGACGGCAAGGAACCGCGGCACGGCGGCGGCCATTCGGTGCTCACCGCTGTGAGCGT
>Ga0302320_10012610_pt1 | contig 17726 bp, 19 predicted proteins | sample Bog_T0_3_FD_202130 | JGI IMG/M metagenome (GOLD analysis project Ga0302320, IMG submission 202130) | Peat permafrost microbial communities from Stordalen Mire near Abisko, Sweden - Bog_T0_3 | ecosystem: Environmental > Terrestrial > Soil > Wetlands > Peat | place: Sweden: Abisko, Stordalen Mire...
GGGCGAGTTCGCCAAGCTGTTGCGCCGGCGCGCCGGCGTCCTCGCCCTGTGGCGCCTCGCCGGCGGTCGAATCCGCGGCCCTGTTTTCCGCCGCGTCCTCGGGCGCGGTTTCTTCCTTCACCTCGGGCTGGCTGAAGAACAGATCAAAGCATTCGCCGAGCGCCTGCTTCTCGTCTTCGCTCTTGGCGAGCGTCAGCAGCAGCGTGTCGCGCAGGATGCCGCGGTCGGCAAATCCGACGTCCGCGACCGCCTTCATGGCATCGATGCTTTCGGCGGGGCTGACCCGCACGCCGGCGCCGCGCGCCGCCCGGAAGAAGCGATGCAGCTCCTCGCGCATCAGCCGAACAAGCCTTGCCGGCCTGCCCTGGCGACGAAGCTCGTCACCTGCGGCAACGTGGTCTCGATGTCGGCCTCGTATTTCAGGAGCACGTTGAGCGTGTCCTTGACGGTCTCATGATCGAGCTCCGACGACTGCAGCAGCACCAGCACGCGCGCCCAGTCGATGGTCTCGCTGACCGAGGGCAGCTTCTTCAGGTCGAGCGTGCGGACCTGGTTGATGAAGCCGACGATCTGCCGGCGCAGGGCGTCCGAGATGCCGGGGACCCGGCTTTCGACGATGCGCTCCTCGAGCTTCTGCTCCGGGAAGCCGATATGCAGATGCAGGCAGCGGCGCTTGAGCGCGTCGGAGAGGTCGCGCTCGCCGTTGGAGGTCAGGATCACCGTGGGTTTTACAATTGCCGCGACGGTGCCGAGCTCGGGAATGCTGACCTGGTAGTCGCTGAGGATTTCCAGCAGCAGGGATTCGAATTCGGCGTCCGACTTGTCGATCTCGTCGACCAGCAGCACGCAGCCATTGGGCTGTTCCAGCGCCTGCAGCAGCGGGCGCGGCTCGACGAATTCCTTGGAGAAGAACACGTCGCCGAAATCGTGCAGCTTGTCGAGCGCCGCGGCCAGCGTATCGGCGTGGCCCAGCACTTCGCCGAGCTTGTCCTTCAGGATCTGGGTGTAGAGCAGCTGCTTGGCGTATTTCCATTCGTACAGCGCCTTGGCCTCGTCGAGGCCTTCGTAGCACTGCATCCGGATCATCTTCAGCCCGCGCCAGGCCGCCAGCGCCTTTGCCAGTTCGGTCTTGCCGACACCGGCGGGGCCCTCCACCAGAATGGGCTTTTCGATCCGCTCCGCCAGATAGACCGCGGTCGCGATCTGCTTGCTGGCGATATAGCCCGCCGCCGCCAGTCCTGCCGTGACGGCCTGAATCGAATCCGCCGCCAGAATGTTGTTCGTCACTGTTTCGCGCTCCATAGGGAATTGCCGAGCCGGGCCTGCCGTATCTTGCGGGGCTCGCGCGCGACCGAGGCCAGCAGATCGAACGCGGCGAGTGCGCGCAGGATCGCTTCGTCGGTCGCCGCGTGCGGCCCCAGCAGGTCGCGGATTTCGCCGACGATGTCGCGCGCCAGTAGCCGCACGCCGATCACCCGCGCTGGTACTTCCGGCCCGTCGTCGTCGAGGGCGGCCACCGCGAGCCGGCTTGCCGCCTGCACCAGCGACACCAGGCCCGAAAGGCGGCCGAGCCGCAAGGCATTGTCGTCCGATCGCTCGATGTGAGCGGCGGTCTTTTCCAGCAGCCAGTCCAACAGCCCCGCGACATTGGCGGTGCCGACGGTGTCCTCGACGTCGCGAAACGGCAGCGCCATCGCCGGATAGGCGTCGGGCACGTCGCCCAGACGTGCCGTCGCCGGCACCTCGCAGCCGTCGAGTTCCAGCTCGCAATGCGTCGCCGGCGCGAGCGTGTCCAGCGCCGGCATCGGTTTCGCCGAAAGCCCGGAGGTCGCCTTCGGCACCAGGAACAGGCCGTACCGCTTGCGGCCATCCTCGACCGCGATCACCGACAAGACCAGAAACAGATCCGCGACCGGGCCATTGGTGACCCAGGCTTTGCGGCCGCGAATGATGGTGCCGCTGCCGTTGGGCTCGGCCGCCGTCTGCAGATGCTTGGGATGGGCGCCCGCGCCGGGCTCGGAGATCGCAATCGCCACGCAGACCTCGCCGGCCGCGATCCGCGGCAACCAGGCCGCACGCTGGGCCGCATCCGCAAAGCCCGCAATGAAGAACCGGGCCGTCACCTGCCGGGCGGCGAAGGCACTCGCCAGCCCCAATAGTCCGGTCCTGGCCGCGATCGCCTGCTCGGTCGCGGCGATGGCGGAATAGCTGTCGAGCATGGCGTCCGCGCCGGGGAGGCCGATCTGGAACAAGCCGGCTCTGGCCATCCGGCCGAACGGATCGACCGGCACGTCGTGCTTCGCGCTCGCCCACCAGGCATCGATACGCGAGGCGATCTCCAGGTTCGAATGTTGCGGCATTTTATTCTGCGACCCGGAAATTCACGCGCGCCTGATGCGGCATCGTGAGGGCTTTTAAAGCACCCGGTTGGAGGTCGCGAGGTTAATTTTGGCCGCCGCTGGTCTGGCAGGCATGCATGGCGCCGGCGCCGACCCCGCGTGATCAGGGGATAGGCTCCAGCGCCGCGCGCGGTGTCGGCATATCTATCCCGCCATGGCTTCAGGGCGCGCGGTTGCCCCGGGAACGGTGGCCGGGCTCGCGACGGCGCGCATGTTGCGGCGCGCCTCGTGGAATTCGAGCACGCGTTTCGCCGTTTGTAGCTCGAGCCGTTCGAAGTCCTTGCGCGATCGATCGAGATCCGTCTGCGACATCCTGCGGTCTGCCGCCGTCATCAGCAACAGGGCCTTGACCGTCGCCCAGGAGCAGCCGGCGGCTTTTGCGATTACCTGCACCACGCCGGGGTTGTCGTTGAGGATCGCACGTTCAGCTATCTCGATGGGACAGCCGGCGAGAACCGACAGAGCCATTGCCGCCTGTTCGAAGTTCTGCGAACGCGCGGCCGAATGCACGCTGGTTTCTCCGAGCTCATGCCAGATCTGGAGCCGCTTTACCCTCGACCTCGCTTTGGCGTGACCCGGCGTCTTGTTGCGAATCTCCAGATTGATGTCGTCGACAACCTCCGTCACCGCCTCCTGCACGGCGCCGGTAAATTGCGGGTTTGCCGCCACGATCCTGGCGCAAACGGAAGCCGATGCCGTATCGAGAAGTTTCAGGAAGTGATGCCGGGGAATGTCGTGCCGCATTCCGACATGGAGCGCGAGTTGGGCATCATCGCCGGCTCGCGCGACCAGTTGGCGAAAGCTGCCGTCCGAAAGACGGGCACCGGCGTTGTTCGCAACGGTATGGACGACCTCGGGCTCGCCGCGCGCGATCAGGATCTCGGTGATGACTTCGCTGATCGTTCGGCGACGGGCGATGGCGTGAAGATGGCCCTGGCCCTGGGTGCTGGCATTGGCAACGAGATCGCTATCGCTGAGTGCCGTCGACTGGCTGAGAACCGGGGCGGCCACGGCGATCGCGCCATCGAAGGCGAGCGCCCGAACCAGCGCCGCCGGCGTATTCGGGGCGGTTGCGAGATGGCGGGAGAGCTTGATCCGGGTTTCCAGTTCGATCACGCCGATAAGGGTTTTGAATACCTCGTTGAACAGCGCGAGCTGCTGCTTCGAATGACGCCCCGATCCGGCAATGAACAGATCGGTGATGCGCGTGAGGGCCCTCAGTTGCCTTTTCGTGAGTCCGGATGCCGTCGTGTCCTGAATTTCATTGATCAGAGAGGAGAACGAAGAGAACATCGTCATGGTTGGCGTCTCGTCAGTCATTTTCGCGGTTGAGGCGGGAAGATCAGAAGGTGATGATGACGTAGTACCTGTCACGCGTGAAAATAACGCGCTCTAGTTGCTTCGCAGATAATTCAAATTGTTGCGACTTCGGCAGCCCGTGGTTGCCCCATCCCGGGCCGGGCTGCGGCTTAGCCTGTGTTCGGTGGTCGTTGTCCGGAATGCGACAGGCCCCGCCCGCGTCGGGGAGCCGGAGCGGTTTGATGCGCCGCGCCGCGGCGGAATGCGGTCGCAACAGGCGGTGGATTGTCCCGGACACGACAATTCCGGGTAGCACGGGTCTTGCACTATCCCGAAATTGTATCCGCTTTCCCGCAATCGGGCGCGCCCGAGCTTGTTGCGAACAGGAGGCGACAACCCACACCATCAAGGAACAGATCATGACAGCCATCGCCGAAACGCCGTTCGCCAGGCTCGATACCGAAGGCCGGCTTCTGAAGCCGATCCTCAATGCCGACACCCATGTTGCCGGCCGCTACGGTTATCGCGGCGAGATTTCCTACGACGATCCCGAAACCCTGCTGAAGTAGGTATTCTCGGTATCGGAGGCCGGCAAACCGGCGATCGGCTTCCTGGCCGGCTCGATCAAGCAATACGAAACCCTGCCCAAGCTGGTCGAGACCTTCGGGGCCGCGTTGAATGGCGACGGCAAATATTTCATCTACATCGCCGATCTGCCGCGCGGCAACCGGTTCCATATCCGGTTTGGCGACGTCAGCATCTTCGCCATCTTCCTCGATGAAACCACGGTCTACAATGAATTGATCGACACGTTCTATGTCGACAAGGGCAAGCTCAAGAAGTTCGATACTTCAGCCAAGCTCGATGCGCTGGCCGATGTCGGCCTGCAATATGCGTCGCTGTCGGACTACGCCGAAATCTCCTACGAAGACGGATTGAAGCGCAAGAATGCGGCGTGAGGCCGGCGGCGTTCACGGTTTCCCCGTCGACCCCCGCACGATCAGCTCCGGCTCCAGCACCACACGGGCGCGGCGGGCGGCGGGCGCGGCGATCTCGTCGAGTAGCAGGCGGGCGGCCTCGTTGCCCATGTCGCGCTGGGCGATGCGCACGGTGGTGAGTGGCGGCGACAGCATATCCACGTAAGGCATGTCGTTATGGCCGACCACCGAGACGTCGGCGGGACAATGCAGCCCGCGCTCGGCGAGTGCGTCGTAGATGCCGAGCGCCAGCAGATCGTTGGCGGCGACAATCGCAGTCGGCGTGACCTTGCGGTCGAGCAGGGCCAATGCGGCGAGCCGTCCTTGTTCTCGCGTATAGGCGAGCGCGGTCTCGATCATGGTGTCCTGCGCCGACAGGCCGGCGCGGCCGGCGGCGGCCGTGAAGCCGGCGCGGCGGAGCGCGCCGGTGGAGACGGTCTCGGGCCCCGCGATATGGCCGATGCGGCGATGGCCCAGCGCCACGAGATGGTCGACGGCGAGCCGCATGCCGGCTTCGTCGTCGGTCACCACCGCCGGCAGGCGTCCTCCGGCGTCGCGGCGGTTGACCAGAACCACCGGGACCGACGCGGCGAGGCAATGGCCGACCACGGGATCTCTGAGGAGCACGGTGGCGAGCACTAGGCCGTCGACGCCGCGCGCGATCAGCCGGTCCACCAGTTCCTGCTGCCGCGCGGGATCGGGGCCGACGTCGACCACGATGGTGGCGTAGCCCGCAGCAGCCAGCGTTTCCGTGATGCCGCTCAGGATCGGCGGGAAGCCGGGGTCGGCGATGTCGGGCGCGAGTACGCCGATCAGGCCGGAGCGCCCGGTGCGCAGGCCGGCGGCCGTCACATTGGGCAGGTAGCCCAGCGCCGCCGCCGCTGCGCGAATCTTTTTTGCCACATCGGGGGCGACCAGATGGCTCATCGCGCCGCTGAGCGCGCGCGACACGGTGGAAGGATGCACGCCGCATTTTTCCGCGACGTCCTTGATCGTCGGGCGCGACGAAGCCGCGCTTCTTCCCGTCGCGGCTCTGTTCTTCTGCACCATTGGCGGGTCCATCGTCGCAGGCCTTTGCCCGGAACCGGGCATAGCAAGCTTGCCGCCGCGTCCTTGACACGCTGTGGCACTACCCTTAAAAGCCCTATTGCAATCGATTGCAACAACTCTCGACCGGTCATCCCCCATGAATGTATCGAACGCGCTCACGCCGCATCTGATCCGCCCCGAGCATCTCGATCCGCATTGGCGCTGGGACCGGGCGATCCCCTCGCACGGCCACATGTCGGTCGATTTCGAGCGCCGGATCAATTTCGACCGGCTGCGCGATTACCGGCTGGCCCGCGCCCGCACCGCGCTGAAGAACTCGCAATGCGGTGCGCTGCTGTTGTTCGACGTCAACAACATCCGCTACGTCTCCGGCACCAAGATCGGCGAGTGGGAGCGCGACAAGCTGTGCCGGTTTGCGCTCCTGGCCGGTGACGGCCAGCCGATCGTGTGGGATTTCGGCTCGGCCGCGGTGCATCACCGCATCAATTGCGACTGGCTGGTGCCGGATAATTGCCGCGCCGGGATGCTCGGCATGCGCGGCACCGTGCCGCCTTCGGTCGGGCTGATGAAGGCGCATGCCGAGGAGGTCATGAGCCTGCTGCGCGCCGCCGGGGTCGCCGATATGCCGGTCGGGGTCGACATCGCGGAGACCGCGATGTTCTTCGAACTGCAAAAGGCGGGCATGAAAGTGGTCGACGGCCAGCAGGTGATGCTGGACGCGCGCGAGATCAAGAACATCGACGAGATCATGCTGCTCAACCAGGCCGCGGCCATGGTCGACGGCGTCTACCATTCGATCTACGAGGCGTTGAAGCCCGGCGTGCGCGAGAACGACATCGTCGCGCTCGCCAACAAGATGCTCTACGAGATGGGTTCCGACGACGTCGAGGCGATCAACGCGATCTCCGGCGAGCGCTGCAATCCGCATCCGCACAATTTCACCGACCGAATCCTGAGGCCGGGCGACCAGGCCTTCTTCGATATCCTGCAGTCCTATCAGGGCTATCGCACCTGCTACTACCGCACCTTCAACATCGGGCGCGCCACGCCGGTGCAGCACGACGCCTACAAGCAGTGCCGGCAGTGGCTCGACGACGCGATCGCATTGATAAAACCCGGCGTCTCCACCGACACCGTCGCAAAGGTCTGGCCGAAGGCCGAGGAGTTCGGCTTCCCCAGCGAGATGGCGGCGTTCGGGCTGCAGTTCGGCCATGGCCTCGGGCTGGCGCTGCACGAGCGCCCGATCATCTCGCGGCTGGTATCGCTGGACAATCCGATGGAGATCAAGACCGGCATGGTGTTCGCGCTGGAGACCTACTGTCCGGCGAAGGACGGCTTTTCGGCGGCGCGGATCGAAGAGGAAGTCGTCGTCACCGACAAGGGATGCCAGGTGATCACGCTGTTCCCGGCGGAAGAATTGCCGATCGCCAATCGCTACTGAGGCGATAGCGGATTCAGAGCCGTCATTGCGAGCGAAGCGAAGCAATCCATACGCTGAGGAAGTAAGATGGATTGCTTCGTCGCTTCGCTCCTCGCAATGACGGGAATTAGGCCTCGCACTGCCGGCCGCATTGAACCATCAGGAGACTGACATGACAAAACATTCCCTCGGCTGGATCGGCATGGGACGGATGGGCTACCCGATGGCCGAGCGGCTGTTGAAGGCCGGCCATTCGGTGGCGATCTGGAATCGGACCCGGGCCAAGGCGGAGCCGCTGGCCAAGAAGGGTGGCCGCATCGTCGATCACCCGAACCAGCTTTCCGGCGAAGACATCGTGTTCACGATGGTCTCGACGGGCAAGGACCTTGAGCAGGTCTATTTCGGGGACAACGGCCTCGTCGCCAATGCCTCCGGGCCGCGCCCGAAGATACTGGTCGACTGCTCCTCGATCGGGGTCGAACAGTCCGAGGCGATCCGCGCGCGGCTGAAGCAACTGGGCTGCGAATTCGTCAGTTCCCCGGTCAGCGGCAACGGCAAATGCGTCAAGGCCGGAAAACTCTCCACGGTCGTGTCGGGCCCGAAGGCGGCGTTCGACCAGGTTCAGCCTTATCTCGCGACCATCGCCGCCTCCGGCGTCTCCTATGTCGGAGAGGGCGAGTTGTCGCGGATCTGCAAGATCGCGCACAACGTCTTCCTCGGTGTCGTGATCCAGAACCTCGCCGAGATCACCATCCTGGCGCAGAAGGCCGGCGTGCCGCGCCACGCCTTCCTGAATTTCATGAACGCCAGCGTGCTCGGCTCGACCTTCACCAGGTACAAGAGCAACGCGCTGGTCAATCTCGATCTCACCACGACGTTCACGCCGGCGCTGCTGCGCAAGGATCTCGATCTCGGATTGAAGGCCGCGCGCGACCTCGATGTCGCCATGCCGGTAACGGCGGCGACCCGCGAGGCGCTGCAGGGCCACTTCGGCGCAGCGACGCTGCAGCAGGATCCGGCCGCCTATCTGGAGAAGGATTTCGCGGCATTGATCGAAACCGTGGCGCTCGCCGCCGGCCTCAAGCTCGCGCCCGAAAACGTGCCGATGCCGACCGGGCTCGAAACCGAGGGCTGAGACCCGCGGCCTGGATTGTCGGCTGAACGGTCATTTCAGCGGCGGGCGGAAATCGATCGCGCGCAGGATCACGCCGGGAGGATGGCCCTCCAGTTCGACGTCGCTGAATTTGCGCGCCGCGCGTTCCTCGATGCGGTCGCGCAGTCTCAGGAACTGCTGTTCGCGCTGCGCCGGCGACGTCCGCGACGATCCTTCGAGCTGATCCATCGCGTCGGTCGAGATCGCGCAGGCGACGCTGGCCGGGCCGTTCTTCATGGTGAACACCACGACCATCCGGTTGAAGTCGTATTCCTGAAAACTGCCCTGGGTGAGCGTCATCGTCTTGATCTCCTCGATTGAACGGAGGTCAGGAAGCAACGAACTTCTTCTTGGCCGGCGGCGGATTGAGTTCGAGGATCTTCGTAAGGCAATCTTCCTGCGTCGTGTGAGGGCCGGTGACGAAGGTGCCGCTCACCTTGGTGGAGTACCAGCCCGACACCACGCCGAGACGCGCGGATTCTTCGGGTTTGACGTGACGCGCGGAAAGAATTTGCATGAAGGTTCCTTTGGAGCCGCGCGTTCGCAAATGGGCGCCAAACAGCCCGCGGCGCTCCCCATTGCGCCTTTTGAGCCCGAATAGCCACGTATTTCTTTCATTTCGCCACCGCGCGCCGCGCCGCTCGATCGGATAGGTCGCCCGACGTTGCGCGGACCGCCGACCGGCCGATCGGGCTCCGCCGCCTTTTCCCGCGGAATGGTGAAAAAATAATCTCGCCTTGTGCTTGTGTTGGATATCAAATGCCACTTTAATGATTGCCGGGTCTGTCTCTTTGGCGGCTTTTCAAGATGGAATTGTTGGGGAAGATCGTTTCATCCGCCTCGCTTTTTGCGGTTCCGGCCAGGGATGCGGTCAGGATGCTGCTGACATTCGGCGATCGGGTTCCGATCGAGAATCGCGTGGTCTCGCTGGCCGCCTTCGACAGAGAGGTGTTTGACCAGCTGCCGGCTTCGGTCCGGTTGACCAGAGAGCCGGCTGGCAGGCCGGATAACGAAGATCTGCGGCTTTACTTCAACGCGCTCGGCCGTCTCCATATCCGCCGCGCCTCCGAGGATCCGCTCGATTACGGGCTCGAGCAGATTATCCCCATCGGCTACCTCGCGCTCGAACCGGAGACGCTGCGGCAGGCAGCCGCGGCGGCCGAGCATGCGCGGCGGGAGGAGGCGCTGCTGCGGCGGGAGTTCGACGATGCGCTGTTCGAAGCCGAACGTGCGGGTTCGCTGGCCGCGCTGCTGGATGCGATCGAGGATTCAGTCCGGCATGTGGAAGCCGTCTGCTTCTATGTCGATGACCGGCTCTACGCGGTGATGGAGCGCGGCACCAATCTCGTCACCACCCGCAAGCGGCCGGGGCTCATCGAGGAGCTGCGGAAAAATCCGGTCTTGGCGTGGCGGTCCGCCGATCGGCTGGCGATCGCCGCCCTGCGTGCGCTGTTCCTGTCGGGCAGATCGATCCGGTTCGAGGAATTCAACGCCGTCGAACTCACGGCGTGCCGTTTGCGGCAATTCCTCCACGGCCTGGGCGCACTTTACAGCTCGACCCATTCGGCCGCCTTCGAACCGTCGCCGCATCCGTTCGAGCTTGGCCGGCAGGTCGGCGAGCTGGCGCCGACGGTGAATGGCGGCAAATGGCTGCGCTACCGCCGGGTCAACGGCATCACATTCCAGAAACAGGAACACTGCGTTCGTGCCGCTCCCGAGCAGAAGACGGACCGGGCGATCGAAGCCTCGTTCCAGCTGATGCGGTCGAAATGGAATTGCCGGGAAACCGACGACCCCCTCCTGTTCTTCACCGGAGCGGCCGAGGCGGCGATCGAGGCAACATGCCTGGAATTGCGGAGCCGCGGAGCAGGCGGCAAGCCGGGCGGGCAGGGCGCGACGACGACGCTCGAACGGCTCATCGAGGACGTCGTCGGTTCGGCGGTTCAGCGCACCAATGCCGAATACGGCATGTCGAGTTCCTTGCGCTGGCCGGGGCAGCTGCTGGTCGGCGATCCGGAGGTCCTGCCCGGTATCGTGGCGGCGCTGACGCCGAAGGACTTCTTCTGTTGCATCGTGGGATCATCCTATCTCGCGCGCCAGTTCGGTCCGCGTCTCTCCGGCGACGTTTTCCGCGCCGTTCAGGCGAGAATGCAATTCAACCGCTAGCACTTCATGCCCGGTAATCTTCCCCGCGATGCGGTTCCCGGCAATCGGCACTATTTTTATCCGCCGACGATGCCGGATATGGCGGAGTGGGTCGACCAGTTCCACGGCGGTCACGTCCGGGCCTCGGTGCGGTATTCGATCCGCTCGCCCGGTCCTGAAATTATCGACGTCCCCTTGCGGATTTCTGGTCACGAGTTCCGCGGCTTCTACGACGTCCGTGTCGTCCGGATCGAGGGTGCGCCGTTCGGAATCGAGGATCTCAAGATCGTGCGCGCGCACTCGATCTGGCTGGGGCATATCTGGCGCACGATTTTCGCCCGCTGCGCCGATCCCGCCGTGCGGGAGCAGCTGCACATTCCGGGTTTCGAGAACGGCTATGGCGCCGTGCTCGAGGCGGACGATATTTCCGCGATCGCCTGATCTTCCGGGGCGATGCCCGACGGGCGGCGGTTACGGCCGTGGCTGGCGACGGGCGTGCCGCTCGAACGCCATCGCGATCACTTTCCTGATGAATCGTTCGTATCCGATCACCCCGAAATCGGTGGTGGTCGCCCGCCTTGAGATGTTGGAGTTGGGATTGGCTTCGATAAAGACGACCTCCCGGTTGCGCACCCTGAATTCCAGCTTGGCGTAGGATTCGATACCCAGCGCGTCATAGGCCAGCCGCGCGATCCGCTCGACTTCCCCCTTCATCGAAGCCAGCAACTGCGTCGGCGTGCGATAATAGATGCCGTGGCGCCTTTTGTATTGTGCGTCGAACTTGACGCGCTCGGTGGCGAATTTCACCCGCGCGCGGGGCGGGAACACCAGTTCCCGGACCGACCCGACGGTGACTTTTTCAATGCCGAACAGGGTCACGATCAGCTCGCGTCCGTCGATGTATTCCTCGCAGATGACCGGATCGGCGAATTTGCCGCTGGCGCGCTCGACCTGGCGCAACAGTCCCTTCATGTCGGTCACGTAGGTATCTTCATGGATTCCTTCCGAGCCGTCCTGATCCGAGGGCTTGACGACGATCGGGAAGCGGGGCTCGGCCAGGCGCACGGCGGCGCGGCTCTTCGGCACGAAGCTGCGGGGCACGGGAACGCCCGCCTTGGCGACGACGAGTTTCGACAGATGTTTGTCCCGGCAGATCATCAGGGAGGCGGCCGGCGCCCCGGTGCAAGGTATTCCCTCGATCTCCAGCAGCCCCGGGATCATGAAGTCGCTCGACCGGTTGCCGCCGATGTGCTCGACCAGATTGAAGACGAAATGCGGTTTCGCGGCCTTGATCGCCCGCAACAGCCGCGTCAGGTCCGGCGTCGCGGGAATCGCAACGACCCGGTACCCCATCTTCTTCAGCGCGACGCTGACATGAAATTCGGCGTCGTAATACTTCTGCGGCACGTGGTTCGAGAAATCAGGATCGTTGGCGTCGTACATCTCCTGGTCGACGAGGATGACTGCTCGCAAGTTCGTTACTCCGCAGGCGGGCTATTGCCGCAGCTTGTTCAGGTCGATGTCGAGCAGTTTCGCCCACGCCCGCGTCCGCAACACAACCACGTTGTAGAGTTCGGGATGGGTCTGCTTCACGTGATCATGATTGAGGGCCAGCGCCATCAGTTCGGCCAGTCGCATGCGGGTGTGCTGCTGAACGTTGGCCTGGTCGAGGCATTTTCGTCCCTGCCGATGGAATCGGACTTCAGTTGGATCCGGTGCCACCACTCCGCCGGCAAATAGATGACGTCGCCGGGCTGCAGCTCGGCTTGCATGATGCGGTTGTCCGGGTTCTCGACCATGCCGGCGAAATCGAAGCCGCCGCTGCTTTCGGCGCCGACCGCGGTCTGCGCGCTCATCACGATCCAGTGCCTGCAGCCGACGATCTGGGCATGGAGCACGTCGATCATGTAGGAGTCTTGGTGCAACCGCGTCGTCGCGCCGCGTTGCCCGATCCAGAGCTGGTGATTGGTGGAGATCTTCTCGCCGTAGAGAATCCGGCGGAAGTCGTATTGCGCGATCGCAAGCTCCGGCATGTCCTCGGACAGGAACGGGCAGTTGGTCTGGTATAGCCATTCCTGCAGGTAGAGCGGCGGCTGGCCGGCGCCGGCGTTGGACTCGAGCATGCGGACGAACTCGCCGAAGGGCAGTTGGCGGGCCCGGCTGCTGTTGTAGCTGTCGACGACCACGGGCGTCGCGCCGCATTTCGACGCCAGATATTCGAAGCTCCAGTTCTTCAACGCGGGCCAGTGCTCCAGTTGCCCCTCCAGAATGACCGGCTTCGACGGGTTGCGGTATTCCCGTTCGAACTCCTCCGGGCCGGAAACCCTGCGCCGCTCGATCTCAGGCGATCGCGCAATCGCCTCGGCGAGCGGGCCGCTCCTGATGTTGGCCTCGATGATATCGATACTCGCCTTGTCGCGATTCTTGAGGAGATTGGCGCGCTGTTCCAAGACCCGGCCTCCATACGCAAATTGCAATTCCCGGCTGCGTTGATAATCTGGAGGATACTAATCCTCGATTGTACAGGCTGTCACCAGCGCGGGGCTCGATCTTTTCCCCAATCCGCAGGACATTCGTCCAGATGCAGGTCCCGGCGATGAGGCTGACGAAGTGACGAGCGAGGATCTCTGCTTCACCGCGGGTGGCGAACGGCTGGCCGCGACCCGGATCGTGTCGCGTTCCGGCAAGGCCCCGGGCGTGGTGTCGTTTCATGGACTCGGCGTCACGGCCAATCGCGGCCGGATCCGCTATTTGCTCGACCATTTGGCCGAACACGGCGTTTCCTCGATCTGCTTCGATTTCTCGGGCAACGGCGAAAGCAGCGGCGAGTTTGCCTCTTCGAGCCTTCGGATCCGGGCGGCTGAAAGCCTAGCCGCGGCGAAACTGCTCGCGGAAACCGAGCCCCGCGCGATCATCGGCACCAGCATGGGAGCGCATCTCGCCGCGTTGGTGTCGCCGGCGATCCGGCCGAGCAGCCTTGTTCTGTTTTGCCCCGCCGCCTATCCCGAACAGGTTGTCGACGAGAAATTCGACGCGAGCTTCGTGAAATTCAACAATCGCGTGCTGGCCCCGGAGGCGCTGCGCGCGTCCCCCGCGTTTCAGGCGTTGCGCCGGTTTACCGGTGACCTGCTGGTGGTGGCCGCGCGGCAGGACCAGGTCATCCCCGCCGCCGTCATCGACCTCTATCTCGAGAGTGCCGCCCTGGCCCGGACCCGGCGGGTGATATGGCTCGATGGCAGCGACCATTTCGTGCACCCCTGGCTGCAGCAGCACCCCGCCGAGCGCGCCGCCGTTCTGCAGGCGGTCCGGGACACGATCCTCGGCCTGCCGGAGCGCAATCGCCGCACCGAGCCGGCTTGATCGACCCCGCGCGAAGCGCGCGCTCAGCCGGCGTGATCGCGCTGGTATCGGCTATCGATCTGCTGGGCGTAACGGCGGTGAATTTCCCGGCGCTTCGGCTTGAACTGCGAGGTCAGCAACTCGTTCTCGATCGAGAACGGTTCGGTCGCGACGACGAGGCCCCGGATTTGCTGTTCCGGCAACGCCGTGCGGTTCATCTCGTCGAGATGGCGTTTCAGTCCGGTCTCGTTCACGGCCGGCGTCGCCGGCGACACGATCGCCGTGAGGAAGGGCCTGCCGGTCCCGTACAGAACGCATTCGTGCACGTCCGGATGTTCCCGCAGCCGTTCCTCGAGCGGTCGCACCAGCACGTTGCGGCCGCTGCTCAGCGTGATGATGTCGTCCGCCCGCCCGAGAATGTAGAGATATCCGTCGTCGTCGAAGTAACCGATATCATGGGTCCTGACCCGGCCATCGGGCAGGAACATCTTTCATTGTCGCCGGGCGCGCACCATGAATAGTGCGTGTTGACCGGGTGGTCGCCGCCGACAATCAGGATGCCGTCGGCGTCGAAGTCGACGGTCTTGTTCGGCAGCAGCTTTCCGACGCTGCCGATACGAAAGGCCGACGGGCAGTTCTTGGCGACGATGCAGGTCTCGTTGAGGCCGTAACCCTCGAACAGCGCCACGCCGCAACCATTGTAGAAATCGAGCAGGGCGCGGCTGGCGGGGGCGGAGCCCGTCCACAGATAGCGTATCCGTCCTCCGAGCCGGCGCTGGATGATCTCGTGCCTGGCCGCGATATCCTGCGGATCATAGCCGGCGGCATTCTCGATTTGCGCCTTCACGCCGTCGAAAAATCCGGGAACGCCCATGATCACCGTCGGCCCGACCGCCTGCGCCGCCGGCAGGACCTCGTCCATCGTGGTCACCGTGACGTCGTGACCATAGGCCAGCGCCGAATAGATCCAGTAGCGCTGCTGCAGCAGCGCCAGCCGCAGGAACACCAGGATGTTGTCGCCGTCGCCGTGGCCGAACAATTTTGTGACCGACGAAAGCGAATCATCGACGCTGCCGACCGTCGCCTCGAGGCCCTTCGGCTGGCCGGTGCTGCCCGAGGTGAATTTGATGGCGCAGATATCGTCGGGCGCGTAGCCGGGATGCAAAGGCGCGGTGTCCTGCGGCCGCAGCGGCTCCCGCGCCCAGTCCGCGACCGCGGCGAGCGCGATGGTGTTCGGTGCATTCTCCGAACCGTCGTCGACGAACAGCAGTTTCAGTCCATAGAGTTCGCCCATGGTACGGGCGTCAAATCGCCCGGTCTCGAAACCGGCCACGACGGCGCCGAGTTTCAGGGTCGCGAGATCCAGGATCACCCACTCGATGCAGTTTTTCGCCATGACGCCGATGCGATCGCGCGGGCCGACGCCGAGATCGCGGAGATGCCGCGCGACCGCGGCGGCGCAGCGATCGAGCTCGGCAAGCGGCATGCTCTCGATCGGCCCGCCGCGGCTGAAATGGATTCGGTGCGCCGTATCCGCGTTGGCGCGGGTGGAAATCCGGTTGATGACGTCCATTTCGCTCCCTCCCCATGCTCGCGGGCACGGCCTGAAAGCCCGTCGAAGTCACCCCGCCGTCCGCGCCCTGCGTCCCTCGATCGGATAGGCCGGATCGTTGTAGCCCGGCGTCGAGGAATGGCCCGTTACGACCAGCCGGTCGATCAGGGCTTCGTCCTCGGCGGTGAAGCGATAGTCGAGCGCCCGCAGATAATCGTCCCACTGCTCCTCGGTGCGCGGACCGGCTATCACGCCCGAGACGAAAGCGGAGTTCAGCACCCAGGACACCGCGAACTGGCCGGCGGTGATGCCCCTGGCTTCCGCATGCTGGCGGATCTCCCGGGCGAGCAGCAGCGATTCCGGCCGCCACTCGGTCTGCATCATCCGGGTGTCGTTGCGGCCTGCGCGGGTGTCCTTGTCGGGTGCGGCATCGGGGCGGTATTTGCCGGTCAACACGCCGCGCGCCAGCGGGCTATAGGGCACGATTCCGAGGCCGTAAAAGTGACAGGCCGGAAAATGCTCGACCTCGGGCATGCGGTTCATCGCATTGTAATAGGGCTGGCTGACCACCGGCCGGTCGATGCCGAGGCGGTCGCAGATGTTGCAGATCTCGGCCACCCGCCAGGCCCGGTAGTTGGAGACGCCGAAATAGCGCACCTTGCCGGCGCGGATCAGTTCGCCCATCGCGCGCACGGTCTCCTCCAGCGGCGTCGAATAGTCTTCCTTGTGCAGGTAATAGATGTCGATGAACTCGGTGCCGAGCCGCTTCAGGCTCTCTTCGGCGGCCTGCAGCACCCAGCGCCGCGACAGCCCAGTGCGGTTGGGATCCTCGCCCATGGGATTGGCGAGTTTGGTCGCCAGGACCCAGCCGTTCCGGCTGTTGGAAATCGCGCGGCCGACCACCTGCTCGGAATTGCCGCCATTATAGGCATCGGCGGTATCGATGAAGTTGATGCCAGCCTCGCGCGCCTTGGCGACGATCCGCGCCGACGTCGCCTCGTCGGTCGGGCCGCCGAACATCATGGTGCCCAGGCAGATCGGCGAGATTTTCAGGCCGCTGCGGCCGAGTTGACGATATTGCATCGGTCAGGGTCCTCCGAGTTTGGATCGTCGTTCCGGGGCGCATCGAAGATGCGAACCCGGAACCTCGAGATTCCGGGTTCGATGCTGCGCATCGCCCCGGAATGACGGCTGCGGACAGTCTCGCCGCCTTGCGCCCGGCAAGTCGCGAAGCGCTAGGCGTCGTTCTTCAATATCTTAAACACGCCGTTGGCCATGGCGATACAGCGCTTGTCGACGGTCACCTCGGCGGAGACGAAGATCAGGCTGCGGGTCGAGCGCACCACACGGGGCTTGCAGGTCAGGACCTCGCCGATCTTGCCGGCCTCGACGAAATGAGTGTCGAGCTGAACGGTCGCCAGCGTCGGCCGGCCCGATACGAAACGCGCGGTCATGCCGCAGGCGCGGTCGGCGAAGGTCATCAGCACCCCTCCCTGCACCAGGCCGCGGCGGTTATGGTGCTTGTCCTGGGTGATCAGGGCAAATTCCGGCTCGCCATCGACCAGCCGTTGCCACAGCGGCCCGACCAGATGCACGAAGCCCGTGGTTTCGACGATGGTCCAGCCGGAGGCCTTGAGCTGCTTCTCCGTGGCCTTGTCGGTCATGTCGTGGTCTTTCGATGATGCAGAAGCAATGGGGCGCCGTGGCGACGAGGTCATTTCATCGATCGCCCGCCTATTGTAGTCAAGCGGGATGACCATGCCGTTCGACCATACCACCAGACGGAATATCGCGGCGCGGTGCGCCGGCTTCGCGCGGCTGCCGGAAAGCGCGCCGGCGCCGGCACTGAAGCGGGCCGCGGTCGCGATCGCGCTGGTCGAGGCGGGCGAGGGGGGCGGCGCGACCGCGCTGCTGTTGACGATGCGGGCGGCAGGCCTGCGCGCCCACCGCGGTCAATGGGCGCTGCCGGGCGGACGCTGCGACGCCGGCGAGACCGCCATCGAGGCGGCGTTGCGCGAGCTGCGCGAAGAACTGGGGCTCCAAACCGGGCCGGACGACGTGCTGGGCCTGCTCGATGATTATCCGACCCGGTCCGGCTATCTGATTACGCCGGTCGTGGTGTGGGCGGAAGGCTGCGGCGCCATCTCGCCCAATCCGGACGAAGTCGCTTCCGTGCATCGCATCGCGCTCGACGATATCGAGCGGGCGGACGCCTTCGACTTCGTCGCAATTCCCGAAAGCGATCGCCGCGTGATCCGGTTTCGCCACCAGGGCCGGTTCATCCACGCGCCGACGGCGGCGCTGATCTATCAGTTCCGCGAGGTGCTGGAGGGACGCGCCACCCGCGTGGTCGAGCTGGAACAGCCGGTGTTTGCCTGGAAGTAGGCCCCGT
>Ga0302320_10012612_pt1 | contig 17723 bp, 15 predicted proteins | sample Bog_T0_3_FD_202130 | JGI IMG/M metagenome (GOLD analysis project Ga0302320, IMG submission 202130) | Peat permafrost microbial communities from Stordalen Mire near Abisko, Sweden - Bog_T0_3 | ecosystem: Environmental > Terrestrial > Soil > Wetlands > Peat | place: Sweden: Abisko, Stordalen Mire...
GATGCCGACGGCAAGACCATCAAGACGATGGAACACCGTGCCGGTTGGGATGCAACATTCTCCGCGCCCAAATCCGTGTCCCTAACCGCCCTCGTCGGCGGCGATGAGCGTGTCCGTGAAGCCCACCGGGAGAGCGTCCGCGTTGCCCTCGACCAGCTCGAACACTACACGCAAGCCCGCATCGGCGGCAATCACCCGCCCGAGACTACTAGCAAATTTATTGCCGCCAAGTTTGAGCACGACACAGCCCGTCCGGTCGATGGGTATGTCGCGCCACAACTGCATACGCACGCAGTCGTTTTCAATGTCACGGAGCGCGGTAATGGCCAGCCGCGCGCAATCCAGCCGCAGAGCCTCTTCGCTTCCCAGCAATTTGCCACGGCGATTTATCAATCGGAGTTGACTTACCGCCTCCGACAATTTGGTTACGAAATCACGACAGGGCGGAGCGGTGCTCCGGAGATCAAGGGATACACACAGGAATATCTCGACGCATCCAGTCCTCGGAGCCAACAGATTCGTGAGTACCTCGAACGCACGGGCCGCTCGGGGAAGGAAGCTGCCGAGATCGCTGCGCACTCAACACGCGACCGCAAGCAGATTCATTCACCGGGCGAGGTGATGGCCGCACACCGAAAGCTGGCTGCAGACTTTGGACACCAAGCGGACGCCGTTGTACGTGCGGCGCGTGAACGGTCTCAACATCAGGAGAGGCCAGTCAACGTTTTTGACCGCGTTCGAGAGTCTCTGACCTTTGCTCGCGACAAGAACTTTGAGCGTGAGGCGGTTGTGGATGAACGTGCGTTGATCCGCGACGGGCTCCGCCGTGGCATGGGTGAGATCACGCATGGACAGGTCCGCTACAATCTTGAGGCTCGTTTGGCTTCCGGGGAATTTCAAATCGTGGATCGAACTCAGGGTGTTCCGGGCCGCCAGTACACCACCGCGAAAACCATCGAAGCGGAACATGAAATTATCAGCACGATGCGTGAGGGACAAAACCATGCTAAACCAGTCCTCTCGCGTCCACACGCCATCACCCTTGCCGATCAGCGCTCGCATCTCAATCATGCGCAGAAGAGCGTGATCGAAGATGTTCTCAGTTCGCCGGACCGGATTCAAGGAATCCAAGGCTTCGCCGGCTCGGGCAAGACGACCACCCTCACAGTCATCCGCAGCGCCGCTGAAAGGCAGGGCTATCAGGTTGAGGGTTTCGCCCCGACCTCCCGCGCCGCGAGGCAACTCAAAGAGGCAGGAATTGAAGCTGGAACTCTCCAAGCCTTCCTCGTTCGTGGACAAGACAACGAACGCAATCCAGAGCAGAAACGGCTTTTCTTCATTGATGAATCAAGCCTCGCGAGCACCAACCAGATGCGCGAGTTTCTTTCCCGGCTTGGTCCCGATGACCGCGTGCTTCTGATCGGCGATATCCGCCAGCATCAGGGCGTCGAAGCGGGCCGCCCCTTCGAGCAATTGCAGGAAGCCGGCATGCGTACCGCCAGACTTGATGAGATCGTTCGTCAGCAGGACCCGGCTCTAAAATCTGCCGTCGAGTTGCTGGCTACAGGCCACGTTTCTGCCGCGCTCGACGCCCTCCAAGAGCAGGGCCGTGTGAAGGAAATTCCCAACGCAGAACACCGCATCCGCACCATCGCGAAGAGTTACGTCGAATCGCCCCAAAACACTCTCATCGTCTCACCCGACAATGCCTCCCGGCACGAACTGAATCTCGCGGTTCGCCAGGAGTTGAAGGCCACGGGCGCCGTTGCCCCGGAAGATCGTAATTTCCGTGTGCTGGTTCAGCGTCAGGACATGACCGGAGCCGAACGATCCTGGGCCAGCCACTATGGGATCGACGACGTAGTTCGCTACACACGCGGCAGCAAAGCCATCGGAATCGAAGCTGCCGGCTACGCATCGGTTGTCGCGATCAACCCATCCGCAAACGAACTCACGGTCAAGAAAGCGAACGGAGAGCTTGCGACCTACGATCCCCGCCGCCTTACAGGCGTCAGCGTCTACCAAGAGATCCAACGGGAGTTCTCCGTAGGTGAACGGATCCAGTTTACTGCCCCCGACAAATGGCTCGGCGTTGCAAATCGCGATATGGCCACGATTGAGGCGATCCGCGCCGATGATCGCCTATCCATCCGCCTCGGCAACAACCGCCAGATCGAATTCAACCCCAACGAGCATCGTCATCTCGACCACGGCTACGCCGTCACCAGTCATAGCTCACAGGGCCTCACCGCCGAACGAGTCCTCGTTCACGGCGATACCAGCGTCCACCCAGACCTGCTCAACTCTCGCTTCGCCTACGTTTCCATCTCGCGCGCAAGCCTCGACGCTAAGATCTATACCAATGACACTGCCGAACTCGGCCAAAGGTTGAGTGGCGAGGTTTCCAAGAGTTCTGCTATTGAGTTTTCTCACTCGACAGCTAACGCGATGGCAGATCTCAGTCTGGGGCAGAGTATTTGAGGGAAGACCCCATGGTGTGTTGCAAAACGTCATTAGATATGATTAAGTAATGACATATTGAGACATGCGCTATGGCAAAACCTCTCCAGAAGATTATGCGGTACGTCGGCCAACACGGGATCGTTAGGCCCCGTGACATTGAGGCTATCGGCCTTCCACGGGAATATCTCGTTCGTCTCCACCGCCAAGGCCGGCTCAGTCGGCCTGGACGCGGAATTTACACACTGCCCGACGCCAACATAACGGAACGCCACTCTTACGCTGAAGTGGCGAAGCGTGTTCCGGAAGCTGTTATTTGCCTGCTATCAGCTCTCGCCTTCCACGAGATCACGACACAGAACCCTCCTGCCATCTGGATTGCCCTCCGCAAGGGGGCAAGAAGACCGGCCCTCACATCACCCTCACTTCGGATCGTCCGCCTTTCTGGACCATCACTGACAGAGGGAACTGAGAATCACCAGGTCGAAGGGGTTCCGATTCGCGTCTATTCAGCAGCCAAAACCGTTGCCGATTGCTTTAAATTCAGAAACAAGATTGGACTCGATGTCGCAATCGAAGCTCTAAAGGATTGTCTTCGCCAAAAGAAGGCTACCGTCAACGAAATCTACCGTTACGCCAAAATCTGCCGGGTCAGCAATGTCATTCGTCCCTACATGGAAGCGCTATGACACGAGAGAAGGACAAGAACACAGCAGCATCCATCCGCGCACGCCTTCTTGCGCTCGCGCAGAACAAAGGTGAAGACTACCAACGGGTGCTTGGCAGATACGCCGTCGAACGCTTCTTGTATCGCTTGGGCCGGTCGCCGTATCGGGACAAATTTGCTCTCAAGGGAGCCACACTCTTTACGCTGTGGACAGGTCACACTCACCGGCCCACAAAGGATCTGGATCTACTCGGACGCGGCTCATCTTCTGCCATAGAAGAAGTTGAAATGACTATTCGGGCCATCTGCGAGATTCAAGACGACGACGGCATTGTTTTCGACAGCGAGTCGGTCGAAGGCGCAAAAATCAAAGAGGATGACGAGTACGACGGTGTGCGCATCAAGCTCCTCGCCGAGTTGGCCGCAGCACGGATTCCAATGCAGATTGACATCGGATTCGGCGACGCCGTTTATCCAAAACCAGAACTTGCTTCTTTCCCTGTCTTGCTACCCATGGAAGCCCCTCTCATTCGCGCATACCCGCGAGAATCGGCCATCGCTGAAAAATTCCATGCAATGGTTGTGCTCGACATTCGCAACAGCCGTATGAAGGACTTCTACGATGTATGGTTTATGGCAAGCACTTGGACTTTCGAAATGGCGTCCTTGCGGAAGGCGATCGTTACGTCGTTTGAAAGACGCGGATCAACGATTCCCATAGCAGTCCCGTTTGCCCTAACGGACGACTTCCTGAACGATCCGCAGAAGAAGAAGCAGTGGGCCGCATTCGTAAGCCGACTAAACTCGGAAAGTCCCGCCCCCTCTCTTCAGGAAGTGGGCAGCGTCCTTCGTGACTTCCTTTTGCCATGCATATCTGTCGGGTCGAGCTTACGACCAGAGCTCAATCATTGGGACCCATCTCTGCGCTGGAATCCATAGGTATGCAAACTCATTTGTTTCGATTGGCTCACTCTCTCTTCCTAAGCCGCTTCTTGCGTCCGGCACTCCCAAACCTAAATGGGAACGAGCGGCAACTGGCAGAGTGGACAACGGCGCTAAAAGAGTCCCCAGAATCTGCTCTTGATCGTTTTAAAACGGCCGGCTTGCTGGTGCCATTCTCGCCTACCGGGGATGACATGCTCGCGTCGGCAGTCGCTTCTATTTATGGTGTTGCTCAACTGAAGGCGATGCTCAAATCGCGGGCCTTAAGCGTACGCGGCAAGAAAAGCGAGTTAATTGCTCGACTGTTGGCAGCAGACGGCCACGGAATCGCTCGCGAAATCGGCAACCTCGGGCTCTTTCATTGCTCCCGCGGGGGTGCAGAGCTAGCTGCCATGTTCGCGGCCCGAAAAGAAGAGGCTAAGAACAATGCTATTGATGCAATAGAAGGCAGAAACTACCCACGTGCGATCCTGCAGTATCAGGCAATTGAAAATGATCTCGGATTCCCCAAGGGGGAATTTGAAAGGGCTCCCAGTCCAGCGTTTATCGAACTCGTAATGACCGTTAATCCAAGGATATTGGCAGGATGCTCAGCCGAGATCTTGGCGAGGCTTCGTTGTGCCATCGCATTACAGTGTATTGCAGGTCGGCACGCTCCCCGTCAAATATTGGCTGGGCTCGACACGGGCATTCGACTCGATGCTGAAACGGCTGCAAGGATGATCTTCTTTCTCGCCAGACACGTAGCAGACACACGCCAGTGGCGTGAGCTCGGTGTTAGATTCGTGGCACATTTCGCCGGAGCGGGATCCTGTTCGATATGTACCGCATTGAATGGAAAGAAATGGAGTATTGATGAAGCCCCGGAACTCCCCTCTGAGGAGTGTTCCAATGACGATCTGGGATGCCGCTGTCTCTACCAACCCGTCATCGGCAATCTTTAGGCCGACACTGTTGCTTCTTGCTCAAGTCTAATTTCGCTGCCCGAAACACCCTTGATGACTTGAATCCGACTCGGCAAACGCTCTGCTAGATCAGTCACGTGTGAAATTACCCCAATCATGCGATCGCCTTCCTGCAAAGCCTGTATCGCTTCGACAGCCACGCCCAGTGTCTCCGCATCCAACGTAGAAAACCCTTCGTCAAGAAATAGGGCATCCAGCTTGAATGGACGACCACTGTCTCCAAACTGCGAAACACTCGAAGAAAGTGCGAGAGCAAGTGCCAAGGAGGCTAGAAACGATTCGCCTCCACTCAACGTATTTACAGATCGCCGATTATCCGCATTCCAGTGGTCGACCACTTGAAATTCATTAGCTTCGGTGTGAAACGAATACCGCCCCTGGCTAAGCGTCATCAGTTGCAGAGTGCCTTCACTACTGAGAAGGTCGAATGCACCTTCCAGAACAAATTGGATGAACTGGTCAGCTCTCAGAAGATTCCCGAGCTTCGCAAAGAGCGACCCCGTCTTGTCCAACTCCGCAACTTGCGTGCGCTTATGCTCGGCTTCGCCAATTCGTATTTCAAGTTGATCAAAGCGGGCTTTTCTTTGCTGACTCTGACCGGTCAATTCGCTGTATTGTCGGCGAAGGTCTGTCAGGAATTTGTCAATTTGTTCCGCCTCGTCGACGCCTCTTGGCAATACCAATCCTGCTAGTTTCTTCTTTAGGCTCCGCTCAATATGCTCAGCTTCAGATTTTGCGTCCGCAACCGCCCGATTTAATGCGTCAAGTGTTCCTTTGAGTCCGGCGATGGTGGCGTTAGTCTTATTATGTTGCTTTTGTGCATCATCACGCGTCTTACGAGCCTGTTGAATTTCCTGCTGAATGCCTATTACTTTTAGTTTTGCTTTTTCCTGCGCGGCTAATTCGGTCTGAATGCTTCTCAGATCCCCACTTCCCTTTAGTTGCACACAAAGGTCGGCAATCTCCTTAGCTGCATCCTCGATCTGTTTTGTAGCCTCCCGTATCTTTTCAACAAGGACAGCGCGGGTGCGCTCCAAGTCAGCGAGCAGTTCTTTCGCACTCGCTTCCCCCTTTGCAGCCCCGTCTCTCTGCGCCTCTTTCAACTCACAGTCCGCTTCCGCATCACGCAGCTCAGCTGCGATGCGCTCAAGTGTGGCCGCAGCATCCTTGCCCGGTGCCTTCCCCAGAATTCGTTCCGCTTTCTTCGTTAGATCCGCAATTTGCTTCGAGGTCCGTTTAACGTCAGACTTTGCTGACTGCAACTGACTGGGAAGGGCTTCTAGATCAGATTCGGCTTTGTTAAGGATCCGCTGCTTCTTTTGCCAAGAATCCCGCCGTTGTTCCGCAGCCCTTTTGCCTTCATCAAGCCCGGCCGTAGCGAGGCGCTTTGGTTGACGATTGACAACCTGATCGCAAACCGGGCACGATTCTCCCGTTTGCAAATGTTTGCGCAGGTCTGCGGCGGAATGCTTGCGAACTAGGTCCTCGTAAACCTCCTGTGCTTCCTCGCAAAGCTTCTTCGCCTGTGCTTCTTCGATCTGTAGCTTGTCGATTCTTTCTTTCAGTTCACCACCCTTCTCTTCGAGAGTGGTCTGCCTTTGTTTATCGGTTTCGAGCTGTTCCTGGAGCTCATCAATGCCTTTGATTTCTTCCGCTACCTGCTCCACCGCTTCAACTGCGCCGTACTTTTTCTTGACACTCGCAAATTTGTCCTTCGCGGCGTCATAAGCAGTGCTCGCAGCTCGACTTTTGCCTGCTCGTTCGTTCGCACTTTGCCTCGCCGGCTCCAACTTCTTTTCGAGCTTCTCCGACTCGACAGACCTCGTATTCTTTTCCTCCACCTTTTGAGTACGCTCGCGCTCAGCCCTTTCCAGTTGTTGTGCAACCGGGCGCAGTGCAAGGAGCTTCTGGTGGATCTCTTCTTTGTAAGGTACTTGTTTCAGCTCCCGTTCTAGCTGTTCAAGATTTGTCTCCTGGCGCTCAAGCTCCCCAGCCGCCTTCTTTTGTGCCTTCTGCTCATCAACAACTTGCCGTTCGGCATTATCATGTTGCGCCTGCGAGTTGATGGCTAGCACACGTTTGTGACGCAGTTCAATGGATGGTGTTCGCAGGTCATCTACGCGCATTATTTGTGCATTAACTATGTCCGCCTTTTGATTCAGCCCCTTGAGCTCCTGTTCTAGCACCAGGCGGTTTTCTGCGGTTGCGTCGAAATACTCACGCTGCAGCTGGTCGTTGATAATGTCACGCGCAGTTTCCTTTTCCTTATGCCGCGCATTGGCTCGCTGCATCATGTCCCTGTAAACGCCAAGGTTCAATAGGACTTCGAGGATCTTGCGCCTGTCTGCAGACTCCCCTCTCAAAAACTCATCAAATTGGCCTTGTGGCAGTACAACGGCCTTGGTAAACGCATCAAAATCAAGGCCGACAATTCGCGCAACCTGCGCTGCAATTTCGCGGGCACCTCCTTCGACCGGGTGCTCCCCATCTTTCCCCAAGATCTCGAACCGAACGGATGCAGGACCGCTCCGCTTTAGTACCCTGGCAATACGGTATTGTTTCCCTCCGCACTCGAACTCCAACTTCACCGATAATCGCGGTGCGCCTTGTGTGATTAATTCACTAAGGTTCTTCGCTCCCAATCGCGAGGTTTGGCCGTAGAGAGCGTACGTGATGGCGTCGATGATCGACGTTTTCCCCGATCCTGTCGCTCCAGTAATTGCGAATAAGTCAAGGTCGGTAAAGTCGATTTCCGCCCGCTGACGGAAGCTGGTAAAGCCCTCCATCGTTAGCTTATTCGGCCGCATGGATCGATTCCTCATACAGCTCGCTGAATACACGTAATAGATCCGGAGGTGCTTCACCGCCATGCTGGCGACGACAGAAGTCTTGAAACAACTCCAACGGCTTTGCCTGTGCACGAGATCCAGGAGTTGGGGTCTCACTGATAATTGAACTCTTCGTACGGACGTAAATCGCGTTAGGAAGGCAAGCGCGGACACGTTCTGCCAGCCCTGGAACCGGACCGTCGGTAATCACGGTGACGCGCAGGTAATCGTCGCCGAATTCACTGGCCTTGGCTTCGATGTCATCGATCCTACCTTCGAGATCGCGCAGGTTTTTCCCGGCACTCAACGAGATGCTGTCAACGTGGATAGGGCGACCTGCTTTTGCATCCAGCAAGATCACTCGCTTACGCTGGCCTTGCTCACCGAAATCGAGCTGCAGCGGTGCGCCAGCGTAGTGACACGGAACTGGAGATGTCACGATCTCTTGGGGGCGATGTAAGTGACCAAGGGCGATATATTGCGCAGTGGTTGGAAATCGAGCTGGGCTAATAGCGTATGGAAGGGCTGTGTGAAATGTCCACTCGCTGCCGCTGGTTTCTGCACCGAAGGCAAAGAGGTGAGCCATCATTATGTTGATCGTATCCGCGGAAAAGGCGCGTGACAGGAGGCCCATCATCGCGCAGACATTCTCGGCGTATTCTCCATACCACTGCTGCTCAGGTCCCATGATTGCGCACGCATCTACAATCTGACGCTCACTAACGAACGGAAGAACAGCAATCCGAGCGAGTTCACTTCCCGCCGCAAACTCAATAACGCCGCCGTCGTCCGCACGAGCTGGCTCCGGACGAATGAGAATTCGCAAGGGATCAAGAAGCCGGCGCAATGCTCCAAGGCGTTTGGGATGGTCGTGATTGCCACCGATGATGACAGCAGCGATACCCTTTTTGACTAGATCGGCAAAGAACGAAAAGACAATTTTCTCCGCCTCAGCGGATGGCGCTCGACTGTCAAACACATCCCCCGAGACAAGGACGCAATCGACGCGGTTGTGAGCAGCAATCTCAGTGATTTCCGCTAAGACCGCTTCCTGTTCGGTCATTCGGCTAACGGCAAAGGGTTTTCCGATGTGCCAATCAGAAGTATGGAGTAATCGCATAGCTGTCTCCTATGATCGGAACTTCCCGAACGGGTCTGCAAGTCCCGACTCAGCGGCCTCACTCGGGCGTGTTGCCCATGCGGGGAAGGGGAATTGGACCAGTAAGGGTATTGGAATTTCAGGTTGCGACACGATCACCGAACCGGGCTTTAAGATCCCAGCACGAGCCCGGCTTACAGCAGGCAAGAAACTGTATTCGTGGTGTTGGGCCTCTGCCAGATCCAGTCGACCCACAACACGGAACGCGCAATTTCCGACCACTCGCGGTTCAATTTGGCTTGCGGTCTGCTGTGCACCAATCAAAATCACACCTAAGCTGCGACCGCGTTCCGACATGTCGAGAATGACATCCTTAATAGGGCTCCAGCCTTCTCGCGGTGCGTACTTGTTCAATTCATCAAGTACTACGAATACCAACGGCCGCGCCGATCCGGAAGCTTCCTTTTCCTCAAACATACGCTTCAGAACAACACCAATCACAAATCGCTTGGCGCGATCATGGAGATTGTGGATATCGATTACGGTCACTTGTTCACGATGCCAATCGATGCGGTGCGCATCGCCCTGGAGCTTTCCTCGGATGAGATGCCCCACCCGGTACGACGCCGCTTCTAGGCGGCGTTGGAACGCAGCGCGAGTCCCCGGTGCAGCCGTTCCCGCCCAGCTGTCCAGGTTAACGTCGATCAGTTCGACCAACTCCTTGAAGGTTGCGATGCTACTAACGTCCTCATTCGCTAACTGGGCTTCTACTCGATCGATGACGGCAGCCAGATGACTTGTCTCTTGGTCTGCATCTGCGAACAAGAAGCGCAGGAACCGTTCACGGCAAAACTCCTCGACGGACCAGCAATACGCTGTTACTCCTTGCGAGCGAGTTCCAACATCAGGTAGGAGCACCGTCTCGCCACGACGCACGGGAGCGAATATACCAACGCTCTCGAATGCCCCTGCAGTCAAGCCGAGCGTCTCGTACCTACCCACCGTTTCCGACTTCAACTCACGATTCGGTTTGTCTAGGAACAACAAGTCTTCGCCCTTCACATTAAAGATGACTGCACGAGTGTTGGCACTTTCAGCTCCCAGCAGGTTCGAATGGAAAATTCCGTAGAGCAGAAAAGTGGCGTATGTGGTTTTCGTAGCAACACCCGAAATTCCTGAGATGTTCACATGGGCTCCACGAGTGCCGTCAAGAAACTCAAAATTCCCGTGGATAACTTCTCCATCGCGAGAAGTTCCGAGCGGGAACCGCTTCTTCATTGAATCAAAGAACAGGGCTTGGTCGCGTTGAGCACCTTCTGCCTTGCAAACGGCCGCGCCTGGCAAGGGCGGCACAAATATCTCCGGTTCCACGCGGGTCACCATTACGTGGGCCTTCACTGCATGGTTCAATGGCAAGATGCCTTGATGAGCCAGAAACACGTCACTCTCAAGCTTCGCGCCTTCGTGCCTAGCGATTACGGTATCGACCACGCCGTAAATCGAGACCTTGCGGGAGTCTCGCAGGCTGCGTTCGACGGCGACGACGTCATCGAGCTGTACCAGGTTGTCATCGGGTACCGCGAACCAGTAGTCCAGCGGCTGCGCGTCGACTGTGCCCAGAACTTTTCCGATCTCCTTCAAATCATCACCCCTTCGTAGATTCTCTTTTCGATTGCGCGACGAATCGTGATTGAGTCTCCCAAACGATGCCGAAGCTGCTCTTCGAGCGCCCCAACGGGCACGAGATTCTGTGGTGCACGTGGATCGCGTACAGCGGTCGACGCAAAGTCAGGCAGCCGGATTGCAGCGAAGCTCGCGATCTCACGTGCCTGTTGCAACCCAAGAGCTGCACGAACTTCAAGCCGGATTATCCCAGCCAGGCTATGTTCCATAGCGCGAGGCGTTGCCAGACGCTGAAACCAAGAGTACCGATCGTATTTTCCGTCACGAATCGAGAAAAGAGGTGTGCGCTCACCGGGCGCGAGCTGCCCTACTAGAGCGAAGTGCACGGCGTCGAGATAAGGGAGGAAGATGCGTTTGATGACACCGACGAGCGCATCTGTCGCGGAGGTGAAGTAGTTGAGCGGGCCATCAGCGAAAACACAAGTGCCCGCCCTGAGTAGGCTTGCTCCCAATACGGCCTCGCCAGTGCGCATCAGGTTCTGCAAGGAATTCATCAGCTCATCCTGAGTGTCGCCTGCGCATGAGACGCCTTCGAATTCGATGGTTTGCGTTCCGGCAGGGATACTTTCTGCCTTCTGCCGACCGGCGCAGAGGATCAGATATCGGCGGATGTCGATGCCCTCAAAGTTCGCTTGTCCGCCCTCATTCACGACGCATCCAGCCCCGGCACTGGAAAACAGTCCGTGAATCAGCCTCCCGTTCTCATCTTGAGCTAGAACACGAGCTTCGATGCGACGTACGCCGTCGACGAAGCAGATCCGACTGAACGGGATGATCGCCGTCGGCCGGACTGCTTTCCAGACGGTCGTTTCAACAGACGGATCAATCTCGCCCATCGCAGCCATATCCGGACCGCCGGTCTGAATCGGCGCCTCGTAGTCCGGCGACCAAGGATCGAGAAGCAACTTAGTCTGCATAAGGTTGTGTAGCACTTAGCTTGCTAGCCATCGGGCATACGCTCGAACGTCAATCATCGGGACCGTCGCACTGGCCTGTAAACGGGCTATCAACTCAAGGAGGAACGCCGTAGCAGGCTTTCCCTCCGGGGTAATGGTATAGCAACCCTCTGCGTCGCAGCCAAAAGTTCCATGTGCAGCCACACAACCAATATCTAGCCGTTCATCCAAATCCCCTTTGAGAGCTTCCTTAAGAGGCTCACCGAGGGCAGGTTTCCAGTCACTCTCGAATGTCAATAGTCCACCAAAGATGTATGGCAACGGTTTGGGCGGATAAGTGCCTCCCGCGTGCGGAATGGGGAGACTTGTCCGATAGAGCCGACGAACACTCGCTACCTTCTTATGCGCATATGCAACTTGGCCTGCATTAATAATCTGCTTTGCCTCGAACACTGCATAAACACTTTCAGCCGGAATAATGACTTGGCCCTCGTAGTTGAAAATAAAAGGCGAATACTGTCTGTCAAATACAACAACGTCAATTTGTTCACTGAAGACACCATTGCTGTCCACAACATGCGCGGTCTCGGCGTGATAGCGTCGGGGAAGGTACGTTTGCAGTAGTTCAAGCCAGACATGCTCGCTTGCGCTGCCCTTCGTGCCAGGATGGTCGAGGCTCTTGCGAACGGTTTGCAACCGATGTTGAATATCCTCATGCAGACCCGCTAGTAACAGAGGAAGGGACCATTCACTCATGTTCGTTTCTCCTCAAAAGGTGGGGTAGGCTTCATCTCACGCGCAATCTCCAACGCGCGGACCGCATCTATGGGCCGGGAGGGATAAGCATCAAGCACGATGGCTGGCACGAGGCGCTGAGTCAGGTCCGAAAACGTGAAGCCGTATTGATTGCTCTTTTCGGGTCCTGTTGCTGCAACCAGCGCATCAATTTGCGATTTCGAGAACCCAACGCGTTCAAATGCCGCACCTAGCACAGCACGCCGCTGAGCGTCGTCCGGTCGATCGAACGTTAGAATGTCGGCGGCACGCCTTCTGACGGCAGGATCAAGCGCGCCGATCCGGTTCGTACACATGATGACCGCGGCGGCTAATCGTCCATTGCCAAGACGGTCAATCCCACGGATGAAGGCATTCACGCCCGCCCGATCCTCGTGGTGCATTTGAGCCGCTTCCCGCGATTGCGCAAGCGCGTCAGCTTCATCGACGAGCAGAATCACGGCGCCACGTGCGGCACCCGAGCTGGCCTTCAGCTTGGTTGCTTCAGCAACCGTATAATCAAACGCCGCAGAAAGTAATTGTGTCATCTCACCAACGCGGCCTTGGCCTCTTGTTGACAAGCTAAGTGGGAACAGTGTGATTTCAATCTTTTCTTGCCGCGCAACGGCATCGCCAATCGTTTCCGCAAGTTCAGTTTTCCCGGAACCAACATCTCCGGCCAGTACGACAAGCGGAGGGCGGCGCAAAACGGTATTGAGCAGTCCGTCCGCTCCGACGTGATGTTTGCGCGCCCATGCCTCCAAACCGGCTGGATTCACCAATAAGCTAAGGATCTTGGTAAGGCGAACTTTTTGACCGTCGAGGCCTACAAGCCGCACCAACCGATCCTGGGCCCCGAAATCCGGATACGTGATCCGTCGTTCAAATAGCTCGTCAAGAGCAGGCTTAGCGCTCATCAATAACTCCTCACGCTGGCGCGATTTAGTGCCCGCCCGCCAGACGAATAGACTCGGTCATCGACGAGGTAGCCGCTAACGGCCGGTTCGATCGCGCCGGTGCGAAAGAACGGCATACGTAGCTTGAAGGCGTCTTGTTCGGCGGAACTCAGTACTTTCCAAGTTGAACTGTACGTCAGATAGTTGTAGAAGCTTGCGCCGTCAATGTTTGCGCCAGGCTTTACGGATCCGGGGTCGTCGTCATTGGCCGACGCGCCGGCAAGATCGCGGGCTGTGTACCGTAGCGTCGGTGGAATCCATTGATCGTTGCGCCGGAAGCCGACCGTCAGAGTGCCGAGATAGCCAGCTTTCAGTAGCTCAACCACCTCGGCCTCATAGTCAGCAATCTCAATGTCGTTTGGGGCGCTATAAAAGCGCTGCATCCGCTTGAGATCTGTGGCGACCTTCGCTGCCATGTATTTGGCATGGGTCACCGTAAATGTCGTGGCTTCCGTAACCGTAAAACTGTTGCTCATAGTATTTCTCACGCCTGAAAGGATGAACCAAACACCTTCTGCCAGTAATACACAGTCTTTTCTTTAGTTGTGGCTGCAAGCGCGGAGTCAACAGCGTCGCCTGCGTCGAGAGCGGCGTCGACAATAGCATCGGCTTGAGCCTCAGAGTAAAGGCGGCTGACGTTGTTCTTTGCGTTTACTGGATCGATTATCTGGACGGGTGCAGAGAACGTTCCAACAGTCGAAGGCGCGTAACAATCATCAAACACGATCCTCTCCCGCATGTTGCTGCGAGCCGCGTAGGTGAAAAAATGCTGCAATGCCTCCGGATAATCAGAAAAATCGAGCCCCTGATCACAAAGGTGCGACAGGATCAATTCGATCATGAAAGACTTGAAGCGAAAGCCCTCGCGCTCACTCTTCGCGATTCTCGCCCAGAATTTTACGAGCCGCACGACTTGGGCGAAGTGATCTTGTTGTGCCTGCTTTCGTTTTCTGATGAATTCAAGATGCAGCGGAATGTTCGTTTCGAGAAACGACCCATCCTCCTGGCTAACCAGATCGCCGTACCAGTCTGAATTGCCTTTGTAGAGAATTGGCACCACGTCCACGTCCAGGCCGCTGCCGCGAAACGATACGGTCACGCTGTAGGTCTGAGGTTTGACTTGATCGGAGCTGAAGTTCGGGAAGGCTTTGCGTAGCCGCTCTGCCAGATAGTTTAGGAGGTTTCTGACATCGTGCGGTGCATCCGCCCCGCTGATGTAACAGGCAACATCGATGTCGTTCAAAGAGCGCAGAGCTGTACCTTTGGCCAAGCTGCCCGCCACGAGCATTTTCTTCAGCGTGAAATCTGGGTGTTCGGCGAGATAGCCCTCAAGCTTTTCGCGTAGGCGTCGAGCTTGCGCGCGGTATTCATCTGCCTTGTCCTTCGGCAGGTTCACCTTGTCCTGAGCGAATTGTGCAATATCACAATGATGTACGTGTTGCCGTCCCATTTACTTCAGCTCCTTAAGACTGACACTGATTCAGAGACAAAAGGTTGTTGTTCCAATCTCCGTCGGCGTAGGTTTGGATATAGGGCGCCCTGCCCGACGGGCGGACAACGGCCACATCCGACCGTTTTCCGTTGTATCGATCGAGGACATAAAATGTGTTGGTCTTTGCCTCAATACTGGCTATAACCTCCTCGCGCGTCCATTTCCAGTTCCCCGCAGGGTTTCCGACATGCGTAATGTGCTCGTGAAAACTATGCGGGTGAGGCTTCGTAATGCAGGTGATTTGAACATCAGCCATATCCGATTGTCTTTTCCTGGACTGCCACAGCCGCTTCATTAGAAGAATACCACAATCAGCCGATTTGAGTATTCGGTAACTTAAAAAAAAGAGCCTCTCAAAATATTTCTGCTGTTCGAGCGCCCGAGTCGGCCAGGATGCCCTTCTTGAGCAATCGGACACGCGCCGCATCCTTCGACGTTTGAAACTCGGTAGAGACCCGTACAACAAGCTTTTGCCCGGCATCTGTACCAAGAGCGAGATTGCCGTATTCAAGATCGTTCTCGGCTCGAAATGCCTGCACCGTGGCGATCAGGGCACCAATTGGGATCAGGAGGGCCCCGCAGGCATATCCAGCCTGCCATTCCATCCAATCCGTCTCGGCCGCATTGACGATGCTTGCGCGGTTACACTTGTTGACTTGGCCCTTCGGTTCCGTCGGAAACAACCATTCGGATTGCGCCTGGGTGTCAAACATGAATTGGTGAAAGTAAACGTGCCCAAACTCATGGGTTAACGTCGTCCGCAGCCGGTTCTCCATGTTGGACGCGCTGAGGCTATTCGCAATGCTCACCAAAGGCCGTCTGCCCGGTCTGAATTCTGTAACACCTTCCACCTCGCCTTCCTCCTGAGAAAGGTCAGCACAGGAATCCAGATCTGCCCTTTCCTCAATCAGTATGGTAAGGTCGTCCGTTCGGATCGGAAATTCTACCTTCCCGTACTTTTTGCTTAGGAACTTACGAACGAGGCGTTCGCACTGGGCGTCGATTTCCTCTGGCTGCAAGTGCGGACGCCGTGCGAATCTGCCTGTTTTATCCTGAACCCATTTCATGGCTATTTTTTCACCGCTTTCCGAAAGGCTTTGAATGCTTCTTCAACACGCGCAGGTTGACTGGTAGCCATTTTCATCAAGTCGTTCGAAATCGTTCCAGCCGCCAAGCACAATAAATCCTTCGATACCTTTAACGCGTCTGCGATCTGTCCGATCAAGAACTCAGACGGCGGGTTCCGCCGGTCCCGCTCAACATCGTTCAGATATTGTGCCGAAATCGGTTGCCCGTCTTCTTTCTTGACCTTGGAGGCCAGTTCTTTCTGGCTCATGCCGATCGCTCTCCGGGCCTCAGCGACCATCGTGCCAAATGTTTTCATGTCGTAATATTATGATCAGCTGATTTGGGAAGCAAGCGCTTTCGGTGCCGGCATGATTCGCGCTGGCTTTATTCTTGCTCCTTAGGCGCGATTGGAAACGGGCAAACTCCTCACCGGTCCAAGAAAACGTCTAATGACTCTTGAAATGACAGCTGGGCCTACCTCAAGCTCGCACTCCCACAGCGTCAGGATGCCCCAGCCCAGCGACTTCAAGGCCGCCTGAGACAAAGCGTCCCGTTCCTGATTTCTTGCGAGCTTTGGTGCCCAGTATTCGCGGCGCGTGCCTGGCAATCGCCCTTCCCCGCATCCTTTATGTTGATGCCAAAAACAGCCGTGCACGAAAATCACCTTCCGCCGACCGGGAAAAACGAGATCCGGCTTGCCCGGAAGATCTTTTCGATGAAGGCGGAAGCGGTAACCGAGACGATGGACGAGACTTCTTAAAACGATTTCAGGACCACTGTTTTTCGACCGGATTTGCCGCATGTTGGCGCTGCGGCGCTCTGGGCTGAGGTTATCCACGACTGCATCCTAGAACCGGTGAACCTAGATCAGCCTGGGCCGGTTTCATCTTTCTCAGTCTTCGTTTCCCAGAGACGCCAAGAGTCTATCCTTATCCGGCTTCCCAAGTTTCTTGTCATCCTTTATGTTCTTGCGAACTTGTAACATAGCGGCGGCGTCAAGATCCGGTTCGACCGACTTCAAGACATACTGATCGTCATCGGCAACCTTCTTCCATTCCACTTGAAATCCCAAATCGCGGAGATCTCTGACGCGGCGTTCGGTGTGCGTCTGATCCGCGGTAAGGACTCTCAGCTTCGAAGACCGCACCGGATTTCCGACATGCTGCGCTAAGTATTGAAGGAGAATCGGTTGAACGGACTTGTATCCATGCACAACCAAGTATTTCTCCGGAGTGCGCGCGCCAAACACTGCGGCCATTTGCTCCTCGATCCGCTTGCGCGTTGTCTCTAGTAAACTGTCACCACGAAGGAGATAGTGCTGGGCAACAAGGCAAAACTGGTTTGCAAGCGACCGACGCGCTTCGAGATATCCCTCAAGTAGGCGTTCAAATTCAACCTCAGGCCTGTCGATCTGGCTTCGAACCAGTTCTGTAAAAAGTTCCAAGTCCTCTAACGACTTCCTGAGTTCGGCAGAGACGGTCATTCACGCACCCCCGACAAAGACGGCGGAAACTTCAGAACGCTCACATCCTCTCCCGCAGCTTCGACAGCTGCGACATCTTCCAGCCATTGCCGGAGGAATGACTCGGTCTTCGGATCATCTTCCCCTACCCGCCGGAACGCCACCTTGTTAGGCAGATGAACCCTCACCGATCCGCTCCGCGCGCCATCGTCAGCAGCCTCAAGCTTATCTTTAAGATCAAGACCTGCGGCAAACCGGCGAATATCTGACACGAAGTCGAGAACGATGACTTTCTCCTTGCCTGGGGCCAGCCTCAATCCGCGCCCAAGCTGCTGTATGAAAATTCTGCGGCTGTGTGTCACCCGCTGAAAAACGATAATGTTGACGTCTGGAACGTCCACACCTTCGTTGAAAATATCCACCGCACAAAC